>Ga0268262_10000413_pt1 | contig 57351 bp, 51 predicted proteins | sample TergutNc150P3_FD_190354 | JGI IMG/M metagenome (GOLD analysis project Ga0268262, IMG submission 190354) | Nasutitermes corniger P3 segment gut microbial community from laboratory colony in Florida, USA - Nc150 P3 (SPAdes) (version 2) | ecosystem: Host-associated > Arthropoda: Insects >... | reverse complement strand
TACGTGGAGGGCAGAGTCAGACAAATATTGCCCAAAAATTGGGTTTGTCATACCAAGCTTACCAACGTCTTGAAAATCCAAGGAAGGCAAATCCGACCGTAAAGACACTGGAGAAAATAGCGCATGTATACGGTAAAGAATTAAGTATTTCTCTTTAAGGCGCGAAAAAATGACGAGTGTTCCAGAATGGTTTCATTATAAATATTTTGAACATGGAACTATATAAATAAAAGACGGCGCGCCTGTTGAGGAACGTCGCAAACTTGAAGCCGCTATTACAGCATGGTAATCTCCACTTGTGAAAAATTCCTTCAAAAACAGTCAAGCAAAACCCATAGTCCGCACCCATATAGGGGTATGAAAACTTTTAATAAAATCTTTTTGCAGGCGAAAAACCTGCTCTTTCCGGAAAGCTGCGCTATTTGTGAAAGCGCGTTAATTGAAAGCGATGAAATACGGATGGGATTGTGCCGGGACTGCTTTTTAGCGGTTGATTCACTCCCAACTGACAATGGCAAATGTATTGTATGCGGAAAGCCATTAATCAGCGAGACGGAAACTTGCCTGTCCTGCCGTAACGCGCGGCATTCTTATGACAGGTTATGGACGTTTTTTCCCTATACAGGAAAATTTCGCAGCCTTCTTACGGCGTATAAATTCGGGAAAAAACTGCCTGTCGCGGATTTTTTTGCGGAAAAAATTACGGAAGTAATTAAAAATGAGCCTCTGCTTGAAAATGCGGTAATTGTTCCTGTTCCGCCAAGACCCGGCAAAATAAAAGATGCGGGTTGGGATCAGGTTGATTATCTTGTAAAAAGACTGAAAAAATATTTACCGGGAGTTTCCGTCAGCCGCATCTTAAAACGCGGTAAATCCAAAGTACAAAAACAGTTAAACCGATTGCAGCGACTTGAGAATTTAAAAGGACGCATTAATATTATTGGCAATGCGCCGGATACGGTCATTGTAATTGATGACGTAATAACAACCGGCTCTACAATGGAAGTTTGTTCCAATGTATTAAAAGAAAGCGGGACGCAAAAAGTTTATGGAATTTGCCTGTTTTATGATTAACGCAAGCCTTTTGGTCTAATGTGGAGCCCATGTCCTTTAACGCCGGTCAGTTTGCCGTCCTTCATTACAAATTTTCCCCTTACTATTGTCGCGATGGGACAGCCTTGCACTTCCATTCCTTCATAAGGGGTTGTTTTGCTTTTTGAATGAAGTTCGCCCGCGGTAATTACTTTTTTCATGTTCATGTCAACAATGGTAATATCAGCGTCCGCGCCGTCGCGGAGATTTCCCTTTTGAGGGTACATATCCCAAATTCTTGCGGGCGCTTCGCTTGAAAGACGCACATAATCGTTAAGAGTAAGGCGACCTTTGTTTACTTCGTTCAACATAAGGGGGACGGATGTTTCAACTCCGCAAAGACCGGCGGGCGCTTCCCAAAGGGGAAGAGCCTTTTCCTCGGCGGTATGCGGGGCGTGATCGCTTGCCAACAAATTGATTTCGCCTTTTTTTACAGCCCGCCAAAGACTATTATTGTGTTCTATGCCGCGAATCGGCGGGTATACCTTATGCGCGTTTTGAGTATCATCAAATAAAAGATAGTGAGGGCAGGTTTCCGTCGTTATATCCATTTTTTTTTGTTTGGCTTCAGCGGCAAGTAAAAGCCCGTTGCCGGAAGTTATGTGATGTATGTGTATTTTTGCCTTGGCATATTCATTGTAATAAATAACAGTCTGAATCGCCAGCGCTTCCGACATTACAGGCCTTGCCTGAGCCAGCAGTTGGGCATCGCTTAATTTTGTTTTGTTTTTACAGACGCTTGTAAAGTAAGAATTTATATCGCTTGTTTCACAATGAAACCCTATGCGCAAATTAAGTTTTACGCTTTTTTCCATCTGTTGAATCAAAACGTCAGCCGATGGACAGGCAATGTCGCCCGTTGATGTGCCAAAGAAAACTTTAAAACCTAAAGCTCCTAATTTTTTTAACTTGTCCATTTCGTCCATATTATCGTTTGTTAAAAGCGCAAAAAGGGCGAAATCAACATAGGATTTTTTTTGCGCAATTTTTAATTTTTCCTTGAAACTTTGCGGCGTTGACGTAACGGGAATTACATTCGGCATATCCGCAATTGTGGTTACGCCGCCAAAAGCCGCCGCAATACTGCCTGTTTCAAAATCTTCTTTTTCAGTAAGCCCGGGGTCGCGAAAATGAACATGAGCGTCGATAATACCCGGCAGTATATGTTTTCCATCAGCGTTATAAATATCATCCGCGGTATCACTTCGGTGTAATTCTCCAGTTTTAAAAATTATTCCGTCCCTTATGGCAATATCAGCTTTAAGAGTTCTTAAGGAGGTAACAAGTATCCCATTTTTTATAATCAGGTTAAAATGCAAATTATCAGCCCGGCACTTTAACAGACATAAGCATACGGTTCAGAGCGACAAGAGGGTCTTCATACATTTCAAATCTGAAACGCATCTCGTAATTTTTTTCTGAAATAACTTTTATTGTTTTGTTTATACAGTCCTTTACCTCATTTGAGCCGATCTCGGGGAAATATTTCGGTTTTTTGGGGGTAAATGTAAGCGTGCCGCCGTTTCTGTATATTTCACCTATACGCGAGGGCATCGGAACAAGGAAAATAAGAAAGTCGTCCGATTTTCCGCCGCCGATTGACAATCCGTAACCTGATTTTAACGAATGGATATTTCTTTTTCCTATTATGGTATTTTGATCATCTACGACAAAATTTATAAAGAGCGGGCCTGAGGCGTTAATTACAGGCTGTTTTTCTTTATCAAGTTTTACAGGCCTGTCTTCGTAGGGGGTGGATCTTCTGCTTTGACCAGCCGCGTAACTTGCAAGATCCTTGCTGTGATCCTTGAATTTGGTTTTGTCTCTTGATTCTGCAGAAGAAACTTCGGCCATTACGCGGTTGGGGCTTGAACCGAGCCTGCGTGAGGCGAAATAAATTATGAGACCTAAAATTACAAGGGCAATAATAATTATTAAAAGAATAAACGGCAATGAGGCTGAAAATGATTCGCTTCTTTCTTTCTCTTTATTTGTAACAGATGACGTTTGGTCAGGCGTATCGGTGTCATCAAAAGCGGAAGCGCCGTTATCACCGGACGATGTTTTTGAAACCTGGGAACCGCTTGAATCTTGCGAGTCTGCAGAAGTTTGTCCTGTTGAGACTGTTTCCGCCGCAGAGGAAGCACCCTCTGTGGAAGCCGTACCCGCCGTAGCGGCTGAACTTGTACCGGAAGTTGAATTTGCCGCGGATGCCGCATCTGTTCCTGAAGACGCGTTTGTCCCGGAAGCAGTACTTGTCCCTGTAGCGTTTGTTCCCGTGGCGTTTGTCCCTGCGACGCTTGTCCCTGTGGCGTTTGTTCCTGTAGTGCTTGTTCCTGAAGTACCTGTACCTGTTGTTTTACCTGCCCCGGAAGCCGTTTCCTTTTTTGTTTCAGTTTGAGATGAAGGACGCGATGATTCCGTTACAGTTGTTTTTGCTTCAGGTCGGCTTGACTTTGGCAAATTGGAAAGAGGACGGCCGGGAGTTACCTGAATATAATCTAAAGTGATATTTCTGGAACCAAGACGCTGTTTTGAAGCGGTTACAAGGTTATTTGTATCGGAGCCGCCTGTGGTAATAAGGACTATTTTCTTTGCGCGGGCGGGAAGGGCAGTAACATAACGTTCCGCGAAAGTTAAGGCGTTTGTAACATTGCTGCCGTTTTCTACCGGGTATTGAATAAGCATGCGTCCTATTATTGTTTCAATATCGCCTATTCCCAAAATAATCCTGGCAGAGTCAAGTCTGGGATTAGCTGAAAAAGTGACCAGATGAAAAGTGTCGCCTACCCGCAGGAATTCATTAAGGAAGGGGCCTGTGATATAGTTATTTACATTATCATAAGAAGAACTCATTCCTGAGGATGTGTCCAGAAGCAGTACAAGATCAATAGGGGAATTATTTTGTCCGTAAGCGTAAAAAGCCGCGCCTAGAATTAATATAAAAATTAAAAAGTTTCTTTTCATCAATTCACCTCATAAATAAAAACAAACATTAAATTTCCGCCGCCGATATTTTTTCAATTAAATAGGAAATCCTCTCTTTGTTAATGGCAAATTCAAATTTTTCACCTTCCGTTCTGTTAAGTATAGCACTGCCGAACGGAGAAAGATAGGAAATAATGAATTTATTGGGATCGGATTCCCACGGTCCCAGAATGGTAAATTCCTCTTTTTTGTCGGCGGTTTCGTTGAAAAGAACGACTTTTGTACCAAAAGATACCTTTGACGTATTTACGGAATTCAAGTCGACAAACTGCGCCCTCTCGATCTCTTCCTTGAGTTTTGCCACCTGAGAATTGAGTTGTTCCTGTTTTTCCTTCGCGGCCTTGTATTCGGCGTTCTCGCGCAAGTCTCCCAAAGAAAGCGCGTATTCGATTTCCTTGGAGTTGGCGGGAACTTCCACTTCCATGATGTGGGCGAGAATTTTCTTTTTCTCTTCGTACATAACCTGTGTAACCAAAAGCCCGCGCGAAACCTTTTTTTCCGTATCGCCGAAGAATTTAAAGTTCGGGAATTTATCAAGTATTCTTGAGCGCAGATTGAGTTTATCCTGCGGGTCAAGGTCTTTTACGTCGTTAATAAATGTGAAAATCCTGATAATCGCGTCTTCATCGGAATTGTCTATAAATGATTTTAATTCTCCGTCCTTGAAAAGTATGTTATGAATCAGCTTGTTAATTTTTCTGTTTTCAACGGTGTCCTTTGAATTTCCTATGTCGCGGAAGGTAACGTCTAAAATATGAATAAGCGTTATAAGCTGTTTTTCTTTGCCGATATTTGCCGCCTTAAACCAGGGTTTTTCCATTGCGTTTTTATAAAGCCAGACAACCGCCTCGCGGCATTCACGGTAGCGGTCGAAACAGTCGATGCATAAATTTGAAAGTTTATCTTCAAAACCCGCTTCCTCAAGCTGCTCCGTAATAGAGGCAAGCTGCGAATAGGGAAACAGTTTTATATAAATATCAGGCCAATTACGGATAAAAAGTTTTACATTGGCAAGCAGTTCCGTTTTTAATTTGGTGTCCTTTAAATTTTTAAACAGAGAAGGAACGTCCTTGATGTTTGAAAAAATTTCCTCAAAATCCGAAGGAAAAGACGATTTAAGATAGGAATAATTTTTATTTGCCGTAAGCTCATTCAGCAATAAAAAGGAGGCTACGGCGTATTCGGCGTTTTGATTCACGGTATCGGCGGATCTGCGGGAATCTTCCGCTTCGGTTCGGGAAGGAAGGCGCAGAAAAGCGGTAAAGTAGGAGAACATTTCCATAAACAATTCCGAGTCGGCAGTGGCGTTTTTATTATTGACATAATCGCGAATTGCGGAAACTTTGTCGTAAAAGTTTTTCTGGGCGCAGAATTCGTTGTAAAGTTTTTCCGTAACGGTTACCGGCCTGTCGCGCACAATGAAAATATCGCTGTTTTCGGGACTTACCCCGAAATCGGGATTTGATTTTAAAATGTCGCGGGCTTTGGAACTCCACGTCGCCCACTCGCCTGCGGAAAGCAGGGCGGGGGAGAGCTCCGCTTTGATCCTCTTCATGTCGCAGGCGTTGCCGAAACTTTTTATTATTGTTTTTAAAGTCTGGATAATATTCTCGTCCTTATCTTTAATTTTTTCGCGGATTTCTTCTTTTTTCTTTGTGGCTTTCATCACCCATATATGATCTTTTGAAAGCGTTTGAAGGGCGTCTACCGCCATTTTAAGCGACATTGAATGGCCGCGTTTTTTTGAGAAGTCAATTTTTATTTCATCGCCTACAATGCTCGCAATACGCCCGACCCCCCATGTGCGGTGATACACAAAATTGCCCTTGTCAAAGGCGATGTGTTTTTCAAAATCCGCGATAGCCTGATGAACGGCGCGGTAATTCTGGGATAGGTTGGAAATGCGGACATATTCTTCAAGCTGGCTGTGGGAGGCGTATTTTTTCCTGTAACACTCGATTATTTCCCGCCTTCCGTGAACGTCTTTTTCATCGTATTCAAGAATTATTTTTAAAATGTTAATCGCTATATCAATATCGATGTTTTTGTACTTGGCGTAAAGTTCATTTAACAAACTTACGGTCTTGTCCTCGCTTATCGCCTTCGCAATTTTTTTCTGAATGTGAAGAAAGAAATCAATATCTTCATAAGATATGTTGATTAGTTTTTCCCATATTTCCTTAACGCTTGCAAAGTTTCCTTTATTAATGTAACGGTGAAGGGCTTTTTTATAATAATCGATTGTTTCTTCTTTTCTGCCCTGTTTTTCATAATGCTCGGCGAGGGATTTTGTAATATCGGCTTCTTCAAAGTCCACTTTTACAAGCCTTTCCCAAACGCCCAATATCTTGTCTTCTTCATTGTCATTCTTGTAACATTCAGCTAACGTCCTCAGGGCATACTTGGATTCTCCGTGATCCAGAATTCTGTCGCACAGGTATTTGACAATGCCCCATTTATGGTTATCTAAAAATATTGATACAAGGTTGATCATCGCCGAGTCGTCAATAATCTGACGCGATAAGGCGATCATGCCTGACAGATAAAGCGCGATTAAACTGTTTCTTGTGTGGACCAAATGTTCGTCGCAGTCCTTTTTAAGTTCGTCAATTACCTTTTCTTCCCGCGCGGTTTTAAGAATCGCGTCTAGTTCCTTAAATTGGTTGGTCGAGTAATTACTCAAGCTCGCCCTTGTCCATTTTTCCTCATTTAATGTTTCATGCAAATTTTTTAAAAGTGTTTGCGCGTTTTCTGACAATGTTACTGCTGTTTCAGCATTATTCATACAATTTTTCTCCTGTCCTACCGGGCATACATACCGTAAATATCCGGATCGGTTACTTTTATTTTTAACAAGGCCTCTTCAATCAATGAAGGATCCTCATGGCTGTTTTCATAATAATCAATAAGCCAAAAATAATGATTTAAAAGCCGAGGCTTTAATATTGACCGCCTTGCGGGATTTGAATCATATTCGGCTTCCAGTGAAAAAATCGACTGTTTAAGCCTTCCCGCTTCGGTTTGTTTTAATTCACGTTTTACGGAAAATACCCCCCATAAATATCCGTAAACAGGTATCCATTCGCTTAATTCTTCGTCTTTGTAACCAAGCTGTGAAACACTGTCACGAAGTTTTAAAATAAAAGCTGATTCCATAAACCTCATGTCAATCTTTGAAGGGTCTATGAAAAAAGCTTCCCTGAACAATGCTTTGGCGGTTTTTGTCTGCGCCAATAAAGCGTTTATGTCGGCTACTTCGGCAAGAGTCTCGGCATCGTCCCTTTTTATTTTGACGGCCTGCTCAAGGTAATTAAGCGCCTCGTCATAATCGCCGATTCCCTTATAACAGCGGCCTGACAAAAGCAATAAACCGCCGTCATGCTGGTTTGCCGGGTTTGAAAGTAATCCTTTAAAAAAAAAGAGCGCTTTTGAATAAACAAAGTACCGTATGGAATACTGGCACTGTTCAAAGTTTTGATTAAGCTGCTCCAGAAAAACATAGTATTGCTTTAACATTGAAATTAAGGCAGCTCCTTTTTCGTAAGGGTTTTTTATATCGTCAATCCTCCTGATGTGTTGAAGCCACCAGTTAACGCACTTAAGCGCGTGTTTGATTTCTTCGTTTTCATAGTCACAATCCATGGCTTGTTCTAAAAAACTACAAGCCGCAGCAGGATCAGAGGCTTTCAGTTTTTCATAGGCGTTTTTTAACAGCCCCGCAGCCTGCCCACTTTCCATTTTTTCTTATTTTCAGTATACCATTTTTTTAAGGTTTGACAATAGTTTCCCTAAAGTGTATGATGTTAAAAATGAACAATATTGTCGTTTCACCATCACTTTTATCAGCGGATTTTGCCAATTTCGGCAATGCTGTTTCGGAGATTGAAGCTTCGGGCGCGCCATGGGTACATCTGGACGTTATGGACGGTTCTTTTGTGCCGAATTTAACCTTCGGTCCCCAACTTGTCCGCGCTTTGCGCCTAAAATCAAAGGCTTTTTTTGACGTTCACTTGATGGTGGTAAATCCGGAGCATTTTTTAATGGAATTTGCCTATGCGGGAGCCGACGCAATCACTTTTCATTATGAAGCCGCGGTTCATTGCCACAAGTTTTTAACGGAATTGCATGAACTTAGGGTGCTTGCCGGCATAGCGATTACCCCCTCAACGCCCTGTTCCGTGTTGGAGGAAGTTCTGCCCTTTATTGATATTGCGCTTATTATGACCGTAAATCCCGGGTTTGGCGGGCAGGAGTTGATTCCCGAGTGTCTTAAGAAGGTTGAAAAATTGGCTAAGATTAGGGAAGAGGCCGGGTATAAATTCAGGATTTCCGTGGATGGGGGGATTAACGAGAAAACGGCGGAAAAAGCCATAAAAGCGGGGGCGGATACGCTGGTGATGGGGTCGGCGTTTTTCGGGAATACTGACCAAAAAGGTCTTGTTGAGAAACTTCAAAAATAAGAATTTTTACCACTTAATTAGTTACAATATCTCCCACCCAACAGAACTAACATGTTCCTCTTCGCGGATTTTGTCAATCAGAGTTTCCGCGATTTCTTCACGGTTCTTGCCGTAAACGTGCATTTTTGCTATGATTTGAACGTTGTTTTCGGCAATATTCTTGCTCTCCAAATCAGTAAGAACCAATTTTGATGAGGAAATATGGTCCATAATAATGGTACGGATAAGCTTTTTTTTATCTTCCGCGCAGACGGCCGTTATTTGATAACATTTACCGCTTTCATCAAACAGAGGACTGATTTTGTTTGAAATAGGACGCAGAATAACATTTGCGGCAACCAGCAATACAGTTGCCACAAACGCGTACAGGATATATCCTGAGCTTGCTAAAACGCCGATAGCCGCCGTACACCATATTGTAGCCGCCGTATTTAAACCGCGGACATTCACGCCGTCCTTAAAAATTATACCGCTGCACAAGAAACCTAATCCGGTTACGATTTGCCCCGCAATTCTTGTCTGATCCGGCGTTTCTATGATAAAGGATAATATGACAAATATACACGAACCTAAACTGACAAGCACATTAGTACGGATACCGGCGGGATGGCCGGTCAGTTGTCTTTCAAACCCGATAAAAAAGCCAAATAATGCCGATGCCGCGATTCTGATTATAAAATCCAATAATTCCATTTGAACCTGCCTTTTTGAATTGTACCTATATTAACTATTATAGTACTAGGCGGGTCTATTTACCAATTTTCATGTTACAATTAGTGTACCCACATCAAGGATGTACATTACGAAAATGGTATCAGGCGCTATTTGCATTATTCATAAATATATGAAATAATGAAATGACATAAGGAGTAAAAATGAGTGTCAATATCAAAGATTATTCAATGACTGAAGGTAAATCCATAAAACTTGATTCTTTTCCCACTAAATATAACGGGGAGCTAGAAAAAGAAAATGGAGTAAAACTGCTCAATGAATTATTAATTAAGCTCCAAAAGTTACAATCTCTTCTTTATGCGGATGGTTCAAAAGCGCTTCTTGTCGTACTCCAGGCGATGGATGCGGCGGGAAAAGATTCTACAATAAGGAATGTATTTGGACCGGTAAACCCGCAAGGGTGTAAAGTTGTCTCTTTTAAAACCCCAAACTCAGTGGAAATCATGCACGATTTTCTATGGCGTATCCATCAAAATGTTCCGAGGAAAGGGCATATTGGAGTATTCAACCGCTCCTATTATGAGGCCGTACTTATTGAAAAAGTAAAAAATCTCGCGCCTAAGGAAGTAATAAAACAGCGTTATAACCATATAAATAATTTTGAATCATTGCTGAATGATAACGGAACAAGGATTGTAAAATTCTTTTTACACATATCTAAGGATTACCAGAAAGTGCGGCTTCAGGAAAGATTAGACACTCCCGAAAAATTATGGAAATTCAGTCCGTCAGATATTCCGGAACGGATGCTTTGGGAAGAATACCAAAAGGCATATGAAGCCGCAATTGAAAATTGTTCTTCTCAAATAGCCCCGTGGTATATCGTGCCTGCGGAAAAAAGATGGTTTCGGAATTTGCTTATTACAAAGGTATTGGTGGAAACTCTGGAATCAATGGATCTCCATTATCCTGTGGCGCAATTTGACCCTAAAACGGTTGTGATTCCTTAAGAGATTATTTTTGTGTCAGGTACTGTTGCGTGACTGTAGTTTTTTAGTTCCTTGTATTGTTTTCTTTTTTTTATCTCTTTTAATAGTGTGCCGGAATTTCATTACTGCAAAATTTATCTCAAGGGTAGTTTCTGTTTCGGATACAGGCAGATCGGCGGCTATCAATTCAGAGAAAATATCTCCGCTTCTTTGCATAAGGGATTGCTGTTCCGGTTTTTCTTTAGCGTCTGTCAGCTTTGCAACCGTATGCGACAACTCACGCAATTTCGCAAAAGCTTCAATAATGGTAATAGTCGCCGCCGTCGCTTGCGGGCTTTTTAATATTGTGGCGAGCATATATAAGCCTTTTTCAGTGAATGCAGTCGGGTTATATTTGCTGTGTTGTCCGCGACCAAGTTTCTCTAAGGTCGGTTTTTCCGACCTTAAAGAATGTGTTTCTTCATTAGTCAATTTCAAGATATACCCGGTAGGAAACTTATCGGGATTTTCTTTTATAGCTTCATTAACCCGTTTCGTTTCAACACCATATATCCGCGCCACATCGCTGTCAATTATAACATTCTGCCCTTTGGGAGTATAGTTTTTTCGGAAAAACCCCTCTTTTCCCCCTTTGTACCTTAGTAAATGCCCTCTTTTCGCTAAAAAGCCTGGAGTTTTGCCAAACACAAGCTATTATTGAAAAGCATAGAGTTTAAAAAGGCAAAAAAAGGTAATAAAAATTGAAGTTTGCTCTTTGGCAAAACTCCTAAGCAATCCGACGTAGCCGGATTGCAATCTTTAGGCATACATCGTTTTACCACACAAATTCTTCATAAACAACCAAATTTTTATTGGAATTTTCAGCCGAAATTCAATATAATATGAGTATGAAACAAAAAAGATGCGTTATTTTGCCGTTTGTTTTATTATTACTGTTGATCTGTGCGGATTTTCTGGGAGCGCAGGAAAACCCTCAGGCGCAGTATACGCGCAGGTATCAAAACGGAACACAACTTTACAAGTTGTCCCGTTTTCAGGAAGCGGCTATGGAATTCCGCCGCGCACAGGAAATTGCCCCAACTGCCAATGACAAATCCGCGGCTCTTTATTGGGTCATTTTAAGCCAACTTGCATACTCTGATTTCGGTTCGGCAATCAAGGACATGGAAGATCTTGCAAAAACAGCGCCTAACTCGCCTTATACAAGAGATATGCTGTACCACCGCGGCAGGGTTTATTATAACCAGGGCTATTTTGAAGAAGCGTTGTTTTATTTAAACCGGTACAATCAATCCACAACGGACGCGGATCGCCAGTCTGCAGACAGAAGGGCGGCGTCTTTTTTCTGGATGGGCGAATGTTTATACGCAATGGGGCAGTATGAAGAAGCTGAAAAATTTTACGCGTGGGTAATTGCAAAATATACTGACAGCCCGAAAGTGGAAGCCGCCGCTTACCGCATAGATTTGATTAAGCAAAAGAAAATAGAATCTGAACTTTTGGCTCTTTTACAGTGGAGTCATGAAGAAGCGTTGCGCACAAGCGAAGATTACCAAAGAACGATAAGAACTTATGAATATACCCTTAATATGTATCAGAGGCGTATAGCTGAACTTTCAAATAATGAAAGCGTTATCATAAATATGAACAATCAGGAATTCAGACCAAGCGGCGGTCAGCAGCCGATAATTGAAGACGCTACCACGCCTGAAAAAAAAATACAGGAACCTGAAAACGTAGAGTATACCTATAATGATTACTTGATAGATAGGGCAAAGCAGTTGGGAAACAACGTTCAGGAAATTTTAGATAAAGAAAGCGGAGGGCAATGATGTTTTCCCGTAAGATTATTTCTTCCATCTTGTTTTTATTTATTTTCATATTTAGCGGTTGTTTAACTTTAACACAGTTGGAAGAAAACAAAGGACAAAACAAACAAAGAGAGCAGTCCAGGATTCCGGACGACGGACATATCAGGCTTGTTCTTAATGACAAGACAGGCAGTTTTTCCCTTTATTATCTTTCAGATCCAAAGTCAATACGTTATGAGCCATTATTTAACGTTGATGAACCTTTAGCAAGTTTTTTATCGGTTAACATAGATGGCAAGGTTTACCATCTTGGCAATTCCAAGCAGTTTCAAACTAAAATTGACAGGATAAACGGAGAGCCGGCCCTGGTATTTGAGTCGACGTTTGTAAAAGTAATACAACTATTTACGCCTGTAAAAACTTCCGGTTCCGACATGGTAAACGGAGTTATGATAACAATTAAAGTCCAGAATATTTCCCCTGTGAAATCAGCTATAGGGGTGCGGATGCTGCTTGATACCAATCTTGGAGAGGGAAGAAGGAGAGTTCCGTTTCTTACAAATACGCAGGTTATCACATCAGAAATGCTTTTAGATGGCCATTCAAATGAATTGTTTTGGATTTCACGCGGCAGCAAAGTTTCTTTAATGGGAAGCATTGTTAATCCTGAAGGCACTTTAGGAAAAGGTCCGGATCTTGTCCACATAGCAAACTGGAAAAGATTAAATGACACGCCATGGAAACTTGTCTTTGTTGAAGGACGGACTTTTAATAATCTGCCGCATTCCATAGGTGATTCCGCGGTATGTTATTACTTTGGTCCTGAGATACTTGATCGCGATATAATATTAACTTATACGATATTCCTTACAACTGAAGATTTGACATGGTATAAATTGTCATCTGTGCCTGCTCACATAACAAATGCAAGAACGGCGGCTTCGTCAACATCAAAAACGACTACTACTATAGTGGCCGCAAATACGACTGCCGCGGCGGCTTCAAAAACAACGGCTGCGACAGCTTCAAAAACTGCGACTACGGCAGCCGCAAATACGGCGGCAGGGGCGGCCGCAAATACGACAACTGCGGCAGCGGCTTCAAAACCAGCCGGGTCTGCGGCACAACCGGCCGAACAGGCAACAGCCGTAGTTTCAACTGAGCTTGTATCTACGGCAGAATCGTCAATTAATATACCGGCTATTGAAGTTCAAGCGCAGTATGAAGCGGCGTCAAAGAATGAAAGCGCTGATACGCTAACCTTGATAAAATTGCAGGAAATTCTTAATCAGTTTATTAACGGTCAAATATTTCTCAGCGAAAAGGATCTAACGGAGATAGAGCGAGCCATAGAAAGACACAGAACCAGGAATTAAACGCGTTTACAATGAAATTTGATTCTTTTTTAAACAAAGCAGCGATTCTTGCAAAAAAACGCAATTATGATGGCGCATTAAACGCTCTTAAAGGTGAAGAAGAAAGATATTACGGTACTTTTAAATATCATTACTTATACGGTATTATATGCCTTTATTCCGGCAATTACGCCGAAGCGCATGAAAATTTTAATCTGGCAAGAAAAATTAAAATAAATGATCCGGACTTAATGCTTTGTTTTGCGATTCTTTATCTGAAACGCATGGATACGGTTCAGGCCGTACACTATTATCTTGAGGTACAGGAACTTGACCAGAAAAACAAAATCGCAAAAAAAGCACTTGCCGTTATCAGAAAATATTCCGCCGGCGAGGCCCTGTCCGACTGGATGACGGAAAATCTGTCAAAATTATTTCCTCCCATTCCCGCTCCTTCCGTTATGCCAAAAACAATTTTAAATATTTCTTTAATATTTGCCGCGGCTGTTATTCTTGTTTTTGTAATTCTGATAAATTTAAAAGTGCTGCCTAATCCGTTTAAATCTAAAAATCAGCGTCCTACGGCGAATTTTACCCTGTCAGATCAAGATAGGCGCGAGAGCGTTCAGGTTGAGGGCTCTTACAAATACATTCTTACCCGCGATCAGGCAATAAACTATTACGATAAAGCGTTATCCCTTTTTACGTCATACCGCGACGAAGAAGCAAAAAAGAGCCTTAACCGTATTCTTGAGTCAAACGCGCCTGAGGGAATTAAAAAACATGCGCGTACTATGTTTGAAAGCATGGCCGTTCCGGGATTTGACAATTTTAAAAGGGCGGATAATCCTTCTTTTTCCGACGTAAAAAACGAAAGCGCCATTTACAGAAACGTATACGTTATCTGGAAGGGCATGGCGACAAATGTCGCAGTAACGGATGAAGGGACAACATTTGATTTTCTTGTAGGCTATGATACCCGCAAAACCCTTGAAGGAATCATCCCCGTTGTTTTTTCCATTCCCGTGTCGATTAACATGGAACGTCCCCTTGAAGTACTGGGAAAGATAACTATTGGCTCTACGTATTCCGACATCAGATTGGAAGGCGTGGCGATACATCAGTCGGGGAAACTGGAAAATTAAGGGAATAATTTGAAAGCTGTAGTGCAGAGGGTTCAAGAGGCGGCTGTCAGCGTTGACGGGATTGTAAAGGGGAGTATCAAGCGCGGTTTGCTTGTTTACCTGGGAGTTGCACATAACGATACTGAGGCTGACGCGGACTGGCTTTCTGAAAAAATAGCGTATCTTAGGATTTTTAACGATAAAGACGGAAAAATGAACCTGTCCCTTAAAGACCTGGCATCTGTTGACAGTCAGGCGGGCGTTCTTGCAGTTTCGCAATTTACATTGTTAGCTGACGCGCGAAAGGGAAGACGCCCTTCATGGAATGGGGCGGCTCCGCCTGAGAAAGCGAAACAACTTTACGAGTATTTTATAGATGCTATAAAAAGAACAGGGCTTATCTGCGAATGCGGGGAGTTTCAGGCGCATATGATGGTTAAGTACACTAACGACGGGCCTGTTACGATTATTTTGGATACTGAATTAAATTGAATGAACCGTGGTTATCTTGACAAACCTCACAAAAAAATGAAAAATATTCCCAATGAGCAAAAAGGAGTTCTAAATGAAAAGCAAAAAAATTATTTTAAGTTTTGTATTAATGGTAATAACGGCGGTATTGGCTTACTCACAGCAATATAATGATGAAAAGGATTTTAGGGCGGAACGTGATCCCTTTGAAGACGGGATAATGATTTCCGAATATATCGGTTTAAAAGGCGAAGTCAGTATTCCGCCGCGCATTCAAAATGTGACGGTTACAGGAATTAAACCGGGAGCATTCAGAAATAAATCGCTTACAAAAGTAACCATTCCAAATACGGTGAAACGGATAGGAGATAACGCGTTTCAAGGTAATCGATTCACAAGCATAATCATTCCAAACAGCGTTATCAGTATTGGGGATGAAGCTTTTTATAATTGCAAAAATCTTACCAGCGTAACGATTCAAGGTAAGATTCCCTGGGATGATTTTGAAGACGCATTCGAAGGCGATTTATCCGAAATGTATTTTGCAGCCGATGGAGGTCCCGGAACATATACCAGATTGGCTGACGATTATTCATGGAGAAATCAACGACAGGCAACTGCAAAACAAGCAACTACACAATCCCCAAATTCGGGTAAACTTGTAATTTGGTCATTTACCGATGAATTGGCTTATATGACCAACAGTCCAACTTGGGGTTTTAAAGCGACACATCCAAAGGTTCAAGTTGAATATTCACAAACTCCATCTGATCATTTTCAGGCTAAATTAGACCCGGTTTTAGCTTCAGGCAAGGGAACTCCCGATATTATTGCGTTGGAATCGGCATTTGTCCGTAAATATGTCGAATCAGGTCAGCTTTTAGACATTACCGATATTTACGAAGCCAACAAGAGCAAACTTCTTGCCTATCCTGTGGAAGTTGGCACTTATAAAGGCAAAGTGTACGCCTTGTCATGGCAGGCCTGCCCGGGCACAATGTTTTATCGCAGAAGTCTTGCCAGGAAATATCTTGGTACGGATGATCCCAGAACAGTACAGACTTATTTTTCAAACTTTATGAAATTCCTTGATACTGCCCAGCTTCTAAAACAAAAATCAAACGGTTCATGCGTAGTCGTCTCCTCATTGGGCGATTTAAGAAATCTATTTCTGGCATCCAGAAAACAACCATGGATAGTAGATAATAAATTGGTTATTGATCCGGTAATGGAAGGATACATGGACATTTGTAAGACACTGCATGATAACAGATGGGAAGGCAGAGTCGGTCAGTGGTCAGAAGGTTGGTTTGCCGGTATGAAAGGCGATCTTAGAGATGAATACGGAAGAAGGGCAGAAGTATTCTCATATTTTCTACCCACTTGGGGTCTTCATTATGTACTTAAAACCAATGCTCCCCAAACAGCAGGCGATTGGGCTATGATTCAAGGACCCTCCGCATACTGTTGGGGCGGCACTTGGGTTGGCGCATACAAAGGCACAAAGAATGTAGCCGCGGTTAAGGAATTTATCCGCTATGTAACCACAGACGACGCTTTTCTTGAAGCGTGGGCAAAAGACACCGGCGATATGATAACCAATATGAACGTCATTAATAAAATTAAAGACATCTATAGCGAACCCTATCTCGGCGGACTGAATCATTACGCCGCATTTGCCGAAATAGCGAAAAACGTTAATGGCAAACTGTATCAGGCAACTGATGAAGAGATTGAAGCCTATTTTGATGAAGCGACAGCATCTTATGTAGACGGAGAAAAATCAAAAGCTCAGGCTCTTGCCGATTTCAGGAGACAGGTTAAAGCTCAGTTTGGAATACAATAACTTCCCCTTTGTGATTTTCTAAACTTTGTGATCTTTGTGTGAAATCTTTCCGACTAAACACGTAAATTAATATTCATCTTTCCTGCCAACTCCTGAAGAGTGTCAAGGGCATTTTCAATTTGCTTTTTCTTGTGGCAGCTAGTCAGGCAGAAACGCATTCGAGACATGTTTACGGGTACTGCGGGGTAAACCGCGGGAGGAACAAAAATTCCCTTTTCAAACATTGCCTGCGACAGATCAAAAGCGTCGGAATCTTTGCCTACAAGAATAGGGGCAATCGCGCTTTCTCCGGCTTTACAGAGGTTAAAGCCTTTTTCCTTGGATTTGGAAACAAAATAACGGATATTTTCCTGCAATTCCCTGACAAGGGAATTATCTTTCCTGATAATTCGTAATGATTCAAGAGTGGCTGCGGTAAGCGCGGGGCTCAGTCCGACTGAAAAAATAAAACCGGGTAATGAATATCGAAGGTATTCAATCAGCTCTTTTTTTCCTGCAAGGTAGCCGCCGCACGTGCCAAGCCCTTTAGAAAGCGTTCCCATCTTTATGTCAATATCATCATGTTTAAGGTTAAAGTACTCGTCAACGCCCCCGCCGTTTTTTCCTATAACGCAGCTTGAATGCGCCTCATCGACCATAAGAAACAAACCGAATTCCTTTTTTAATTTAATAAATTCAGGGACGGGCGCAATATCGCCGTCCATGCTGTACACGCCTTCAATGATAAGCAGAACTTTTTCAAATTTATCACGTAACGCCGTCAATATCGCTCTTGCGGCTTTGTAATCATTGTGGGGGAAAAGCCTGCTTGTAGCGTGGCTTAACTTAATTCCCTGCGCGATGGAGTTATGTGATAAAACATCGTATAAAATAAGGTCTTTGTCATTGCAGAAATTTCCGACAAATGTAACATTTGTAGAGTGGCCGCCGACAAGCGCCAAAGCCGCTTCGGTATGTTTCCATCCGGCAATCTCTTTTTCCAGTTCGCGATGAAGCGTCTTTTCACCGGCGAGCAGGCGGCTTCCGCTGGCGGAAGTGCCCATCTTGTTAATGGCGTCTATTGCGGCCTTTGACACCTGCGGATTGCCGCTAAGCCCCAAATAGTTGTAAGAACCGAAATTAACTACTTCCTTACCCATTACAACAGACGTGTCGCGAAGTGCGCTGTCGTGGGGAATATAATAGGGATTTTTTGATTTTTTCAATATATCAAGACGCACTTCAAAAGATTTATACTCAGGCGAATCAATGAATTTTGTTATTGGTTTTACATTTCCGGAACGCTGCGCGGCCGCTTTTCCAGCATGGAGAAACTGCCCGCCGCCGTGTGATTCTTGTTCCGGTAACGAGCCTGTAATTTTTTCATATATAAGGCCGCATACGTCGTTAACTGTTCTGCATCTTAAATAATCAGATTCTTCAATCATCATGCCGAATCGCGCTTCGGCCATTGCCAGTAATTCAAGACTGTCAAGGCTGTCGCCTCCGAGATCTTCAACAAAACGCATATCAAAGCCTATTTTGTCAGGCGTCGTATCAAGGACTTCGACAAAACATTGTATTACCTGTTCTCTAATTTTTTTATAACGGTCGTCCAATTCTGATTCCGTACGTACTGCTGTTTTAGCATGTTCAGTCTCCGTTTTTTTATTTACGGCAATTGACGGCGTTTGCGATGAACTAATGTTCATTTGAATTTCCGTTACAGGGAATTTATTATTTTCAATCATTTCCTTCAGTTTTTGACGGCGCACTTTCATTCCGTTTGCAAGAGGCATGGGCTCTTTTGCCGCAAAAACAAGTTTTATCCTTTTCAGAAACGGAAGCTGATCGTTAACGGCGTTAACAATACGTGAAATTTCCTCAAAACCTTTTTCATTGTCCGCGCCGTCCTGAACTTCAACAACAATGGCTATCTTTTCATTACCCTTGTTATTTATGCCCAGTATGCAGTATCTTTTTACAAGGTTTGAAAGTTCTTCAAAATAATCTTCAAGCTCGTCTGGATAAATATTTTCTCCCGATTCGTTTAATATTACTTCTTTCAGGCGGCCTTCAATAACAAGAGAGCCGTTTACAAAACGCGCGATGTCCCCCGTATGCAGCCATCCGTCATCGTCAACGTCGGCAGAGATCATAGTCCCATTCTGCATTCTGCCTAAGTGCATTGATGTTCCTTTAAGAAGAAGCTCACCTGTACCCGCCTCTTTGCCGTCAATGTCAACAATTTTACTTTTAAAGCCGTGCATAAGAGGCCCTGTTGTACCGTCAATCCGTTTTTTAAAACCGGTACCCGGCTCAAACGCAATGATGCCGCATTCAGTCATTCCATAGCCAATGGTTGCGATATGGCCAAGACCGTTAATAAACTTAAGCGAATCAGAGGGAACGTGCGTCCCGCCTACGCAAATCCATGCGAATGTATCGCCAAAAAGTTTTTTAATAATTGATTTTGTAATATGTTTTCTGACAAAAAAGTCTCCTGTTTTAGGCGAAATCTTTTGAATTAAAAGACTGATCTTTATCAGCATATTAAGAAGTTTTTCTTTTTTAGGTTCTTCGTTGCGTATTTTCCGCAACACACCGTTTTTAAGGTTGTTTATAAGCAAAGGAACCGATACCATGTGCGTTACGCCAATTTTCTGACATGCGGCCTGTATTGAAGTAGGGGTTCTGTCTTTAAGAAAAACAATAGTTTTGTTTAAAAACGGATATGCTATACATGACGTTATAAAACCCAGAACATGGTGCATCGGCAGGAATGCAAGACACTTTAACGGAGTGGGCGCCGAAGCAATACGGGGATTTTTTATATATGTTCTGTAAAAACCTTCAAGCTGGCTTGCAATAGCCACTCCGTCAAAAACCAAAACCTTTGCCGTTGCGGTTGTTCCAGACGTACAAAGGGCAAGGCTATCGGCCCATTGCGGGGTAAATTCCTGTTTCTCGTTTTTTTCATTTACAGAATTTAATTCGTTAAATGAAATTTTTATAATCTGACTTTTTAAATCAAGAGTATCATTGCCTAAAAGCGCAACGGCTTCCGAGCTTTTTATAATATAGTCAACCATTTCTTCTTTGTGGTTTATATCAATAAGCACAGGTTTAAAACCGGCCATAAGCAATGCCCAGAAACAAACCTGCCATAAATGGGAATTTTCCATTGAAATGCCCGCAAAACAGCCTTGTTTGGATTTACCGAGCCTTTTTGATAAAAAAGCCGCCATGCTTTTTACATTTTCATCCAATGTGCGAAAAGATACTGAAACAATTTCTCCGGCGTCATTAAGCCATTGGCTGGCGTATGAATCAAGGTGATCCCCCATCATTACTTCGTATATGCTGTTCATTGTTCTTGGTTTTTCGAGTAAATTTATAAAACGCGAACTAATAAAGTCATTTTTCATATAAACCTCTTAATTTATAAGTAATAAACACTATTATATCAAAGAAAAATTGTATATACTACCGTTAATGAGCGATAAAAAAGTAGTTATTATTACGGGCGGTTCAAAGGGTATTGGACGCGCGGCGGCAGAATTGTTTATTAAAAAAGGATACATTGTATATTCAATATCACGAAGCGCATGTACTCTGGAAGGCGTAAATTCCGTTATTTGCGAAATAACGGACGGAGGTTGGTTTAAGGAAGTCATTGACGATATTTTTAACGCGGAAAAACGCATTGATATATTAGTCAATAATGCCGGCGGCGGCATTTCCGGTTCAGTTGAAAAAACAGATCCGGCAGACGCAAGAAAATTATTTGAAATTAATTTTTTCGCTCAATTTGAGGCCGTCAAATACACGGTGCCATATATGAGGAGCCGACATGAGGGAAAAATTATTTTTATCGGCTCTGTTGCGGGAGCTATGCATGTTCCGTTTCAGGCGTTTTATTCGGCAAGCAAGGCCGCTATTGAAGCGCTTTCAAACTGTCTTCGCGGAGAGCTTCGCCCGTTTAATATAAAGGTTACGACAATACAACCGGGAGACACCCGCACCGGTTTTACGGAAAAAAGAGAAAAAAAATTTGACGAAAACGATAAAGATTACGGAGATCGTATTTATCGTTCAATTAAGATCATGGAAGAAGACGAACTTAAAGGAATGTCTCCCATGAAAACGGCGCAAGTAATATACAAAGCCGCAAAAAGCAATAATCCAAAACCGGTTTATACAGTCGGCTTTTCGTATAATATCTTTACTTTACTTAACAAGTTATTACCAAAACGTTTTGTACAGTATATACTCAATGCCATGTATGCAAAATGATATATTTTTTTATTATAAGCTGCCAGAATTGTAAAACAAAAGGAGGTATTTAAATGTTTACAAAAAAACGGCCTGACGGTACATATCTAAAAAACTTGCATTTTTTTACCCAGCTTCTTCCTTACCTTATGCCGACCCGCTCTGAAGCTGCAATTTATTTTGAACAGGAATTTGACGTTACTAAAACTCTTGAGTATGTTAACAAAAGAAGAAATGATCCTAACGGATTAAAGGTCACAATGTTTTACATTTTTCTCTATGCCGCGGTAAGAGTCATAGCGCAAAGGCCCAAAATGAACCGTTTTGTTTCAGGTTTCCGTTATTATCAGCGGAACCGCATTTCATTTAACTTTGTCGCTAAAAGAGAGTTGAGTGACGAAGGCGAAGAAGTTAATGTAACCATGTCATTTTCGCCGTTAATGTCCCTTGAGGAATTCTGCAAAAAAATACATGACAATATTTTGTCTATTAAAAAAGGTTCCGGTACAAGCGCTGAAAAAATCAATTCCCTGATTACCAATATGCCGCGTTTTATTATTAAACTCATTTTCAGTATTTTTCATTATCTTGACTACCACAACGGGCTTCCAAAGTCGGTAATGGACTCCCTGCCTTTTTACAGTACTATATTTTTTACAAATACCGGAAGCGTAGGCATTGACGCGCCCTTTCATCATAATTTTGAAATAGGCAACTGCGGCATTTTTTGCGCAATAGGAAAAATTTTAAAAGAAAAACGTAAAAATTCCGACGGAACCGAAGAAACCAGAGATAAAGTAAAAATAACATTAACCTTTGACGACAGAATCACAGACGGTATTTACTGCGCCCGCGCCGTTGATATGGTGCGCGATCTTGTTGAAAATCCCGAAAAACTTGAGACTCCTCTGAAATTGACTGAGGAACAGATAACAAAACTTGGACTTGCAAAAGGTGAATTGTAAAAAAAGTGAGGGAATAAATCATGTATGAAAAACAGCCATGGCTGAGTCAATACGGACAAACGCCTGTCAGTCTTGAATATCCTGAACTTTCAATGTATGGGTTGTTCAGAAAGAATTACAAAGAGTATTCCAATACGGACGCCCTTATTTTTTTCGGTAAAAGAACAAAATGGCCGGTTCTTGATCAAAAGATAATAAACATGAGCCGAAAATTCGCGCGAATAGGGCTTAAAAAAGGCGATGTGGTTATTGTCTGCCTGCCGAATATTCCGCAGGCTGTAATATCAATCTATGCGCTTAACAGGCTTGGAGCGATTCCCGCGCCCATTCACCCGCTTTCGGCGGCGGGGGAAATAGAGGAATTCTCAAAACTTGTTTCGGCAAAAGCCGCTATCACCCTGGACGGGTTTTATCCGCGCTTTAAAGAAATTAATACGGGCTTTGAAAAAATTATCGTTTGTTCGCTGAAAACGGAGATGGATTTTTTGACAAAAATAGGATTTTCTCTTGGGATGGGACGCAAGATAAAACCTGTTACGTTTTCTTCTACGGTACTGGAATGGGCAAAACTGGAAAATGAAAAAGAAACTTCCGAACTTGAAACGCCCGACCCAAGCGGAGCCGATGAAATGGCGCTTATACTCTTTTCAGGCGGCAGTACCGCGCTCCCCAAAGCAATCATGCTGTCAAACAGAAACTGTAACGCCCTTGCGATGCAGATGCAGGCGCATGGCGGTCCTCTTACCCCCGGCGATAAAATGCTCTCAATCCTTCCGGTATTTCACGGTTTTGGTTTTGCCGTAGGCATCCACGCAATGATGATAACGGGCGGAGCATGTATTCTTGTTCCCAAATTCAAAGCGAGTACTATAGCTCCTTTAATAAAAAAACACAAACCGCAGTTTATGGCCGGCGTTCCCACTTTGTATGACGCGCTTGCCGCCGATAAAAAATTCAGGAAAATTCCTCTTGGCTCCTTTAAAGGACTTTTTTGCGGCGGAGATTCATTAAGCCCTGAGGTAAAGCGGCGCTTTGATGAAGTATTAAAAGACGGCAATGCAAAGATTTTTTTGCGCGAGGGATACGGACTTACCGAAACTGTTACGGCAAGCGCTATAATGCCGCGTGAGCAATACCGCGAAAATTCATTCGGCATTCCATGCCCTGACACATGGTTTAAAGTGGTAAAACCGGGTACGGAAGAAGAATGCGCTCTTATGGAAGACGGCGAAATCTGCATATCCGGCCCGACTGTCATGATAGGGTATTACAAAGATATTGAAGCGACCGAACAGACGCTTAAGAAACACAAAGACGGCAGATTCTGGGTACATTCAGGCGACATTGGCTGTATGGATAAGGACGGTTTTTTTTACTTTAAACAACGCGCCAAAAGAATTATCAAAACATCCGGTATTGCAATTTATCCTTCCCGTATTGAAGATATACTTAACAAACATCCGGCAGTGCGTCTGTCCTGCGTGATTGGCGTACCTCATGAAGGCCGTGGCGAAGAGCCCAAGGCGTTTATTATGCTCAAAGACGATTACAAAAAATCCGAGGAACTAAAACAGGATATTCTTAAAAGCTGTGAAAGCCATCTTATGACCTATTCGCGTCCCCGTTATATTGAGTTTATTGATAAAATGCCCATGACCCGCGTCGGGAAAATCGCCTTTCGTGAATTGGAAGAAATGGAACGAAGTAAAATAAAGAATAACAAATTATAGAGAAAACTCTTTTCCCTATTTATTATTTTCACTCAGATATTCTATGGCGCTGAAGGGCTTTAAAAGATTGCCTAAAGATTCATTGTTTATAATCGCCTTTAAAATACCGGATGCGAGTTCGGCGGATTGTACAACTTCAATTCCCGGAATTTTTTCCTTGTAACCGGAACAGCATACGGTATCAGTTACAAGCAAGCGGTTTAACAGGCCGTCTTTAATAAACGAGTCAAGTTTTTGGACGGCGGGCGGCGAAAAAAGCGCGTGGACTGCGATTATATTTATGTCTTTGGGTTTTAACAGGGAAAGGGCGCGGATAAGTTTTTCCACGGAGCCCGCCGTATCAATCATATCGTCCACAATCCAAAGACTTTTATTTTCCAATGGATCGGCGCTAAGAATATTAATTGACTCCACGGTATTTGGTTTGGAATAATCCCTCTGTTTGTGGGCGACGACCAAAGGCGCGCCAAATGAATTCGCAAAACCGCGCGCGATTTTTTCTCCGCCCGCATCTACGGAGCAAAAAGCCCAGTTGCTTTTTACTTCATTTTCAAGATTATCAAGCGTTTTTATATAGGTGTCGCAAAGGTATTTTTTTAAAAGCGTTAAGGCGGGTATGTCGTCAATGGCGCAGACGGAAGGATCCAGCATGGTTTTTGACTTGTCGGAATGAAGCTGGAAAGTGATAATATGCCGGGCGCCAAGGCTTGAAAGAACCTTAAAGTGAAGCCACAAACCTACGGAACTTCTGTGCGTAGTACGGTCTGAACGAGAACAGGAAATAAAAGGTTCAAAAACGATAACCCTGTTCGCCTGACAGCGTACCAGCGCGTCTATAGCGTGGTACAATTCAATTTTTGTTTCTCCCACATTAATACCGGCCTCATTCCGCGCGCATGATGAAAAGAGTATAACGTCCCTTCCCCGAATCGAATATTTGACGGTAACTTCCATTTCGCCGTTGGCAAAAATATCGGTATTAAGCAAATCCAGTCCGTTAATTTGCTCAGTCATTTTGGAGAAACTCAAGTATTTGGATAAACACCCAATCACCTGTGAAGCGTAATTTCGCATGGAACGCGTAGCGCAGACTATGAACGGATTCATGATTCATTATCATACATTTTTTTGAAATATGAAATAAGAAATAAAAATAAAAAATACTTTACATATATGTAGTTATATATAGACAATATTTTTAAAATATGATAAAATATTTCATGTTTCGGTAAAGCGCCGTGAATCCGCGCGCCATATATAGGGGAGGAGATTTTATGGCAAAATCAAATGACACAGAAAAAACCAGGGGTAATCCTAACGCTTCAAGCGAGGAAAAGGCAAAAGCCCTGGAAGCGGCCCGGCTTCAGATTGAAAAGCAATTTGGCGCGGGATCATTAATTAAACTGGGGACGCACGATGCCGCCCAAGGCATCGAGGTAATACCCTCAGGCTCGATCCTTTTGGACGAAGCGCTTGGAATCGGCGGTTATCCCAGGGGCAGAATCATCGAAATTTTCGGTCCTGAATCGTCAGGAAAGACGACTCTTGCCCTTCACGCCATCGCCGAAGCCCAAAAATTGGGCGGAAATGCGGCATTTATCGACGCGGAACACGCGTTAGACCCCGTTTATGCGAAAAACTTGGGCGTAAATATCGACGAACTCTGGGTTTCCCAGCCCGACAACGGAGAACAGGCAATGGAAATCACCGAAAGCCTTGTCCGCTCAGGCGCGGTAGACGTAATTGTAGTGGATTCAGTCGCGGCGCTTACCCCGCAATCAGAAATTGAGGGCGAAATGGGCGACGCGCAAATGGGAGCGCAGGCGCGTTTAATGAGCCAGGCGTTGCGCAAACTTACGGCTACAATCGGCAAATCGCGCACAATTCTCATTTTCATCAACCAAATCCGCATGAAAATCGGAGTCTTTTTCGGCAACCCGGAAACCACCACAGGCGGAAACGCGCTAAAATTCTATTCGTCATTGCGCCTTGAAGTGCGTAAAACGGAAACAATCGAAGTAAGCAAGGACGCCGACGCGATTGGCAACAGGGTGCGCGTCAAAGTTGTAAAGAACAAAGTGGCTCCGCCGTTCAGGAAAACAGAAATAGAACTGATGTTTGGCAAGGGCATTTCCGCAACGGGCAGTTTGTTGGACTGTGCGGTAAAATACGACATCATTAAAAAGAGCGGCGCATGGTATTCCTACAACGACGAAAAAATAGGGCAGGGCAGGGACAACACAAGAGACTACCTTGAACAACACCCAGACTTTATGAAAGAACTTGATACAAAACTAAGAGCGCAAATTTTCCCCGGCAGGGAACCGCCCAAACCCGCCGTACCGCAGAAGAGCGGCAAAGCGAAGAAGGGTGAGGGGGAGAAAGAAGAGAAAGCGGCTGAGTGAGAAATTTTTACCACGAACACCACGAACGACGACAAGATATGGTCTTAAAAGTTTGTGAGGTTCGTGGTTAAATTCTTTTAACAAAAACTCATTAGGAGATAAAGCATGGAAGCAACACAAACAGCCAATCCCCCCAGTTTTGAGACTGTTTGGGCGATCTTGGATAGGGTAAGTAAAAAGCAAGAAGAACTTGTTGAAAGTCAAAAAGAAACTGATCGAAAAATGCAGGAATCTGCCGCACGGCTTGATAAACAGCTAGGAAAACTCGGCAGCAGAATGGGCGAAATCGTTGAATATATGGTTGCACCCAACCTCAGGGAAAAATTTAGGGAATTAGGATATGATTTTCCCCAAGCTCATCAAAATTCCGATGTTTCAGATCGTAAAAATAATATATTCCTTGAAATTGACGTTAAACTGGAAAACGGCGATAAGGCTATGCTGGTCGAAGTAAAAACCAAACCTACCACCGAAGATGTACAGGATCATATCAAACGCCTTGAAAAAATGCGTAAGTATGCGGATCTGCACGGCGATAAGCGCACATTTTTAGGTTCTGTTGCAGGAGCGGTAATAACGGATAATGTGAAAAAGTATGCGTTAAAACAAGGCTTTTTTGTTATAGAACCTTCAGGAGAAACTTTTAATATTATTCCGCCAGATAATAAACCCAAAGAATGGTAACAAAAAAAAACGCCACAACTCTGTAATACGTTTTTTCAAAGTTATGGCAAGATGTATGCCTAAATGTTTTACTTGTGGTCCCGTTGGGAAGAAACCCTCAAGTATTGTATTGGGCATACATCTTGCCCTCACATGGTAATAAAGTGTCAAGAAGGTAATTATCTCTTATTAAATTCTTATTTAAGTCTTATAAATACTAATCCAATTTAGAATATTCGCTCTTCACAAATATTCCTTCTTTAAAAGTACCGTCATCATAAGTCATTTTCCCCTGACCGTTCTGTTCGCCATTAGCCCATTCGCCTTCGTACACGTCGCCAAATATATATTTTAATGTTCCTTTACCATGAAATTTTCCGTTAACAAAATCGCCCACATACACCGAACCGTCCCTATACGTCAGCGTCCCCTTGCCCTGGGGGACGCCGTTTAGCAATTCACCCTCGTACACTGAACCATTATCAAACGTCAACTTTCCTTTGACCGACATAATAATAAAACTCCTTTAAATTCCGTTGTCAGTCACTGTTGCGTTTTCCTTTACAAATATAACATAAAAATTAACTATATACAAGTTGTCGCATTGCCCCAAAACTAATCTAGCCGAAAAGGATGTGTGCCTCGAAAATTAAAATCTAGCCTAGCGTTCCTACGTCATTTCTGCTATAATTCCAACAATGGAATTAAAATCCGAACCGGCACGAAGCTTTAAATTAAGCGAATTTGAAGGCCCCCTCGATTTACTGCTGTACATGATCCGTAAAAACGAGATTAATATATACGATATACCTATTGCCCAGATAACGGAGCAGTACATTGAGTATCTTTACAACGCGCAAACAATGGATATTGAAGACCTTACAAGTTTCCATGCAATGGCGACAACTTTGCTCTATATTAAAAGCCGTACTTTATTACCGGTGGAAATAACAGAAGATTCAGGCGAAGACCCACGCGCGGAACTTGTTGAAAGGCTGATTGAGTATCAGAAATATAAAAAACTTTCAGAACTCATGGAAGAAAAGGAAAGTGAGAATGAATGGCTAATCGAACGCAAAAGGTTGCAGCACAATCTGCCGTTTGCGGATGAAGATATGTGGGAAAAAGCGGATATTTGGGATTTACTGAAAAGTTTTTCATCATTGGCGATTAACCTTCCAACAGAGCGTATTATTGATCTTTACGAAGAAGTTACCGTAAATGAAAAAACCACTTTGCTTAACGAATTTTTGGAAAATAAAGGGGAGTGCAGGTTTACGGAACTGATTACAAGGGCGGGCACGCTTGACGTCGTCTGCGCTTTCCTGGCAGTCCTTGAAGCGGCGAAAATGCGCATGATTATTATCTATCAAAACCGCCTTTTTGGTGATATTCTGATTAGGCCAAACAGGCAGGAAAATATATCCGCTGATTCGTGAGGTTTGCGGACGGAGTTTTTTGTGATTGAAAATATTGAAAAAGAAACGGCGCTTGTCGAAGCGATTTTATTCATGGAAGGAGACCCTCTTGACGAAGGGGCAATAGCCCGTATTTGCGGCCTTTCAAAAGAAGCTGTAACAGGCGCTCTTGACAATTTAAGCGAGCGTTACGCGAACGCGGACTGCGCTCTGGAACTTATACGCGTCGGGGGCGGAATTAAAATTTCCGTAAAGCGCGAATATTGGGATAATTTAAAAGAAAGATACGGCAGAAAAAACGAGGGAAAAATTTCCCGCGCCGCAATGGAAACGCTGGCGATTGTCGCGTATTCACAGCCAATAACCAGAGTTGAAATAGAAAAAATCCGCGGAGTGTCGGCGGACAATATGATCCGCCTGCTTCTTGAAAAAAGTTTTATCCGCGAAGTGGGAAAAAAAGATATTCCCGGCCGCCCTGTCATGTACGGCACTACAAAGGAGTTTTTAAAACAATTCCGCCTTAATTCAATCTCTGAGCTTCCAAAACTCGGCGAAAGCGATATTGAAAAATTTGAACTTGAGGGGGAAAAGGATTAGACTTCAGGTTTATCTTTCTCATGCCGGTATCGCTTCAAGAAGGGCGGCGGAAGAAATAATTACGCAAGGCAGGGTTTCCGTAAACGGGATTATAATTACTTCACAGGGAAGTAAAGTACAGGACGGCGATATTGTCCTGTTGGACGGAAAACCCGTTCAACTTGAAACGCGCTTACTGTACCTTGCCCTTAATAAACCGCCGGGTTATATTTGCAGTTCAAGCGATCCGCAGGGACGCCCTTTGGCTCTCAGCCTGCTTCCAAAAACACAGGAACGCCTGTACAATGTGGGACGGCTTGATTATCAGTCCTGCGGTCTGATTTTTTTTACAAACGACGGCAATTTTGCAAGCCGTCTTGGACACCCAAGTTCCGAGCTTGAAAAAGAGTACATTGTAGAAGCGACAGGCGTTATTCCCGATGAAGTCACGGATGCTTTTAATACCGGTATTACAGTTGAGGATGAGTACTATAAGGCAAAAAAGGCTGAAAAAACCGGGCGAAAATCAATGCGTATTATCCTTGTCGAGGGCAAAAACAGGGAGATTCGCAGGGTATTTTCTCACTTTCATTTGCATCCGGCTCTACTTCGCAGGGTAAGAATCGGCACTGTTTTGCTTGGAGATTTACCTGAGGGAAGCTCAAGACCACTAGCGGACAGCGAAATTAACGCCCTGCGCGGCGGCGGCTTAGACATGCTCAGCCAGCGAAAAAGGAGAAATACATGGTAGTAGCGATTGACGGTCCTGCCGGTTCCGGTAAAAGCACCATAGCAAGGCTATTGGCGGAAAAGCTTACGGATAAAGACGGAAAAGAGTTTACCTACATTAATTCGGGAAATCTTTACAGGGCATTTTCTTTAGGTTGTATAAGAGCAAAAATTGACTTGAATGACAGTGAAAAAGTTATCGAATTTGCCAAAAACGCCCGAATTTCCTATCAAAAGACGGAAGTTTTTCTTAACGGTGAAAATGTTACGGAACTGCTTCATACTGACGAAATTGACCGTTTTTCCGCTCCACTTTCCGCAATTGTCCCTATCAGGCACATTGTCAACGACCTTATACGCACCCTTTCACAAGGACGGAATATTGTCGTGGAGGGCAGGGATATGACAACGGTCGTATTTCCCGACTCAAAATACCGTTTTTATCTTGATGCGACGCCGGATTCAAGGGCTAAACGCCGCTTTGATCAGGGAGTGTCAAATTTGACTCTTACGGAAATAAAAAACGCTATTTTACAACGGGATGAGATTGACAGGAATAAGATTGAAGGCAGTTTAAAAATTGCACAAGGAGTTAAATATTTGGATACCAGTAGCTTGACCATTATTCAAGTTTATGAGAAATTAATAGAAGAAATAAATAATAACCAATAATTAAGGGAAGAAACAAAAATGGCTGATAAGGAAGTGGGCGCGGACACGAGTCCGGCAAAAGACGGAGAAAACATTCAAACTCAATTACAGGAAGAATACTTAAAAACACTTGAACAGCTTGAAGAGGGTCAGCTGCTCGAGGGCAAGGTAATCCAGGTTACCTCTGATCAGGTATTCATCGACGTAGGTTACAAATCGGAAGGGAAAATTCCCATTACAGAATTTTCCGAGATTCCGAAGGTTGATGACCAGGTATCTGTTATCCTTATTACAAAGGAAAACAAATACGGAGAAGTTATTGTTTCAAAACAAAAAGCTGATGCAAAACTTTTCTGGAAAAATTTACATCAGGCGTTCAAGGATAAAAAAGCCATTGAAGGGACTGTTGAAAAACAGGTGAAGGGCGGCTTTGACGTTAACCTTGGAACGGGAGTACACGCGTTCCTGCCGGTAAGCCAGGCTGATGTGCAAAAGCTAGATAAACCTGAAAAGTTATTAAATACGAAAGTTAAGGTTTTTGTTGAACGTCTTTATTCCGACGGAAAGCCTAATATTGTTGTTAACAGACGCAAGTTCATGGAAGATGATCTTGACCGCAAGCGCAACGACTTCTTCGAGAAAACCCCCATTGGCGCCGACATAACGGGCGTTGTAAAAAGTTTCACCTCATTCGGCGCGTTCATTGACCTTGGCGGTTTTGACGGTCTTCTGCACATTAATGATATGAGCTGGGGTCACGTTACGCGGCCTAAAGACTTTGTAAAAAAAGGACAGGAAATAAAACTAAAAGTTATAAGGATTGACCGTAATGAAAAAAGAATAAATCTTTCTCTTAAGCATTACACGGACGATCCGTGGGTCCACTTTGAAGAAAAATACCACGTTAATGATGTTGTCAAAGGCAAAGTTACAAAACTTACCGACTTTGGCGCATTCATTGAACTTGAAGAAGGTATCGAAGGGCTTGCGCATATTTCAGAGTTTTCATGGTTAAAGAAAGTTCAAAAGCCGCAGGATTTGGTAAAAGCCGGCGATGTTGTTGAGTGCATGATCCTCGGTTACGATCTTCAGGCGGGAAGGGTATCTTTGGGACTGAAACAGGTTAAGGATAATCCCTGGGTTACTATCGAAGAAAAATATCCCGTAGGAACAAGGATCAGCAGAAAAGTTGTTAAGGTGACAAATGCAGGCGCGTTCATTGAACTTGAAGAGGGCATTGACGGTTTCCTGCATACTGACGATATGTCATGGACAAAGAAGAGCAAAAATTCAGGTCTGTCGGCGGGTCAGGAAATTGAGGTTATGGTTTTATCCGTAGACGCCGAAAACAGAAACATCAAGCTTGGAATTAAGCAATTATCAGAAGATCCATGGAAAGATTTTAGCGATAATTACAAACCCGGCTCTCCTGTCGAAGGGGAAGTTGTTTCAGTAACGGATTTTGGCCTGTTTTTAAAGGTTCCCGGAGGCATCGAAGGGCTTATACATAAAACAAATCTTGTTGAAAACCGCGACGATGATCCGGATGAAGCGTTGAAAAAATATAAAGTAGGAGATAAAATAAAAGCTGTCGTTCTTGAAATTCAGAGCGACAAGCAAAAAGCGGCTTTTTCAATACGCGATTATCAGAAAAAGATGCAGCGTGATGAATTATCCCGTTATATGGCTAAGGAGGAATCGTCAGATTCCACTTATACCCTGGGCGCCGTTTTAAAATCCAAAAACAACGGCCAAGGTGATTCAAAGGACAATGGCTAAAGACGGCTATGCTGTCAAAGATCGATGTTGAAAAATTTCATACTCTTATAGAGATAAACGCTCTAATAAATTCCAATTATAAGGATATCCATAGCCTGTTATCCAGAATTATGGAATCCGCAACGCGTCTTTCAGATGCCGAAGCGTCAAGTCTTCTGCTTATGGACAAGGAAAAAAACGAACTCTATTTTGAAGTCGCGCTGGGTTCAAAGGGCCATGAAGTTAAAAAGTATACCGTTAAAACGGGAGAAGGAATCGCGGGCTGGGTGGCGCAGAACAACAAATCTCTGATTGTTAACGACGTTGAAAATGACAAACGGCATTTGCACAATATCGGAGAAGAAATTAATTATAAATCAAAAACAATTATGGCTGTTCCCATGAGGGTTAAAGACGATTGTATCGGCGTTCTTGAGGTTATAAATAAAAAAAACGAAACCGGCTTTACGCAGGATGATATTGAATGGCTTGAGATTTTCGCAAATCAGGCGGCATTGGCCGTTGTCAACGCGAAAACAATGGAAGAAGCCCGCAGTGAAATTCAAAATCTGCAGGACAGGCTTCAAAGCGATCAATTTAAGACAATTATTACAAAAAATCCGGCTGTTCTTGAAATATTGGAAATTATTGACAGGGTGGCAAAGACGGATTCTTCAGTTTTACTTTTAGGGGAGAGCGGAGTAGGCAAGGAATTATTCGCGGAGAGGGTACATTTAAACAGTTCCAGAAAAAACGCGCCTTTTATAAGGGTAAATTGCGCCGCAATTCCGGAAGGCTTGCTGGAAAGCGAGCTTTTTGGCCATGTTAAGGGCGCGTTTACAAACGCCATTTCTTCCAGAAAAGGCCGTTTTGAAATGGCGGACGGCGGCACTATTTTTCTTGATGAAATAGGCGATTTGCCTTTGTCCCTGCAGGCGAAAATTTTGCGCGTTATACAGGAAAGAAAGTTTGAAAAAGTGGGATCTGATATTACAGTAACCGTAAATGTGCGTATCATTGCCGCAACCAATAAAGACCTTGAAGAACAGGTAAAGAATAACGCTTTTAGAAGCGATTTATACTACCGCCTGAACGTGCTGCCTATTTATATTCCGCCCCTGCGCCAGCGTCCGGAAGATATAGGGGAATTGGCGCATTTTTTCCTTAAAAATTTTATGCGGGAGACCAAAAAACAATTTAGCGGGTTTTCACAGGAAACGCTGCAGGCTATGCTTTCATATTCATGGCCGGGTAATGTCCGGGAATTGCAAAATTGCATAGAACGCGCATGCGTTATCGGCAGGAATAAATGGATAGAGCCTGAAGATCTATTCTTAAAATCAACGGCGCGTGAGGGCGAGGAAGAAATAACAGAACGTAATTTAAAGACCGCAATTAACGTATTTAAATCCAACTTTATACGTAAAGTACTGGATGAAAATAACTGGAATCAGACGGAAACCGCAAAGGCCCTTGTTATACAGCGTACTTACTTGTCAAGATTGATAAAAGAGCTTAAAATAAGTAATCCCAAGGAGATATAATGCAAAATAACGAGAATGATAATATCGGTGAGAAAATCAACGATTTTATTAAAAACCACAGAAAAGCGATATTTATAACTGTCGGTATCCTGTTTTTCCTGTTTATTGGGTTGATTGCCTTTCTTTCAATAAGCGATGCACTTAATAAAAAAGCTACCGCGGCACTTGACGAATTATACGGCCGGTATGATGAATTATCTTTAAATAATGATGAAGACTTTTATACTGAGGATTTGGAGTACCTGCTTACCGATCTTAAAGCTTTTGCGGAGAAAACAAAAGGATTCGCCGGGAGCAAAGCATGGTCTATTATCGGACAGATTTATTCCGGAAGAAAAGACTGGAGTCTTGCCCAAGACGCATGGCTTTCCGCGGCAAAAACAGGAAATAATACCTACCTTGCCCCGATAGCGTTGTTTAACGCCGCCGCCGCCGCGGAAGAACAGGGTAATCTTGAACAGGCAATTGATCTTTTAAAACAGTGCGTAGCCCACAAGTTTGAGTTCCCGGCCGCCCCGCGCGCTCAATTTTCAATTGGAAGACTTTATGAAACTATTGGAGACTCAGCAGCCGCAATTGAAGCGTATAGAGACGTACTGATTAAATGGCCCGAAATGCCCGTTTGGCATAATCTTGCAAGGAGCAGGCTTGCTATTCTTGAGGTAAAATGAATTGTCTTAAAACAACGGTAATTCTTGCGTCTTGCCTGTTTTTATTAACTTGCGGAATTGACGAGTACTATTATCTTCCTAAAGTGCCGGATAGCGGAGTTGTCACGCAATCCAATACAAATGCGGAAGTATATATTCCGTCCGGTTTGCTTAATCAGGTTGATCATTACGCTACAGGGTATGTAATTTTCTATAGAATATATATTAGCAACCTGGAGCTCAATACGGTTAGTGACATTTTAAATTATACCAGTTCTAAGATTTATTCTGATTACAACTCTTTACTACGGTATACAGATCCATCAGAAACAACGTATATTACATCATTAACTACTTTCAGCGGCAAAGGATTTTATGAACTTGAGCTTGAAGGTATAGATATTAAAAGTACGGTTCTTTCCAAGAGCGGCGGGACTTTTAATATTCAATTTCCTACAAGACCCGGCGATTGGCCAAATATTGAATATAACGAAAATGAATATTCTCTTTTACGTTCAAATGGTTTAAAAGAAGGAGGAACCCCATTTAATCCTGTACCTGAGGACAGATATTTTTTCAATTCCGATGATTTAAGAAATTATGCAAATGCAATTCCGACTATTAACGCCGATGTCGCAGGGCAGCAAAATGACGTTAATGAGCAGACCAATGCCTACGCCTCTATGTATATTGTAGCCGTGGGGCAGAATCCAACTACTTTTTCCAAGCTTTACGGAAAGCCTACGCATATTAGTATTTTTAAATTGCCATCACTATATTAAATTTATATCTGCCATTAAAACGGCAGATATACGGTTATATGGTTTACTATTCATAACGCGTATTCTGTCTACCAGCGTATATTGTTTAAATACAAGAGAAAATATGCGTTTTTTTTAATCGGGATATAAAAATCTATATATGTTAAAATATGATGACCATTGATTTGAATTGCCATTATTACATGCAAGGACATGGTTTCGGTTTAATGAAAATAATGATTCGCCGTTATTTAAACGGGTTTGTCTGTAAACTTTTTCTTCTTTGTGGTTAACATAATCAACTCCGTCTTTGTTTGTATACGCGAAACCCCATAGTAACGACGATAATGAATGTTTTTTCATACCGCTTTTTATTAAAAAAGATTCCGCCTGTTTTATGGCAAATCCATAAGGTAAACTGTTATTTAAATCCGTTACAAAGTTTTCTGTCGATATTTTTTCTGAGAAATCTACAGAGGCAATTTCGCAATCTGCGCTTATGCCTATTGATAATGGGGAGGCAAATTCCATTTTTATTAGGGGGTTAAAGCCCCGCGTATACATTACTGAAATTCCGGCTCTCCTGAATGACATGGAAAAAATCTCTATAAGGCTTAAATGCCCGTGAAATACAGCGCTCCCTTCCTTGCTGAAGCTGAATAATATCCTGTGTATTGACGGATCAGTTTTGTGCAAAAGATTACTGTTAACTTCAATATTTTTATGGTTAACGAAAGAATCAGATTTATCTGTATGATTATCTGATTTATTGGGCGGACATGGGATTATTTCAGACATTACTCCGCAATTATTACACTTTTCCTTACATGAAGAAGTAACAAGGCTGTTTTCTGATTTTTCAAATTCCCGCTTAAGGTATTCAGGCGTTATGTGGGAATCAATATTTTCCCAAGGTAGCGGTTTATTCTTTCCGGATAAAATTGAATCTACGACACTGCGGTTATCATCAAGTATCCTACGCCATTCCGGTTTGTTAATAAATTCGCTCCAGGGATCAAGCCTGCTTCCCGCCAACCATGCTTTTTCACATAATAATCCCGCTCTTTCATCCCCCCTGCTTAACAAACCTTCTATTTGTGAAATAAGCGGGTCTGAAATACTTACTTTATGTCCCATTGGTTTTAGTTTTGAGCGGATAAAGTTAAGCTTTTTTTCAGCAGTTTCACCGTCAAGCTGGGACGACCATTGATAAGGTGTATGGGGTTTGGGAATAAAGACTCCTACGTTAATGTTAAAATGCATTCTGGTTCTGCGGCCTATATCCGCAATAAATGCGACTATTTCCTCTTCTTCATTTTGATCAAAAACCGGCACCGGAAGCCCTATCATAAAATAAAACTTCGCTCCCTTCCAGCCGTTCTTCCTTGCCTCTTGAATTATTGATACGACCGAATCCTTTGTAACTTCCTTGTTAATTGACATTTGCCATGCTTCTTTGGGCGTTTCAACGGCAAATGTTAATCCGCTTTTCCTTGTTACGGCTATCTGTTCCAGAATTGAAAGTGAAAAACCGGAAACTTTAAGTGAGGGCAGTTGAAATGAAATGTGTAAACCGCTGAATCGCGCGTTAAGATTTTCAACTAATTCTGTAATTCCAGCGTAATCGCCCGAAGAAAGGGAAGACAGGCTGATCTCCTGCCAGCCGCCCTTTGTTACCATCTCGTTTACCTGGCAGGAGATTAGTTCCTTTTCTTTTTGCCTGTACGGCCTGTACCAAAAACCGGCATGGCAAAAACGGCAGCCGTTGGGACAGCCTCGCATAATTTCTACAGTACCGTGATGGTGCGTAATTTTCATGCAGGGAACCGGAAATACATACGCGCTTTGCGAAAAATTTACGGCAATTGCCCGCTGCGCCTTTTTCTTCCCCTTAACCCACACATTAGGATGTAATGCGATTTTTTCAAGGAGTTCCGCTCTGCCCTTCCCTCTTTTTTTTAATGCGGATAATTCAGCGGCTAGAGCAAAAAAACTTTCTTCAGCCTCCCCTATCCAAAACGCGTCAATAAAAGGCGCGTATGGCAGAGGATTGGAAACGGCAGGCCCCCCTGCGATTACAATTGGATGACTTTTATTTCTTTTTTCACAGTGAAGCGGAATACCGCAAACATCAAGTATTGTAAGTATGCCGTTTAAGCCAAGTTCATAACCAAGGGTAAACATAAGCAAATCTACGGACGCGGCGCTTATTCCGGTGTCAAGTCCGTAAATAGGAATATTATTTTCACGTAACAATTTTTCAAAATCAGGAGCCGGCGCGAATACGCGGTCGCAAAAAATATTATTTTCACTGTTCATGTGGTTGTAAATAATCCGCACGGCCTGGTTTCCCATCCCTATTTCATAAAGGTCAGGGAAAGCTATTATGGCGCTTAAATCGTTATCTGCAAGTTTTTTATTTGAGGCAAGACGCCCAACTTCGCCGCCTGTGTAACGCGCTGGTTTTTCTACATTTAAAAGAAGGCCGCCTAATTCCTTTATCGGGTCTACATACCTTACGGTAGTCTTCAACGGTTATACCTTCTTATGTAAATGCTTAAAACAACTCCAATGCCTATCATTGACGCCATAACGGAAGAACCTCCGTATGACATAAATAACAGCGGAAGGCCCGTAATCGGCATAATTCCCATTGTCATTCCGACATTAATAATAAAATGAAAACTTATCATCCCGGACAGACCCGCGCAAAAATATTTTGCAAAAGGATCAATAACCGTCTTCATTGTCAATAATAATCTGTAACATATAAACAGAAAGAGAGCAAAAACAAAAATTCCTCCGATAAAACCGGTCTCTTCCGAAAAAATGGAAAAAATAAAATCTGTGCTTTGTTCAGGCAGAAAACGGTAATGGCTTTGCGTACCTTGTAAAAAACCTCTGCCTGTTACTCCTCCGGAGCCAATGGCCGTAACGGACTGTATTATATTCCAGCCCGCGCCGCGCGGGTCTACATTCGGATCAAGAAAAACAATAAGGCGCATTATCTGATAATTTTTTAATACTTTGCGCGCGCCGTATGAGGCGGCAAGCGAGAAAACAATAATAGCCGATATATAAACAAGCCAGAAAAAGTATTTTTTCTTGTATTTTAAATATCCAAAAAGAGCTATGGAAGCGATTAAAACAAAAAATGTAATTGTCATAATAATTATTTTTAAGTTTGTCAACGCGGTAAGGAACGCGAGCGTCTTGCGCAATATATAAGTCTGCCAGAAAGGGAGAACCAGCAAGACTCCGGTTAAAGCGATGCATGAAATCATAAATGCCACATAACGCATCGGTACTCCCGCCATGAATATCATTGTTATAAGAATCATTATATATACCAATGCGGTTCCAAGATCAGGCTGAAGCAGGACTATGCCCATTGGAATAAATGTTATTATGCAGCAAACAATGAAGCGGGAAAATGACTCTTTGTTACGGTCGGTATCAGCAAGAAAACGTGAAAGCATAATGATGACGGAAATTTTTACAAATTCCGACATCTGTATTCCGTAAGAGCCTATTCTAAGCCAGCGGGACGTATTATAAATATCATGACCGAACAATAACGTATAGACAAGCGGCAGAAGGGAAAATAAATATATATATAACGATAAATTATAAAGCCTGCGGTAATTTAACAATGACATTAAAACAGCCGTTACTAAACCGGCGGACACCCATATAATTTGCTTGTAATACTCGTTTGAGACCTGTAGACCCGCCGATGTTATTCCTGATGAATAAATAAAAAGAACGCCTAACACCATCAGAATTATAACAGGAAGCAATAAAAAATAATCAATTTCAAGAATATTGCGTAATCTCAATTTTTACCCCTGCATATATTGGAATCCAAGCGTACGTATTGCCGTTTCGTAATCCTGATTTGCAAAATATCCCTGAAAGATAATCGCGCTTACGGCGGAAGCCATCCAAACCTGATAGATGGACGCTTCAATTATTACGGTAACAACTATTTGTTCATCAGGATTAACGCTGTTATACGGGGCAAAAGCCGTAAACCATGAATGCCATCTGTCTACAAGCCCCATTTCCGCCGTTCCGGATTTTCCCGCAATCTGCACGGTTCTCATATTTAATGGATATTGCGCCGTCCCCTGGCTGACTACATATCTCATATTCTGGCGTACTGTTTCATAAACAACAGGGCTTATATTTTTGCTTTCGTGAACTATTTCCGGTAAAAAAACTTTTTCTATGGCGTTTGTAGCCGGATCGCGCACTTCTTTTAAAATATAAGGTTTATATATTTTTCCGTTATTTACAATCATGCTGACCAAATTGCACATCTGAAGCGGAGTTACAAGAGTATATCCCTGCCCTATTGACATATTCATTGTGTCGCCTAACACCCATTTCTCGTGGTAACGGCGTTCTTTCCACTGCGGCGTCGGTATAAATCCCGCAAATTCTCCGGGAAGATCTATGCCCGTTATTTCACCGTAGCCAAAATCCCTTGCGTAAGTTACAATTCTTTCAGCGCCTACATAATCCCTTCCGACCGTCATAAAGTAAATGTTGCATGACTGGCCTAAAGCCGTCGTTAAATTCACCCTGCCGTGCCCTGAGCGCAGATGGCAATGCCAATCGCGGTTGCCGTACCTCATTACTCCCCGGCACAACACGGTTTGATCGGGCGAATACAGATTTTCATTTAAGACTGCGGAAGTCATTATTATTTTAAAAGTGGAAGCCGGGGGATAACCGGACTGAATCGCGCGGTTAATGAACGGTTTTGCCGGATCGTCAACTAACGCCCGGTAATCGGAATTAAGCCCCGTTGTAAAAATATTCGGATCATACCACGGGTAGGAAACCATTGCAAGAATTTCTCCCGTAGAGGGTTTCATGACAACTGCCGCCCCTATTTGGGAACCTATCGCTTTCTCAACAAGCGTCTGCAATGAAGCGTCAATTGTCAGAACAAGATTTTTTCCCATTTCGGGAGGAACGCGGTTAATATTTTCATTACCCGTAATCCGCCTGCCCCTTGAATCAACAGTTCTTGTTTCCAGTCCGGGTTTGCCTTTTAAAAGCGGGTCATATTGCTTTTCTATTCCCGATTTTCCTATTACATCCCCCTGCTGATACCCTTGATTATAAAGGGACGTTAGTTCGTCGCGGGTAATATCGCCTACATAACCGAGTATATGCGAAAGGCTTCCGACATCCACATAATTTCTTACGGATTTGATATTCCATGAAATTCCCGGTAACGTGTTTTTCCTTTCTGCAATAGCGGCAATTGTTGAAAATGGGACGTTAGATGCTATTTCCACAGGCTGATAAAGCTGTAAATACTGGTTTGGAAGCCTTGATTTTATTTCATCAGAGGGCAGTTTTATAATATTTGAGATTGAATTAATAACTTCATCCATACTGCCGCGCGGAACTTCCGCCGGCGTAATATTTACTGCGAAAGTATCCCTGTTTACGACAAGAGGACGCGTATATTTACGGTCGTAAATTTCCCCCCTCTGGGTTGGGATTGAATATGTCCTTCGTGAAATATCCTGCGCCCTTGTACGGTACACTTCCCCGGAAAGAATCTGCATTCCAAAAAGCCTTGCGGAATAAATACAAAAAACGGCAATAAGCAGAATCCTAAAAGCATTTATCCTGTTTCCCTGATCTTCATGCATTTTACTGACCTCGACCTATCAGCATAAATTTAAAATTCCTTAATATGAGGAATAGCAAAGGCGCGCATATTGAATTAAGTCCTAATTCTAACCAAAAATCCGTATTGATAAATGAATAGGCGGGAATCGCCGATCCCATAATTAAATGAAGCACAAACATCATTAATGCCTTTAATATAGTCGCAATCGCGCAAAGAATAATCGGCATGATTACATAGCCAAGGAATAACGAGTCTTTAAAAAGCCCTGTTAACGCGCCAATCAATGTGCGGATAAGGGAACTCATGCCAATCGGAGCGGCGGATAAAAAATCTATTAACAACCCCGACAAGAAACCTGAAATCTGTCCCGTCATGGTTCCGTTTACATAAGAGGAAAAAATCAGGGCGCAAAGGGCCAAATCGGGAACAATGTTTAAAATCGCAACTTTCGCAAGCAATGTAGATTGTAAGATTGCCAGGGCTACGCATATAATAACAGTCCAAATAATACTTCTAATCATCAATTTTTCCTGTAAAATCAAAATCCTGACTTTCGGCTTCAATAATATAAACATACTCAAGCCTTGAAAAATCGATCATTGGAATAACATCCACTTCCAAAGTAGTTTCATATTCAAGAATATTTATGCTGCTAACGCGCCCTAAATTAATGCCGGGCGGATATATTCCGCCCATGCCGCTTGTAACGATTATATCCCCGATATTTATTTCATCTCTTGCGCGGCGCGGGACAAACCTCATTGTTAAGGTGTTTTCAGAACTTCCCTGCCCTTCTACAATTCCTTCAAAACGCGAAACTGAAAAACGGCACGATACAAGTGAATTAACGTCAAAAACAGGCATAACAAGGCTTTCAAGAGCGCCGGTTTGTATTACTTTTCCCACAAGCGCCTGAGTGCCGTTTTGCCATGCTACGACAGTCATGTTATTTGAAACTCCATGGGCGCTGCCTTTATTAATTACAAGGGCCGAGAAAAGATTATGAGGATCCCTTCCCGATATTTGCGCGGGGATATTCCTGTATCGCAGCGTTTTTGAAAAATCAAGCTGTTCTTTTAACCTTAGATTTTCCTGATAAATTTCAGCGTTGCTTCGTTCCAGTTCCTGATAACGGTCAAGCTGTTTTAACAATTCCGCGTGTTCTTTTCTTAAATTTGTAAGCTCTTTGATAGACAGCACCGTCCTTGATACGAGCGATGACAATTCATAAATCCCGCCTCTGACCCCTGAAAAAAAAGACAATCCCGCGTTTTTAACGCCGAATATAAAATTCCTGCTGGAAACCAAAAGCAATAATGTTGAAATAATTACTAAAATTACAAATACAAAAACAGAAGAATTGATCTGCGCTCTTGGTAATTTGCCGCCGCTCCTCCGCGAAGAACTACCAAAGGATTCACGATTCATGCCGTTATCCGTTTAATCTGTCATAAATATTTTTGGTAAGGTCAGCGCCCTTTATATAATCAAAATACTTACCGGCGCCCAGGGCTACGCAAAGTTCGGGGTTTTCCGCTATTATCGCGGGAACGCCCGTTTCTTTTTGAATAAGTTTATCAAGTCCTTTTAGAAGCGAACCGCCCCCCGTCATTACAATTCCGCGATCAACTATATCCGCGGCAAGCTCGGGCGGAGTTTTTCCAAGCACTATTTTTATCTCGTCAATAATTTGATTAATGGGGTCTTTAAGAGATTCCCTAACTTCAACGGAATCTATTTCCAACCTGCGCGGAAGACCCGTAATCGCGTCATTGCCTTTAACTTCCATTTTGTCAATCATTTTTTCGGGGGAGGCGTTTCCAATTTCTATTTTTAGCTTTTCAGCCATCTGTTCCCCGATTATCAGGTTATGTACGCTTCGTATATGCTTGATTATAGATTCGTCAAATTCATCGCCGCCTATGCGTATGGCGCTTGTTACAACCATCCCTCCAAGCGAAATAACTGAAATTTCCGTAGTTCCGCCGCCTATATCCAAAATCATGTGTCCGGCGGGCTCCCTTATCGGTATATCCGCGCCTATTGCGGCGGCAAGGCTTTCTTCTATTACGCGAACTTCCTTCGCTCCTGATTTATACGCGCTTTCTTCCACGGCGCGCCTTTCCACTTCGGTAATGCAGGAAGGAACCCCTATTACCATTCTGGGTTTAAAAAAACGGTAACGCGGAAAAACGCGGTCAATAAAGCAGCGGATCATTTTTTCCGTTGACTCAATATCCGCGATTACGCCGTCGCGCATCGGCCTTATTGCAATAATATTCTCCGGAGTTTTCCAAAGCATCCTCTTTGCGTCGGCGCCAACCGCCACAATTTTTTTCGTTCCGCGTTCTACCGCGACCACGGAAGGTTCATTCAATACTATGCCTTTACCTTTAATGTAAATAAGAGTATTACAAGTTCCCAAATCAATGCCAAAATCTGATGATATGCCGCCTAACATGGCTACCTCCGTTATATATTGAGCCGCGCTCTAGCCTTTGCGTGAGCCGGGTCCTGCCTGATTGTCGTTCTCCATTCCGAACGCGCTCTTGTAGTATCGCCCCTCTGGTTGTAAAGTTCACCTAACTGATAATGAACTTCAGCGTTCTCGCCAAAGTCATTTATAATGCTTAAATACTGTTTTTCCGCCCTGTCATACTCATCGCGGTTTTTGGAAATTTCAGCTAACATAAAGCGCGATGCGATAACTGATTTTGAGTCGGCGGAAAATTCATTGCAGCGTGTAAGATAACCAATAGCCATATTATAATCTTCCATTGCGATATACGACCGGGATATTGACAATAAAAGATTATCTGAAGGCTGTTTGCCGGGGACAAAAGCCTGAGTAAACGCCTTTACGCTGCCCCTGTAATCGCCGTAAGACGCGTACGCAAGCCCAAGGTATTCATGTATATCATATGCGTTATAAGCCAGGTTGTTGGCTTTTTCAAGATACTTTACCGCAAGGTCGGCGTATTCACCGCCTTTATATGCGTATGCTTTTCCAAGAACATAAAAAAGACGCCCGTCTTTATTGGATTCTTTTTGAAGAAGCGCTTTTCTAAGCGAGAATATGCATTCGTTAATAAAGATAAGGGTATTTTGGCTGTTGATTTGCGCTATTCCCATTTGATACGCGGAAAAACCGTTAATGGTAAGCAAAAAATAATCTAAAGGTTTCTCTTCTAACGCTGACTTGCTGAGTTTATACGCCTGTTCATAATCGCCTTCATTCCAAATATGTAAAAATTCTTTTCTTTCATTCTTGGAGCTGTTTTTAAATTGTAAAATTACAAATACTGAGATAACTATAACTGATACAGATAAAAAAACGATTCCAAACGAACGAATTCTTTTGAGCCTGTATATATGCCTTCCATAATTGGATGAAGTATTACTGTCTAACATTGTTCTATATTGTGAATTCTACAGAAATTTCGATATAGTGTCAATGAAATTTATAAAAACTGAATAATTTAGCTTGAAAACAACATAAAAAAGGCATATATTTTGACAAGCGATGAACCAGGCTGCCGCCTGACCATTCGGTCGGGAGGAAAGTCCGGGCTCCGCAGGGCATGATGCCGGGTAACGCCCGGGCTTCGGTAACCGGAGACAGACAGCGCCACAGAAAATATACCGTCTAGCCGCTTTGGCGGTCGGATAAGGGTGAAAAGGCGGGGTAAGAGCCCACCTCGGCGTTGGTAACAACGTCGGAAATGGCAAGCCTCATCAGGAGCAAAGTCGAATATGCGCGACGGCTGCCCGCCGATCAAGCGCGGGTAGACTGCAAAAAAGGGGCCGAAAACGGTTCTTTTAGACAGATGGCAGCCTCAAAAGTTTAAGCTTTTGAGTACAGAACCCGGCTTATGGTTTATCGCTTTTTTTTGATTTTATTCGCAAAAACTCCACACTAAGAGCACGAAGGTACAAAGATCACAAAGAATTTCTTTGTGATCTCCTTTTTTTCTGTGTTCTTTATGAGTAAAGTGCTCTAATTCCATAATTTGAGGGTGTTTTTAAGGGTTATATCTATATCTTGGCGAATTTTTTGGGTTATACTTTCAAGATCATTCCGTATTATCTTTTTAATTTCTTCTTTATAAGCGATATCCGGCATTAAAAGGCGAAAAATGTCTGTTTTTAAGGCGGTGGCAAGGCTTTCCAATGTCTTATCGCTGACCCATGTTCTGCATCCTTCTATATCCTTGACCATCATAGTAGAAATTTCGGCGTTTTCGGCAAGTTTTTCCTGCGAAAAGCCCAATTTTTCACGATGTTTCTTAAGATTAGACGATAAAATCTTCCTTACTTTGGTAGGTTTTGCTTTCATAATACATAGAATAGGATCGATTACAAAAAACTATAGTACAATTAAGAGATTTCCATACCTTATGTATTGATAATATCTACCCATAATGATATACTCATTATAATTTGTAGGGTTTGTTTATAAATGCTGGCGGTAAAGCAAAACCGCAAGGGAGAAATAAAATGGAGAAACGTATTAACAAACATGTTCATACATGGGTTGGAACATTCCTTTTTGGAGGACTTGGCGTGGACAGATTTATGAGAGGTCAAATTAAATTTGGTATCATAAAACTTATCATTTGCTTTTTTCCAATTCTTCTTGATATGAGAAGAGTTAGTATTAGTGGTCTTCTTCTTTTTTTTACTGTTTTAGATAGAGCATGGAGTTTGTTTGGCAATATCAAGACTATTATGTTTACACATGGTTATCTTTTTAAGAATTTTAAATGGCTATTATTTTTTCTTTTTTCTTTCTTAGGTAGTGTGTGGATATTGATTGACTGGATTATCGCGCTTACTAAACTTGGTAAATATGAAAATAAATTTGCTTTTAATTCTAGTGGTAAATGGGATGAAAGTTTCACTAAGGAAAGCTTAGAAAAAGAAGAAGAAAGGAAACAGCAGGAAATAGAAAGAAGAGAAAAATATAAAAAAGATATTTTATCTGGAATAATTTCATACGATGAAGAATTTAAAAAGGCACAGAAAATTGAAGATGAATTTCTAAAATATAAATCAAATTATATAGAAAATATGAAAAAGTTTATTTCTTTACAAAAAGAATTACAAGATGGAACTCGTACCGGCAGTTGGGATACGATGTGGTTTCGTGAAACAGTAGATAAAATAAAAAGTATAAAGTTTGATTCTCCATATTTCACTTACGATGAAGCACTACTGTCTGATTTGTATGAAATAAATGGGGATTCTCATATAAATAAATTGAAATATGATATTAGAGATACATGTTTAGAATTCCAAAATTTTTATATGGGGTATTCTAGATATATATCATGTTTGTAATAAGTACGTTGGGTTTCAACACTGTCCGTTGGACAGAAAAAATAAAAGCCAGTGGGCTTTAAACATTTATTTTAAGGAGGTAAATCATGGCAATAGAAACAGGAAAATTGACGCTTCAGGATGGGAGTGTCTATGAAGGCGAAATAGTTAATGGAAAACCTCATGGTAAAGGGAAACGTATATTTGAAGACGGCGGGATTTACGAAGGCAATTTCATTAACGGCAAATTCCACGGCAAAGGGAAATTGACTTACCCAGATTCCATTGGCGGAACTTACGAAGGTGATTTTGTTGACGGGATAAGGAAGGGCAAAGGGAAATTGACTTACCCAGATTCCCTTGGCGGAGGAACTTACGAAGGCGATTGGGTTAACGACGAACGACATGGCAAAGGAAAATTAATTATTCCAGGCTACGGAACTTACGAAGGCGATTGGGTTAACGACAAACAACATGGCAAAGGAAAACTAATAGTCAAAGACGGCACTGTTCTTGAAGGAGACTGGAAAGACAACCAATTTGTGGAAAAAGGAACATATACTACCGCATTAGGTGGTGTTTACGAAGGTGAAATAGTTAACAATATGGCTAATGGCAAGGGGAAAATGACACAAACTAATGGTGCTGTGTACGAAGGTGATTTTGTTGACGGTGGATACTACGGCAAAGGAAAAATGACTTTCGCAGACGGCGGAACTTACGTAGGTGATTGGGTTTACAACAAATTCCACGGCAAAGGGAAACTGATAGCCGGAGATGGCACTGTTCTTGAAGGCAACTGGAAAGACGGCGAATTTCTGGGATAATAAAATGTTTTGAACACTGTCCGTTGGACAGGAAAAAATAAAAGCCGGTGGGCTATAAACATTTACTTTAAGGAGGTAAATTATGTGTCCCTATTACGATGAGAGGTATAAAACATGTACTTTCTATGGCCATTCTCAGGAAGGGTATCAAAAGGAAAATTATTGTTTGTCCTCAACCAATTGGAAAAGCTGCTCTAATTACACATGCCAAAGATTAGAGGAAAAATTATCAAAGAAGGTTCGGCCAAACCCTGATTTATAACTTGGTCATACTTTAGTATCCGTCAAAAAAATTCTTCTTTTTGGACACATTGCTGGAAAAAGGAAAATATGAAATATTTTGCTTATCCAGTTACGCTAAAACCGTTTCGGGAGCAAGGGCTTTTTTCCGCATTGCTCTACATTCGGCGATTTGCCTTGACAGTTCTTCTTTTTCTTCTTCAGTCCATTTTCTGCTGACAACCTGCAGCTCGTCGTTGTCCAAGACTTTCATAAACCAATCAAAGTCTACTTCTTCTTTAGTGTCTAACCACATCATGATTCTGCCTCCGTTTCGGGAAAATATTTATTCTGCAATACCTGTGAGTCTTCTTCAAAAATAGCCATTCTTCGGTCGCTTATCAGTACCGCCCCCAGCGTTTTTTGATAATGAGGGATAAGGGCGGTTTTCGGCTCAAAAGCGATAATGCCGCCAAAACCATAATTTTTTGATATTTTACAGCCAAAAGCGGTCAAATTACCGCATACTCCTATATATTTCCTACCTTTTCCTCTGTTAGACGGTGCGTTTTCTATCAGATGCATGAACACATGATCTCTCCGTTTTTCAAGCGATACCATGCCTTGTATGGTTTGCGGTTCTTTTTCGGTAACGAGTTTATACACTTGACGTTCAGTCTCGGAAAGCTCCATTTTCCAATCAAAAAGCCAGCCGTTTTTTTTGCTTGCTTCCTCCAAATCGGCTTTTGTTACTGGTAAAACAAGAGTGTCAAGGGATTCGCCTGTTTCGGCGTTTTCGATTGATTCGGTGATTTTGTCTATTTCAAAATCAAGCTCCATATTTAGAGTATGCCGTATATTCTATTTTTACACAATGAGTCTAAGGATCACAAGTAAAATCTTTGGGCATACATCTTGCCCCCACTTTGAAATAAATGCGTAAATCTGTAGCGTACCATGCAAGACATGGCACGCTTATTATCATTCCTCAGAATCGATGTTAATTATCTCTTCTTCTTCATCGTCTTCTTCGTATTCATCTTCTTCCACTTCGTCAAGATCGGAAAGGGCGCCTGTATCTTCCGTGTTAAAGTAATCTTCCTCGCCTTCCGCCGATTCTTCGTAATAAAGAATACGCGAACAATAGGGGCAAAAGACATATTCCTCGCCTATCCTGACTTCATTGGCGAACTGGACGGGAAGAATCATATGGCAGCCCATGCAGACATTTCCCTTTATCGCGACAATACCGATTCCCATTTTATTTTTGATAATACGCTCAAATTTAAATACGACTTCGGAATCAAGGTTTTCAGTCAGTTTGCTCTCTTTTTTCTTCAGGTTTTCAATTTGCCTGTTTTTGTCATTTATTTCCGCTTCAATTTTTTTTCTGCGTTCCTCAAGTTCTTTTTCCTGCTGTTCAATTAACGCCGTCTGCTGTTTAATCTGATCGTCAAGTTCGCAAAGAATACTTCCTCTTTGCTGTAATTCTTTGCGGTATTGCTGTTCTTTTTCTGACGCGTCCTTAATTTCCTTATCAAGAGCTTCGTATTCCCTTTGGGTGCTTACCATGTCCATGTTTTTTTCGGACTTTTCCCTTGCCGATTCAACTTCCGCAAGCTTGTTTTTAAAGTCAGCTTCTTCAGCCTTAACCTTTTCAAAATTCGTATTTTTCTCGATAAATGTTTTCTTTAACCTGTTTAAAAGTTCTTCCTGCGTGTCCAATAACTTTGGAATTTCCTGGATGTTCTTTTCCAGTCCGATCTTTTCATAGATAATTTCCTGTAATGACCTAAGTTTGTCCAAATCGTTTTCAGTTACCATATTCCCTCCTTTAATGGTCCAAATAGTCTTTTAATTTTCGGCTTCTCTTCGGATGCCTTAACCGGCGCAGGGCTTTTGCCTCTATCTGCCTTATTCTCTCCCGTGTAACGTTAAAATATAAACCTACTTCTTCCAAAGTAAGCGAATATCCGTCGTCAAGACCAAAACGCATTTTTAAAACTTCCTGCTCGCGTGCGGGCAGCGTTGAAAGAACGCTCCCCATTTGTTCCTGCAGCACTTTAAACGCCGTCTGATTCGCGGGATTTTCAACGTCCTTGTCTTCAATAAAATCACCTAACAGCGAATCTTCCTCTTCGCCAATCGGCGTTTCAAGACTGATGGGCTCGCGCGCGACATTTTTTACGGATTTAACCTTAATCGCAGGCCAGCCAAGTTTTTCCGCTATTTCCTCATCTGTCGGTTCCCTTCCAAGCGTCTGTAAAAGCTGTCTTGATTCGCGCACGACTTTATTAATTTGCTCTATCATATGCACCGGCACGCGGATTGTTCTTGCCTGATCAGAGATGGAACGGGTAATGGCCTGCCTGATCCACCATGTCGCATAAGTGGAAAATTTAAAGCCTTTTTGGTATTCAAATTTTTCAACGGCTTTGATTAGGCCGATATTCCCTTCCTGCACAAGATCAAAAAATGGCAGTCCCCTGTTTGTGTATTTTTTAGCAATAGAAACAACCAGCCTTAAATTCGCCCTTATCAGCCTGTCTTTGGCGTTTTTCATCATTATACGCCCGTGGTAAATTTCAGAAGCCATCTGGTTGATATTTTCTATCGGCTCTTCAAATTCCGCTTCCAGAGTCCTTAATTTTTTATCCGTTACCTGTATAAGCCTGATTTTTTCCTTAATCTCATCCGAAGAAAGGCCAAGATCTTTTTCAAGTTTTTCACGTTCTTCTTTAATGGTAAGATACCTTCCCATCGTGCGAAGCTCTTTTAAAGAATTTACCTTAAGGTGCTTTTCCAGCCGTTCCTGCTCTTTTATATAACGCTTTATTTTTTTTGACGCCGCTATAAATTTATCGGAAAACGCCTGAATCTCTTCCTGATGTAAATGGGTATTTTTTACCACCTTCATTATCTTTTTACGCAGACTTGAGCAATCCTTGTCTTCCTTGTAATCTATATCTTTTACAATTAACTGTTTTTTTAAATCGATATAGTTTCTTAATTCAACTTGAATTGCGCGTAACGTGTCTTTGTAGAATTGGTTTAGTCTTCGGTATTCCGTCATGTGTTCAGTTATTTCTTTTTTTGAAAGATTAAGCTCCCTTAAATCCCTTTTTGAAAACGCTTTTTGCGCAATATTGTAAAATTCAGGAATTATCATGCCCGATCTTTTAATTACGTTCTTTACAATATTTTCGCCTTCTTCCATTTTTTTGGAAAGCTCAATTTCCTGTTCCGCCGTTAACAGGTGCTCTCTTCCGATTTCCCGCAGGTACAGCCTTATAGGATCGTCAACAAGGGTAGAATCCTTATTGCTTCCGCCGGCCGATTTTTTCTTGCCCGTTTCCTGATTTTTTTGATTTTCGCCGTCGTCTTCGTCCGACGAGCTGTCTTCTTCCACCAACTGAACATTATTCGCTTCAAGAAGGGCGAGAACCTGTTCTATTTTATCTGAGTTTGTTATGTGTTCGGGAAGAAAATCTGAAAGCTCTTCATAAGAAAGGGTCTTTTTTACTTTTGCGTATTCCAATAATTTAATAATTGACGGATCTGAAATTGCCTGTTCCGCCTCAATCCACGCATCCTGCTGGTTTGTTTCTTTAATTTCCGGTTTCTTTAAAAAATGCGCCCTATGCGCGGGTTTTTTAAAAAAATGTTTTTCTATCGGCGATACTCTTTTAAGCATTGAATTTAGTTTATTTATCATTAATTATCTTCCTTCAAGTTTTCTGATCTGTGAATCAATTTCTTTTTTCTGTGCAAGAAGCATGTCAATATCTGCGCCTCCTGAAGTCCGCTCTCCTTCGCGCATCTGCGCTTTAATTTCCGTAAGTTTTTTTTCAAGTAGTTTTTTTCTTATTTGTTTTATGCCGTCCTCCATAAATTTGCGCGAATCACCCTTGAATTCGCCTGAAGTTCCCCTGTCCGCGACAAAATCGCGTAACGCTTCGTCGTTAACTCTTGCAAGCAAAAAATCAATGCCGCTTTCATCATGTTTATAGCACTCCTCTAACGAGATGAAAAGCTCTTTTGCCGCAGGATCGTTTACATCTTTGATCTCCAGCGCCGCGCGGAATTCAGGATACAACTCCTGATTCAACGCAACATTTGTTAAAAGCCTAAGTTCGTCGTTTACCAGTATCTGAAGTTTTTGTTTTACTTCAGCCTGTTTTTCAGAAAAGTCTCTGTGACCCGTCGATTTCCAATTTGAATATTCCTTCTGTACCGCGCTCCGCTCAATTTTAAAAATATCGGCAATTCGTGTGATACTGTCATCGCGGTCAATTTCTGAATCTAAAGCTTCCAGATACGGAAACATAAATTCCACCGCACTATTAACATCACCGCCAGCCGCAATATATTGAAGTCTGCCGCGATTAATTAGGTATTCAAAGTCATTTATAATGAATTTAACAAATTTTTTCAATATCTGGTAGCCAAATTTTTGCAAAATATCCGCAGGATCTTTAATTTTTTCATTTTTCTTTACGTCGATTTCGTTTTCCAGCCCTTCCTGAAAATTGACAAGGGAACAGGAAAGCCCGTTTTTACGGCAGGTGATAATCGCCTTGTAAGCCGCTTTTTGCCCTGCTTCGTCACTGTCAAAAATGAGGATTACCTTCTCTACCCATCGGCTAAGCCAAGCCGCCTGTTCGTCCGTAAAAGCGGTCCCAAGAGGGGCGACGGAATTGACAATTCCCGCCTGATGAAGGGCTATTACGTCCATGTACCCCTCCGCAAGGTATACAGTCTTTGTTTTTCTCATTTCAGGTTTTGCGTGATCAATGGCAAAAAGGGTCTGCCCTTTCTTGTAAATTTCAGTTTCCGGGGAATTTATGTATTTAGGCGGCTCATTCCCGTCGTTTTGCATGGTTCCCGGTAGCGCCCGTCCGCCAAAAGCGACTATTTTTCCCTGCCGGTCGGTAATAGGGAACATAAGTCTCCCGGAAAAAAGCGGAATTGTTCTGTATTTTGCGGAGAATAACCCTGATTTAGCAAGAAATTCATCGGAATAGCCTTTTTGTTTCAGGAATTTGTGTAAAAAATCCCGATCCGAAGGGGCATACCCAAGTTTAAACAGTTCAATTATCTCTTTACTAATACTTCTGTCCAAAATATACTTAAGCGCGGCTTTTCCTTCCTCTATTTCATGAAGAAAATGTGTAAAAGTTACAGTTGTTCTTTTATATAATTCATATAGCTCTTCCTTAATGGAACTTTCTTCGCCGCTCTCGGCGTTTCCGCCTTTTTCATAGATAAGCTCTATGCTCATTTTCTGCGCAAGGCTTTTTATAGCTTCCGGATAGGTGAGCTTATCCATCTCCATGACAAAACTGATAACACTGCCGCCCTTGCCGCAGCCAAAACAATGGTACATCTTTAAATCCGGGTCTACTTTGAAAGAGGGGGTTTTTTCCTGCCCGCCCCCGTGAAAGGGGCATCTTCCCCACCAGCGTCCGCTTTTTTTCTCCAAACGGACATAATCGCCGACTATGGCTACCGCGTCCAGTCTGTTATTAACTTCATCAATTGACGCTTTAGATATCAGGGCCATGACGGTTTTGTTATAAGCTGTCCGGCCTTTATGTGCTCGTCATAAGTCCGGGAAAAATAATGTTTTCCGCTTGATACATCTTCAAGCCGGAAATACAGATAATTTGTGTTATCCGGGTAAAACGCCGCCCGTAGGGCGGTAATTCCAGGAGCGGAAATAGGCCCTGGTGGCAGACCCGGCCTTATGTATGTGTTATATGGGTTGTTGATTTCAATATCCGTAAAAAGTAAAACAGACGGATGAGGGCGTTTTTGTATCTCTGTTATGATATATTCAACGGTAGCGCATGATTGTAACGCCATGTTTATGCGAAGCCTGTTGTAAAAAACTCCTGCCATAAGCGGCGCTTCCTTCTCTACCCTGTATTCACGTTCGACAATGGAAGCGAGTATTATTTTTTCATTTAGTTCTTTTGGGGGCATTGTAAGGATAGAGGGATTTATTTTTTGCAGATTACTGAAAAAATTATCCGCCATTGTTGTAACGACCTTTTCCGCGGGATATTCAGCCGGAAATAAATATGTATCGGGGAAAAGATACCCTTCCATTGATTCATTCGGTATTTGGTACTTGCCGATTATTGACGAGTCTCTTGTCGCGAAAAGAAAAGTTTCTTCCGAACAAATGCCGGCCTCTTCAATTAATTTTGCCGTTTTACTGAGCGTTACCCCTTCCGGAATAGTCACTTTATATAAAACTTCATGCCCTGAAATTAATATTTTATAAATGGCTATCTGGCTTGCAGGCATTGTAATTTTGTATGTTCCTGTTTTTATGTAAGATTTATCAAGGCGGCAAATAATATTCCAAAAATACCTGTTTTTTATAAGTCTCGTTCTTTCAAGCCGTATCCCTACCGATTGTGAACTTTCGCCTTTTCGTATGTCAATCAGATAACTGCCGTCTTCATTCTGCTTTATAGCGTCATTCTGGGAAAAGACGGCGTTTCTTTTACTCTGTGATACAGGAGAGTTAAAGTACATAACAGCGCCGATTAAAACGGGAACCAGAACAAGAATCAGCGCTATGAACGCAGAAAATAAATTAATTAGAAGTGAAATTATATTTATTTTTTTCTTTTCCCGTTTTGCCAATAAATTACCCTTCTTTAACGAGCGCCCTTTTGGGCGGTTAAATGGATATTTCCAACCCTTCATAAGCCAGGGTTAGCTCAATACCTTTTAAATTCATTCTTTCCAGATACCATTTTGCCGATTGTAATATTCCGTAAAGTTTATGATCGTCGTAAGTGGGATCATGATGGAATAACACCATGCGCTTAATATTCCAGTTAGCTGAAAAATCCACCGCCAGGCTAAAAGCGCTGTGCCCCCAGTTATATTTGTCGATAGCTTCGCCCAGAGTATACTGGCAGTCAATAACTATCATGTCGGCGTCTTTAAAAAATGCGGTATTTTCATCGTTCTTTATAAAATCGCCTGATGTCAGTTCCGTGTCCGTGGCATAAATAAAACGCTTTCCTTTTTCGGCCACGCAATATGCGTAAGAATCTCCCGGATGATTCATTTTTTTCATACTGACGCTACAGCCGGGAATTTCAATGTCTTTATCCATATAGTGAAACGTTTTCTTTGAACTCATCGCATCAAAAGTTACGGGAAAATACGGATGTAACATTTGCCCGCCCAATATTTTTTCCAAATTGCCCGAAGGGGAGTAAAAATCAATTTTTACCGCCGGGTTATAACCAGGACCAAAAAAAGGAAGCCCCTGTATATGATCCCAGTGAAAATGTGAAAGGAAGATATGATACTGGCTTATCTTTTTATTTGCGCTCATCTGCGCCATTCCAAGTTCGCGCAATCCCGAACCGCAGTCAAAAACAATACATTCGTCACTACTGTCAAGCGATACGCTGACGCACGGACTGTTTCCACCTACTGTGCCGAATAACCACGGCGGAAGCCCCGCTAAAAATTTTTCCCTGCTTTCATCGCTGTCTATGTCTTCAACTGTGATCTGTTCAACAATTGCTGATATTTTGCTTTTAATACAGAAAGGAGACGCAGGAGTAGGAATTGAACCGCGTACTCCCCAAAAATGTATTTTCATTAATATCCCCCTGTTTTACTGATTAAAGTCTCGCAAGAACGTGATGCGCATATTTTCTCAATTTCTTCTTTTGTGTGCAGTTCTCCGGAATTCATTCCCGGACAACCGCCACAGGCAATCTCCCAACATTTCTCGGAAGCGATTATCGACTTCCAAAAAGGAAAAGTAACGCATTGTATTGGCCGGCACCGGTAAACAGTACAGCCATTATCCCATAGAATACAGTCATTATTTGATTTTTCTTTTAATGAAAGTACTTCATTCCCATTTATGTCCGTAACCCACCTGCAATATACGTTTATTATGCTGTCTACATTGACTTTTAACGCAGAACTCAGTTTTTTAATGTCTTTTTGTGAAAGAAATACAAATCCCGAATCATACCGGCAACATGAAGAACAGCGTTTACATGAAAATTTAAGACCGTCAGCGTAAAATAGCTCTTTTTCCATATCCATACCGCCGGGGGTTATATAATTAATAACATAATTTTTAACATTTGTCCACAGAAGACAAGCCTAATTATCCTGCTGTTTCATGGCAAGTTCAATATTGTATTTGGCTTCTTCCAAATTAGGATTAATTCTTACCGCCGACTGCCAGTCCGATATCGCCCTTTTAAAATCGCCTTTTCTTCCGTATGAGTTACCCCGGATATTGTAAGCTGTGGCATTATTTTTATCAAGTTTAATGGCCTGGCTGCAATCTGCAATTGCTTTATCCAGTTCATTTAATTCATAATATGCCCGCGCTCTGATAGTGTATGAAACAACGGAATTAGGATCCGCCTTAATAACATTACTGCAGCTTATAATGGCATTAGGATAATCGCCCGCCATAATATATTCTAAACTGTGTTTAAAATGCGAAAGAACAACAGGACTATAATCTCTCTGGGTCTGTTGGGAATATAGGTTGTGAATTGAAATAAAAATAAATAAACATAAAAAAAACGAAAAAACAACCTGTTTTTTAAATATCATAAAACCTCCCTAAATACAATTTTTATATAAAAATTATCAGGATACCTAAGTTCCAATAACTATATTATAACACTATTTCTAATAAGTGCCAATGTCTTTACGGTAATGTTTTCCCTTAAAATCAATATTTTCAGCAATTATATAAGCCGATTCAAGCGCCGACTTATTGGTTTTCCCCGTCGCTGTAATGCCCAGTACCCTGCCTCCGGTGGTAAAAAACGCTTTGTCTTTGAACTCTGTTCCGGCGTGGTAAATAACAACATCGCTATTTATCGCTCCTCCCGCCGCATCTAAACCGCTAATTTCAAATCCTGTCTTATATGATACAGGGTAGCCCCCGCTTGCAAGAACAACGCAGGCGGAGTGTTCGTCCGACCAGTCAATTTTAACGCTGTCAAGCCTTTCATCCGTGACGGCTTCCATTATATCAAACAGACCGGTTTTTAAAAGCGGAAGTACCGCCTGAGCTTCCGGGTCCCCAAAGCGGCAGTTGTATTCGATAACCATAGGGCCGCGCGGGGTTAACATAAGCCCAAAATACAGACAGCCTTTAAACGGACAGCCTTCTTCCCTCATGGCGCGGATTGTTGGCTTAAAGATAGTCTTTTCGCAAACAGCGGCAATTTCCTTTGTATAGTGCGGGTTTGGCGCGATTACCCCCATGCCTCCCGTATTGGGGCCTGTGTTTCCGTCAAAAGCGCGTTTATGGTCCATTGACGAAACCATAGGGACCAGCATTTTTCCGTCTGTGAACGAAAGGACTGAAACTTCCGGTCCTGTTAAAAATTCCTCTATGACGATATTACAGCCAGAATCGCCGAACTTTTTTTCAATCATGATAGAGGTCACCGCCCTGGCAGCCTGCTCTCTGGTTTCGGCAATAATTACTCCTTTTCCAAGGGCAAGCCCGTCGGCTTTTATCACCAGCGGAAAAGAAACTGATTGCGAGTTAACATAGCTCAACGCGCTTTCCGAGTCAGAGAAAGATTCATACGCCGCCGTAGGGATACCATATTTTTTCATCAGGTTTTTAGAAAAGACTTTACTGCTCTCAATCCTTGCCGCCGCCTTATTCGGCCCAAAGCAGCGTATTCCCTTTGCCTCAAGCGCGTCTACCATCCCGATAGCGAGCGGATCGTCGGGGGCGACGACAACATAGTCAATCTTTTGTTGAACTGCAAAATCAATAACGGCGGCAATATCGACCGCTTTTATTTTGACACATTCCGCGTCAAAGCCGATGCCTCCGTTACCGGGGGCGGCAAAAATCTTGGTGATTCTTTCACTCTTCTTTAACGCCTTGATTATTGAATGCTCCCTGCCGCCTGAACCAATTACTAGTACTTTCATTTTATTTCCTTTAGTGGTTAGTATATAGGGGTTAGGGGTTAGTATATAGGGGTTAGGGGTTAGTATTTAGGGGTTAGAAAAAATTTTCTTCACTAAATCCTAAATACTAAATCCTAAATCCTAAATACTAACCCCTATTTCTCCTTTACAGAACATTTCTACCGCTTTTGGCAGGATAACCCACTCAGCCTCGCGCATTACCCGTTGTTGCAGTGACTCAGGCGTGTCATCGGGGAGAACATCCACCGCTTTTTGCAGGATGATTTTTCCGCCGTCTACCACTTCGTTTACTAGGTGGACTGTCGCGCCTGTTATTTTTACCCCTTTTTTAAGGACTGCTTCGTGAACGTGAAGGCCGTAAAAGCCTTTGCCGCAAAATGAGGGGATTAACGCGGGGTGAACGTTGATTATTCTGTTTTCAAATTTTTTAAGAACTTGCGTTCCCA
>Ga0268262_10000412_pt1 | contig 57431 bp, 36 predicted proteins | sample TergutNc150P3_FD_190354 | JGI IMG/M metagenome (GOLD analysis project Ga0268262, IMG submission 190354) | Nasutitermes corniger P3 segment gut microbial community from laboratory colony in Florida, USA - Nc150 P3 (SPAdes) (version 2) | ecosystem: Host-associated > Arthropoda: Insects >... | reverse complement strand
CGCCGCCACATGGATAGGTTTAGGCAACGCTTTTATCGGCTCGCTTATGCCGTGGGTAATACTCGGGCGGCGAACACGTGTAATGACCCAGCATTTAAAAAGCGCAACCATGCCGGAATTTTTCGGCGCAAGGTTCAATACGGCTTCGTTAAAGATCGGAGCGTCAATTATACTTTTTATTTTCCTTATTCCCTACACCGCTTCGCTATACAACGGTCTTTCACGCTTATTCGAGATGGCGTTCGGCGTTGACTTTATTTACTGTATTATCGGCATGGCTGTTCTTACAGCCGTTTATGTCGTAGTCGGCGGTTATTTTGCCACAGCGGCAAACGATTTTATTCAGGGCATAATAATGCTTTGCGGTATTGTCGCTGTTATCGCCGCAGTGCTTCACAGTCACGGCGGTTTTATCAACGCATTGGCGAAAATGGCGGCGGTAGAAGCGAAAAATGTAAACGGCGATATTGTTCCCGGTATTCTTTCATCGTTTTTCGGTCCCGATCCTTTAAGCCTGCTTGGCGTTATAATTCTTACATCGCTTGGAACATGGGGGCTTCCGCAGATGGTTTCCAAATTTTACTCCATAAAGTCCGAAAAAATGATAAGCAAGGGAGCTATTGTATCGACATTTTTCGGGCTTGTTGTAGCCGGCGGCTGTTATTTCCTGGGCAGTTTCGGAAGGCTGTACGCCAACTCGGACAAAATAGCATTTGGTCCTAACGGCATAGTCTTTGACTCTATCATACCTGCCATGCTTTCAGGATTTCCCACCGTGATGATCGGCGTAGTTATAGTATTGGTATTCGCAGCGTCAATATCCACGCTTTCGTCCCTTGTTATGGCTTCCTCCTCTACCCTTACGCTGGATTTTCTGAAAGGCCATATCATTAAAAACATGAGCGAGAAAAAACAACTGTTTATCATTCGCGCTCTGATTGTGGTATTTATAATAATTTCTTCCTGTATAGCGATTATTCAGTACAAAGGCTCAATCTCATTTATCGCCCAGCTTATGGGTATTTCATGGGGAGCGCTTGCAGGTTCCTTCCTTGCCCCCTTCCTTTACAGCTTGTATTGGAAACGTGTTACAAAACCGGCGGTTTGGTGCAATTTTATTTTCAGCACGGTATTGATGACCCTTAATATCTTTTTCAGATCGAAATTTCCGGCTGTTTTACAATCGCCTATTAACGCAGGCGCGTTTACAATGCTTGCCGGTTTTATTATCGTACCTGTTATAAGCATTCTGACAAAAGCGCCGGATAAAAACGCTGTGGATAAATGCTTTACCTGTTATGATGAACTTGTCAGCGTAAAAGTCCGAGACGACCTCGGCGGAAAATAATGGAGAAATTATGAGTAACGAAAAACTAACTCTTTTAGGAGACGAAGCGGTCGCTCTCGGCGCAATACATGCAGGCATAAGCGCGGCATACGGCTATCCGGGAACTCCGTCAACGGAAATTTTAGAGTATCTTATTGAAGAACATAAAAAAGGCGGACCTGCCGCAAGCTGGTGTTCAAACGAAAAAACCGCCATGGAAGCGGCTTTGGGCGTTTCCTTCGCAGGACGCAGAGCTCTCGTTACCATGAAACATGTCGGGTTGAATGTCGCTGCCGACCCCTTTATAAACGCCGCTCTTTTAAAAATTAAAGGCGGTCTTGTAGTCGCAGTCGCCGACGACCCGGGAATGCACAGTTCCCAGAATGAGCAGGATTCACGCTTCTACGCAAAATTCGCGATGGTTCCGTGTCTTGAGCCGCGCAATCAACAGGAAGCTTACGACATGGCGCGTGAAGCGTTTGATGTTTCGGAATGTTTCAGCGTTCCTGTTCTTTTACGCCTTGTTACACGGCTGTCTCACGCACGCGCCGCTGTTGAAGTAAAACCGCAAAGAAACCAGAATGTTCTTTCCAAGACAAAGGAAAAAAACGGCTGGATGCTTCTTCCCTCTTACGCGCGTCAAAACTATTCCCTCCTTCTTGATAAACAGCAAGTTCTTGAGGAATGGTCGTTTCAGCATGAAATAAACACATTGGACGGAGTGAAAAGCGACCTTGGCATAATAACGGCAGGAATCGGGCGTAATTATTACGAGGAAAACCTTGCCGATTTTTTAGCTATGCGTAAAAAACAGGGAAAAGACGCTCCTGTTCATCTGCACATCGGCGCATATCCCCTGCCCGAAAAGAAAATACGCAAATTTTATGAGAGCGTAGACGAGGTATTAATAATAGAAGAAGGCCAGGCTTTTGTCGCGCAGAGGATTTTCGGGCTTACAAACGCCGAGTTAAAACCGATTATCAGAAGCGGAGAGCTTGATCCCGACAATGTCCGCAATGTACTCGGTCTTCCGCCGAAAAAAAGCGTCAATATTATACCGGGCGCTCTCCCCGCGCGTCCGCCGCAGTTGTGCCAAGGATGCCCCCACGCCGACAGTTACAACACAATTAACAAAGCCGTCGCCGCCCTTGACCCGCGCGAGAATCATCCCGATGTAGCGGTTAATTCCGACATCGGCTGTTATTCATTGGGAGCGAATCCGCCGTTTTCCGCTATTGAGAGCGTAGTCTGCATGGGGGCATGTATCGGCATGGCAAAAGGCGCGGCTGACGCAGGGCTTAAATACTCGCTTGCCGTAATCGGGGACTCAACCTTTATTCATTCCGGCATTACCCCCCTCATTGACGCCGCGGAAGCCGATACGCACATGACCCTTATAATTTTAGACAATTCCACCGTAGCCATGACAGGCTGCCAGCCGACCAAAGTGCCGTCCAAAAACCTAAAAAATCTCCTAAAAGGCTGCGGCGTAAAACGCATCCTTGAACTTGAAGCAAAGTCGGCTCTTGTAGAAAAAAACGCCGCCAAACTGAGGAGTGAGATTGAACACAAAGGGTTTTCTGTCGTCATATTTAAACGTGAGTGCCTAGAGGCGCTTCGCAAGAACAAGAAGAAATAAGAGATTCTCACAAAGGACACGAAGGAAGAAAAGGACACAAAGAGGGAAGAAGGTGTTTATGTCTGTTATCTTATCGTGAAGTTCAAGCATAGTTTTCGTACAAAAACCCCTGATCCCCTCTTCTTCATCTTCTCTTCTCTTCCTTTGTGTCCTTCTCTTTCTTTGTGTCCTTTGTGTGAGGTCTTCTTAAATAATCCCTTGACAATAATGCAACATTTACGTTAACCTGTCAAAAAGAGAGGTTAACTATGAAAGCTGCCCGAACCGCACGGAACCGCCTTGTTTTTGCCGCTGTTTTTGCGGCATTGATAGCGGTCTCTAATTTCTTTCAAATCCCTACTCCGCTCGGCGTGCCTATCGTGCTTAAAAATATGTTCGTCGTATTATCGGGAGCTGTTCTTGGAAGCTTCTACGGCGGTCTCGCGGTACTGATTCTAATCGGGGCAGGGCTTATCGGTATTCCGGTGTTTGTGATACCCGGGGGGATCGGAGTCTTTAATACGCCTCTTGGCGGTTATATAATCGGCTACTTTGCAGGCAGTTTGTGCGCCGGTCTTGTCTGCGGAACTCCAAAAATAAACGAAAAAAAACTACGCCCCTTTCCCGTTATCAGGGTTTGTATCGGGGTTATTTCGGGGTTCGCACTTATCCTTATTTGCGGCTCGCTTTACATTATGTTTTTAAAATCCATGACGCTCAAGGCGGCGTTTATTGCCGGAACAGTCCCCTTCGTTATCGGCGACCTGATAAAAACGGCGCTTGGTATCGCTCTTGCCCTTGCGCTTCGTCCGATAGCGGCTAGGTACATAAATAACGAAGGATAATATGCCGGCGGTAGAGGTTTTTAACGTAACAAAAAAATTCTCAGTTTATGAAAATATACCCGGCAATGAACAAATACATGACGGCAGTTTTTACGCCTTGTCCGACATCTCATTTTCCATAGAACACGGCGAATGTACAATAATCGCAGGAGCAAACGGTTCGGGGAAAAGTTTGTTAATGGCGATCATCGCGGGTCTTGAATACCCTGCTTCCGGAACCGTAAAGACGGCTTCTAAGGCAGGGCTTGTGTTTCAGGAGCCGGACTCTCAAATACTCGGGGAAACGCCGAGAGAGGATGCCGCCTTCGGTCCGCACAATATGAAGCTGTCAAAGAACGAAATAAAGGCAAGGGTTTTCGCCGCCCTTTCGCAGACGGGGCTTACTGACCGCGCGGAATTCCCTGCCCGCTCTCTTTCAGGGGGGGAAAAACGCCGGCTTGCCTGCGCGGGAGTTTTGGCAATGGACGCGCAAATTATCATTTTTGACGAGCCTTACGCCAACTTGGATTTTCCCGGCGTTGTGCAGGTAAACAGGCTTTTTCAAAAACTTATCGCCGAAGGCAAGACTGTAATTATTCTCACCCATGAACTGGAAAAATGTTTAGCTCTTTGCAGGCGTTTTATTGTATTATGTAAGGGGAAAAAAGTTTACGACGGAACAGCGTCCGAAGCGCTTTCCCGTGATCTTGGGGCGTGGGGAATTCATCATCCGTTAAAAAATTCCGCGCGCGAATTGGGGGATCTTTTATGGTTATAAACAACTCGGTATTCAAGTACAAAACAAAAAAAGGGCTTTTACATAAAATTCCCGCGGGAATAAAACTGCTTGCGCTCCTGCCCCTCTCCTTCTTTTGCTTATCACTGCCTTTATTTTGGCTGAGCATCGGTATAGTCTCCGCAATTATTATAGCGTTCATCTGCGGGCTGTCGGTAAAAGACCAAATAACGGATTTTAAACCCGCCTTTTTTTACGCTGTTCTTATGTACGCTCTGGCTGTGTTTTCAAACTTGTTCGATAACTTCAGCTTAACTCCTAATCAACCTTTTACCGTGTTCATTCCCAACCTTGAATATTTGCGGATTACTTTGCGCCTTGTTCTTATTGTGCAGGTTTCCGCTCTGTTATTCCGCACGACAAGCTCCCTTGAAATCAGGGAATTTGTACGGTTAGAAATTATATCTTTATTTTTAAGTTTTATCCCTGAGATTTTTAAAATATGGAATTCCGTAAACCTTGCGTGGAAGGCGCGCGGAGGGAAAGAAGGGTTTAGAAAAATAAAAACTCTTATGTTTATTTTAATTTCACTAAGTTTTGAAAAAGCGGCTTTAAAAGCAAGGGCGCTTGAGGCAAGGAGTATATGAAAGATAATAAAATTTCCAGTAAGTCGCAGCTTCTTACTCTCCTAAGAGAAAAACAAGGCGCTCCTACAAGCGGAAGCGTACTCGCTAAAGACATGGGTATTTCCCGCGTAGCTGTCTGGAAAGCCGTCCGCCACCTTACTGCTGCCGGATACTCCATAGACACAGGGGAAGCGGGCTACTCTCTTGACCCAAAAAAAGAAAAAGATTTTTTGTACCCGTGGGAATTCGGCGAGAAGGAAAATTTATTTTTTCATTACAAGAATACGGGAAGCACAATGGACAGGGCAAGGGAGTCGGCTGTAGGCGGCGCGCAGAGCGGAAGCGTCTTCACGGCGGAAAAACAAAGCGCAGGCAGAGGAAGGAACGGAAGGACATGGGTGTCGCGCCAAGGAGGGCTATTCTTTTCCTTACTTGAACGACCAAAGCTGACAATAGCCGAGTATACTCAGCTGTCGCTTATTCTGCAAATTGCCGTCGTGCGAAGTATATCGTCAATCTGCGGAAAGAGGGCGTTTTTGCGCTGGCCCAATGATATCTACATAGACCGAAAAAAAATCGCAGGCGTTACAACCGAGGTCTGCGGCGAGGGCGATTTAATTACATGGCTGACAGGCGGAATCGGCGTGAATGTGAACAATCCTGTCCCGTCAGGAAGAGCTATAAGCTGTACGGAAATTACAAATCAAAATGTTTCACGCAAAGACGTACTAATTAAAATACTGAATGAGATTGACAATGTAAAAAAATCGTTTGAATCGACAGCCGCCTATTCGCAGGGCAACCGTCCCCTTGCCGCGGAGTGGAATTCACTTGCGGACTGCATAGGCGCAAAAGCCGCTGTTTTTGAACCTGCCGCCGGACAGGCTAAGGACGAAGATTCAGCCAACAAGCGCGAAAAAATTCTCGCTCGCGGAGTCTTTCAGGGGATAGACCCTGCGGGCAGATGCATCATAGATACAGACGACGGCTCTTTATACTTTAACCACGGTTCAGTCTCATTGGCTTTTTTAAACGGGTAAAAAAAACGCTCCTATTAAGGAGCGCTTTTTTGTAAATGCTAATTTACTTTATCTTATTAACCCAGTTATTTAAATCAACAGTCATAGAATGGTATCTGTTTATTAAATCTTTAAGCTGGGTAAAATCTCCAAGCGGCACTGTTTTACCGGCTCTTTCCATTATTTGAATTTCTTCCATTTTGTAGTCAACCAGTTTCTTTTGGCGTTCTACCAGAGTTTGCATTGCCTTAAAATCATCTCTTTGTTGTTTAGTGTTGTTAAAGGTTTTTAAGGTAGTAAACTTAGCTTGAAATTCATTAAAATAGTCTTCATTCTTTTGAAGCTTGGCTTTAATTTCAGGATCTTCCGTAACAGAGGGTCCGGGGCTGTCCACATTCAACTGCCCTAGCGGAGGAGACGGTCTGTTTGTTATACCTTCCTGATCAACCACATTTCTTGGAGCTCTATTTTGCTGGCTAAAAGCATAACTTGCGATAAATAAAAGCATTACAACAAATATTACCTTTTTCATTTTTTAAACTCCTTTAATTAAAATTGTTATTTTTGGGCTGCAGGGGCGCTTGCGTCGAAATTGCCGTTGGTCCATGTAGCCAAATCTTTATTCATTTGAGCGTATCTGTCCATTAATGTTTGCAGTCTTGAAAACTCGGAGCGCGGAACTGTTTTTCCGCCTCTTTGTTTTACTTCAATTTCGTCTATTTTAAAATCAATAAGTTTTTTCTGCCTCTCTATCATTGTTTGCATTAATCTTAAATTTTCCTGCGCTTGATTGCTTGAATTATATTCGCCTAATGATTTAAATTTCGATTGAAAATCATTAAAATAATCCTGATTTTTTTGGAGTAAAGCTTTCGCTTCATCATCCGCCGGATCCGCAAAAACAGAGTTGACGGCAAATAAAGCAATTACGCTGATCATTACAATAAATAATACTTTTTTCATATTCTTATCTCCTTCTGATAACATAATATCAAATAATGTAAAATTTGTCAAGGTTTTTAAGCGTATTTTTCCAGTTGATTTATAAGGCTTGCCATGTCCTTTGGGAGCGGAGCTTGCAATTCAAGTCCCCCGGGCAGAGCCAGTTCCAGAGCGTGCAGTCCAAGCCTTGCCAGCAGAGGACGCTCCTCGTATGGGTCGCCTCTCCAAGCGCGTTTAAAAGACGACAGTTTTACGGGCGACATTTTTCCGTATAATTCATCGCATACCACGGGGTGTCCGAGCGCGGCTAAATGCACCCTTATCTGGTGAATTCTGCCGGTCTCTGGGAACGCCTGAAGGACGCTGTAATTGGCGGCGCTTGTTACGCACACAAACCGCGTAAAAGATTTCTTGCCTTTATATTTATCTATAATAGTCATGTGTTTTTTATTGCCGTTCGGAACAAGCGCCAAATCGCAGGCTGTCTCCTTCCATGACGGTCTGCCGTGAACAATAGCGGTGTAAGTTTTTTTCACATCGCGCTGTTCAAAGGCAACGGAGAGCGTTTTGTGCGTCCCGCTGTCCTTAGCAAAAACAACAAGTCCCGAAGTGTCCTTGTCTATCCTATGAACCGTATATATTTTCGGAATTTTCAAGTCTTTTTCGATAAGCCTATCAAGCCTTTCCGCCGTCTCGTCCCACCTGTCCCCCCCGATTGAAATACCGGAAGCTTTATTAACAGCAATAATTTTCTCGTCCTGAAAAATAACAGTATAAAAACCCTTCTTCCCTCTTCTCTCTTCCTTAGTGTCCTTCTCTTCCTTAGTGTCCTTTGTGTGAGGTCTTCTTAAATTATTGTCTACCATTTGTCTCTAATTGAAAGATCGCTCAGTTTCGCTATTTTGTTGGCGGTCATGTATTTGTGTATGCCGTCTATTATTTCCACCATCGCGTGGGGGTTAATGAAAGTGGCGGTTCCTACCTGAATGGCGCGGGCTCCCGCCATTAAAAATTCAAGAGCGTCGTTTGTGCAGGAAATACCGCCAAGCCCGATAATCGGGATGTTGGTTTTATTGTTGTCTTTAAGAGAGCTGTATAATTCCCACACCATGCGGAGAGCTATCGGTCTTATAGCGGGGCCGGAAAGACCTGCGATTATATTTTCAAATACCGGCTTGCGTGTTTCGGTGTTAATCGCCACGGCTTTAATTGTGTTTACAAGGGAAAGAGCGTCAGCGCCGGCGTTAATACAGGCGTTGGCTACGGAGGCAATGGACGGACAGTTAGGCGAAAGTTTTACCATAAGCGGCTTGTGCTTGCAGGCGCGGCGCACTGCGACAACAAGGGCGGCGGCGGTTCCCGGGTCAAGACCGAAGGTAAGACCGCCTTCTTTTACGTTGGGGCATGAAATATTAAGTTCGATAATATCGACGGAAGATTCATTCAGCAAAGCCGCGCCGTCAACGTATTCATCGGAAGTGGAGCCTGAAAGATTCGCTATTATAACCGGACCAAGCCTTTTCATGTAATCAAGATCGTCGGCTAAGAACGATTTTATTCCCGCATTTTCAATACCGATTGAGTTAATTAATCCGCTGGGAGTTTCCCAGATACGCGTCCCCGTGTTTCCCTTTCTTGGGTTAAGGCTAAGTCCTTTTGTACATATTCCGCCAAGCAGAGACAGGTCAAAAATACTGCTGTACTCTCTTGCCTTGCCGAAAGTACCGGAAGCGGCAATAACGGGGTTCCTTAATTTAACCCCCGCTATTTCAAGGGACATATCGCAATGGTTTTCAAGTGTATTTATTTCATTCATCAAAATTCACCTCATGGGAGGAAAAAATAGGACCGTCTTTGCAAACTCTGCGGTTTCCGCTTGCTGTGGTAATTGTACAGCCAAGGCATACGCCGTTACCGCAGGCAAAGCGGTTTTCCATGGATAAGAAACAGGGAACGTTAAGCGCCTCGCATTTTTTCTTTAACGCGTTCATCATTTGCGCGGGTCCGCACCCGAATATCGCGTCAAAACTTTGCGGCTCAAAAATAAAATTGACTATCTTGCCGTTAAGCGCATTCCCTCCGTCCTCCGCGGAAATGGTAAATTTAGACGCTTTTACGGCGCTGCCTACAATGGCGTTCTCATGTTCTTTCTCTTTAAAACCTTTTTTAAATCCCGCGAAAAAATGAAAATAGTAATTCGGTTTTTCCGCTACTAACGCAGCAAGAGGAGCCACCCCCGCGCTTCCGCCGACAAGGGCGACCTTCCCTTTTTCAGGGAGAAAATCCGCCCAGCAATTTCCAAACGGCCCCGTAAGCTGAACCTTGTCTCCGGGACGCAGAATAGAAAGCTCCTCAGTACCCTTGCCTTTTATGCATATAAGAAACTTAACAGTTTTAGTTTGCGGATTATACTCAAATACGCTGATAGGCCGCGCCAAAAGCACACTGCTTATAATCGGTTTTAACATAAAGAATTGTCCGGCTTTTACCGCAGGGTTTTCCCAATGAAATTCAAGGATAAAATAATCATCCTCTACATATGTGTTTTTTTCAAGTTCACATACAACGCTTAAACTCATGATTTTTTTCCCGTTTCATTTAAAATTTCATCTCTCATTTTAACTGCGGCGCGTCTTGCGGCTTCGGCGGCAAATGAATTATCCGCTTTTTCGCAGTCCGTCGTATCCTTCCATGCCGTTATAATCGACCTTGACGCGTTTACAACCCCTCCGTTTCCTTCGCGTAACAGCAAGGCGGCGTCCTTAGCCGCTCCGCCCTGAGCGCCGTAACCCGGTATCAGGAAAAAAAGGTCGGAGTAATCTTTGCGTATCTGCGCAGCTTCATCGGTCTCGGTACAGCCTGTTACGGCTCCGAAAAGCTTGTAACCTTTTTTTCCCAAGATGTTATCGCCGTGGGATGACAATTTGTCGCCTACAGTATGGTATACACGTTTTCCGCCGCCTGTTTCAAGATACTCAAAATCTTTCATTCCCGCGTTGCTTGTCCTCATTAAAACAAAAGCTCCCTTGCCGATATTCTTCGCTTCTTTCAGCCACGGCTCGATTGAGTCCATGCCCATATACGGGTTAAGCGTTACAAAGTCGGCTTCAAAGTCGCCTGTAAAGTGCGCTTTCGCATAACGCTTAGCGGTATCCGCTATGTCCCCGCGTTTAATATCGGCAATCGCTATACTATCTTTACTTTTTATGTATTTTAACGTCTCGGAATAGGTACGAATCCCGTTAATCCCCATTTCTTCGTAATAAGCTACCTGAACTTTAAAACAAGCGCACACGTCATGAACGGCGTCAATCAGCGCTTTGTTAAACGCAAGAACAGCGGCGGCGTTATTTTCGGATTTTTTTCTCTCAGCCTCGGGAACATAATCCGCGCAAGTATCAAGCCCCACGCAAACATGCCCCCTCTGCGCTACTCTCTCAAATAATCTATCTATATTAAACACTATGCTACTCCATAAATCACGAAGAGATCTCACAAAGGACACCAAGGGGGAGAAGGACACAAAGAAGGAAGAAGGTGTTTGTGTCCGCTCTCGAAGCGTGAAACTCGCTCTTAGATTGCATACAACAACCCCCGATCTTCCCTTTGTGCTCTTTTCTTCCTTCGTGTCCTTTGTGAGAAATTCTTCTTCTATAATCCATCACTTAAAGTCCCCTGCCGAGATTATCTCGTCGCAGTATTCACAGCGGTACGTGCGCTGTTCACGGTTTTCCAAGTAGAATATGTGCGGCAGGTATTTCTCCGTCGAGCTTATACAGCGCGGATTCTTGCAAACAAGCACGTTCTCCACTTTCTGGGGAAGCTGTAACTTTATCTTCTTTGTTACATGCTCGTTTTCTATAATACTCACCGTAATATTCGGATCGATCAACCCCAATATATCAAAGTTAATCGAAATAGTATTGTCTATCTTTATTATATCCTTTTTTCCGCATCTTTGTGAATTAGCGTTTGCGACAAACGCGACATTATACGGAACTTTGTCAAGATTAAGCCAGTTGTAAATACGTATTCCCAAGCCCGCTTTAATATGATCAATAACAATGCCGTTTTTTATCTCATCAATATTTAACATCGTCCGCCCCCAAGACCGAAGCCAATAACGCCATGCGCACATACATTCCGTACTTCGCCTGTTTAAAATACGCCGCCCGCGGATCGGAATCTACCTCTACGGAAATCTCGTTGACGCGCGGCAGAGGATGTAAAACAATCATTTTCTTTTTTCCAACCGCCATTTTATCGGTATTTAATACATAGGTGTCCTTCAGGCGGATATAATCATCCTCGTTAAAAAACCTTTCTCTTTGCACGCGGGTCATATACAGCACGTCCAGCTCGGGCATGGATTCTTCAAGATTCTCTCTTTCTTCAAATTTTATGTTCTGTTTTGTTAAAATGTTCCTTATATACTCCGGTAAAATCAATTCCTGAGGGGAGATAAAAATCATCTTGATATCCGGGTAGCGGGCAAGCGCCTTGGCAAGGGAGTGGACGGTGCGCCCGAACTTCAAATCTCCGCAAAAACCTATGGTAAAACCCTCAATTTTGCCCAATAATTGCCTAATTGTGAGCAAATCCGTAAGGGTTTGGGTAGGATGATGATGCCCCCCGTCCCCCGCGTTTATGACGGGAACATCCGAATAACGGCTTGCAAGAAGGGCGGCTCCTTCTTTTGGGTTTCTCATGACTATGGCGTCCGCGTAACTTGCCGCCATGCGTATCGTGTCGGCTAAACTTTCGCCCTTGACGGCGGAACTGGAGCCGGGTTCGGCAAAACCGAGGAAATTTCCGCCCAAACGGAGCATCGCCGCCTCGAAACTGAGGCGCGTTCTTGTGCTCGGCTCAAAGAATAAAGTGGCTAAAAGACGCCCTTTTAGGCTGTTTCTGAGGTATTTTTGGTCTTTTTCAATCATTTCTGCAAGAGAGAATAAGAATTCTGTCTCACTTAGTGAGAAATCCTCAGGTTCGATTAAAGAACGGCCTTTTAACATTTTTTCTACCTCGGATTATACCCAAAAAGCATTTTTTAAGCAAGCAAAAATGAAAAAAAAATAAAAAAAAATTGCATAAAATGAAGATTATGTATTATAATAAAAAAAGGAATATTTTATTCATACAAAATAAATCTACTCTAGTTCCGCATACTTTTTTTCTGTTTTAAAAAAAACAGATATAGGGGTGGAAAATGAACAAAAAGCTTATTTTTATCTGCTTATTTATCGCTTTTTGCGGTTCTCTTTGGGCTGCCGGAAGAAAGGATAATGTCTCAAAATTCGCAGATGATCCTTCAGGATTTACAGATACTTTTGATATTACGGAAAGACCTCCGGGAAAATATAACTTTTACATAGAGGCGACGGACAGAGCGGGTAACGCTACACGCTCAGGTCCTAGCAATATGTTTATCGATCCTGAGTCCGATCTCCCCAGGACAACGATCATTAACCCCCTTCCGCGCATGAGCGTTCAAGGGAACATGAACATTGTAGGTTTAGCTTTTGACGACGACGGAGTTAAGAAAGTTGAAATCGTTGTATACAAGGGAACTAACGGCAAGGGCGCGGAAGTAACGCGCGCAACCGCTTCCGGTACGGATTACTGGTCTTATTTTCTTGATACATCGGACAGCGATGTTTGGCTTGACGGCGATTACACCGTTACCGCTTGGGCGACCGACATAAACGATCTTTCAGGTATCGCTGATATTTATCCCACAGGACAGAAAGTACCCCCGAAAAAGAAAAAAATATCGACAGTTTATTGGCGTTTAGACAGAAAAAAACCTGACGCGGTTGTTACAAGCCATACGGTAGGCGCTCTTGTTTCAGGCAATATCAGCTTAGGCGGCACTCTTTACGACGGCAACGGCATAGCTTCTTTCGGCTATTCGGTTGACGGCGGCAACAAATATCTTCCCGGAAAATTCAAAGTTAATAATTTAGGCAGAGGCACTTGGGATGTAAGTCTTAATACAAAACAGTTTGACGACGGTCCCGTCGTTATCTGGTTTAAAACAATCGACGGAAACAAGAGCGTCGGAACCGCCGCGCATCTTTTGTTTGTAAACAACATTGGCCCCGATGTAAAAGTCGTATATCCCGATCCGAACGAAACATTAAACGGCGTGTTTAATATCGCCGGTTACGCGAAACACCCGGTTGGGTTAAAATCCATATCGTGGAAAGCGGGCAATTCAAGCGGCGAGTTTGAACTTCTGCCCGGAAACCAATGGTGGTCGGCGCCTGTAGACGCGCGTAATTTTAAGGGCAGTTCAATCGACGTTGAAATTAAAGCGGTTGACGTTTCAGGCAACGTATCTTACGCAAAACAAAAATATAAATTTGATCCTTCAAAAGATTTACCGACGGTAAAATTAACATTACCCATAACGGGAGTTGTTAACAGCGATTTAGGCATAGTTGTAAAAGGAGAGGCGACAGACGATGACGGCATCGCTTCAATCTTCTACTCTCTTGACGGCGGTCCCGCGGTTGAAATACCCTGCAACGGTTATTTCCAGTTCTGTATTTCCAATCCAACCGAAGGAACCCACGGCATAGACGTTTGGGCAAAAGACACATCGGGCGTTACAGGTCCTAAAACATCGGTAAAGGGAGTTGTAGTCTCCAACGGCACTATAGAGCCCGGCATAGCTACTATCACATACCAAGACGGCAGGAATATGAAAACAGACATATTCAACACCGGTATGAAAATAAGACCCGCGCCCAAAATGACATTGCGTTTGGCTTTCAGAGCCGCATCCGCTCCCGCTTCGGCGACGGTTACATTCGGCGATCTTTCAACCGCGCCTGTCAGATTAGTCGGCATTAAAGACGCGTTTACAGCGGATGTTCCGGTTCCTCTCGATCTTCCCGTAGGTCTTGTTGAAATAAAATTATACGCAACAGACAAACAAAACAGAGAATTCAAATTCAGCGAATTTGTTTATGTTACGGATCCTTCAGGAGGCGACGCTCCCAATCTGTTTACTTTTGTAAGACAGCAGACAACAGGCGACGGCCGCATCATACTTAAAACAGGCGATACATTAGTCGGTATAAGCAATAAAAACATACAAAACGCCACACTGCAAGGATCGGGCGCAAATCTATTAAACGTAAACGTAGTGAACGGACAAGTTCAAGTAGTGCCTGTTGACGACGGCGAAGCCGGTCCTCTTTCACTGCGAATTGATACCGATACAGGATCATTTACAAGCAATCAATTCAGAATTTCAGCGACATCGGCGGGACCGTCCGTAACATTGCAGAATTTTACCCCTTTCAGCTGGGTAAGAAACAGCGTTAACGTATCTTTTAACCTGGCAAGCAAAGGCAGGGTAACAAATGTTGAATACTCTCTTGATATGGGAGACACATGGCAAAGAGCGTTAAACGCCACTGATATAGCGAACCTCCGCGCTCCTGTTAATACAAATATTTCAAGGACTCTTGATCTTTCAGGCGCGGCTGACGGCTCAATTAATATCCAGATAAAAGCATCGGGCGATACCGATTTTACCATTGTTGATTTTACCGTGTTAAAAGACACTACCGCCCCCGCGGCGCAGACAATTGTGCCGATATCCGAAGCAAAGGTAAACGGAACAATCCGCATGGCGTTCGCCGTAAAGGAGATGGGCGTTATTCAATCGGTTACTTACCGCAGAGGCGCAAATGCCGCTCCCAGAGAAGTTTATAACGACAGCCAGTGGAACGGGGATTATTCGCCTAAGTTCTTTGAAGTATTAATGGACTCCCTCGTAATGCCGCTTGATAACGGAATGCGCTTTACCTTTACCGATAAAGCGGGCAACTCAAGCGATGTAAACGCGTGGCAGTTTGTAATTGATCAGCCTATGGATATTCCGATTGTACAGGTAATTCTTCCGCAGGATAACGAAGTAATAACCAATGACTTTATCGTATCGGGCGTTATGTTCGACGACGACGGCATTAAGGGTTACCAGTGGAGAATCGACAATAAGCCGTGGAACACCGAAGAAGCCGCCTACGGTTTCTCAATTCCCGTGGCGTTATCAACATTGACAGATAACGAGCATACGGTAACCATAGTCGCCGAAGACCTTTACGGCGTAAAGAGCGTTCCCACAATCAGAAAATTCCGCGTATCATTAATTGAGCCGACGGGAACAATGACATATCCTCTTTATGACACGGTATTAAAAGAAGGCGTACAGCTTACAGGAACCGCGTTTGACCGCAACGGCATTAAAGAAATTAAAGTTTCGGTTGACAACGGTAATTCATTTAACTTGGCAAGAGGCAGCTTCGGCTCGCCGTCCGAAACAGTACAGTGGAATTATCAGTTTAATACAAAAATATTAAAAGACGGCGCGCATGTTGTCTTCTTAAGAGTAACGGACAGATACGACGTGCCGGCAACTTACGCGTTTATGATCAACGTAGACAATACTCAGCCGGAAATCATTATGGACAGTCCCGGCGACGGTTCAATTTCGGTAGGAAATATCTCCGTAATGGGACGCATACTTGATCCTAACTTAAAAGACGTAAGCATTGAGTTAAGAAGCCTTGACGGGTTTACAATCCCCGCCAACTTAAGATCAAGAAAACTTGACACAAACTCAATGTTAAGAGAAAACATTGATATTTCGGCGATGTCGGACGGACAGTACAACGTAGCGGTTATCGCGGTAGACAGAGCCGGAAACATGACTCGCCTTTCGCGTAACGTGCAGATGGCGCGCCAGACATACAAAAATTACATTGAAATACTCTACCCTCTTGAAAACGAAGAAACAAGCGGCGAGTTTAACCTTTACGGCTACGCAGGCGGTTCTTCGCCCGCGGGAAGCGTAACAATAAAAATTAACGGAGCCGATTCACAAACCGCGCCTGTAAACGACGCAGGATACTACTCCTTTAACTTAGGCAGCGAATACCTTAACGAAGGCTCCAACGTGATTACGATAACCAGTAATTTCGGCGGTCCTACTTTGGTATCGTCCAGGGCGTACAATATCATTTACAGCAGCACAGGTCCTTGGGTAACCATAGACACCTTTAAGTTCGCCGAGTTCTCTTACGACAGAGCGTACTTAAGCGGAAGAACAGGTTATAAAGTCTCGGACGATGATAAAGCGCTTCTTGCCGATAAAACACTGGAAAAAGAAAAAAGAGATTATATACTCGGCAAGATTCCCGCTTTTACCGAGATAAGTTTTGACAACGGAAGATCTTTCATTAAAACAAACAGAGCGTTGGCGAGGGACATTGATTACCGCTTCCGCTTGGAAGACAGCGAAATGCCCGAAGGCTACCACTACATCGTTATAAGAACAACAATGAAGAACGGCGAAACAGCGGTAACAAGAATGATTGTTCAAATTGACAAAACATTCCCCGTTATCCGCCTTATATCTCCCGAAGCCGGAAGCAGATACAACGAAAAAATCGTATACTCAGCGTCCGCTACGGATGATGTAGAGCTTGTAAGCCTGTCCTACCACTTGAGAAAAGGCGACAAGGCGCTGTACGAAGTACCCGGTTTCCTGCAAGGACTCTATTTTGAAGGCATAATCCCGCCGTTTATAAGACAGATTGCCGTTTCAAATAATTTTGAAAAATATGTGCCGACATTCTTTGCCGGCGGCGCAACTTATACGGATTTCGGTCTTGGATTAAGCTTCTTTGACGACAACGTAAAGTTACAGGGACAATTCGGCTTTTTGACTCAAGATTTATACGAAGCTCTGGGCGGCAAAGCCGATATCCGTTACGGCGGAAATGTAATCGGGTTTAAAATAATCGCGAGCATTTACTCGCTTCCGCTCCAGCGTTATTGGGGACCCGACTTTGAATGGCTGTTCTTAACTTTAGCGTTCGGCGCGAACTTCTCGTACTTTGAAATAGCGCAGAGCGGCACTCCCACATGGATGAGCGCGGTTCTGTTCCAGATGGAATTCCCGAAAGTGAAAATTCCAAAACGGAAGAATTTAAGAACATTCAGCTTGTTTACGGAAGGACAATTATGGTTCGTGCCAACCGACGTTGACGCGTCAAAGAACGACATACCGGTTTTCATACCGCACGTTACAATGGGCTTAAGGATGTATATATTCTAAGCAAGAAAAGAGGTCTGACCACTCGCGAGTGGTCAGACTGTTTTTTTAGTTATTACGGAGGTTTTTTGTGAATAAACTTAGGTTTTTTAAGGGAAAGAACCTGGAATCCATTACAGTTTTTCCCTTTACATACGAATTTGAATCCATTACAGGTATCAAACAGAAAAACCTATGGTATATTAATGCGATGAACGGTAGTTGTTATTTATATTTGAAATTATACAAAAAAAACAATACCTTTCAAAATAAATTCTGCCCATATAGGCAAAATACAAAGGAGTTTTAAATGAAATGGTTTATTTTAACGGTTTCGTTATTAGCAATATTTTGTCTAACAACATGCGACGGCCCATTGGGCATGGGTCTTCCCATAGACTGGGAAGCGCCTGTCTTAACGCTTGATCCGGAAGAAAATAATTACAACCCCCTGTATGTGCGTTTGGGAACAATAATTTCAGGAACAGCTACGGACAATGTGGGCGTTGACCGTATTACAATTACAGATACGAATACAGGTAAAGTCATTGCTCCCGTAAAGCGGATAGGCAATAGATTTATAATTGAACTGAATTTTTCCGAAGAAGAAAACGGAAATACATATATAGCGCAAATCAACGCTTACGATAAAATGGGAAACTGCAACGAAGGATCAATTGCCATTGTTACCCTGTATATCGATATCCGTCCGCCGATTCTCCAACAAGTTGAAATAAAAAGAACAAATACAAGAATAGCTACTTTTACTAAACTAGCCGATTTAATAGAGCTTGAAACAAGAGACCCGAACGGCGAGAGAAAAGAATTCCTGTATAGATATCAGAACGGCTGGTTCTATATAAACGGTCAAATTTCAGAAGAAGAAACAAAAATACAATCGCTTTCATTAAAATTTTATGACACAACAAAACCGGATGTTCTTTTATACACCCAAAAGATAGACGACGGTTATTCATTATATTTACCGCGCTGGACAATAAAAGAAGAAGATTTAATAAACGCCGGGGTTACTATATTAAACAATCCGGATTATAAAACGGATTATTACAACAACAACAAGCGTTACTATTACCGTGTGGTTTTTGATATGGCGGACAAAGCCGGAAATGATATAAAAGAAGAAGCGGGATATATATGTTTGTGGGCTGAATCCGACAAACCAAAGGGAGTTATTGACCCCGCCATAGGAGCTATTGTATCCAAAGGCACTCCCCTTCCCGTTGATTTATTCGACGATGATTCTCTTTTAAAGGCGTGGGTGGGTCTTCTTACCCAAGACCAGTGGGGAGTTGGCGGAGCGGCAGGTTCAAGACCTATATCAGGCACGACTGTTATTCCCGAAGGATTAGATGATTATAAACTTAACTGGCTTAAAGAGCGGCTGTTGGCAGGCGGTCAGGTTTTAAACTGGAATTTTGACAAACATAATAAATCGGAACCAATAACAGAGCTAATGGATAAGGGATCCGGTAAAGTAGATGAAAAGACTATTTATATCGCGACAGGCAAAGATGATGCCGATTACGGCGATTATGTTCTGTTTGTAGTCGCCATAGATAAAAAACTTGTACCGAGTGATAATAACGGCCCCGAATGGACAAATAAAGAAGTTTGGAACGGCAAAACAAAGAAAGTCCAATTAATAGACGAAAACGTACCTCTAATTGTATTTGATACCAGGACGAGCCAAAAAACCGGAGAATTACCGCTGCCCGCACACCCATGCCCTGAAGAAAACACCTTCCCGGGAACTCTTTATACAATAGGCGGCTCCGAACCAAAATATTTTGATATAACAGGTTACACACTGCGTGAAAACTCGTCGGATCTTAACAGCGTTACCGTGTTCCGCATGGCGTGGATTCCCTATAATATGCCCAACGGAGCCGACCATTATATTAACGCCGTACAAGACTCTCTCAAACAAGGCGGAGCAGGTATGCCGGACGGCGTACAATACTGGGAATTTATAAAAAACGGAGCAGCTCCAAATGGAGAATTGATTGACGAGGGAGATGACCCCACAATAGAAACGGGCACTTACAAAAGACAGACTTTTACAAAAACATTCTCCGTAATGGGAGATCCCGATGATTTAAAGCCGGATACAAACAATTTCACTTATAACAACAAACTTGAAAACGAATCAAAACTCTTTATTTTTTACGCTAAAGACAATATGAGCCATGAAGTTTTCAGACAACTGCGTATATTGGGATTCAAAGAAAAACCCGAGATGCAAATTTATGATATTACAAACAGATTGAATACCATGCCGGCGGGCTACCCCGACCCGACTACTACAGCTAATTCTAACATCAGTACGGGAGGTCCAAGCGCCGATTATTACACACTTCTTAATACTTACAACCAAAGATCCGATGTAATAAGCGCGTTACTGGGCGCTTACAACGGCGGAACCGGTCTTGATAAAGAAGCGGAACCGTTCCAGATTTATCCCAGAGGATCAATAGTTAAATACTGGGTAATCGCTGAAAAGACCGGCAGGATCGACATTGAAACTATAACCATGAAAGACGTAACTTTTGCTTCAAATCCCAGTGAACAAGTTATTGTCGGAAGCGGATATCAACTGCCGGGAAAAACTTTCAGTTTCGCAGAGTGGTATCCCGACGTAACTCAAAGAACATTCCTGTTTGAAGCAAAAGACAAATTAGGCAATGTGGCAAGCATACAGAGAACCATTGCGGTTACCAACGCGGCAAGATTGGAAAAAATAACGACAACAAGACAGAATGGAACATACGGCGCGGGTCAAACCATCACTCTTACAGCTAATTTCTCAAGTCTGATATATGTAGATAACAACTCAAAACCCAGACTTAATATTCGTTATCAGAAGGTAGACACGACAGATCCGTTTAATAAAGATAAGTATACATATGTATACGATTATATTGAATGTGCTGCAACTCCAACTTATGCATCCCCCTCATTATCACTGTCATTTGATTTTCCTGTTCCCGAAAACTCAATCGGAAAACTGGAAACAACTTTTGACGGACTTGCCGTCGGAATGCCAAATGACTCAAAGCTTCCTCTTAATAAAAACGGCGCGGTTATCAATGACTACACACGCAAGGATGCCGCGTTTATTCCGGGATACAGCACACAATCGGCAACTATGCCTAACTGGATAACCGCGACAAATACATTACAGGCGTCTAAAGAAATTTATCTTGACGGAGTGGCTCCAAAAATTACCGGTACAGCATGGAGCGGAAAAGACGCGTACTCACCCAATAATTACTACTTTAAAACAGGGGAAACAGTTCAAGTAACTATTACCTCGGATAAAGCCATTAGAGCGACAGGAGCTTCTACATTACAGTACCAAATAAGGGATTCAGGAAACGTACTTAGACCATCCAATACAACTTATTATAATAGCTCCGCGAATACCAACACAGGCGGTACCAACACAGGCGGTAATACAGAATTTTTTAAATATTTAAAACCGGGAACCGGCAACTCTCTTGTATACAGCCTTACGATAAACGCAATTAACTGTCCTTATGACGGCGAAATAGTTAATGTCAGTCAGTATACCGGAACCGGTAGCGGAAAAATTGAAGATAACGCGGAAAATACCATTCTTGTAAACGGTTTTACCAACCTAATACCGTCCGGTACGCGTATTTACATTAAAAAGGCAGCGCCTGCCGCACCCACTAACGCTAATGTACAGTTAGGCGGCGTTAATTTGGACGCAGCGCCGCAGTATTACAATGCGCCTGTCAATTTGACAATAGCGGCTTCAACAGCGAGAGGTCCCGACAACATTACATGGGAAGACAACACTCAATATACAATTACCAGCGCCTTTAGCGATTATACGGCGGCAGTTCCAATCGGCACTAACGGCACTTATACACTGCAGGCGCGTTATAAAGACAGGGCGGGAAACGAAGGCGTGGCAGTCTCAAAGATTATCGAGATAAATAAAGATTTCCCGAAGCTTGTCTCGGTGAACGCGACTCAGGCAAGCGGCTATTATAAGCAGGGAGACAACTTAGAGTTTAATTTAAATTTTGCGGAAAATGTAGCTATTACTAACGCCGCGAACGTATCAATAACGCTTGAAAACAGAGCCGCGGCGGCTAGTAATACAGCGGACAATAGGATTGTATTTACATCTGCAGCAAATACTTCTTATGCGGCTAATAAAGACAATACCGTTAATAATATTTATACCGCCGCTACAGGCGGCAGCCCAAGCGCTACTAACGGAGCCTATGTTCCTATCGCGGTTAACGGAAAACTATATACTGCGTATGTTGTAAATGGCGCCGCCAATACCAGAACTTTCAGAATATATCCTGCCGGAACCACAACAGGCGGAGCTAATACAGGCGGCGCCAGTCTTGATTTAGGTAATATTACTTTTACGGTTACTTCTCTTGTTTCTACCATTAAATTCAACTGGAACAGCATAAACGGAAAAGAAATGCGGGACGGACTGTATATTTCCGCCATTACCTTAACCGGACTTTCCGATAAATTCACCAATGCCGGTCCGGCAACAATAACAGGTTCATATACTGCCAATTTTACCGGCGACCCAAGCGTAACCGACTGCAAAAACTTAGCGGCGGGTTTAAGGGTAGACGCCATCGCGCCTGCAATTGACACATCGGCTGCCAATAAAGGAAGAACTCCCGCAAGCGCCACGGATACAGTTACGGTTACAGGCGATAAGCTTGTTAAAGAAATAAAGCTGACATTTACAGAGCCTGTAATGAGAGGAAGCGGATTTATAACGATACGGCCGCGCGGCAATTACGCGATTCCGTCCGTAATGGAAGACGCGGGTTACTACATGGGATATACAAACAACGGAACCAATTCAGGAACCACCACCACCGACGGTGAAGGACTCCCGGCTAAGTTTAATGCCGCGGGCACAAACAGAACTTATATTTCAAGCTTCTACGATATTTACAATAACAGCGCTTTGAATTCTACAGACCGCGGATATTTAACCGTCGGATCAAGCATGAGTAATCTTACTCTTAAAACAAGATCACATCAGAGCGCAGGTCCCTACCAGAAAACGACTCAAGGCTTGGTTGAAGGTCCCGGTTATACCGGAAATTACACAGGTAATACCGCTAGCGGCACTACCCTTTCAGGCGCTAATTCTCCCGACCTTGCGGGAACATTCATGATTCCCGATACCGCGACAAAATGGGTATTGGATTATCAATACAGTATTACAGATAATGTCGCCGCCGTAACCAATATACGCGCCACTCTTACAAAGGCAAAATGGCGCTGGCAGGAAATTGACGTTGTAGCTACCACCTTGAGCGCCGATGAAAAGACTGTAACAATTCCCCTGAACGAGCCTCTACTTAAAGGACTGCAATGGGATGTGTATTATCAAGCGGGAACTTTTACCGATAAAGCGGGAAATAACGCTCCCGGATCGGGAGGTTTCACAAACAATGCACCTAACGGCACAAATAACGATTACTGGTTTACATCCCCCGGAGTACAACAACCTGTAGTGCGCGTAAACCGCAGAAGTTATGACGGAAGAACAGCCGCATGGGATTCCTCCACCACCAGAACGTATAACAACCCTGCTGATACATCAAGCAACGCTACAAATCCAAGTACAAATACGGCATGGGCAAATAATACGGCAGTAACAGATAATAACGGTTGGGGCATTACGGATTTTAATACCGTACATTACCGCGTAGAAAGCGAAAGCCCGGGCGCGGCAGTAACAGCCCAATACTACCAAGGAGCTATAGCCGATAAGAGCGCCGCCAGAGGAGCTTGGGGCACAGGAAACGTTTCTGCTGCCAATTCCGGTAATGCTGCGATTAATGACATGGCATGGAATGCTGATGCATCAGGAGCTCCAGGTACATGGGTATTGTCCAATATTGTCCGCAGGTCTCGTTCCCCAGTGGTTAACAATACCTCTACCGCCCAAACATACATAGTTAAAACTAAAAACGGCACGAATGAAACGCGCTTATCTAATCCCGGGTTACGGATGTTTAAATCGTATAACAGAGATTTAACCAAGACGCAACTGGGTTACCCCACCGGTACAGCTACACAATCACTGACTAATTCGGCATTGAGCAACGGACAGGGCATTATCAGGTATACCGCCACCAACACTACATACGCCCCTCTGGAAGCTAGCAAGAGCTATGTTGTCGGTTCCGCTGCGCTTAACGGCGCAACTCTAAAAGGCGTTGAAGGAGTCTATAGAACCGTTATTATGCTGGCTTACGATACCGATCGCGGCACAACCAACTATATTGCGGTAGAAGGTTCCAATGTTAAAAACGGTATGCCTTCTGTAGCAGGCTTCCCGGTTAGGGACGCTGAAGAGACCGGAGACAATCGGTATATTAAGGTATTTTACCATGACAGCGTTAACGGCACTGCCAGAAGATCATATTACTGGGTAAGCACGGAAATTATCTGCGAATGGTATTTCCTAAGCTGGGGCGGCGGTTCCGGCGGCGGTTATAACGGAACTCACCAAACTACAGGTGATGTAAATAACTATATGATGGTAGGCTACGGCGACCTAACATATGGCTTCAATATAGGCAGAAACTAGGAGGAAGGGGATGAAAACTATGAAAAATTTATTTAAGGTAATTTTAACATTTTTCGCAGCTGTAACATTCTTTTCCTGCGATTTACCTGTAGGATTGGGAGCCAAGTTGGATATTTTCGGACCGGTTATTACAATAACCAATCCGTCGCAGCGCAAATCGGTTAGAACAGAATTTTCCTTAGAAGGAACCGCTAGCGATGATTCAGGCGTTAACTTGATGATGGTAAAAGCTGTTACCAGAGGAAGAGAATTAGCCCGTCAGTGGCGTTATAAAAACGGCACAGGATGGGAAATTTCCAATAATTCCGGGTCTACATGGGCGCCGTATGAAAACGCCGTGTGGTCGGGTACAAATAAATCCGCTTCATGGAAAGTATTCATTGATTTAAATATTGTAGGATCAGTGCCTGAAGAAGGCGAATATACATTCGGCGTTCAGGCATGGGATAAAGGCGATTTTTCAGACGATAATTCCTATAAAACAGTTGTCTTAATTGTGGATCGCGACGCGCCGTCTATAAGTGTTACTTATCCGATTATTTACGAAAACACAAACGCCGATTATATTGATCTGGCAAGTAAAGCAGACGGTGATGATGCAAAAACAGATCCTTCCTATTTGGGTAAATTCATCACGCAAGGTTTTGATCTTAAATGGCAAATAGACGATTTCAGTCCGATATGGTCAGTTGACATTAGGTTATACAAAGCGAATGAAGCCGCCCCTGATGATAATAATTACATTTACAAATACTCAAAAAACCTTCCCCCGCCGCCGGATAAAATTAATCCCGCGGATTATCAAAGACCTAACGGTTCCGAAAGTATACCTGAGCTTACAAAGCCCGCAGGAGCTTACGGCGAAGGATATTTAAAAAACCCGATTATAGATAATGATACCCAGGGAATAACGCCAATAAAAATAATAGCTACATGTTATGACGCAGCGGGAAACAAGAACAGCGTATCAACCCTTGGCTATTTTGTTTACTGGCCTAAGGCAAACAGACCGTGGATTGCTTTTTCGGACGATATGTACTCGGCAAACGATTATTACGGCACAGATGTCAGCGCAAATTCCAATACGGAAAATAAAACTTTCATGGTTTATCCGAACAAAGACATTAAAGCTACAGCGTATCAGGCGCATGGTTTAAAAGAAGTACAATACACCGTTTGGGTAATTCCGACTTCAGGCGATCCGGTTAAGCTTGGCGCCGAAAGCTCCGCAGTATTTCAGTACGGAGGGACTGCGAAAAACGAACCCAGTCAGTCAGGAATATATTCCACTATATTCCCATGGAAATTTGAAGTTCCCGATCTTACCGGCTACTATATTGTAAGAGCGAAAGCTATCGGCGCGCCGACAGCATACAGCAGTAATACCAACAACGCGAGCGATGAATATGTAATGCTTTTCAGGGTAAATGATATTACATTCCCGGATTTCCCTTCATCACCCGAACCGGCGGCTTCCGACCCTCTTTTTATGGCAATAGACAACAACAATCAAATTAAAATTTCCGGTATTGTAAGCGACGCTACCAATATTGAATCTCTTTGTTTGGCTTGGATTAATCCGGAATCTGAAGGTTTTGCGGCAATGAGTCAGCTTAACTATTTCCGCGACCAAAATTATAAAGGGTGGCAGACAATATTAAACTACAACGGTCCTGGAAATACAACAACAGAAACATTTCAATCTTCATACCCAAACAGGTTATGGAAAATACCCGTTACCAAATACCTAGGCAAGTTAAAACCTGACGGAAAATACGAGTATCCTGACGGAATAGACGAGGTAACAAAACGCAGAATGTTTAAATATGAACAGATAATAAGTCTTACCAATTTAAACATAGGCAACGGAAAACAACCATTAAAAAGCCAGATGTTCCTTTTAAGGGCGGAGAATCCCGCAAAACATGCTACCATAATAACCTATGCTCCGCAGGGAGATACTACCGCGCCGGTAATTCAGATTGAAAACGTAAAAATAATGGACGGCACTACTACAAAAGCGACATGTATACCAAATACATATACTGTTATTGATAAATTCGTTGAAAACTGGACTATTCAAATTAACGGAATATGGGAGGAAGATTCTCTGGGAAAATGGAAGGATGAACAGAAAGATTCTATGGAAGATTCGAATTTGGATATTAACGACTACTTTAGAAAATATTTTAAAATAAACATAAATAATACAGAAATGCCTTTTCCCACTATAGAAAAAAAGACTGCCACAACAGGCACTTGGATTCTGACAGCTACCGTAAAACAAACCCCCACCGCTGCGGCTCAGGTTTCGCTCGCCAGTCTTAATGATACTTTGGTAATAGACGCGGAAACAAGCGATATAGGCGGAAACAGAATACAAATAGGCGCTTCTTGGTTAATACAAAGCGACAATTTAAAACTAATGCGTATTTCCAGCGAAATGGATGACGGCACTTATTCTACTTATAATACAAATAACGCAGAAATTGAGATTTTCCTGGAATTCAGCAAGCCGGTTAAACTGACCAACGGAGGTACGCCTGAACTGATCCTTACAAGCAATACGGGAAATACCGCAAGGGCGTTTTACAAAGGCGGTCAAGCAGAGCTAAACAGCCGACAGTACTTTGTGTATAAGATAGCATCAGGTCAAACTACAAATTCCGATTTCCTGAATGTTAAGGGTCTTTGGAACAACAACGCTGTTGTAGGTAATACTTACACCGGCACTTATTCGTTTACATGGTCAAGGGGAGGACTTCCCACCGACTCAGGATATGAAGAAGTACGCATAACAACAACCGCAAATAAAAAGGGTGAGCCTCCTAAAGAAGGTGTTGTCGCTAATACCCACAACGGCTACTACGTACGCACATTGCCTACTACCAATAGTAAAACAGATCCTGATTATCAGTATACTTTGCTTGCCGGAAAAAACATTAAAATAGATACTGCCGCTCCCACAGTAAGCAGTATCACGGCGACAACCGCCGCGGGTTGGTATAACAGCGGCGACATTTATATAACGGCAACTTTTAATGAACCGGTAATTATAGGGGCAAACTTGCCTCGCCTTAATTTAACGATAGGAAACGGAACCGGCGCTACATCGACGGCGGCTTCGGATGTACGTGTAAACAATAACACTATCTCCTTTAGATACACCATAAGAGACGGAGATTCATCAAGAGGAAATCCGATTTCCGTAACAGGATTTTCCGGATCAATTACCGACTTAGCGGGAAACCCTCTGCCGGCTACCGCTATTTCCGCGACTACACTTACGGGAATATACATTGAAACATTAAAACCTCAATATCCGCAGGTAAGAGTTACCTCAGCTAATCTTACAACTCCTCCTACGGATTCATCCAGCGCTATTAGAAGCAATGTAGACGGCACTACTAGTTACGGAAGTTCATCACAAACCCCCAGAACTCTCTCTAACGTATACTTTAAAGAACTATATATCGCAATAAGAGGACAAAGCGACTCTGACTATAACGGCAATCAATACGCGACGTTGGAATATTCAACGGACGGAGGTAAAAATTGGATAACGGCTCCGAATTTTAACAATATGACGTTTCCAATTACACAGACAGGAACTTACAATCTTGTAGCCCGTCAGATAGACAGAGCGGGGAATATTTCAGAAAATTCGCCTGCGATAACCTTTAACTGGGACAAGGGAGATATTATTTCTCGAATAAGCTCTGAAAACGCCAATGGAACATATTCACAAAATTCCGATCCTATTAAAATTACCGTTTATTTCAGAAAACCGATTTATTTTTCAGCGGGACCGGCTACTATTACTATTGACGCTAAGAGAGGCGACAATAATATTGAATTAAGTTCTACAGTAACAACAACCGGTAATACCGATTACAGTTCTCTTGATTTTATATACACCATACAAAACGGAGATACCACAAACGGTAACAATTTAGATGTTGTAAGCGCGAATATCACAGGCGTTACCGCGTGGGATAACAAGAATACCGCTCCTGACAAGGCAACCAGAGTAAATCTTACTACCCCCAATAACTTGCTTACCTTGCCGGCAAATACTCCCAAGCTTGATAAGCAAATTAAAGTTGTAACAGGTTCTCTTAATCAAACACCCACGCCGTCATTTATTGCGGATGCTGACGCCGGAACAGGCTATAATATCGAATCAAACTCAAACTTCCACGGAATAAGAACGGACGACGGCTCTTATTGGACAACTTTACTGATACCGTTTAACCGTGAAATTTCTAAAGGAACAGGACTTATTACCATTCAACAATCCCCAACAAATTACCGTATACCGGCAGTTATGACGGAAGCGCAGTACAACAGATTTAAAGGAAAATTAGGCGAAACTATTGACACCTATTATACAAAGGGTACAAACGGCGCTCCCGGCGGAACCTCGGATACTGCTACTAAATATGTCTTACAGTACAATTATACTCCTACAGCCGTTGGTAACGGTACCAATGATATCCCGACAGCGTTTAACAACGATTTCCGCAATGCGGAACAAATACAAATCAATGTTAACGCTCAGGCGGTTTCATTATCAGACGACAAAAAAACGTTAAAAGTACGGCTTTCAGGTTCCAACGCCCCGCAAGTTCCGGGCGCGACATATACGGTAACTTGGGATGCCGGCATTGTTTCCGATACTTTGGGAAATTCTTCCGCTGCAAATACTCCCAACTTGTCTGTAACGTTAAGAGGCGTAGCAAAACCGTTTGTCAGAACCAAGAAAACGCAGGATACTATAACAATTTCGACGGGAAACGCCTCCAATGCCAATCCCCGGATTGTTGCGGCTCAGCCAACACAAGCTACTGTACGTATGGACTGCCGTACACCCAATTCCACCATTTATTTTAACTCAACTAATAATACTACCAATATAACAGCTAATAACCTTAACCCCAGAGTTGACGGCACCCAAAAACCAACCGCCGGAGCCGCGCCGGGACAACCGACCCAACCGGTTATCGGTACTACTGATACTACAGCCGGTACTCCGCCTACAGCAGGAACTAACTATAGGTACGGTAACCCGGTAACTATCGGAAACAACCCAACTAATCTTGCTGATATTCAGGGGTACAAATGGAGGGTAAGAGCAAGAGCCAATGCCACTGTCAACGGAACTGCCACATACAGCGACGACTCAGAAGAAATAGCATACCGCACGGTTATTACCTACCAACTGCGTAACGGCAATAACGCGATAACGGCGGGAACAGGTGAACAAATACTTGGCGATGGGGATCAAATTTGGATACGCGGCGGAGATGCCATAGGTTCTTCTTCAATACCGGGCTTCCCATTTACATGGGTAGACGATTGGGATAACCTTTCCGGTAAACGCGCAGGTATCAGGCTTATGACCAAGACATCTGGTGATAGTCTTAATAATTCGATATGGAAATATGTAACATGGGATTTAAGCGCCACAGCCTACATAGATTTTATAATGGGACACGATACAAGCGCAAGCAATACCACAAACCAAAACGTTATATGGCAATATGGTCCTATAAATTGGGCGTATCAACGCGCGGGCTGGACATCGTTTAAAGACTATTACCCCATATTCCCGGGAGAACACCGTTGGTGCGACGCAGGAAACAATCATACTCCGGGAGGTTCAAGTGATAGTAAAGGCGCCATTAACTTCTCAGGTACATTCTCAGCGCGTCCTACCTTAACCAACAGCCCGACAGGCAGTTGGCTAAACTCGCAATAATCGCATAGCGAACAATTAAAAAGCCTGACCCCTCGGTCAGGCTTTTTTTTGGTTTTATGAATGGGGGGATTTAACACATACGAGGCGTGTTTTCGTTCTGAAGCCGCTCTTTTATCTCGTCTTTAGTCAAATCTTGATTCAGCAATTCAAGGAAATACTGTCGGTCTTCTTCATGAGCTTCTTCACGTCCTTGCTCCAAACCTTCCTCTCGTCCTTCCTCACGAGCTTCCCTACGGTTTACCGCTATATCCATATCCCGATCATATTCGCCAAATATCATATTTATTACCTCCGAAGCGTGGGCTTCCAAATAGTCTTTCAGTATGTTGTTCTTTATACAGTATTCTATCACAGGGGTTATCAATTCTTCAAGCGTTAATCCTTGCGTCCGGTATTCCCTAATCTTGTTTATAAAAAAACTGTAGCCGTAAAGGCTGTCGCATTTTTTCAATATTTCGGTGTTATGCCCTTGGTTTATATTATATACAGGCACTATTAATTCCAACGGTAACTTGTCATTTCCTGCTGTTTTTAACCCTTCAACGTCCATAAATGCGTCGGATAGTTTTAACTCTTTGTAATCGGGATATTCGTCTATCCCGTTGTACAGAACGATAAATTCCGGTCTTGGGATTTTTACAAGATTTTTTTGATACTTCTTTTCTCGATCCGTTATTCTTTCATATATATGCGTTACATACTCAAGCAGACGATACGGCAAGTTTTCGTTAATTGTTGACTGATGTTCAATGAGCACAACAAGCCGTTTGTCGAGTAAGAAAGAAACGTCGTTTATCTGCTTCATAATAAGGACGTTTGAAAGGGTATTTATATCGATGGGGATATCCGGCGGAATAGGTATCCCCTCGATAGCGGAATAGAGTTCCCGCAGAACGTCCGGCGTGCTGAACAGCGAAGAAAAAACGCTGTTTTTGTGGTTACGGTTAACATTTTCCATGAAAATGTCCTCCTTAAATAGAATTTGCAGTTCTCCCCCGGAGAAGGGTTTTTCAAAAACTGCATACCCTATATGGCATCGAATATGCATGGCGCTTGACCGAAAACGAAAGAATTTTGAAGATTTTTTGATTTTTTTCCGTGGAATTATTGGGAACTAAGGCGGCACGGCGAACAATTAAAAAGCCTGACCGCTTCGGATGTCAGGCTTTTTTTTGTTTTTTGAAAACGGGGATTTAACACATACGAGCGTACTCTACTCTACCTGATCCTGTGTGATCTTTGACAATGTTTCTACCGCCATGGCTATACCAAATTGTTTATTTCTTCTATGGAGAGTCCGGTGATACGATGCACAAATTCGGGAGTTGACCCCTCTGCAAGTAAATTTTTCGCGATTATTTGTTTTTCTTTTTCGTGTCCTATTTCCAAGCCTTCTTCACGTCCTTTCTCCATGCCTTCCTTAAGCCCGCTTCGTCTGGCTTCTACCATTCCGCTTTGATAATCAAGCTCGCTTTTTAACAGATTACACATGCGAGCATATTCTATCTCGTCCTGTGTTATCTTTGACAATGTTTCTACCGCCATCGCTATACCAAATTGTTTATTTCTTCTATGGAGAGTCCGGTAATTTCATGCACAAACTCAAGCGTTGAACCCTTTTCAAGCAAATTTTTTGCGATTATTTGTTTGCTTCTTTCCTCGCCTTCTTTAAGCCCGCTTCGTCTGGCTTCTACCATTCCGCATTGATAGTCAAGTTCGCTTTTTAACAGATTACACATACGAGCGTATTCCACCTCGTCTTGTGTGATGTTTGACATTGTTTCTACCGCCATCGCTATACCTTCCTCTCTATTGATTATCTCTATCATTTTAGCCCTTTTCTCCTCGTCTGTCAAATATTCGAAAAATACCGCCCATAGTTCAGAAGTTGTCATTTCCTCAATCGGTTTGTCCACTATGGGCTTAGTTTTTAACAGCTCAACCGTAATTATTTTGGTTTTTCCGCCTAGCGGAATACGGTTATCGGGATCATAGTAAATAAAATTGTGTATAAGCTCCTCGTCCGTAAAAAACTGTTTCTTTGCAAGAATGGCAATTTGGTAAGTTTCTTTTAAATCCTCAAAATTTTTATCATTCCCATGAATGTCCTGTCCTACAAATAATTTTGCGGCATGGTACTCTAGCCGTACCCGTTCGCTTTCTTTCGGATTTAACGACATCTCAACATTAACAAGTTCTCCTTTCTCTGTCCTGCAAGCGACATCGAAACGCAGATACCTCTGCCGTAAATCGTCAACCGGCGGTTCGTTGGCGATAATTGCCTCTACTTTGACATTACGCCCGATAAGCGCGGAAATCAGAGAAGACAGCGCTCCTCTGGATTCTTTGGTTTCCTTGGTAAATACGCCTTTAAATACAATATCATAGCGTATGTCCAGAACCTCCCTTCCGTCCCCTAAGGGGAAGGGTCCCCACTCGTACCGAGCGGGTTTTTGATTGTTTGTTTTCATAACAAACTCCTTAAATAGAATTTGCAGTTCTCCCCCGGAGAAGGGTTTTTCAAAAACTGCATACCCTATATGGCATCGAATATGCGTGGCGCTTTACCGAAAATGAAAGAATTTTGAATTTTTTTTGATTTTTTTTCAGGGAATTATTGGGAACTAAGGCGGCACGGCGAACAATTAAAAAGCCTGACCCTTCGGTCAGGCTTTTTTTTGGTTTTGTAAATAGGGGATTTAACACATACGAGGCGTGTTTTCGTTCTGAAGACGCTCTTTTATCTCGTCTTTAGTCAAATCTTGAGATAGCAATTCAAGGAAATGGTGATAATCTTCTTCATGAGCTTCTTCACGTCCTTGCTCCATGCCTTCCTCTCGTCCTTCTTCTCTGGCTTCTCTGCGGTTTACCGCTATATCCATATCCCGATCATATTCGCCAAATATCATATTTATTACCTCCGAAGCGTGGGCTTCCAAATAGTCTTTCAGTATGTTGTTCTTTATACAGTATTCTATCACAGGGGTTATCAATTCTTCAAGCGTTAATCCTTGCGTCCGGTATTCCCTTCCAAAAAATTTCTCACAAAGGACACAAAGGAAGATAAGATCACAAAGGGAAGAAGAAGGAATATTAAATAATTCCGTTAATTATTCTATATATACCATCTTTCATTGTTTCTGCTCCGAAATTTAGGATAAATCCAAGTTTCGTGTTCGATAGTTTTAAATAGGTTAATAATTGTTTTTTATGAATATCTGCTATTCTTTCTACTGATTTCAATTCAATGATAACTTTACCGCCTACAAATAAATCCGCGCGAAACCCTTCATCAAAATGTTCTTGCTCAAAATTTATTGGTATAGTAACTTGTCGTTGTACATAAAGCCCCTTTTGGGTAAGTAATTTAGACAAAATGGATTCATAAACACTCTCAAATAATCCGGGACCAAGTTTTTTATGTAAATTTACGGCAGTATCTACAACTATTAAACCAATTTGATTTTCATTCATTCTTCCCCCCTTTTCCCTCTTCCTTAGTGTCCTTCTCTTCCTTAGTGCCCTTTGTGTGATGATTTTCCATGAAAATGTCCTCCTTAAATAGAATTTGCAGTTCTCCCCCGGGAAGAGGTTTTTCAAAAACTGCATACTCTATATGGCATCGAATATGCGTGGCGCTTTACCGAAAACGAAAGAATTTTGAATTTTTTTGGGGGTTGAAATAATAATCATATAGAAGTATAATTCTCTATGCAGGATAATTTGGCAGAAAAGGTTATCACACATTTAGATAACACAAATAAAAAGCTAGATGTGATAATCGGTATAATGAATAAACCTGAAAGCAGGTTCGGCAAAATTCTTGAAACTGCCGGAGCTGTAGTCAGTATTTTTGGTATTTTGAGTATTATTGAATTAATACGAAATTGGCTTGGTTTTTAGGAGGAAAATATGTTTTTTCAATTGATTGTGAGCATAGCTATACTTCTTATCGGTATTTCTCTTTTTATGATTGGCAGACACATGAGAAAACACTCATAAATTCAACTTATTCAGATAATAAATCCGTTACACTTTTTGGTGGTTTTATAGGGGTTTTTCCCTTCGCCGTCTTTCTTCATCTAATCCTACCTAACAATATGACAAATTTTGTTATTTTGTCATTTCTCGTAACATTTCAGCCGTATTTGAACCGTAATATAATTGAAAAAAAAACTTGCTTAGTAAGAAATTTGATCGTATTATTTATATTAGAAGTATTTTAATTTTCTTGGAGGGAATTGTATGAAAAAAACAATTTCACACAAAAAACCCATTTTATTGGGTGTCGGGATATTAGCGGTAATAACCACATTATTAGTATTCTCCACCTGCGATATCGGATTAGGTCCTATTGTAAACACCGAGAAACCGGTTATCTCAAACGGGGAAGATGGTAATGGACCCGGATCTTTCCTGCAAGGTGAAAACAATAAAATTGAGCTTAACGTTGAAAACAAACTTGGTTTTAAAATCGATGAAGTTTTCATGGAAGTTGAATATATCGATAAAAATACCGGAGAACTCACAAGAAAAAAATTCCCCGGTCGTGTTAATTCTGAAACAGGCAAATGGGAAGTTGATCTTAACACCTCCGAAATGTCAGACGGACAGATTTCTGCGTGGGTTACGGCAATCGACGAATCGGGAAACGAAACAACATCTACGGAAATTACCTACTTTGTAAAAAACAAACTTCCGCAAATTGAAATGACTATTCCCGTTATTACAACCGAAAATTTTGACAATGATGATTTTCTTAAAGAACTTGTAGGTTCTGACCCTGTTTACCGCAGATTCTCATTGATGGGAGTTGCCACAGATGATTTTGGAGTTGAACGCGGTTTCCCAAAAATCATGATCTGGCCGTCGGATAATACCAATATAGATACAGAAGGTCTGCCAAGATATGAAAATGGTAAACCTACAGATCGCTATGGGTATTGGTACTCATTGGAAGATATTCCCGGTCCTGATGAAAAAAGATCCACTAAATCGACAAGATTCTCATGGCCCATGTTAAATTTATTACATAAGCCGTCGTCTGAAACAGCCGCCGGTACATTTCCTGAAGGCGGAGAATATCGTTTACCGAAAAAAAATACCAATGAAAACCGTGAAGATTATCTTTCAATTGGAAAATACAGATTCAGAATATGGACAAAGGACTTATTTGGAAACGATAATTTCTATCCTAACAGAACAGATCACGGAACGAATCAGTCTTCAAAAAAATATATAGAAATAAGCTATAAATCGGCAACGAGTACGGCTTTGGCAGATATTACAGATTGCCCGGAATTCTATAACTTGGCGGTTCCTTTGGAAATTGACATTATACTTGACAGGGGCGACGGCAGTTTAACATTAGATCCTGTACATCCTGTAAGAGCAAAGATAATTAAAGCAAACAATAACGATGCGGCTGTACTATGGCAAGGATACGCTGATCCTGTAACAGATGCAAATGGTGTCAGATTTAAACTGAATATCCCCGCAGCGGAGGCTAAAACTTGGAAGGAGGGCTTACCGGAAGACAACCGGCTGTATGTAAAAGCGTGGGCTGTTCTGGATGATGGAATAACTGAAGCAGGTCCTGTATTAGGTTCATTCTTCCTTGTTGACTATACTCCTCCCGACTTGACGATTGACAGACCGACTTCTCTGATGGAAAACAAAGGAGCAGGAACCTTTGAAGACGGCGGTTCATACAACATTTGGTATCCCACAGAACCAAGACCAAAGTGGGTAACAGGTATAGTAACATTAGGCGGAGTTCCAAAAGATCCCGGCAGAAGCGTCAGCGCCGTAAAAAAGATTTATTATCATTTTGGCAAATTGAATGATGATAAACCGTTGACTGACGACGCCAGAAAAGCATTATATGATGCCGTCGTTTGGAAAGATACCGGGCTTGATACTCCCACTCCGGTTATAGATGAAATAGGCGGACAATGGGGCGGAACACAGTATTCTTTTACATGGACATATAAAATTTTCCCAAATGAGTTTGCAAAAGATCATCCTACTATAGTACAGCTTGCGGCTGATCTTGGCTATACACAATACAGTCCTGGATGGATATACAAGCGTACAGACAGCGCAGAAGGGATAACAAGGGTGCGTTTCTATTTACCATTCTATGTAAAAGTAGTGGACAACGCGAACAATTACAGAATAGTTCATTACACTCTTTGCGTTGATCCGTTAATGGACGAACCCCAGATTGAAATAACACAACCGGAAGTTAAGACTCAGGGAGTAAAGCCGATTGTAGGCGGTACTGTACGCGTTGCCGGAACAGCCGAAGACAATAACTGGATGCACACCGTACTTATGAGGGTAAAAAAAGACCCAAGCTCCCCCTACCCCGCCGGAACTAACACAGATAATGGTTATTATTTACCGCCCGGCTCTGATAAATTTTATACGTCAGCTACGGCTCCTGCGGGATATCCGAGACCCGATAACACTGACGGATGGTTTATAACCAACATAATAGGCGACAGCAGTATGGTAAACTGGTACGCAAACATAAATCAGGATAAAGCGCTTGACCCAACCGACGCTACTGTACCGGTTACCATTGACGTCATCGCCATTGACTGCGATGAAGGAGACCTGAGTCATAATACTCCGCATATAGTAGGTCCTATTTCAACATTAGTTGTTGATTTTAGCAAAGACGTTCCTATGTTCAGTAATATACTAATAAAGAAAGAAAGTGTGGCTGACAGACCTTATACAGACGGTATAAAAACAACAGGCAAGTTTACATTCTCAATGGACGTTGAGGCGGTTGGCAATATTAATGAGCTTTCCGTGCGTGTAAATAATACTACAACGCCGGTATCCCTTGTAAAAAATAATGATCCGGTATCCGGTATATCCAGCTCTTGGTATGTTTCAGGAACAAGCTCTCCAAACGCCAACAAAGTAAAACGTACAATAACAGTTACCGTTAACTCCGTATCATCACCCATGATTAACGGATTTACCGGAATTGCCGCGCTTAACGCTATTGATTACGGAAAAACCGGAAACATGACGCTGGAAGTAACAGCGGTAGACGACTCGCAAAACAAACTTACAACAAACTTTACCTATAACATAGGAATTGACAATTTATACCCAACCGCAGTAATACAAACGCCGCATATTGCTTATGAAAATGCCGGCGCCGGAAAATACTACTTTGTAGCGGGAACCGCGAAAGATTACAGTACAGGTACGGAATCTGTTCAGGGACTGGAACGGGTGTTGGTGTATTTTGAAAAAGCAACTATAAGCCGTACCGGCGGCAATAGAACGGTAAACGGAAGCGGAACTTTTGTACGACCGGATGGAACAAACGCTCAAACTACCGATTTTATCACATGGCCTGACGTACTGGATCACGGAGGTTCCACCACAACATCAACATCAGCGCCAAATACTAACAGTTATGCAAGATTCCCCAAAATTACTCTTACAACAACTGATGCCGGTCCGCCTGAAATAAAAGCATATAAATCCGACGCCGCCATGGTCATTGATTACGGTGAAAGCGGCGTTTTTAACGCGGATAATGACAAAGACGGTACTAAAGGAGAGACATGGAACGGTACGACTTCCAGCAGAGAATGGGGAGCGCGTGTTGATTTCTCAGGCGCAGGCTGGGCTGACGGACCGTATATTGTCCATTACCTAGTCATGGATCAGGCGGGGAACGCGGTTCACTACAAAAACGACATCTATCTTCAAAATAAGAGACCAAAAATTACAGGTATTAACTTTGGTACAGACATAAACGGCGCAAACGATGTAACTGACGGAACCGGCGGTTCATTAAACGAATACCTGTATTCCTCTAACATTGCGGTAGACACTTCTGCTACTTCTTCTATTGCGGGAGTAATGAGTCCGTCCTTTAGGATTCGCGGCAGTAAATTCAGCGTTAAATTGGCTTATACGGGCGGAAACGGTAATAGAACAGTAAAAGTCGCCTATGTTGCAGCCGGAGCGTCAACGTCCGCTCAAAATATGACAAGGGGCAATGTATATGAAATTGTAGATTTTGGCTCAAAAACCACAGATTTTACAAGATACGGCGCTCCGAATAATTTACCCGGAACTGTCTTTGTAGCGACAGGTCCCGTTCCTCTTCTTGCGGGAGACGCCCTTACCACTATCGGCAATGTTATTCCATACACCAGTCCGGCTGTAGCCAACGGCGGCAACCCGATCAAGACACAGGCTAGTACTACATACAACGATACCGTTCTCTTTAACACCTTCCCGACAAACGGTAGTAACGCTCAAAGGTGGGAATCGGATAAAGACGGTACAGGAGTCATATTAGACGTAAACAAAAATAAACGGTTCTTCGTTGTAAAAGTTTACGATACAACACTTGCAACAAGCGGCGCCACAGGTCCGGACGCTGAATTGGATCAGCTTTCCGACGCGTTACTGATAAAGCTGGACATTGACAACGTAGACAATAAAAAGCCTACTTTAGGTCTTCTTCCGTTTGGACAGGAATACTATGTTAATCCAAGCCTTCCGCCGCCTATGAACAATCCCGCATTTGATGCGGCGAGAAACCCGGTAAATCTGTCTGACGCGGATTACATCAAAAATATAGGCACTAGAACTGTAACAGAAGAAGACGGTTCTAAAACTTTAATAAAAGAAGGTTATGTACAATACCAAAAAGACAATCAGGGCGGAACCGGTAATACATACATGAGCGGTAAGGTAAAATTTATCGGTAAGGCGGAAGATAACCAACGTATCGGCAGTATTTGGGTATCGATTACCGGTTACAGCGGCGTTGGAACCACTGCCGAGGGCACTAAATTCCAAATAGCGCGCCCGATTACTACAGGTAATAATATCAATTTAATTGAGGCAATGCCTCCGGATGCAAACCATACCGATCATTGGGCATTCAGAGTAATTGATGATAATTATTTAACTCTTGATTACGGTCATGCCCTTACTTGGGAATTTATGTGGGACAGTTCAAAGGTTACCAATATTGCGAGAAATAACATTACCATTGAATTTGAGGTTCGCGATGCCGCACCTAATACCGGCGATCCCAAGAATGTAATAACAAATATTGTTCCGTATATATCGGAAGTTGTAACGCCGTTAAGCAACGCGTTCCCTGCAACACCTTCCGTCTTTAACCGTTCCGCTTTAGGCGGCTATCCGGTGCGTGAAACCGATACAATTACGATTAAAGGGTTTAACCTGGGAACCAGCGGCAGCGTAACAATAGGAGGAGGAAATCTTAACGTATCCAGCAGAGACAACAATGCAATAACGGGTACTGTCTCCAATTCCCTTTCATCAGGAGCTCTGGTTGTTACGGTAAATGGTATTCCCTCGTTCAATAATGACAGCGCAAAAAACAAAACCGCCGCTTACAACAAGGAGCCCAACAACGTAAATAACAACATTCTGGACAATAGCCGCTACGTTTATGTGTGGACAACCGGGGATATGTTTACTTCAGGCAATTATGGTTTATCTGGTACTCCTCCTAATACAGTAGTATTTGCAAACGTCTCCAATCCTTTTATGAGAATTGACAATTCTTCCAACCTGCTTATCAGCCACGGTTACTACGGCGCTCAGTCAAAAGGAAGATTAAGAGTTCTTAGGAACGATGTCGTTATTGATCTTGGAACAGCGGCTACAAACAGAATGAAGTATACCACTGTCGGAGTAGGCGGAAGCAAACCATCATTTTATGCGGCAGGCACAGATATTAGTTCATTGGAAAACGGAAACCGCGGTTTCCAATTAGGAATGAGTAATGCCGCCGGTACTAACAGCATTTGGCGCCGCGCTGCCGCTCAAACTTATTCTGATGATGAGAATTACGCTGATCATGGTAATATCTTTATTTACAATACGTTTAACACATCGGACGATCGTTTCAAAATTCCGCGCATTGCCGTTCTGAACGGCACCGCAGGTGGTAATAGATCTTCAAATACTAATGGCAGAGACACATATTTACTTAGTTATTATGATAGTTTTAACAGTAGACTTGAGGCTATATACGGCACTGTAGGCGATGATACCTCCGGTGTTAATAATGCTACTTCTACTAATACTGTTACTCCTGCTATTTCACGCGGTCAAATGGGTTCAGGTCAAAATACCTATGGTTGGGCGTATAAATTTACTACCCAAGCAACAGCAGTAACAACAGTAACAAGCACAACAGGCAGCGCTTATACGGCGGCAGGTATACTTAACAACGGAACACCGGTTATTGCATGGTATGACAGTAACGCTCAGAGACTGCTCTTGTCTTATGGTACAACAACAGGCGCCACTGCCGCAAACTGGACGGCTAACGTCAAGGAAATTACCACAGGAAAGGGTTCGCACGTTGATATGGCGGTTGAAGGCAACAATATCCACCTTGCGTATTACAGTAACGACGGCGGACTTTGGTACACATATATACCTTATGGCGCTTCAGAACCAAACGTAAGCGGCAGATCAACTGTAAGGGTAGACACTTACCTTTCCGCCGGAACCAGAATTATGATAAACGTCAGGGGCGGCATACCTTATATTTCCTACGCTCACGCGTCCTTTATGGGAACAAAACAATCAGTTCGTGTTGCGTGGCGGCTGCCCGGTTCCACCGCTTCCGACTCGGGTTCATTTATCAACAACTCGCTTACCGGCAAATGGGAAGTAATGACCGTTCCGGTTAACAGAATCCCGAATAACGAAGATTTTATCTGTAACGGCGTACCTACAGGCGGAACATGGTCTATAACGACTCCCACATATAATGGCGGTAATCTTAGTCAAACCATTGTTGTCGGCTACATGTCGGACAACGCGTATGAAGGAGCCATTATAAAGAGCAACATTACAACAGTACCCGCGGAACTGGCAAAGTAACCCATAGCACCTAACACACAGCGGGCTTATGCTTCGGCGTAAGCCCGTTTTTTTTGTAAATTCTGCATAACCCCCAAAAAACAGCCGAAATTTATGCGGTAAAATTCGCTGTTTTTAGGCCGTTTTTTACGGTTTTAAGCGTTTTTATGTTTTAAATATATATATTTTAACATAAAGCTTGCTAAATTTTAACTAAAAATGGTATAATTAACAAAAGATATTAAATTTTTAAGGAGATTGTATGAAAATGTCATTTTCACACAAAAAACCCATTTTAGTGGGCGGCGGAATACTTATTATAGTAAGTATTTTATTATTATTCACCACCTGCGATATCGGATTAGGACCAATTGTAAATACGGAAAAACCTGTTATTAACAGCGCGGGAGAAAACCCTCCCGGAACATTCCTTCAGGGAAAAGATAATCCAATTGCATTGGATATTAAAAATAAGCTTGGTTTTAAAATTGTGGAAGTCTGGATGGACATTGATTACACCGATCTAAACGGAAATCCCGCTACAAAAAGAATCTACGCCCAGCAAGATCCTGACACAGGCGAATGGTTTGTTAATCTTGACACAACAGGTATGGAGGACGGAAATATTTCCGGTAAGGTTACGGCAAAAGATGAATCCGGAAATACAACGACTACCACAGAGATGATATATAAAGTAAAAAACACTCCTCCTCAAATAAAATTAAATATGCCTCTTGTAGAGGGCATAAACTGGGACAATATATATGAAAACGGTGAAGAGGGATTCCTTGACGATCTCGCGGGTTACGATCCTCTTTATCTTGGTTTTGATATTATGGGTCTGGCTACGGATGATTACGGTATCGAAATGGGGTATCCAAAGATCATGATTTGGCCTTCAGAAGGTACGCCTATAGACTTGGATGCGGACGGAGTACCCAAACCCAGCGACGGCAGATACGGAACATGGAGATCTCTTGTAGTACCTAATAAAAAAGACGGCTTAACAGCGACAAAATTTACTTGGCCTATGTGGGTTCTTAAAGAGGACGCGACAGCTGAAGGAGGGTTTCGTTTGCCCGACAGAACCAAAGGCGAAAAAGCTGAAAGCGTTCCTACCGGAAAATACAGATTAAGAATAGTAACAAAAGATAAATTCGGAAATATAAATTACTACCCCAACAGAACAGATACAACAACGCCTGATAAACCTCAGCGAAAATTTATAGAAATAACCTACAAAGCCTCTGATGTACCGTTAGTTAACATTACAGATACTCCGCAGTACTATAACGGCGTAAACCCTCTTGAGATTTTTTTCCTAGTCAGCAGTTCAACTCCTGTTACTGAAACTTTCGTGGCTATAACCGACGGACAAGACGGCACTGAAAAGGTAATAGGAGATCAGTATACTATCGAATCTTTAGATTCAGATAAAGTATATAAATACAAATTGACTATTACCCCTGAACAAGTAAAAAAATGGACAAATATACCGGCTAAAGGGCAAATGTTTGTAAGGATAAGCGCAAATACCGCAGACAAAACAGGTCCCGCCGCATATCAAAACTTTATTTTTGACAATACCCCGCCCGACATAACAATTGATCGGCCTGTAAACTTGCTAAACAAATTTGCGGCAGGAGATCTGAAAGACGTAGGCGGAGCTTATGAAATTCTTTATCCTAATTCAGACAAGCCAAAATGGGTAACAGGAACCATAATGGTTGGCGGCTCGGCAAAAGATAATTTCACCTTAAAAGAAGTCTCTTTCCATATCGGCAAACTTGGCGACGATAAAATATCTCCGGCAGATCGTCAGGCGCTCTATACTAATCCGGCTAACTGGAGTCCTACGAATCTTGAGCAGACGACGCCGGTTGCTCCATGGAGCGGATCTCCTTACTCATGGAGTTATACATTCTCTCCTTTTGCTAAAGAATATAAAGATACTCCCGCGGGAAAATTATTAATACAGGAATTTTCAGATTTGTCCGGGTATAGCGGCTCCAACTCTGATACATCCGGCAAAGTAAGATTCTATCTGCCATTCTATGTAAAGGTAACTGACAACGCCGGCAACTTCAGGGTTGTTCATTACAAACTCAGCGTAGACCCGTTACTGGACGAACCGCAAATTACGGTAACCCAGCCTGAACGTAAGAAAAACGATCAAGGCGTTGCTATACAAGGCGACGCGGGCATACCTATTGTAGGCGGAACGGTACGCGTAGCCGGATTTGCAGAGGACAATTTCTGGATGCATACTGTTCTTGTTAGGGTAAGAAAAGCAGATAACTCTTATTACTTCCCCTCTATTAACAACACACCCGTACCTGCATTTTATCCTGCCGCCGGTTACCCTCTGCCATCATCTGGAGACAGCGACATTGCAGGATGGTTCAAAGCCAACACAATCGGCGACAGTAATAATATAAACTGGTACGCAAATATAAATCAGGATAGGACGCTTGAACCTTCAGCGTCAGGCGCTACCGCAAAAGTAACAGTTGAAATTATGGCAATTGACTGCGATGAAAGCGATCCTACACATAACAAGACCCACATGACGGGTCCTGTCGAAAAATGGGATCTTCTGTTCAGTAAAGACGTTCCCACAATATCTCTCCCGAAAATACAAAAAGACGGTATATTAGTTGACAGGGAATATAAAGAAGGAATAAAAGCGTCCGGTAAATTTACAGTTTACTTTGATGTCGACGCCATTGAAAAAATCAACACTCTTACTGTACGGGTAAACACAGAACTTGTAAACCTTGTAATTGATGCTAACAGACAGAATAATCTATCCCTTGCATGGGATGTTTCAGATGCTACTCCTCCAACTCCGCCAACAAACAGCTTTGAAAAACGTAAGGTAAAGCTTACTATTGATTCCTTAGCCGCAAAAATTCCGGGTTTTACAAATGTAAACGGATTTCCAATCGGCAGTACAGGCAATATTACATTAGAAGTTATGGCGGAAGACTCTACGTCTAACCACCTTACAACAACCAGTATCTATACCATTGGGATAGATAATTTATACCCGACGGCATCAATAACTACTCCGCAAGTCGCGTCCGACAATTTAGCTATTGGCAAAGAAAAGTATTTCTATGTAGAAGGAGAGGCTAAAGACTACGGTACGGCCGCCGCTCTTGTCCAGGGATTGGAAAGGGTGTTGGTGACATTTGAAAAAGCAACAATAGTAGGAACCGGCACCTCAAGAAAAGTCAGCGGAAGCGGTACTTTTGTAAATCCATACACCGGCAATGAAATTACCGGCGCAGCTATCGGCACCGGATTTCAATCTTATCCGAACGTAATGGATCTAAGTGTAAGTACAACAACTGCTTCCAGTTATGATAAATACCCGGTACTTACATCTTCTTCAAACGTTTGGAAATCTGCCACTGCCCTTGTCATTGACAATAATGAAGGCGCCGCTCCGACGGTTGACAGTGACGGTGACGGCACATACGGAGAAACATGGACAACTCCGCCCGCGTTAAAAAGTTTTGGAGCGCGTGTCGTATTTCAAGGTACGGGTATAAACTGGAAAGACGGTCCTTACATTGTCCACTACTTTATTGTGGATGAAGCCGGAAACGTCACACATTATTATGATAAATACGATATTTATCTTGAAAACAATAAACCGCGTATTACAGGGATTAACTTTGGAACAGATATAAACGGCGTAGCCGGCACAGGCGCCCAAGGTAACGTAACCGACGGAACAAGCGGGACTCTAAACGAGTACCTGTACTACGATACTGCCACAGGGTATGCTAAAAACGCTACAATAAATGAGCCCGGCGTTTCTTCGGCAGCGGGAGTAATGAGCCCATCCTTCAGGATACGAGGCAGCCGTTTTAACATAAATATTGATGTCGATAAAGGAAACGGCGCAAAAGGCGCTACGATTACTTATGTTTCAGGTCAGGCAACCGTACTCGCTTCAAGCATGACTAAAGGCAATGTATATACCATTGCCGGTCAAGGTACAAGTTCAATTATGACCGATTTTACAAAATACGGCGCTCCCAATAATGTTCCGGGAACTACTTTTGTCGCATCAGGACCGGCTCCGATAATAACAAACGGCGCCACCGTTACGTCATATACCACTGTTAATAGACTTGGTATACCTATGTCGGAAACTCAAAAAAACATTATTCTTTCCTTTCAAGACTTTACCGCCAACGGCAGAGCTAACTTTATCGACATACCTGATTCCGTTAAATATGTATCAGGTGATACAATTCCGTCAGGTTCCGCAATCGGTGATGTAAAAACACATAATGAAAGATTCTTTATTGTAAAGGTGTACGATGACACAGTACCTTCTGCCCCGGGTCAGGAATATGATCAGCTTTCGGACGCTATACTGTTAAAAGTGGATATTGACAATACCGACAGTAAGAATCCGTCTATAAAGGTTCTTCCTTTCGGCGCTGAATATTATGTTAATCCAAGCCTTCCGCCGCCTATGAACAATCCCGCTAACGACGCCGCAAAAGAACAAAGACTGTTCGAAAATATTGGTTACACAGAAATTACAAAGGAATATACAAGGAACATCGGCATGAACAATGTGAACGGCAAGGAAGTAAAAGGCGGCTATGTACAATACGCAAGACATTCAGATCCAAATAACGCCAACATAAGCGGCAAAGTAAAGTTCCTAGGTAAGATGGAAGATAACCAGCGTATAGGTGAAATTTGGGTTACAATTTCCAATTACAACGGCGGAAACGGATCAGGTACTGCATTCCGGATAGCGGACAGAAACACTTCAAACGGAGAAATTCGACCGATTACGCCGACCGGTGCTTATGACGGTCATTGGGCATTCAATGTGCTTGAAAATAAAAATTATTTTACTCTGGATTACGGTCATACGCTTAACTGGGAATTTATGTGGGACAGTTCAAAAGTCGACAGCGTTGCCAGAAGCGGAGTTAACATTAAATTCGAGATTCGTGATGCCGCGTATACTACCGGTATTGCTACTCCTACTGATCCTACTCACGCCGGCACTGACGCAGTTACGGTAAATGTTGTTCCCTACATAACGGAAATAAAAACCCCGTTAAGCGGCGCATACTCGTCTAATCCGTCCGCATTTAACCGTTCAGCCTTGGGCGGCTACCCTGTGCGGGAAGGCGATAGTATCACAATTTCCGGATTTAACTTGGGAAGCGGCACCGCTAATAACGCCACTAGCAGCGTAACAATAGGAGGAGGAAATCTTACTGTAAACGCCAGAGATAACAATACAATAACAGCTATTGTTCCAACCTCTACTGTATCGGGAGCTCTGCTTGTTACGGTTAATGGTATTACATCTTTCAATAACCGCAGTAACAGATCCAAGAGCGGCGGTAACTGGGATTCTCCGTACACCGCATATTACAACCAAGAGCCGAACAATGTAAACAATAATATTCTTGACAACAGCAGGTATGTATACGTATGGTCAACGGGTTATTTAATAGCTCCGACAGGTACGGCAGGTACGACAGGCGGGGCAGGCACAGGATATGTTACCCCCGCAAACACCCGTAATCCGTTTATGCGTATGGACAGCAACGCTAACAGGTATATAACTTTCGGCTGGCATAACGGCACAAATTCCGAATTACGCGTTGTGAAAAATGTTACAAATACCAAGATTGAGCAGGAAGTTAACAGGTATATCAATAACACAATCGCGTTTGACTCGTACGGCGATTGGTACGCGGCATCTTCCAATACAACCAGCAGTGCCACATATTATTTCAATCTTTACGCAAGAGCGGCAGTAAACGATGTAAATGCTAATCATAATAACCAAGATCGAGATAACAAGCGTCGTTTGTCGGGTGTAGGCTCTAACTCCGACCGTTTTAAGGTTCCGCGTATTGCCGTTATGAGTACTAATGGGACAGCCAAAGCAACCAATAATAATGCTGCCAGAATATACATGAGTTATTATGACTCTGACGATAAAGATTTGATATTCCATTTTGGAACAGTCGGTGCAGACAATAATTTTGGTCAGGATATTGCGACTAGCAATAGTCCTACCAAACGGTTAGTTGTAGATCACGCAAGTACAAATGCAAGCCATATTCATAAAGGCAGTATTTATTCCGCAGTTGGTTATCTGAGTACAGGACGACCTGTAATAGCGTGGTATGACGATACTAACAGTTGTTTAGTTTTCTCTTACGGAAACAGCGCGCCGAGTAATACGGCTTACACTAATGCTAATAATACTGTCACTACAACAACAGATCAGTGGCAAGCTAACGCAAGAAGAGTAACTCCGGTCGGCAGCGGACAAGGACTGCATGTTGACATGGCGGTAGACGGCGATAACATCCACCTTGCGTATTATGACGTAAATAACGGCGGGCTTTACTACGCCTATATACCAAGCGCAAATGTTGTTTCAAACAGCGCTGCCACATATACATACAAGGTAGATACATACCTTTCCGCCGGCACCAAAATTATGTTAAATGTCAGAAGCGGCGTGCCTTACATTACCTATTATCACGGCGCGTTCACGGATACCAAAAACAGCATCAGGGTTGCATGGCGCAAGGAACCGTTGCCGACAGGTACACTCCTAGGAGGAACAGACGACGGCAACAAATTTACCGGAATGTGGGAAGTAATGACAGTTCCTGTCGGCACAGTACCGTTATCCGGCGAATTTGTCTGTAACGGCGTTCCCACGGCGAATACCGGTTGGACAGCAGCTAACGTACCGGATGGCTCAACTTTGAAAGAAAACGCCAACACCTTGAGATATTCGAATCTTAACCAATCAATACTGCTTGGTTATTTTACTCAAAATCATTACGAAGGCGCCGTCCTGAAAGGCGACATGTCAACATCATGGAATACATTGGTTGGAAAGTAGCGCATAAAGGTTAATTACAAGCGGGCAAATACTTCGGTATTTGCCCGTTTTTTTATGTATTGACAACTAACCAAAATTTCGTTTATAATTTAAATATCCAATGAATTTCGTTGGATAAACTTAATTTTAGGCTAAAAATGCAATTTTTAGACACAAGGATTGCCAATAAGCATTCCTTAGAAAAAGAAATTTATTCTATTCTCAAAATTCCAGAAAGCCCTGATAAAAAAGAGCATTTATTATTTAATCCTATTAGTGATTTAATCGGTGAACTAATAGATAATTTAACATTTATAATTGAACATCCGTATGTGGATCGTCATTATCGAGATACTTATTATTCTTATTATTCTTCAAAATTTGTACCTATCGACAGAGATTGCCTTCGAATACATTTATTTGAAGGGAATATAAAAATTAATGATATTTATGAAAAAAAAGAATATAATAATCCAAATGACAAAAATGATCCTAATAACGGTAAAAAAGAATCGATATTAAAAGATAAATATTATGGTTTTTTTATTATCCGCCCATTAATGATGCATATGCTAGGCAGATCTTTAATCTCTCCTAAAGCTTTTAATGAAAGAAAATTTGTCTGCTGTCTAATGAGAACCCGGGTCTCACTATTAGGAAACGAATTTTTTGTTTACGGATTTCCGCATACCGCTCAGGACGAAGAAACTCACTCTTGCGCCGAAAGTTCATTATGGTGTTTATATGAATATTACGGTTCAAAATATTCACAGTACAAACCATTATTACCTTCGCAGATTATTAATTCTTTACAGATTAGTCCTGAACATCGAATATTACCTTCAAGAGGATTAAATAACGGAGAACTGGCAAAATGTTTGAATTCCAACGGATTTCAATCTCTTGTTTACTTTATATATAAATTTTCAGAAGATAAACCTTTCTTCCATTTGATAAATTTATATATTGAATCGGGAATTACTTTACTATTAACATTAATTTCATTAAAAAGAGAAAATACAGGACACGCTATATTAGTTATTGGTCATGAAGAAGAAGATTTAATATATTATAATTCTGATTATAATAATCAATGGGAAAAACACGCTGATAAATCATGGGTAGATGTATCATTTATACAAAAAAAACTTGTTTTTATAGATGATAACTTGCCGCCATATCACACCGAAGAACTAAAACCGGATAAAGAACCGGATGAAACTAATAAACCGAATGAAAAACCTATTTTAAAATATCATGATTATAAAATACAATCATTTATTGTTCCCTTGCCGGTACATATGTATATTACCGCCGAAACAGCATATGACTGTTTAGAAAAAGTTCTTGATAATCCAACAATTGGTTTAAAAAATTTAGGCGGAAAATGGATTACAAGATTGATGCTGACAGGCAGTGACTCTTTTAAAAAATTTATTGCTGAACACGATAAAGAGATGGATAATAAATTTAAAATGTTATTTTTAAATATTGCTATGCCGCGTTTTGTATGGATCTGCGAATTATACCAAAGGGAGAACTTTAAAAAAGACAGTTATTGTTCCGGGTTATTAATAATTGACGCGACAGGGGACGGGAAGTCATTAAATTCCATTATCTTATATATTGTAAATAATTACTTGTTTATACATAATGGTTTAGTGTGGGATTTAGAAAAAACAAAAAATATAAGTCCCTTTAAAATGAAAACATTTAGAAACAATCTAAAAGGAGAATGGTGCAAATGGACAACGAATTAAATGCCAAACTGGAAGCGGCTTTTTTTGAAGCTGTTACTGTAAAAGGAAATGGTGCTCCGCTAAAATTTTCACCTGAAGAAATTAAAGCAAGCAATGAATGGTGTTACGAAAAGCATGGAAAACCCGGTAATATGGAATTAATGGTACGCAAGGAAAGGGCATTGGCGACGAATCTGCCTGATTTGTATTTTTAACAATATTCATCAATTACGTGGAATTCATTGGTTGGAAAGTAGCGCATAAAGGTTAATTACAAGCGGGCAAATACTTCGGTATTTGCCCGTTTTTTTATGTGTGTTGGAATTTATATATTTAGCCGCTCTTTTATTTCTGCTACCGTTAATCCCTGATTTAGTAACTCAAGGAAATACTGTCGTTCTTCTTCGCGACCTTTTTCTCTGCCTTTTTCCATGCCTTCTTCCATAGCTTCCCTACGGTTTACCGCTATATCCATATCCCGATCATATTCGCCAAAAATCATGTTTATTACCTCCGAAGCATGGACTTCCAAATAGTCCTTTAGTATATTGTTCTTTATACAATATTCTATCACAGGAGTTATCAATTCTTCAAGCGTTAATCCTTGCGTCTGGTATTCCCTAATCTTGTTAATAAAAAAACTGTAGCCGTAAAGGCTGTCGCATTTTTTCAATATTTCGGTGTTATGTCCTTGGTTTATATTGTATACAGGCACTATTAATTCCAACGGTAACTTGTCATTTCCTGCTGTTTTTAACCCTTCAACGTCCATAAATGCGTCGGATAGTTTTAACTCTTTGTAATCGGGATATTCGTCTATCCCGTTGTACAAAACGATAAACTCCGGTCTTGGGATTTTTACAAGGTTCTTTTGATACTTCTTTTCACGATCTGTTATTCTTTCGTATATGTGTGTTACATATTCAAGCAGACGGTATGGCAAGTTTTCGTTTATTGTAGACTGATGTTCAATGAGCACAACAAGCCGTTTGTCGAGCAAGAAAGAAACGTCGTTTATCTGCTTCATAATAAGGACGTTTGAAAGGGTATTTATATCGATGGGGATATCAGGCGGAATAGGTATCCCCTCGATAGCGGAATAGAGTTCCCGCAGAACGTCCGGCGTGCTGAACAGCGAAGAAAACACGCTGTTCTTGTGGTTACGGTTAACATTTTCCATGAAAATGTCCTCCTTAAAATAGAATTTGCAGTTCTCCCCCGGAGAGGGGTTTTTCAAAAACTGCATACCCTATATGGCATCGAATATGCATGGCGCTTGACCGAAAACGAAAGAATTTTGAAAATTTTTTGATTTTTTTCGTTGGAATTATTGGGGTTGTGGGGGGGGGTATCAAAACATCTAATAAAATATCAATAATAAACTTGACTATCCCTTAAAAACACTATACATTTAATATAGTCGTTTTGAGCAATCAAAACGGTGCTTACCGATAGTATCGGTTAAGTAGCCACTTCTCGATCCGGCCTTGTAGGTTCGAGAGCCACAGGGAGCCCAAAAGGCTCCCTGAATTTTATTTTAACATCCCAAATGGTTAATTATATCAATAATTTTACGAGCGTTTTTCCATCAATCTTCCGGTAACATATTTATGAATTATGCTGGCAACTAATGTTTGATAAGGTATGCCCTCTTCTACTGCTTTTATTTTAATTCCTTCAAGATCATTTTTTGTAATACGAATATTCATTCGCTGATCTTTAGTTAATGTAGAAGTTGCAGTTTTAGACAACATCGTTTTCCATGACTCAATATCTTTAACGGATTTCCATTTTTCAGTTTCAAGCGATTTTATTATACTTCTTTCTTCATTGTCCAAAAAATTATTCGTTTTGTTCATTTGTTTTTCCTTTTAAATACTTTTGTGTGTATTTACGGCTTGGATAAATTGTTTTCAAAAAACATTCTTCTCCTAACTCCGAAATAACCGCCGGAACTACATATACATACTCATCATAATTGACCATGATATATATTTGCCCCTTGTATTTTACCTTGTTTGGATGCTCAATAACATCCACAACCTGCTTATCCTCAATAGCAGTCAAAATCTGTTCAAAAGATATTTTTCTCTGCTGCCTTAAAACATTGTTTTTATCTTCGTTCCAAACAAACCGCATGTTTATAATATATCACATTGTGTGCCTTTTGTCAACATAATTATAATTGGAATTTTTTGATTTTTTTCGTTGGAATTATTGGGGGGTTATCCCTTATAATTAAAGAAGGTACCATAATGGCGAAATTAGACGAATTTATTAACAAGGCGGAAAAACTACTCAATTCAGGGGGGGCGGACTCGCCTGAGTTTAAGAAATGGAGAAATGAAGTTGAACACTATTTAAAGAAACTGTTCGGGAACGAATCTAATGAATTGGCGCTTTTTGAAAATATCGAATTTTATAATTATTACCTTACCTACGATTTATTAACAGGCGGCTGGCGCAAGCAATTATTAAAAGAAAAAGACCTTTTTAAAAAGGGTTTAAAAAACGCCATTTTCCATCTGAAAAACTATAAAGAAGAAATTATCGAGAATGAGGAAAGAGCTCACTACCTTGACGAAGAAGACGAGGAAGAGATTGAGGCGGAAGCCGCCGAAAGAGCGGAGAGAGTCGGGAGATATGACGGAATAGTTGACGGGGGATCAAGGAGAAGAGGCGGCGGCGCAGCAAGCGGCGGCGCGGGCGGCGGGAAATCGGGTAAATCGGGAAGAAACAAAAATATATTCATTGTTCAGGGAAAGAACGACGGGGTTAAAAAACAAGTAGCCAATTTCTTATTAAAAACCGTAATCAAACCGATAGTTTTAGACGTAGACGACCGCGGAATAAAAATGTCCTCCGACACAAAAGACATCTATTTTGAAATCGACCAAGAAGGCAAATGGCAGACAGATATAACCAAAAAACTAAAAGCCATGAAGCTGGAAATGAAACAGAAAAACCTTCGGGAATAAGATTACATCACAAATATCTCTAAAAATACTGTTGACAAATGTGTGACAATTTGATACTATATGCTAATAGTAATTATAGGAGAATATTTATGAAATTTATTACGGTAAGAGATTTTAGGACTTCACCTGCCGCTATTTGGAAAAGATTGCCTAAAGAACAAGAAATGGTTATCACAAACAACGGGAAACCAATAGCGTTGTTAACGCCTTTGAGCGATGAGACATTGGAAGATACGCTTTCCGCCGTAAGAACCGCAAAGGCAATAAACGCTGTAAAATTAATGCAACAACAATCAATATTAAACGGAACTGATAAAATGACAATGGAAGAAATAGACAAAGAGATAAGAAAGGCAAGGAAAGAACGTAACATTGAAAATAGTAATTGATACAAATAATATTGTTTCCGCTTTATTAACTCCAAATGGATTGTCCGCAAAATTATTGGATCTTGTATTTGAAAAGAAATTAGTATTAGTTTATGATAATTTCATTTTAACTGAATATTTTAATATCCTTCACAGAGAAAAATTTAAACTAGATAAAAAATTAGTTAATACTGTTATAAATTTTGTTATCAAAAATGGGGAATATAAATTAGCTGAATTTCAAAAAATAGAATTTAATGATAAAAATGATAAAATGTTTTACGAAGTATATAAAAATGAAGATGTTGATTTTTTAATAACAGGAAACATTAAACATTTCCCCAAAGAAAAAAACATAGTAACTGTAAGAGAATTTCTTGATATATATGAAGCAAAATAATTACACTTTATTACCCGTTCGTGGTGGTTCGTGTGGTTCGTGGTAAAATTCTTCTAATTACATCACTTCCAAGAACGGTATGCAAACTAAATTAAAAGCGTCTCTTAGTACCATCATTACTGCCCTGCTCAGCTCAAGTCTTGCTTTGGAGAGCGCCTTATCCTCGCAGTTAAGGATTGGGCACTCGTGGTAGAAAACGCTGAAAGCTTTGGATACTTCATAAAGGAAGCCGGTTAAATTAGACGGATCCAGGGTCTGCGCGGCCTCGCTTACCTTCGCGGGATACGCGGCGAGAGACTTAATCAGCGCCCATTCGGGATCGGTTACAAGGAGGGAAAAATCCGCGGCGGTTACTGCGCTGCCCTCCGACTTGCGTAACATTGAAGAAATACGCGCTCCCATGTATTGCAAATAGGGGCCTGTGTTGCCGGTGAAGGAAAGGGACTCTTTGGGGTCGAAAAGCATGTCTTTAACGGGGGTGGGCTGCAACAGGAAATAGTGCAGAGCGCCTAGGGCGATTTTTTCCGCCACTGTTTGCGCGTCGCCTACTTCCTCTTCCCTGCCCTTCTCGCGTATTTCAGCAAGCGCCATATCGCGCAGTGAATCGATTAAATCGTCGGCGTCAACTACTGTGCCCTCTCTGCTTTTCATTTTGCCCTCGGGCAGGTTTACCATGCCGTAGGAAAGGTGATGAAGGTTCTTTGCCCATGAATAGCCTAATTTTTCCAGCAAAATAAAAAGCACCTTAAAATGGTAATTTTGCTCGGAGCCTACAACGTAGATCATTTCGTCAAATTGCCAGTCTTTATAACGGTTAATCGCCGTGCCGAAATCCTGCGTAATGTAAATCGATGTGCCGTCGCTTCGTAACAGTATTTTTTTATCGAGTTTTTCTTCGCTTAAATCGACGGCGACAGAGCCGTCATCCTGCCTGAAAAAAATGCCTTTTTCCAAGCCTTTTAAAACTTCATCTTTGCCGAGCATATAGGTTTCGCTTTCAAAGTAGTATTTGTCAAATGAGACGCCGGTTCTGTTGTAGGTTTTTTTCATGCCTTCAATCGCCCAACTGTTCATCTTCTTCCACAATTCCACGGTTTCGCCGTCTCCGGCTTCCCAATTACGCAATAACTCCTGTGCCTTTTTCATTGACGGCGTTTGCGCTTCGGCGGTATCTTTATCCACTCCCTGTTTTATCAATTCATCGGTTTCCTTCTTTAACGCCTTACTGAAACTTACATACCAATCGCCGACAAAACGGTCGCTTTTAACGCCTTCGCTTTCGGGCGTCTTGCCCTGCCCTTGCTCCTTGTAGGCAAGCATGGACTTGCAAATATGTATACCTCGGTCGTTTATAATGCAGACCTTGCGCACCTGCGCTCCGCAAGCCGCCAAAATGCGAGACACGCTTTCGCCTAACACATCGTTTCGCAAATGCCCAAGGTGCAGGGGTTTATTGGTATTCGGGCTTGAAAACTCCACCATTACCCTCTTACCGGCTAAATTGCCCGGTCTCCCGAAGGAAAAATCGTCTTTGCCGTCCTTTGTAACCTGTTCCAGTATCGTCTTTGCCGTTTGCGCTCGATCCATTCTTACGTTAAGATACGGTCCCTGCGCCTGCACTTTTGCGGCGGAACGCTCATCTTCAAGTATCTTGGTAAGTTTTTCGCTGACAATTTGCGCTATCTGCGGCGGCCCTTTTTTCAGTATTTTGGAAAAACCAAACATGGGAAAACCAATATCCCCCAATTCAGGGTTCGGCGGATCTTCCGCTATTATTTGGCTTGGGGTTGTTTTTTCGTTTATTCCGGCATCTGTTAAAAGGGTATTTATAACACCGGAGAGCTTTTCTTTCCAGAATAATTTATAATCGTACATCTTGCGTTTATATTACCATATTGTACAATGATTTTCATGCCTCTTGGAAAGAAATTTTTTAACCGGCCTACCGTTGACCTTGCTAAAGCCCTGCTTGGCAAATACTTATGTTTAGGCAATTTAAAAGGGATGATTGTCGAAACGGAAGCGTATTTGTACAAGGACGATCCCGGCTGTCACGCAAGCAGGGGGAAAACTGTCCGCAACGCGCCCATGTTCGGACCTGCCGGTAACACTTACGTTTACCTGATTTACGGAATGTACCACTGCATTAACATCGTAAGCGGCAAAGAGGGCGAAGGCGAGGCGGTGCTGCTTCGTTCGCTGGAGCCAATCGAAGGAATACCGTTAATGCAAAGAAGGCGCAAAACCAAAAAGATAGAGAACCTATGCAACGGTCCGGGGAAGCTTACGCAGGCGTTCGGGATTACCAAGAAGCACAATAATTTGTCGTTACTAAAGGGACCGATACAAATTCTTGATAACAAAAAAAGTTATAAAATAGCCAAAAGCACGCGCATAGGACTGACAGAGGGTAAAGACTTGGAATTACGGTTTTTTATTAAGGATAGTGAATTTGTTTCATGCGTTTCACACAAAGGACACGAATAGGAGAAGACCTCACACAAAGGACACTAAGGAAGAGAAGATCACAAAGGGAAGATCAGGGGTTCTTGTCCGTTATCTTGTCGTGAGCCTCGCGCTCAGCTTTCGTACAAAAAACCCTGATCCTCTTCTTCGTGTCCTTTTCTTCCTTAGTGTCCTTTGTGAGAAATTCTTCCCTATACGTCCTTTGTGAGAAATTCTTCGGTATATATCTTCTTTACAAATAAAGACCGTCGAGGATAATTTTTATCTGGCGTTTGTAGAGGCCGTCGGAGGCGGTTGACCAGCGGTCGCAGAGCTGATCGATTGATTTTGCTGTTCCTAAATAGCCTAAATTAACAAGTATATAATATCTGGGGTCCACTATTTGGCGGTTGTTCATTGTTGTGCTGGCGTAGCCTTTTATGTGCTGTATGTGCGCCCTTACTCCCTCGGTCATGCTTGAAAAAACGCCGTTCCATGTGGGGAGTTCCAATAAGCCGCCGTAGTTATTCGACGATACAAATTTGCCGCCTGAAAGAAAACTTGTTGCGTATAACATCTGCGCTATCGCTATGTCGTGGTTAATGTTCTCTAAAGCGGACTCTTGAATATATACGCTGATAAGAGAGTTCAAAAAGGTTTCATCTACAGAAGGGTTTTTTGATTTTACATAGGCGATTATCTTGCTTTTATCCAAAGAACCCCTTCCCTCAAGAAGATTGTTTCTGCCGCCTAAGCTTGTCGCGGTCATATTAGAACCTATCGCCAGCAAAGCGAGCTCTGTGTCTGAACGGAGCGTATACGGTCTTGTATCAATAAGCGCGGAATAAAGCTCGAAATTACCTTTTTTGTTTTTCTTGAACTTTAACGCAATGTCTTTGCCGTCAACCGGAAAAATGACCTCAAAAATGTCCTTACTGCCCGAAACAGGGAATCCGTGGAGCTTTCCCGCATTACTGTAGGTGAAATCAAAGGCTTGCGCCTGCCCTTTGTCCGGCGTTATCAGCGCTCCGCCCTGAATATCCACTCTGGGAGGGTCATATTGCTCATTTACAAGCATTTTAAAGGGCATGGAGACGTAAAATGTAAGATCTTTCAGATTTTTTCCCGAATTTTGTATTATATTGACCATTTCGTCCGTAAGAGGGGTGATAAATAGCTCTTCAGACGAGCTTTCTTCCTGACAAAACGCATTAATTGAGGTTAAAAAGATTAACAAAAAACTAAAAAAGAGCTGTACCTTTCTCATAAATAGTCCTAAAAACGGGAAATACTGAAATTTATTATAGCTTTTTGGGGGTGTTTTGTCAATAAAATATCCTGATTCAAAAAATATTTCTCTATAAATTTCATCAATCATTTGACAAATTTTGCAAAAAAACATATAATAGTTTAAAATTAATATAAGGAGGAGCAGCATGACTGATGTATTGTCCATTATACTTGGCGGCGGAAAAGGGACTCGTCTGTTCCCTCTTACTCAATTTCGCTCAAAGCCCGCTGTTCCTTTCGGCGGCAAATATCGGCTTATCGATATCCCGATTTCCAACTGTATTAACGCGAATTTAAGGCAAATTTACATAGTTACGCAATTTAACTCGGCTTCTCTGCACTTGCACATCGGACAAACCTACATTTTTGACGCTTTTACAAGGGGTTTTGTTGAAATTCTCGCCGCAGAGCAAACTCTTGAACATTCGGGGTGGTATGAGGGCACTGCGGACGCCGTGCGCAAGAATTTACCCCACTTTAGGACTCAAAACCCCACATATTACATCATTCTTTCAGGCGATCAGCTGTACAGAATGGACTTACAGGAGCTTTTAAAGAGCCATATCGACTCAAAAGCGGCTATTACTATCGCTTGTACCGGCGTTACACGCGAAAATGCGAGCGGTTTAGGCATTCTCAAGGTGGATAAGAGCAACCAAATCACTGAATTCCTTGAAAAACCCGGTCCAACAAAGGATATTTCCGACTTTAAAGCCCCAAGTGAACTGCTTACAGACAAAAATAGGGACGATTGCTACCTTGGATCGATGGGTATTTATGTTTTTAACGCTAAAACGATGGAAGACTGCCTTGCCA
>Ga0268262_10000411_pt1 | contig 57696 bp, 51 predicted proteins | sample TergutNc150P3_FD_190354 | JGI IMG/M metagenome (GOLD analysis project Ga0268262, IMG submission 190354) | Nasutitermes corniger P3 segment gut microbial community from laboratory colony in Florida, USA - Nc150 P3 (SPAdes) (version 2) | ecosystem: Host-associated > Arthropoda: Insects >... | reverse complement strand
AATTATCTGTGTATTTAAATCGTGCCATAATCTGTTCTCTCTAAATATGCTCTGCTTTTTATGCAAATTATTTTTCAATCCTGACAAATTTTATTTTTTCAACAGTCTCGTTAGAAGCTCCCCGAAAAGGCCAGTTTCCATACTGTTACGGATTTTTATTTGTGGGAGATAGAAATATACTCAATTTGACCGGCAAAAAGAGGAAGTCTGTTCGGTAATAGATTCGGGCAAAACCTTTCATGAGATTATACAATCATCTCCAATATATAAAAATAAATTCATGGATCCTGTTCTGCAATATGCATTTGAAGAGAACATGGTACATGAGAATCTATTAATCCTTATGGAAGAGGGACGTATTGCTAAAGACGGAGATTTTTATATTACTGTAAAGTAGATAGGGATGATAGTTTTAGTTTGGTATTTTTTGGATATAATTTCAGAAACATTTGAGAATATTTTTAAATCATTAAAAGAGATATGGAACAGCTAAGTGGGCAGGGTTAGCTCATTATGCAATTGCTGATAAAAAAGGAGTAGTTAGTACGGAAGAAATAATAAATGATAATAATGCTGTTGTAAAAATTACATTTAAAGACAAGTCAATAATAGAACTTAAAATGATAAAAATAGACGGAAAATGGAAGTGTATAATAAATAATTAGAAAATAAAAAAGTAGATAATTATGAACTAACAAAAATAAACGGAGAATGGAAAATTAAGTAATAACAAAATCAATTTTATTTAAAAAAAGGGAGATGCCTTAAAATTTTTTATTAAAATTTAAGGCATTTTTTATGTAGACTCGTATAACATCCTTATCCATACTTATAAATAAAAGATTAATTATAAAATTTATTGAAAAACAGGAATACTGACTAACAAAAAATGCCGTTCCTGATGCTCCTTAGATGCTTGCATCAAAAACGATAAATTTATCATAAGAAGTACAATATTATCATTACCACTAAAGTAATTGCAGCAATTATATATCCAATCAATGGATTCTTTAAGAAATTCTTGTGTTTTAATTCTATTAAAGAACTTTTTGCATTTCTTATTTTATATACATATTCTAAAGATTGTTCTAATAATTGGACATATTCATCAATATCGTCTGCTTTTTCATATGTCTTATTTATTCGCAATTCTCAGAAATGGCTTTTGAAAGATAATCTATTCCCGGACGTATAACACTATAATAATCCGGAAGAGCTGTTTTAATAACTTCGGAATCATATTCTCGTAATTCATTATTTACAATTTGTCTGATTAACATTATAATCCAATCGGCTATATCAAAGAATGCGGTTTTAACATGCTTTATCGATGGGGCGAGATTTATTTCAATATTATGTTCGTTTGCATCTTGATAAGCCAATATTAAATGGTCAAATGCTTGATATAGTTCTAAACGTGGTTGCAAATATGTTTGGCTTTTTTCAGAGTCTAATTCCTCTGCTTTAATCATTAAGTATTTTGTTTTAGCATACGTTTCGTACAAATGTGTTATTTGGTTAATGTAACAATTTGGCAATATATTTCTCTCCAAATAAAACAGTTAATTATTATGGTAATTTTGTTGAAAAAATTTTTTTCCTTAACCGTGCATATTCTTTATCAGTATATACTGACCCTGTAAATATACGAACTGAACCTCTATGTTTAAGGGGATGTTTTAATATAAATTCTATCGTCTTGTGTGTTATTGAAATCGATGACAATGTTCTGGCAACGGCTTCTTTATATTTTTCAGACAACATAAAACTCTCTCCAATCAAGATAATCCATAATACAAATTATTAGTAAAACTGGAATCATATACTCAATTTATCCGAAATTATTTTATATTTTTTGTTAAAAAATTAAAAAATATTTAGAGCTTCCAAAAAATTACCCTTTTTTGAATTTTACACTTAAGTCTTTTTTTATTGGATAAGCTACACAATTTTAATGTATATGAATTTACACTCAAAATTATAGTATTATTCGGTCAAACATTAATTTTTTTTATACAAAAATTTTGAAAAAATATGAGACATAATAGCTAAATTAATCTCAAAAGTCAAGCAAAATAGTAATATTTAATATATGGGACTGTTGAAAAATTCCTTTTTATAGAATTTCGCATTTTGAAAGCCCTGATTCTATCAATGGTTTCAAAATGATACAATAGTAAAAAAGAGGATTTTTCAACACGCCCATATATGTAATGTATATTAGTTAAATATTTGTTTTAAACTTTCAATAATTTTTAAACTTTTTTGAAAACTCTTAGAAAAGCTCCTAAAAATAGACTTTTTTCTATGGTATGAAAATGAAATTATGATATAAAATTATTGAGTAAATGGATTCAAAGCGTCAAGGATAGTAATTAACTTTTTTTAAACTGCACGTCTTCCTTAAACAATACTTTTTTTATATTCGGGAGCGCAGCGATTTTTCTCATTACGGAAATTCCTGCCTCCTCAAAGTTTTTCATCATTTTTGCAGTGACTTCAAAGGGATCGCCTATGGAAATACCAAATGTTGCAGATCTTAATATCCAGCCGCGCGCAAAATCGGAACCTCCTGCAACACTGATAGGCGCTATATAATCGCCGGGTCTCATATATGCAGCAAAGTATTTAGGATTAAAATATTTCATGACAACAGAACCATCGTGGTCGATGTTTGAACGCGAACCCTCAGGGAATAGAAGAAAGCACTCGTCCATTATATTTTTAAACAGGTTATAGTCTTCTATGCTTAAATCTTGCATGCTCTCTGAGAAGTCATACGCTTTAAAGTAATTTTTAAATTCCTTAAGCTCTTCACTATCTAAAGACGACGTGAATGTTTTGAAGGATTCACTGTTGCCGTTGACAAAGGCTTTCATAAAGGTATTATAATCCAATTCATTAATAAGTTTAAGACCGGAATTTGGCATCTTAATAAGGCATTGAGTTCTTTTTGCTGTCTTTTTGAGTTCTTCTACAAGACCTTGAGTTTGAATAGCCGTTGTCTTTTGTGACGGAACAGTTATAAACAGGTTGCCCACATTTGCAGCTCCGTTTCTCATAACTACATTTGAAAGCATTCTTGGTCCTACTATTGTATTGCAATTCTTAGCTAAAGTATCAAAACCAAGCTTTCTAATAACACTGCGTACAAAATATGGACCAAGATAACCTTCGTGGTGTCCGACAAAAAAGATACGGCGTTTTTTCTTCTTAATTTCATTTAGATTTTTCAATGTTTTAATTACATCTGTAGATGAGATTTCTTCCGGCGCGCTTTTTTTAAACGACACCTGTTTTTTGTTTTTATTAAATAATATAATATCAATAATAACCCTTCCCTCTAAAAATTCAAACAGCTTATGCCAAAATGCAAAATCAGGCAATACGGGAAATATACTTCTGTTAAACGGGAATTGAATCGCAAGTAATCTTTCTAACGATGTTTTTGAGAACTCCTGAAAAAATTTATGCTGCAGCAGTTGATTCTTTTTTTCAAGGAATTTTGCCTGAGCCTGCGGTATCACTTTTTTGTAATCAAATCCGTGTTTTTTTGCAAATTCCATTATATCGTCTATTACTTTAACATCTCTCTCGTTATGGGGATGGCTTCTTAGGGAGTATAGTTTTGTCCGTAAAAATTCTATCAGCTCCTTAAAGTTTAGATGATTTTTCCAATCTGTAATTTTTTGAATTAATATTTTTATTCCGGGAAAGAGCAGAAGAAAACGTTGAACCTGTTTTACAATCCAATCTGCAATATTTGCCAGTATTGCAATCAATGAAAAGAAGTAATGACTCCATCTGTAAAGATATTTATTATTATCTAAATTGGAAATATGTTCTTCGAGCATACTTTTGTTGCTCTGCAGAAATTTAATAATCTCTTCGGGACTGTATTTTTCCTTTGCCTCGGTCCACCATTTAGATAATGATTTTTTTATATTTGATTTCAAATTTTGCTCACTGATGTAAAATTTATCAAATTATGCTAAATAATAATAACCTGAAATTTGTCAAGAAATTAAAAGTCTATCTTAATTCTATCAAATGTCGGTTTTTTTTATCCTAAACCCTTCATTTTTGAATTCTGTTTTATGCAACGATGATTTTTCAGCCATTCTATTTACATAATCCACATATTCTTCCAAATTTTTTGCACCGCTTTTTTTGAATGAATTTTCATGTAATTTTCTTTTAAATTTTACACAATCAAATTGTTTTTCTTTATTCATCTTCAATTATCTCCATTGGACTTCTAATTTCTAAAATATTATAACCTTCACGTAAATTAATAGAATTAAATAATCTTATTTTATTCAAATTTACGATATGCTTAAAATTCCAGCTTACTAAAACATTTACTCCGATTACAGTTGCTGCTGCAATATGTAAAGCATCATCATAATATTTTTCTGTTACAATTTTTTGATCTATATATTTTTTAGCAAGCTCTAACATTTCTTCACTAACAGCATATTCTTCATAATCTATTGTTTCTAAATTTTTCTTTACATGATCGGGATCTCCATTTTCCAATTCATCTATTACATGGGAAGAAATAATTGGTTTATACGTCCCATTCTTGAATTTGTCAAAAAGTCTGTGGGTATGTTTGCTGAATTCATCGTCAAAATAACCACCTATAACCGAATTTTCTATGTATATTGTTAATTTTTTCATTACCTAAAAGACCTGTTATTTTTTATATTTAACTTTCTCTTTTAATATAATTAAACAAAAAATTTAAGTATATGTCAATTGATAATTCTATTAGCAATTTGTTTTTTATTAGCAGTATGTGGAAAGGTGAAACGATGTTAAGAGAACAAACAATTAAAAAAGAGTATGGTGGAAACAGAGAGTTTGTTCTTTATAAAATAATCTTGACAAAAATAAAACAAAAGCGTAAGTTTTATCTTCTGGTTAAAATGGTGGGAGAACAAGATTATTATGAAAGACAATTAGGAGAGAAGAAGTGAAGAAGAAAACCGGAGCATTTTTATGAGAGGTATTCAATTATCTATCCTGCTTGTTTTTATTATACAGCTATCTGCATGTGAAACATTGATCAATTCATTCTCTTTTTTTCCAAATAATGAATACCTGCTAAATCCTGATGATCTTCCACCTTATGTAAAACCGTTGACTCTAAATACTGAGGACGGCATAAAACTTGAATCTCTTTTATTCACTCATAAAAAAAGGAGCGATAAGTTTGTTATATACTTTCATGGTAATGGAGGGAATATATATCATAGAATAAAAGAAGCAACTGTAATTTATAATATGGGCTATGACTTGATTATTTCAGGCTACAGAGGCTATGGAAAGAGTTCGGGAGAGCCCTCTGAAAAGGGGATATATATTGATGCCGGAACTGTTTTAAAATATGTTATTAATGCCTTAAATTATAAACCTGAAAAAATATATATTTACGGAAGATCATTAGGAACAGCAGTAGCAGTAGAGGTAACGCAGAATATCGCGTTTGGCGGCGTCATTCTCATAACGCCGTTTACATCGTCTGATGATTTTGTAAAAGAAAAATATACCAGCCTGTTTTCGTTTTTTTGGAATGGGTATTTTCTATCAATAGATAAAATTAATAACCTCAAATCGCCGCTTCTTGTTATACATGGGACAAAAGATGAAGTAGTCCCATATACTCTTGGTGTGAAATTTTATGATACCTATTCCGGAGTAAAGAAGTTCATAACAATAACTGACGGCGGTCATAATAATCTTGAGTTTACCGCTCCTGACATTTTTTGGGACAGCGTGAAAGAATTTTTAAATAATTATTGACATTTACTCTTTTCTTTTTTTATATTAGTTTTAAGTCGGATTACAAAATGACAAAATAATTTTACTTAATTCTTGTTTATTAAAAGTAATAGATTTTAAATAAAATAAATAAGAGGATATAATTTAATATGAAAAAGAATACTTTAATTATTTTTTTAGGCATATCTGTAATAGCAACATTAGTGATGTTTGCAGGGTGTAAAAAATCTGTAACCAATTTGACATTTGCAACAGGCGGTACCTCCGGAACATATTATCCTTATGGAATGGCTCTTGCTAAAACTTTTAATTCTAAAATTCCCGGGTTGAATATTACAGTACAGGCTACCGGAGCTTCCAGTGAAAACATAAGGCTTGTGAGTGAGAAGAAGGCAGATATTGCAATTGTACAGAATGATGTATTAAGCTACGCATTTGAGGGAACCAGATTGTTTAATGATAACCCTGTTTCAGGTCTTTCAACCGTAGCTACTCTTTATATGGAGGTTGTTCAGATTGTTGTGTCTCCGGGGAGTAAGATCAATTCTATTGCAGACATGAAAGGGAAAAGAATTTCAGTCGGAGATGCCGGAAGCGGAGTAGAGGCAAACGCAGATCAGATACTTGCCACAGCAAACCTTACGTTTAAGGATTTAATTGCAAGTAATCTTTCATTTAAAGATTCAGGAACTGCTTTTCAAAATGGGAAGATTGACGGTTTCTTTGTAACATCAGGCATACCCAATATTGCAGTACAGGAAATATCAGAAACAAAGCCGTTAAAAATACTCCCTCTCCGTTTACAAGAGATAAGTCAACTCCTTACGGATTATTCTTTTTATATCCCTTATACAATACAGAAAGATGCTTATAAAGGTCTGACTGCAGAGGTTGGAACAATAGCCGTAAAAGCTACTTTAATTGTTCGGGAAGATCTTGATGAAAAATTGGTCTATAATTTGACAAGGGCTATATTTGAAAATAAAGAAGAGATTTCAAAATCAATTGAAAAGGGCAAAGAGCTTGATATATATGAGGCAGTAAAGGGCATCTCTGTTCCGCTGCACCCCGGGGCTAAGAAATACTATAATGAAAAAGGTACGTTTAAATTATGATGCGGTCTTGAAAGTAAATGTGGGATTATTAACAAAAATTTTATGCCGGAATAAGAGAATCTGTTCCGGCATAATTTTATACTATGCTAAAGTGTTTATTATAGTAATAGTTTTTGCGTTATTTTTTTTTGTTCCGTTTGCAAGAAAGTTCATAATTTTAAATTACAATACTAATCAAATATTATACCTTTCAAGCGTAAAACCCGGCGACAGATTCAGTATAATCTATACACATTCTGTTAATAAAAGTCCGGTTGAAGATCAATTTATTATTGATGACGAATATAAGATTATGCTGTTTAAAAGCATATTCAAGTCTTTTGGTGCAGGCATTCCGGCAACTTCTGATAATGGGATAAGATTTGAGTTCTTTAAAGATCGGATCGAAGTTTTATACAATCGAAGGATTGATAAATTCCTTCTCAGTATAGGAACAATTGCAGACCATAGATTTGTGATGGATGGAAAAAATATAAGATTAAGCGAGTTAAGCGATCCTCAGAGCAGTGTCTATTTTACGACTGATAAGATTACGTTATTTCAGTTGTTGAAGTATAAGTATAAATAATTATATGTTCTTGTTTAGAATAGGGATGTCTGATAAGTAACACGCAGGTTATTAGTTCCATACCTGCGTCATTGCGAAACCTGTTTTAAGTTCTCCCGATAAAACAGTGCAAACTCGGCGTGGCGATCCAGTAGGATAAATTAAGACTCTGGATTGCCACGCGCAGGTTACTCAATCTATACTTAACCGGGCTGAAGCGCTCGCAATGACATAGAAAACATATAGCTAATTACTTTTAGAGCGGTAATGACATCCGACAGATTTGGTATTTCTCAGAGCCGCTGCAACAATCAGTGATGAACAGACAACGGAATTTCTTAGCTCTATAATATCTTTGTGCAGCTTGGCGCTCTTATAAAATCTCATTATCCTGTGAGAATAGTAATCAAGATCAGCCTCTGCGCGTCTAAGCCCTTTTTCGGTTCTTATAATCCCGGCATAGTTCCACATGGTAAGTTGAATAGCCTTTATATCCTGGTCAATCAGCAGAGGATCAAACTCTTCAATATCGGACGGTATCTCCCAGTCCGGAATACTGCTGAAACGCTTTGTATTTATTCTATATTTTTTTTGTATAATATCTTCAGCTGTTGATTTACCCCACAGAAGACCTTCTAACAGAGATGTTGATGCAAGTCTATTCGCTCCATGCAGTCCGGTACAGGCTGCTTCGCCTATCGCATAGAGATTTTTAAGAGAGCTTCTTCCTTTTATGTCTGCCTTTATACCTCCGCAAAAATAGTGGGCTGCCGGAACAATGGGAATAGGTTCTTTTGTAATATCAATTCCGCCGTCTTTACATGTTGAGTATATTTTTGAGAAACGTTTTTCAAGAGGTATGGAACCCTCGTAGTAGTTTGCTATATCAAGAAACATATACTCTTTACCGGTCTTCGACATTCTATCATAAATTGAACGCGCTACAACATCTCTTGGAGCAAGATCGCCCATCTCGGAATATTCATACATAAACTCATGATCTTTATGATCCTTTAGGCGCGCTCCTTCTCCCCTCAATGATTCGGAAATCAAAAATCTTTTAATATCCCTATGGAACAGGGATGTAGGATGAAATTGAACAAATTCGGCATTGATAATATCAGCTCCGGCTCTATACGCCATACTTATACCGTCACCTGTTGCAGAGACCGGATTAGTTGAGTGATAATATAGATTTCCTATTCCGCCTGTTGCAAGGACTACATTTTGAGCGAAGAATGTTTCAGGGTAATCTTTCTTATTGTTTAAGGCATATATCCCCATGACCTCTCTTTCCTTGTAGAGCTCCTGAGTATTTCTTGAATGGTGATTGTTTGTAATCAGGTCAATGGCAGTATAATCTACAAGAAACTTAACTCCGATCTTCTTGGCATAATCTATAAGTGATTCCTCAATTTTATCTCCCGTATGATCTTCAAAATGCACTATGCGTTTAACACTGTGAGCCGCTTCTTCGGTATAGTCAATATCCCCTTTGCTTGATTTGCTGAACTCTATCCCCACATCATTAACTAAAAAGTCAAAGACCAATGGCGGACCATATTTTACAAAATACTCTACCGCATCGATCCTGTTATAAGAACATCCTGCATTGAGTATATCCTCTCTAAGAAGATTGGCAGAGTCATCATCCTTTGAGGCTACAATTCCGCCTTGCGCATGAAACGTATTGCTATCAGATATATGACTCTCCTTTGTCATTGATACAACATTAAGTCCGGCTTTCTTCAAATAGATTGCGCATGTAAGCCCTGCTATACCTGTTCCTACTATTACAACATCAAATTGATGCCTCATGATTTTCTCCATGGTTACGTTCTTGTGTCATTTTAAATACATTCGTTTAGCCAAATACCGGTTAGGGACGACTCCTACGTTTCAACAATTTCTATCATTCTGTTAAGAGCAATTTTTGCATTTCCCTTTAATCTGTCATCAACAAAGACTTCATTTTTAAGGTCCCCTTTGCCGCCAATATAATCTTCTACGGATTTTATTATTTCAGCAGTATTTCTTAGATTTATTTTCATCATATTACTGCACGGAGACTGCTTAAGCGGAAGTATTGTTTTCTTTGGGAATGTGTTTGCGATTCTATTAACAAAAGTAGTTTCGGTTCCTATAATCCATGTAGAACCATCTTCCGATTTCGCTACATTGTCAAAAATTTCCTGAGTAGATCCCGATATGTCTGCCAAAGAAGCGACACTCCTTTTCGTTTCGGGATGAACAATGATTTTTGATGCGGGATATTTCTTCCTCATTGAAATAATATCCTCATCGTTAAATTCCTGATGTACGGGACAGAACCCATCCCATAGAAACATCCTGCCGTTCTTTATATCTTTATTATCTTCAAGGGAGAGGTCCGTCATTACTTTAACGATTTGCGATTCGTCAATACTTAGTTTGACAGCGGTATTCATTCCCAGATGATAATCGGGAAAGAAGAAGATACTCTTTCCTTTATCAAGAAAATGTTGTACTATCTTTCCCGCATTTGAACTTGTGCATACTGTTCCGCTCATGCGTCCGCAAAAATTTTTTGAATCTGCATATGAATTCATATATACTAAAGGGATGATTTCTCTGCCGCACTCTTTGCTTAATCTCTCAACAACTTTTTCCGCAGTCTCTTCATCTATCATATCAGCCATGGGACATCCCGCGTCAGGTACAGGGTGCAGTATATGTTGATTTTTTGAAGCCAATATTTTTGCGCCGTCTGCCATAAATCTCACTCCGCAGAATACAATGAATTCGGCATTGCTCCTGCTGACGTCAACTGCAAGCTTATACGAGTCGCCTGTAATGTCTGCAATCTCTATTATATCTCTAGCGATATAGTGATGCGCCGGAATCAGGAGTTTATCGCCGAGTCTCTTTTTAGCATCAACTATATATTCTTTTAACATATCATCACTGTAGTTGCTGAAATCCATTATATACTCCGCCTTTAGTCTTTGATTTCTTTTAGGCTGAAATCGAATGCCTTTACCGAATTTGTAAGCTCCCCGAATGAGATAAAATCAACGCCTGTCAGGGATACGTCATGTATTCTCTGCAAATTCATATTGCCTGAGGCTTCGGTTTCTATTCTGCCTCCGATATAATCAACAGCTTCTTTCATGTCACTATTGCTCATATTATCAAGCATTATTCTGTCAACATTACATTTTACAGCTTCTTTTACTTCGTCAATATTCCGCGCTTCAACCTCTATCTTGTATTTATTACCCCATTTGGCTTTGACCTTTTCAACTGCAGATGTGATTCCGCCTGCGCAGTCACTGTGATTATCCTTAATGAGTATAGCATCATAAAGTCCCATCCTGTGATTTTTTCCGCCGCCGCACTGGACTGCATATTTTTGCAGCTCTCTGTATCCGGGAAGCGTTTTTCTTGTATCAAGAATGGTCGTTCTTCCGTTGGATTCTTTTACAAACAGAGCGGTCTTTGTTGCAATGCCCGAAAGGTGCGATATAAAATTGAGCGCTGTTCTTTCGCCTTTTAATATGGATATTACCGGACCTGAGACGTCACCTATAATATCGCCCTTATTTATTGCATCTTTGTCATTAAAGAATTTTTTTACTGTTATTTTATTGTCAACATATTTCATTACGGCAATGAATATGTCTATTCCGCACAGCACTCCGCTGTCTTTTGCAATGAGTTTATATGAGTATAATTCGTCGCTAAAGATTGCTTCGGACGTTATATCTCCAATATTAAGCGTGTCTTCATAAAGCGCCGTTTCTATGAGTTGATTTAGATTATTAAAATTATTCATAACAACTAACTGTAAATTTTCTCTAAAATAGTATTTAAATAATTCAAAGAAGAGATTCTTTAAATTAGCTTAATAGATATGTAAAACAGATTCAGGTCAAGTATTTTTATGTTTGCTTATTTTTTCCCCCACACGAATAAAAATCTACTTGCTTTAACCTGTGAGACCTGCGTGTTTGACAGTAGAGGCAAAAAATTTTTTGTCCCTACTGTCAAACACCAAAAAATTATTACAATTATAATACAGAGATTTTTATAGAGAAAGTAAACAATATGTTCCTTAAATCAATAGAGATGTTTGGATTTAAATCCTTTGCAGACAAGACTCAAGTTGACTTTGAGTCGGGAATTACTGCAGTAGTCGGACCAAACGGCTGCGGTAAATCAAATATAGTTGATGCGGTAAAATGGGTTCTTGGCGAAAAACAGGCAAAGAATATACGCGGGCAGACAATGGAAGATATTATCTTTTCGGGAACAGATCAGAGAAAAGCCCTTTCACTTGCAGAGGTCGCATTAACTATAGACAACAGTAACAGGATACTCGATTTTGATTCCGACAGCGTAACTGTCGGCAGGCGTATTTTTAGAGACGGTGAATCGGAGTACCTCATAAACAGATCCCCTGTCAGGCTTAAAGATATAGATAAGCTCTTTATGGATACAGGTATAGGGAAATCAGCCTATTCTGTTCTTGAGCAGGGTAAGATAGATCTTATTCTTTCTACAAAGGCAGAGGACAGAAGGTACCTTTTTGAAGAGGCTGCCGGAATATCCAGATATAAAATGCAGAAAAGGGAATCCTTAAAGAAACTGCAAGACACAGGAGAGAACATAAACAGACTAAACGATATAATTAAGGAAATAGAGAGAGAAAAAGAGCTGAAGTCAAAACAGGCTGAGAAGACAAAGGAGTTCCTTAATCTGAAAGGGAAGGCTTCGGATATTGATATAAAGCTTAATGTTTTAAAGTTTAAAGATATTGCTAAGAGATTTGATAAGAATCATGTTGAGATAGAAAAGTTAAAGCAGGAGAAAGAGAAGATAGCTGCAAGAGTCGCAGTAACATCATCTGAAAATGAAAAAGATGAAAAGAGAAAAAACGACCTTCAGTATGAGCTGTTTGAGATTGAGAAAAAGCTTGATACATACAGAGTGAGAAGAGAAACCATAGATATATCCGCAAAAAAGAACAGACAGTTGGCGGATGAACACTTGGCGAGAAAAAGCAGCATTTTAAAAAAGCTCGAAGAGAGAGGTTCAAGCCGTGAACGTCTTCTTGCTGAAAAGAAAAAGAATGAAGAGACTGTGATTGTTCTTAAAGACAAGATAAACGAAGATAAAAGTAAACTCTTGGAATTTTTTAACGGCAGAAAAAAGAAAATTGATTCGATACACGGCTCCAGAGATAAGATTGAGGATAATAATAAAAGGATAAAGGATAATGAAAATTCTTTAAAGAAATTGCGTGAATCTATAGAGGTTGTAATCAAAAAACTTGTAGATGCTATTGAAAAGAGAAAACTTGAACTTGAAAATTCCGAGCTGGAAAGGGTAGAGGTAAAGCGTGTTATAGAAAATGAACTGAATGCAATAGAAGCGAATTTAAACAGCGCTATTGATGAACTGAAGATAAATTCTTTTGACAGCGCAAGAGGATTTCTTGAAAAGATAAATATCAAATATTTAAAAGACAGTATTGATAAGTTTGAAAGCTATGAGGACGGGTTCAGGTCTATACTTTTTGATAAGACAGGAATACATGCAGATAAAGAGAAGCTTGATAAGCAGATACGTGAAGCGGTTCTTAAGACAGATGAACTAAAGGCGGATAACGGACTTCTTGACGAGTTTATACATAGCGAACAGCAGGAGTTGGAGAATATAAACTCTATGATAACAAGGATTGAAAAAGACATAGCTAAGTATGAAAATGATTGTGATTGGATTGAGAAGCAGTTATCATCTTTAATATATCAGATTGATGATATTAAAAAACAGATAGATAATTTTAACGAAGAGATAGTCGTAACAGATAAAGTAATTGATGAAATTAATAGAGAGATAAAAGAATCGGAAGACAGGCTGATTCAGTTTAATGAAAAGAGTGAAGCCTTGAAAGCAAGCATAGCCGAACTTGTTGCCAAAAGAGGCGAAATTGAAAGTAACATAATAAACCGTAAAACAGAATCAAAAAAGGATGAAGAGGAATTTACAAAGATTCTTGATAAAATCAATGCTATGGAGAGAACGGAGGTCGAACTATCTTTTAAAAGAGACTCAATTCAAGATTATCTTTGGATAGAGTATGAGAAAAAGGTTAAAGACTTGGATGATTTGAAAATAAATGATACAATGGCGAACGATTTGCAAGAGGAGATGCAGGAGCTGAGAAAAAAGATACAGGAATTGGGACCAATCAATAATCTTGCAATTGAAGAGTTTCGTGATTTGAAAAAGAGATTTGAATACTATATTGACCAAAAGGCGGATATAGAAAAGGCGAGGCAGGATATTATAGATGTTATTGAGGATATTAATAAAACCTCTATAGATCTTTTTATGAATACATTTAATGATATTCAGAAGAATTTTTCAGATGTATTTAAAAGACTTTTTGAGGGCGGCGAAGCTTTTCTTGAAATGATTGATACGGCAAATGTATTGGACAGCGGTATTGATATTATGGTAAGACCTCCGGGGAAAAAGTTTAAGAATATCAATCTGTTATCAGGCGGCGAGAGAGCTTTAACAGCCATAGCCCTTTTATTTGCAACATATATGGTTAAGCCGTCTCCGTTCTGTTTTCTTGATGAGATAGATGCTCCCCTTGATGAACAGAATATTGGGAAATTTGTTAAGATGCTGAGAGAGTTTGCTAAGGGTACGCAGTTTATTATAGTAACGCATAATAAGAAGACTATGAATATATGCGAATCAATCTATGGAATTACAATGGAAGAGCCGGGTGTTTCTAAGCTGATTTCATTAAAGATTGAGAGAGTAGAGTGATGGAGCCCGTAAGGGCACAAAATTTTGTGCCCCAACCGTTAAAAATTTATTACACTTGGTATTTTATCAGAATTTTCTAACAGGCTAAGGTTGTCGCAGGTTAAAGTATCATTAACACCCCAGTAAACATTAAGAAATCCTTTACTGTGATATTCTCTAATAAAATTGACCATCAAGTCTTCATATCTTTCTTCGTCAGAAATATCCAGAGAATCAATACCAACTAAAATGTCATCACCAATCATATCAACTTCAATATAAACTTCAGGATACATGGATTTTACAATATTTATATGTTTTATAATCAGTTGCTTTAGCTTTTTATTCATAAGTTTATCCTTATATATTGTATTTTTTTAATTCATTAATAAACATTTCAGTTCTTTTTAATGCCTTTTTCAGAGTTTTTTTACTAATGACGGTATCTTTATAATCACTTTCAAGTCTCCAATAATAGAGTTTATTGAAAGTTGTGTACATATAATTTATAAACCTTAAATCATTTTGCCCGTTAAATCCGTTATTTAACAAAAAATATTCTAATGCTATACTTATGCTGCCGTGCGCATAATCCCTTTGCTTTTTGGCTCTAGGCTCATTTCTTTTAAACTTTTTATAATCGAAACAATTTTTTTCAAGCAAATATTTTGTTGCCTGAAAAATTGCATAATATGCCCTTGAAACTCCTGCCGAGAAAAAGTTTTCATCTTCCTTTTCCAGGCATAGCTTTGCAATTTCCAGATTTGCTTCTGATTTTTTATTCAGCATATAATTAACTCTGTGTTTATAATATTTTAACTTAATTAATTATATAAACGCTCGTAGTTGGCTTTTTTTAAAATTTTTTTTGCCAAAGACTTTTTTAATCAAAAATTGTTTCGTCATGAAATATGTGAGGTTAGGGGTCAGAGCCTCCGAACTTGAGGAGTCCCTTACTGAAATCTACGAAATAAAGCAGGAAGAAAAAAGACATCTCGCTTCAATCCGTAAAACTGGAAAACTCAGATTGCCTGCATGAAAATACTTGACAAATTGAAATAGCGCTTATATAATGGTTATAGGAGTTATAAATATAGAAATATAGACACAATGGAAGGTGTAAAATGAAAATAACTGCAGATAGTATACTTGGTTCAGCCCAAAATATCAATAATAAAAAGAAATCCGACGAAAAAGAACTTAAACAGGATAGCGTAAATTCAAAAAATGATTCAATCAGTATCAAAAATGCCATAAATTCAAGAATTGAAACTATCGAAAAAGAAGTAAAAGAGATTCAAACATCACTTACAAAAAACCAAATGATAAGCAGAGGTCTTGATAGACTCTTATCTGTCTCTAATCCTGCTGCATTAGATACTATAATGAACGAAACCCTGTTTAATAATAACAGAATATTAAAGGATTTTGTCGGACCGCAATTAACGGCAGATGCATTTAAGTTAAAAAAGAATGAAATAGATGTTCTTATTTCAAGTAATTTAACATCTTTGACTAAGATTCAGGTAGAGATGGATAATATTGCCGCATCGAATGTTATTTCAAATAATATTATTTCAAATAAAAAGATAGAAAGTCTAATGGTCGGAATTAATGATACTTTAAAAAATACGAACCTTGGGATTGAAAATATTTCTAACCTTGATGCTGAAAAGGTAATGAGGCTGATAAAATAGCCGAATTTTCGATGTTGTCTGATAAGTATTAAATATATTGAGATATTTACATTTTTTCTATGTCATTGCGAGCGCTTCAGCCATGCTTGAGTACAGATTGTGTAACCTGCGCGTGGCAATCCAGGGTCTTAATTTATCCTGCTGGATTGTATTCCACTGGATCGCCACGCCGAGTTTACATTGTTCTAACTGATGAACTTAAAACTCGGCTCGCGATGACGTAGAAGGAGATGCTTATAAATTACAAAATTGCTATAATAATACAACTTTTTATAATTCTATCAGTACTCCCCGTATCTCCGCAGAATACGGCTGAAAGTGATACCATTGTTATTAATAGTATAAATATTAATAATGGAGGGGATGGCATTGCAGCTGAGATTATAGATTATAAATATGCAGCAAATTGGGCGTATAACACAGGTCTTACTCTTCTGTCGGATTCTCCGCCTGTAATAGATAATAAGGGTTTTTTTATAAAACAATTTGAAGTAGAAATACCTGTTAGCGGATATAAAAGAGATCTTTTTTACAGGGCGTATTTTGATTTTTTTCGCTACAAAGAGAAAAAACTCCCCTTTGACTCTAAGCTTAAGATCTATGTTAAAGACATATATGACAACACAAAACTTGTAGCAACAGCAGATACAAGTTGTTTGACAGGCAATAAATTGTTTGAAGTAGATATTCCTTATGACCTGTCCTATCCGGGTAAGTTTTATATTGTTATACGTGAGTATGCGCAGAAAGCTGAAAATTGGGGTATATGGGATATAATTGTTACCTCAAGAAAAATCACAGAATTAGATGGAAATTTTATAAAATCACTGTTAAAAAATGAAGAAACAAAATTGAAAATATCTAACTAAACTTTTAAAATTTTTTTGACAAATAATAACCCTGCTTTTTTGTTATTTTTATATTTACTATTTGATGGAATTTTGGCATAAAATACAAAATCATCATATTGAAGGATGGTAATAAAATGGGAGACGATTTTATTGAAAAAGATTTAAATGATGAAGTGTATGAAGATGATTACTATGAGGAAAATTATAATGAAGAGGAGTTAATGGACTCCGACGATTTTCTTGATGAAGATGACGAACTGTATTCCGAATCCGACGAGAGAAAAGTCCATATAAGCTACGCATGTGAGGATTGCGATTACAGGTGGGATGATGTTCTTGTTAAGAAAAGGCATGATTTTGAAGATGACGATATGGAAAGGGATATTATCTGCCCAATGTGCGGCTCTATTAATATTACTTTGATATGAAAGATAGAAAGATTGTTATTAAGGGAGCTAAAGAGCACAATTTAAAAAATATTTCACTTGAGATACCGCGTGATAAGCTTACTGTTATAACCGGACTTTCCGGCTCAGGGAAATCGTCTCTTGCTTTTGATACTATTTATGCCGAGGGACAGAGAAGATATGTTGAATCTCTGTCTGCTTATGCAAGACAGTTCCTTGGTTTAATGGAGAAGCCTAATGTTGATTTTATTGACGGTCTCTCCCCTGCCATATCTATTGAACAAAAGACTACGCATAGAAATCCGCGATCTACAGTCGGTACTGTTACGGAGATATATGATTACTTCCGCCTTCTCTATGCCAGAATAGGTATTCCATACTGTCATAAATGCGGTAAGAAAATATCCTCACAATCTGTCGATCAGATAGTTGAATCTATACTTACGTTTAAGAAAAATTCCAAGTGTCAGATACTTGCGCCCATAGTAAGAGGGAAAAAAGGCGAACATGTTGACAGCATAGATCAGGTTAAAAAGAACGGTTTTGTGAGGCTTAGGATTGATGGAGAATTTAAAACCGTTGATGATGATATTGTTTTAGAAAAGAATAAGAAACATACAATAGATGTAGTTGTAGACAGGATTGTTATTAAGGACGGGATAAGATCCAGATTGGCAGAATCTATTGAGACTGCAATTGATCTCAGTGAGGGTTTAATTATAGCTCTTGTAGATGATGACGAACACATATTTTCAACGCAACTCTCCTGCGCCGATTGCGGTATTTCCATTCCTGAACTCTCTCCGAGGATGTTCTCTTTTAACAGCCCATACGGCGCCTGTCCCGAATGTGACGGTCTTGGTTATATTATGCAGTTTGATCCCGAACGGATTGTATCCGACCCAGAGAAATCTCTTAACGACGGAGTTTTGGAAGTGTGGGGTAAAAGTACAAGCTACTGGTACCTTGAAACGATTCAGGCTCTTGCGAAAAGTTTAAAATTTAATCCTGATACTCCCTGGAAGAACCTTTCCGAAAATGTCAAAAAAGTAATACTGTACGGTACAGGCAGAAATAAGGTGGACTATGATATAAAGCGCAGTGAAGCGGAGTTCAAATTTTCAAGATCATTTGAAGGCGTGCTGCCGAATCTTGAAAGAAGGTATAAGGAGACAAATTCCGAAGAGATGCGCATGTGGATGGAGAGATACATGTCTAACAATGTGTGCACTGCCTGCGGCGGCAAAAGGTTAAAGCCTGAGATTTTGGCAGTAAAGGTTGCAGGCAAGGGAATAAACGATATATCTTCAATGTCTATAAAAGAATCGCTTGAGTTTTTCAATTCAATTAAACTAAACAGCACAGAGCAAAAGATTGCAGAGCAGATACTCAAGGAGATTAAGGCGAGGCTGAAATTCCTTATTGATGTTGGGATTGATTATCTCACTTTGGAAAGAGCTGCCGGTACGCTTTCAGGGGGAGAATCTCAGCGGATCAGGCTGGCTACTCAGATAGGGGCTGCGCTTACTGGCGTACTCTATGTTTTAGATGAACCGAGCATAGGTCTTCATCAGAGGGATAACGAGAGATTGATGAAGACATTAAAGCATCTCCGCGATATAGGGAATACCGTATTGGTTGTTGAGCATGATGAGGAAACAATCATGGAAGCGGATTATGTTGTTGACCTTGGACCAGGCGCAGGCGTAAACGGCGGGTATATTGTAGCTATGGGTACGCCTGAGGATATTAAGGAGTCTCCTAAGTCTATTACAGGGAATTATCTCTCAGGTAAAAAAACAATACCTGTTCCTAAAGATAGACGGAAAGCTGAAAAGTTTATAACAGTTAAAGGCGCGGCTGAAAATAATTTAAAGAAGATAGACGTAAGTTTTCCGTTAGGTCTTTTTACGGCAGTTACCGGAGTTTCGGGATCGGGGAAGTCGTCTCTTATTATAGAAATTTTATATAAAGCACTGTCATCTCTTGTAATGAAGTCTAAGGAATACCCCGGCGCATTTGATGAGATATACGGCATTGAATATATTGATAAGGTAATTGATATAGACCAATCGCCGATAGGCAGAACTCCAAGATCAAATCCTGCAACATATACGGGTCTTTTTACTCCAATACGTGATCTCTATACAAAACTTCCCGAATCAAGGGTGCGCGGGTATAAGGCAGGGAGATTTTCATTTAATGTTCCCGGCGGGAGATGTGAATCCTGCGAGGGGGACGGAGTAAAAAAAATAGAGATGCATTTTTTGCCCGACGTATATATTACATGCGATGTATGCAAGGGTAAGAGATATAACCATGAAACGCTTGAAGTGAGATTTAAAGGGAAGAATATTTTTGAAGTCCTTGATATGACTGTTGATGAGGCTATTCCGTTTTTTGACAGCATACCATCTGTAAATTCAAAGCTGGAAACATTGCAAAGGGTGGGACTGGGATATATTAAGCTTGGTCAGCCTGCAACAACACTTTCAGGGGGGGAGGCGCAGAGGATTAAACTTGCAACAGAGCTCTCAAAAAAGGGTACCGGAAAGACTGTATATATACTTGATGAGCCTACTACGGGACTTCACTTTGATGATATTAGAAAACTCATAGAAGTTCTAAACTCGCTTGTAGATAAAGGTAACAGCGTAATAGTTATTGAACACAATCTCGATGTAATAAAGACAGCCGATTATATAATTGATCTTGGTCCTGAGGGAGGTGATGCAGGCGGAAGGCTCATAGGGACAGGCACTCCCGAGCAGTTGACTAAAATCGGATCATCATACACTGGTCAGTTTCTTGCAAAGATGTTCAAAAAGAGTGTTTAATAATAGATGTTATTATAAGAAAAAAAGCACTAAAGTTACCATTATCTATGTTTATTTAATAAAAATTTTATTATTATCATAAAAAAATATTTTATTATAAAAAAGTAGTAGTATTTTTATAATAAAAGTTTATAATCGTATTGATTATTAATTATTTTTATTTGTTAAGTTTTAAAATCTTATTTAAATTTTCATGTAAAAAATTTTTATAAATAAAAGGTGAGTGTTATGAATGGAAAAAGCGGCGTAATCGCAAATGATGTAAAAAAAGTTGTAGATGATACAATTAAGCATGTAGGTAAAGATATTTGTCTTGGTATGACTCTTGGTTTAGGGAAATCTGCTTTTGTAGCAAATGAATTGTATAGAAGGGCAAAAGAAGATCCGGAGATGAAGTTAACAATAGTAACCGCTATACCTCTTGAAAAGCCTAAAGGGAACAGCGAAATAGAGAGAAGATTTTTAAGACCTATAGCAGAAAGGCTCTTTGACGGTGTTCCGGAATTTGATTTTATGTTCGATCTGCGCGCAAATACGTTGCCAAAGAATGTTAACGTACATGAATTTTTCGGAAAAGCGGGCGCTAATATGAATAGTCAGCATTGGCAGATGCATCACTTTTCATCAAACTACACTAACTGCGCTCGTGATGCCATAATGTACGGATTTAATGTTATGGCTCAGGAGCTCTCGGTTAAGAAGATAAACGGGAAGACCGTGTATTCAATGGCTTCTAACACTGATATATGGATAGAAGCCCTTGAAACGCTTAAAAAAATGAGAGCTAACGGGAAGAAGGTTGCTATAATAGCCGAAGCTAATGAAAAAATGCCGTTTATGTATGGCGACGCTATTGTAGATAAAAATGAATATGACGTGATACTCCAAGGTGAGCAGTTTAATAATAAGCTGTTCGGCGCTCCCAAGGATGCTGTAGCTTTGACCGATCACATGATAGGGTTAAATGTCAGTTCTCTGATTAAAGACGGAGGAACAATACAGGTAGGTATAGGAGCGCTTGGTGATGCCATTGGTTACGGGCTTATACTCAGAAATGAGAATAATGAAGTGTACAATGAGGTTCTTGAAAAAGCCGGTGTACTTGCAAGGTATGGCGATCTTATAAGAGATTGGGGCGGTACTGGAGTCTTCAAAAAGGGATTATACGGTTCGTCCGAGATGTTTGTTGACGTATTTATGCAGATGTACAAGAGGGGTATACTTAAACGCAAGGTTTTTGAAAGTATACCGATCATGAAGTTGATCAATAGCGGGCAGCTCTCCGCAGATAAAATCCCTGTGGATATTATAGATAAGCTCCTTAAGATAGAGGCTATTCAGACAAAACTTACAGAGAAAGATTTTAAATTTTTGACTAAATTCGGAATACTAAAGAAAGGACTTAAATTTGCCAATGGAATTATTAAAGATGGTAATGTGAACTATCCCGGTGATATGACTAAAAGCGAGAATAGGACTAAGATAAGAAAGATATTGGGCAAGGAGCTTTTAGGAGGACAGGTAATACTGGGAGCCTTTTTCCTCGGACCGCAGGCTTTTTATCAGGCTCTTAATGAAATGAGTGAAGAGGAACGGAGTCAATTCGGTATGTCCGGTGTTGAGAAGGTAAATCAGTTATATGGCGGTGAGGAGCTTCGATCACTGCAGAGAAAGGACGGCAGATTTATAAATACAGGAATGAAGGCTTCTCTGCTTGGGGCGATAGCATCTGACCAGCTTGAAGACGGTAGAGTTGTGAGTGGTATCGGCGGGCAGTTTGATTTTGCATATATGTCTAATTTACTGCGTGATTCAAGGCTCATAATGATGATTAAGAGTGTAAAGGGTTCGGGCAAATCATTGAAGTCAAATATAGTTTGGAACTATGGACACTGTTCGGTCCCCAGACATTTAAGGGATATTGTTGTTACAGAGTATGGTATAGCGGATGTGAAGGGCAAACCTGACAGATATATTATTCAAGAGATGTTAAATATTGCGGATTCAAGATTTCAGCCTCAGCTGCTGAAACAGGCAAAGGATGCTAAGAAGATACCAAAGGACTATGAGATACCTGAGCAGTATCGTCACAATTATCCTGACAAGATTATTAGTCTGTTAAAACCTTATCAGAGCAAGGGATTTTTTCAATCATTCCCATTTGGAACAGATTTGACTCAGCAGGAGATAATTCTCGGAGGTTCGTTGAAGGGAATGAAGGCTTTAGCAAGCGGATCGACCTTAAAGTTTGCGCGTGGTGTTTTCTTTGAATTATTAAGACCCATACCTAAATCTGCCGCACCATTTTTAGAGAGGATGAATTTTTCAAAAGTATCATCCCTGAAAGAAAGGGTTATGCGTAAGCTGATTGTATTTGCCCTAAGGAATAATAAGGCGATTTAATATTTTTTTATAAGTACAGGGGCGGATATTATCCGCCCCTATAGAGCTCTATTTTATATGCCTGCCTATTTATGATCGTTGTAATATATCTTTTTTAAAAAAAGTTGTTGATGAAAATTGTTTTATGATATAATCTATTTATAAATAGATAGAAATTCTGTTTTGTCTAATGTTTGTGTAAAAAATTTTTATAAATATTCAGGTAGGTATTATGCTTATAAATGGAAAAAACAATGTAATATCAGACGATGTAAAAAAGGCTGTAGATGCGATAATTAAGTATATAGGTAAAGATATTCAGTTGGGGATGACTCTTGGCTTAGGGAAACCTGTCTTTATAACTAATGAACTTTACAGAAGGGTTAAAGAAGATCCCGAGATGACTTTGTCAATAATAACAGCTTTACCTCTTGAAAAGCCTAAGGGGAACAGCGATCTAGAGAGAAGATTTTTAAAACCTATATCAGAGAGGCTTTTCGACGGTGTTCCTGAATTTGATTTTATGTTAGATATTCGCGCAGGGAAATTACCAAAAAACGTTCAGATATATGAGTTTTTTGGTAAGGCTGGCGTTAATCTGCATAATCAGCATTATCAGATGAATCATCTTCCGTCAAACTATACCCACTGCTGCCGCGATGCCTTAGTAAACGGTATTAATGTTTTTGCCCAGTTGATTTCAGTTAAAAAGATAAACGGGAAGACTGTGTATTCCATGGGCTGCAACACGGATATATGCGTAGAAGGTCTTGAAGAAGTTAAAGCGCTGAAAGCAAGAGGGGAAAAGGTTCTTGCGGTAGCAGAAGCCAATACTAATTTGCCTTACATGTATGGAGACGCTGTTGTAGATAAAAACGAATATGATATAATCCTTCAGGGGGAGAAGTTTAATACCAGGATATTCGGCGCTCCTAAGGACCCCGTAGCTTTGACCGACCACATGATAGGATTAAATGTCAGTCCTCTGATAAAGGACGGGGGAACAATACAGGTAGGTATCGGAGCGCTTGGAGATGCAATTGTTTCTGGACTTATACTGCGTAATGAGAATAATCAGGTCTATAATGAAATCATTGAAAAGTGCGGCTTAACTGCAAGATATGGAGATTTGATAAAAAATCATGGGGACACCGGAGTCTTTAAAAAGGGATTATACGGTTCGTCTGAGATGTTCGTTGACGCGTTTATGCAGATGTACAAGAGCGGAATACTCAAGCGTAAGGTTTTTGAGAGCATACCTGTCATGAAGCTGATAAATAAGGGGCAGCTCTCTGCAGATAAGATACCTGCAGATATTATAGATAAACTCCTTAAGATGGAGGCTATTTCAGACAAGCTCACAGCGAAAGATTTTAAATTCTTAACTGAATTCGGAATATTAAAAAAGGGACTTAAGTTTGTCAATGGAACTGTTAAAGACGGTAACACAAATTATCCCGGTGATATGAGTAAGAGTGAGAACAGGCTTAAGATAAGAAAGATACTTGGTAAAGAACTTCTTGGCGGCAAGGTAATACTTGGAGCTTTTTTTATCGGTCCGCAGGCTTTTTATAAGGCTCTTAATGATATGAGCGAAGAGGAGAGAAGTTTATTCGGCATGTCCGGAGTTGAGAAGGTAAATCAGTTGTATGGAGACGAAGTCTTGCGCGAACTCCAGAGAAAAGACGGCAGGTTTGTGAACACAGGGGTGAAGGCAACTCTGCTCGGAGCAATAGCATCAGACCAGCTTGAAGACGGAAGACTTATAAGCGGTATCGGCGGACAGCTTGATTTTGCATATATGGCTCATATACTGCGCGATGCAAGGCTTATAATGATGGTTAAGAGCACAAAGGGTTCGGGTAAATCATTGAGGTCAAATATAGTCTTCAGTTACGGTCACTGTTCGGTTCCCAGATATTACAGGGATATTGTTGTTACGGAGTATGGTATTGCAGATATAAAGGGCAGACCCGACAGCTATATAATTAAAGAGATGTTAAACATTGCAGATTCCAGATTCCAGCCGGAGCTGCTTGCTCAGGCAAAGAAGGCAAAGAAGATACCAAAGGATTATGAGATTCCCGAACAGTATCGTCACAACACACCAGACAAGATTGTAAAGCTATTGAAACCGTATCAGGAACAGGGATATTTTAAACCGTTCCCGTTTGGAACGGATTTGCTTCCCATAGAGATAACGCTTGGAGGTTCATTAAAGGCTATGAAGAGTCTTGTGAGCGGAGCGCCCTTAAAGTTCGTGCGGGGTGTTGCTCTTGAATTTTTAAGACCAATACCTGAATCTGCTGCAAAGTTTTTAGAGAGGATGGAGCTTGAAAAACCGTCGTCAATAAAGGAGAGGATTACTCGCAAGCTGATTGTATTTGCATTGAGGAACAATAAGGCGATTTGATTTTGCATCTCGATAATAATCTTTTCGGTTACGGATAATTTGGTCGTGAAATGATTTTTGCCATGAAGTATGGGAGATTATCAATCTCCAGCCTGCCCCTCTTTCTATTTTTTTAAAAAAGTTGTTGATGAAAATTGTTGTATAATCTATTTACTAATACAATAAAATATTTTGTCTAATTTTATATAAAAATTTTTATAGATAGAAGGTATATGTTGTGAATGGAAAAACTGGTATAATTTCAGATGATGTAAAAAAAGTTGCTGATGAGGTAATTAAGTTTGTGGGCAAAGATATTACTCTGGGCATGACTAACTGCCTGGGGAAACCTATCCTCTTTACAAATGAGTTGTATAGAAGGGCAAAAGAGGATCCGGAGATGAATTTGCGAATTGTATCCGCTATAATTTTAGAGAAGCCTAAAGGGAATAGTGATTTAGAGAGGAGACTCTTGAAGCCTATAGCAGAGAGACTTTTTGACGGCGTTCTTGAATTTGATTTTATGTTAGATATGCGCGCAGGGAAATTGCCGAAGAATGTTCAAGTACATGAACTTTACGGCAGGGCCGGCGCTCAAATGGACAATCCGCATTTTCAAATGAATCATATTCCGTCAAACTACACTCACATGTGCCGTGATGCTATATTAACCGGCATGAATGTTTATGCTCAGCTTCTCTCAGTTAAGGAGATAAACGGTAAGACAGTATATTCAATGGGTTCTAACACGGATGTATGCGTAGAAGCTATTGAGTGGGCTAATATGATGAGAGCTAAAGGAGAGAAAGTCGTTGCGATAGCTGAAGCTAATTCTAATATGCCCTATATGTATGGCGATGCTGTTGTAGATAAAGACTTATACGATGTTATCCTTCAAGGGGAGACGTTTAATACCAGACTATTCGGCGCTCCTAAGGATGGTGTGAGCTTAGCCGATCACATGATAGGATTAAATGTCAGCGCTTTGATAAAAGACGCAGGAACAATACAGGTAGGTATCGGAGCGCTTGGAGATGCGATTGTTTCGCAACTTATAATGAGAAATGAAAATAATCAGGTGTACAATGAGGTTCTTGAAAAGGCGGGTATAATTTCAAGGTATGGCGATCTTATAAGGGATTGGGGCGGCACAGGAGTCTTTAAAGAGGGATTATATGGTTCATCTGAGATGTTCATTGATTCATTTCTGCAGATGTATAAGAGAGGTATTCTAAAGCGCAAGGTTTTTGATAGCATACCTATCATGCGGTTGATCAATAATGGAGAGCTGTCTGCGGATAAGATACCTGCAGATATTATAGATAAACTCCTTAAACTGAAGGCAATTCAGCCAAAACTCACAGAGGAAGATTTTAAATTTTTGACCGAATTCGGAATATTAAAGAAGGGACTTAAGTTTGATAAAAATGCTATTAAAGACGGCAGCACAAGCTATCCGGTTGATATGGATAAACAAGAGAATAGAGTTAAGATAAGAAATATACTGGGTAAAGAGCTTCTTGGAGGTCAGGTAATACTTGGAGCTTTCTTCCTTGGACCGCAGTCCTTTTATAAGGCTCTTAACGATATGAGCGAAGAGGAGAGAATGTTATTCGGCATGTCGGGAGTTGAGAAGGTAAATCAACTGTATGGAGACGAAGTGCTTCGTGAATTGCAGAGAAAGGACGGCAGATTTATAAACACAGGAATGAAGGCTACCCTGCTTGGAGCAATAGCATCAGACCAGCTTGAAGACGGAAGGGTTGTGAGCGGTATAGGCGGGCAATTTAATTTTGCATATATGGCTCACATAATGCGCGATGCAAGGTTTATAATGCTGATTAAGAGCACAAGAGGTTCAGGCAAAACATTGAAATCAAATATACTTTTCAACTATGGTCAATGTTCTCTCCCAAGACATTTAAGGGATATTGTTGTTACAGAGTATGGTATAGCAGATATAAAGGGCAGATATGACAGCTATATAATTAAAGAGATGTTAAACATTGCAGATTCAAGATTCCAGCCGCAGCTGCTTGATCAGGCGAAGAAGGCTAAGAAGATACCAAATGATTATGAGATACCCGAAGAATATCGTAACAATACGCCTGATAAGATTACAAGTATATTAAAACCCTATCAGGATCAGGGATATTTTCAGCAATTCCCATTCGGAACAGATTTGACTAAGGAAGAAATAATTATTGGCGGTTCATTAAAGGCTATGAAGAATCTTATGACCGGATACCCGTCAAAGTTTGTAAGAGGCGCAGCGCTTGAATTTTTAAGACCAATACCTGAATCATCTGCAAAGTTTTTAGAAAGGATGGAGCTTGAAAAAGTATCGTCAATAAAGGAGAGGATTACGCGCAAGCTGGTTGTGTTTGCATTGAGGAATAATAAGGCGATTTGATTTTACAGTTCGATAATAATTTTTTCGGTTACGGATAATTTGGGTGTGAAATGATTTTTGTCATGGAGCAGGGGAGATTATCAATCTCCCGTTGCTTCGTTATTTTGTATTATAAAAATATAAGGTTTTGATTAGGTATTTAATCATCTCAATATTATTTCATTTTTAGTATTATTGTTACTTTTTGGCACTTTTTATAGACAATTTTCCACTTAGTAACAAAAAATTACAATTAATTACAAAAAATCAATATTCCCCTTGACTTGTAATGTTTCATCTGCTTAAAAAAGTCTAAATACAATAGTTAAATTTATCTTTTAAAGAATTATCAAAATAAAGATAATAAATTTTTTATATATAATGTTTAATGGAGGCGATATTATCATGAGTGAGCTTGTCAATTTTCCGCAAATTTCAGAAATCCCTGATGACCTCAGGTCGTGCATACCATTACATCAGAGGGAGTATTTAGTCAATGGCGAATTAAAATCGTGGAACGGCGAGGTGCAGGAGGTTTATTCGCCTGTCTATTTTAAATCGGGAGACTCTTACAATAACCTCATAGGCAGTTATCCGTTTATGGGAGCAAAAGAATCTTTAGAGGCTCTTGATGCCGCAGTCAACGCCTTTGACAAGGGCAAGGGCGAATGGCCTAAAATGAGCGTTGCCGGGCGTATCGATTGTATGCGTAATTTTGCATCCGAACTCAAGAAAAGACGTTCTGCAATTGTGAACTTGTTGATGTTGGAGATCGGTAAAACCAGAAAGGATTCAGAAACCGAAGTTGACAGGACGGTTGACTATATATTGGACACTATAGAGGCTTTGAAAGAATTAGACAGAAATAGTTCAAAGTTTACTATTACTCAAGGCGTAATAGCGCAGGTGCGCCGCGCTCCGCTTGGCGTTACTCTTTGCATGGGACCTTTTAATTATCCGCTAAACGAGACTTATACTACGCTCATTCCGGCGCTGATTATGGGATGCACTGTTATATTTAAGCCGCCGAAACTTGGAGTACTGCTTCACCAGCCGATACTTGAGGCGTTTCAAAAATCGTTTCCAAAAGGCGTTGTAAATACAGTCTATGGGGACGGCAAATCTGTTATCACCCCGCTTATGCAGTCCGGACAGATTGACGTTCTCGCCTTTATAGGATCAAGCCATGTTGCGGATACATTAAAAAAGCTGCACCCAAAACCGCACAGACTTCGCAGCCTGCTCGGACTTGAGGCTAAAAATCCGGCAATAATACTTCCTGACGCAGACCTTACCGTTGCTGTAAACGAATGCACGGAAGGCGCCCTTTCTTACAATGGTCAAAGGTGTACTGCGCTAAAGATAATATTTGTGCACGAATCCGTCGCGGATAAGTTTCTTGACTTGTTCAATAAAAAGATTGCTGCGTTGAAATGCGGTATGCCCTGGGATGAGGGAGTGAATATAACTCCGCTGCCCGAGGACAACAAGAGCGACTACTTAAATTCCCTTGTACAGGACGCTGTTTCAAAAGGCGCTAAAATAATCAATGACGGCGGCGGACGTTTCGATAAGTCGTTTTTCTATCCGACTGTTCTGTATCCGGTAAACCAAACGATGAAGGCGTACCATGAGGAGCAGTTTGGTCCGGTTATTCCGGTTCTGAGTTTCAAAGATATAAGCGAGCCTTTGGCATATATTGAGGACTCAAATTATGGTCAGCAGGCGAGCATATTCGGCAGTGATACGACATTTTTGTCAAATCTTTTGGATACGCTTGTCAATCAGGTATGCAGAGTAAACTTAAACAGCAAGTGCCAGCGCGGACCTGACGTTTTACCGTTTACCGGACGTAAGGATTCGGCAGAGGGAACTCTTTCCGTATCCGACGCGCTGCGCGGTTTCTCAATACGAACATTAGTTGCAGTAAAGGATACCGATTTGAACAAGCAGATAGTTTCGGATATACTTAAAGACAGAAAGTCAACTTTTCTTAATACGGACTTTATACTGTAAAGCAGCTTTTTATGATTTATATTTTTATATAAATGTATTTTTTTTAAAAATTGTGCGGTACATTAAACAATCCCGCAGGTCTGATTACATCCCTGCGGGATAAATTGAATTTGGTTTATGCTATTATTTATTGATATGAATGCCCTGCGGGCAAAAATTACGCCGTGATACATTAATATGTAAACTTTTTTAGGACGGGTCAAATCTATCTTAGTATCTCTCCACAATGAAAATTTTAAAGAAATAAAGTCTAAAGAATAACCTCTATACTTGCGTATAAAAAATACTTGCATTATCGTTTATTATTGAAGATAGTAAACAGTTAGATTGTAATAATAAAACAGATAAAGGTTCTATATATGAAACAGATAAAATTTTCTATAATTTTTGGTATAATTTGTGCGACGGTTGCAGTATCATTAAATGCTCAGTCGGTATTAAAGACAAAATCTATTTCAATATTTAAAGATGGAAAATCCTTCGTAATCAAAGAAGGCTCTGTGCCGGCTAAAGATAGGGAATATATGCTGGATAAAATTCCAAATGCTCTTATGGGGACATTCTGGTTTTCCGGTAAAAATTCATACATTAAGCAGGTAGTCAGTTCACAGCAGCAGATTGATGAACCTGTAGAGCGAAAGGCAAACAGCTTTTCGGATCTGTTGTTTGCCAACAAAGATAAAGAGATAGTGATAACGACCAATGACGGAAAGACATACAGCGGAGTTGTTGAAGATTTTGATCTGCCTGAAGAAATTAATAGCTATCTGCAATTGAAAGAGGCAGAGCTGTCGGAGTATTATGCTGCTCCTCGCGGAGGTAGTTTTGTGATATATAATCCTGCAACTCAGGTCTTTTCATTCAAAATGAATAATAAATGGATCAGCCTCTCTCCTATGGAGATTAAGTCCATTGAATTTACAACAAAGCCTGATTATATGGTAAAATCGAAAATTAAAGTAAAAAAACCTGTAATAAAAATAGAATTTGAAAAGGGCGGAAATCAAGGCTTAAATATGATGTACCTGCAGGATGGAATTTCATGGACGCCGACATATCTTCTTACATTGCTGTCGGATACTGAGGCTAACTTGAAGCTGCAGGCAGAGGTAATCAATGATGTTGAGGATATAAAAGATACGGAGATTAATTTTGTAGTCGGAACTCCGAATTTTAAATATGCAAATCAACCTGCTACATTGAATACATGGACGCAAATGGCGCAAAGATTATCCTCAAGTTCGGGTTATGATAGTAAATTTAGCAATCAAATGGTTTCCGCTAAGGTCTATAGAGAGAGCGCAGATTATGCGATGGAAGCTCCGGCATTTAATCAAAACAATGAGGCTGAAGAGAATGAGGATTTTTATCTATATAATATAAAAGATATAAATTTAGACAAGGGAGCAAGAGCGCATTTCCCTCTATTTGAATCAAAGGTTAAGATTAAACACATGTATGAATGCAGTCTGTCCACCATGAACAAGAATAGAGATAGATATGATGATGATGAAGATGAGAGTTATTCCTTTGATGCTAAGTACAACAATGTTTATCATTCCATTGAGATTTTAAACGATACTAAAAATCCCTTTACAACCGGTCCTGTAATGATTGTAAACGGCGTAACAGACAAGCCTGTTGCTCAGGATCTGTTAAAGTATGCAGGTACGGGCTTGACTACTTCAATCAAACTCACTCAGTCATCGGATATAAGAGTAGAGGATAAAGAGAAGGTAAAACAGATAAGCAATAACTATATAAAGATTGATGATTCCAAGTACAAAATTGCTACGGTACAGGGAGAGGTCGTTATTATTAATTCCAAAAACAAGGATTTGAATTTTTCGCTGAGTAAAACAGTTATAGGCAAGCTTAATTCCGTATCCGAAAAATATGTTGTTACTTCACGCATAAAAAGAAACGATGTTAATCAGTCGGAGTCTTTTAATATTAAAATGGTCTTAAAAGGGAAGGAGACAAAAAAGGTAACCTATACATATCAGATTTATGTGAGATAGGATGAAAAATTTTTTTTTGTCCATTCTCGTACTAATATTATTACTAACTGAGATTCATGGGCAGACTATAAAAAAATTGACTATCAAAGGATTAAAGATATTCACCGAAGATGAAATCTATTCTCATCTTAACCTCAAACGATTTGACGATGAAGAGATATCTATTTCACAAGTTATATATGAGATAGAAAATTTTTATAAAGAAAACGGATATAGTCTGGTTAAAGTTTACTCAACTATAGTTAAATCCGATAAAAGATATGAACTGTTTGTTGATGAGGGGAAAATAGGGAAAATCATTATTCATGATATTAATAATTATCATCTGTTAAAGTTTAAACAAATAGTAAAGATTCCTAAAAGAATTTATAATAGCGAAGTAATAAATCAAAATTTAAAAAAATTGCAAAAAGAATTTCCGAAATTTGATATTAGTGTAAATGTTTTAAAGACGCCTGACTATGAATCTAATATTCTTCAACTTGATAGAGAGTTTAAACGTATAAAAGCGTTAGGACGTTTTGATGTCAATTTTTTGACAAGATATGCAGCGCCTAATGACCTTCACTTTTTTGTTGCAGATAAAGATGATAAAGATTTTCTGTATATAAAAAATACAAAGATTGAAGTTAAATTTCATTATGCGTTTCCGTCAACAATAATACCGCAAGTTTTTTTTAATAGAGATCATACATTTTTTGAGAAAGACTATTTTAAAAGCGTTTTTTCCATAGGTTATGATTTCGTTTTTAAAGAGCTGATTAAAAAAGACCCGTCGTTTTCTAAATTCGTTCCCCATGAAATGAGTTTTGCAGAGTTTAAGTATGAATATAAGATAGGTTTAATAGATATAGAGAATGATTTCTTTGGTCCGCTCGTTAACGGCAAACTGTATCGAAGTCATACTTCAAGAGGGGATCTGGGTATTACAAGATTTGATTATTCATATGTTAGAACTGTTCTTGCGCCGGAATGGGCTATGATAAAAAATTTCAATATATATGCAGGTCTTGGCGTTGAGGAGTTATCAATTAAAAATACCATAATCGATTATCAAAAAGACAGATACTTGGAAGCTAAGGATACAACCTGTTATTCTAACTTTGCCGAGGTCCGCTTAAAATTTGATCCGATAAAAATAAATATAGGTAATAAGATAGACAGATATGTTATATTAACTTATACTAATTATTTTTATGGCAGTAAATTTAAACAGTTGGAACTAAGCAGCATTTATGAAACCGAATTTGATAATTTAAGCATACTCTCTTTAAGTTTAAAAGGATTTAAACTGTTTGGCAAGCCGGAATTTTACAGGAGTGAAGAGGTTAGTGATAAATATTTTTTAGGATTTATAGGTGAATATTATACTAATAATAAAATTGCAATTTCAAGCGAATATAGATTTTCTATTTACAGAGATTTGCTTTATATAGGCGCGTTTTTTGATTCAACTATTTTTAAACCCGAAGGCTATATAATTTCAGGGACAAAATTTGGTATAGGCTATGGTCCTACGGCAAGGCTGCTTGTTTATGATCAGTATCAATTAATAGTTTATTATGGATTTGACGTTTTATATCCGGATAAGCATAGCGGGTTTAATCTCAATATTAAGTTTTCAAGAAGATGGTAAGTTAAAATTCTCCCATCATTTTTATCTCAGTCTCAAGTTTGATTCCTGTATTGTTATAGACTCTTTCCTGTATATATTTTATAAGATTGTATATGTCGCTTGATGTAGCATCCCTGCTGTTTATTATAAAGTTAGTATGCTTTTCAGACACCTGCGCTCCTCCTGTTCTATAGCCCTTTAGTCCGCTGTCATCAATAAGTTTCCATGAAGAACAGGTTTCCGGATTCTTAAAAACCGATCCGGCTGAAGGATAATCCATTGGGTGTTTTTCCCATCTCTCCTTTATTATCGAATCTATTCTGTTTTTTATTTTTTCCTTATCATCTGATTCTGGGAGAGAAAAATATCCCCCGATAATTATATTATTTTCAGGTATTGTCATTGTTCTATAACCTGATGTTAATTCATTTATATCAACTTCATTTATTGAACCGTTATCGTTTAATAAACGGATTTTTTTTAAGATGTCGGAGAATGATCCCATATATGTACCGGCATTCATAAATATACCGCCGCCAATAGTTCCGGGTATGCCGGCTATAAATTCAATGCCGCCAAAACCTGAATTTATAGCATAACTTATGAATTGTTCTTTGCTGAGTCCTGAACCGGCATAGATATATTTATCCGAAATATTGAAACTGTTATTTGAACATGAAATTTTAATTGTGATCCCCTGAAGTCCCTTATCGCTGATTAAGAGATTGGAACCGCCGCCAATAATATGAATAGGCATATATTCATTTTTAATAATAGTTATTATATTAGCAATTGAATCTTCAGTATATGGAGTTATTAAACAATCAGCATTTCCACCGGTTTTAAATGTAGTATGATGTGAAAGCGGGGAGTTAAATTCAACCTTTCCATATTGTGAAAGTTCTTTTACGCTATTTTCTGATAATTTCCTGTCTCTATCCATTTAAGCCTGCATTATAATAAATAGTTAGATATTAATATTCATGTCAATAAAATTCATGGCTGGGCATTTAAAAAACTGGCAGTATTAGTTTAAAAAAAGAATCTCCTCTGTTTTTTAAGAGGAGATAAAGAGGAAGCAAAAATGTTAATTCAAACTACTAAATCGGTAGTTATAAAGCTATAATCTATAAAGCTTCATAAACAATAAGGATATATATCTATATTTTGTCAAATATTAATAAGCTTTTAATGATATTATTTAAATTAGTAGTAATTTTTTTTAGAAATTATAAGAATTATTTATAAAATTCTTACATTTTATTAAATATGTCTAAAAATAGTTTGTTCGTTTAATTTTTATGATTATATACCGGAAAATATTAAATATTAAGAATGATAATATATTTAAAAAATAATTGAATTGATTTTTTTATTGCCTATGAGATTTTCATCTATAAAATTGTGTGATTTATAGCCGATAATAAATTATAATTAAAAGATTGTTTAATACTGATGAAAAATAGTGAAAAAAGAACAATAATCCCCGATCTCAAAGAATTTGTAGATGAAGATGGGAAGAAATGGGTCCAGACATCAACTGATGATCTTTTTTCTATAAAAGAACTGAATGATATTCTCTCCACTGTCGAAAAAGAGAGAGAGAAGGATGAAGTAATATTTGCGCGAATCGATTTTCAGAAAGTCGATAAGGAGTTTTATGATACAGCCATTGAGCTCCAAAAGAAACTTCAAAAACAGACTAAACTTTTGCAGAAATATGTGGCAGAGACAACTGTAATAATAAACCGGAAAAACAGTAAATTAGTAGAACTGATTGAATATATTAAACAGTTACATCAATTTATAGCTCTTATGAATTCTGATCCCGAAGAGGCGGAAAAGTTGGATATATCTTCTCTGGTAATATCTCGAAGCGAAACTGCGCCTGCTATGGTTTCCGAATATGAAGAGGTTGAAGAGATAGTAATGCAAGAAGATAGCTAAAAGTTAATCTCCTAAAAAAAGTTTACATGCCCGCCATATAAGTAATTCTTCGTAAATGCTCTGCCGATTTTCATAAATGATTTAATTTAACTATTATTATTATGGAGGATAGAATGTCTTTAAAAATATATAATACTCTAAACAGGAGAATTGAAGAACTAATACCCGGAGGAGTGAAAAAGGACAACATAGAAGATTATCCGGTTGTAACAATATATACCTGCGGTCCCACAGTATATGGCTATGCCCATATAGGAAATTTCAGAACATTTGTATTTAGTGATTTTATCAGGCGTTATTTAAAATTTCGCGGCTTTAAGGTAAATCATGCAATGAATATAACTGATGTTGATGATAAAACTATAAAGGGTGCTGCCGCAAATCATGTTACCCTTGAAGAATATACTCAAAAATATACGGATATATTTTTTGAAGACCTAAGAACGCTGAATATTGAACCTGTTGAACATAATCCTAAGGCGACCGAATCTATAAAAGATATAATAGATATATTAGAAAAGATTGATGAAGCAGGAATGCTTTATGAAAAGGACGGTTCTTTATACTTTAATATTTCCAAATTTTCAGAGTATGGGAAGCTGTCCCTTCTTGATAAGAGAGAGATAAAGTCCGGCATAAGTTTTGATGCGGACGAATATGAAAAAGAGGACGTGCGGGATTTTGCCCTGTGGAAAGCTCAAAAGGAGGGCGAACCGTTTTGGGAGACTCCATACGGTCAGGGAAGACCCGGATGGCATATTGAATGCTCTGCAATGATAAGAAAAATTTTTGGGACCACCATAGATATACATATTGGCGGTGTGGATCTTATCTTCCCTCATCATGAAAATGAAATAGCTCAGAGCGAGGCTGCCTATAAAGAAAAGTTTGTGCGCTGCTGGATACATTCCGAACATCTTTTAGTTGACGGCGCAAAGATGTCAAAATCTTTGGGGAACTTTTATACTCTAAGGGATCTTCTTGCTAAGGGTTTTTCTCCGCGATCAATAAGGTATCTTTTAATGTCTGCGCACTATAAAAAACAGCTCAACTTTACGTTTGAAGGTATAAAACAGGCTGATCAGGCGCTTGAAAGGATAGATAATTTTATAGTGAGATTAATTGACAGGAAAGGAGATGGTGAAAATCTTGAAGTAAAATCGTTTACTGATAAACTGATTCATGAATTTATTGAAACAGTTGATAATGACTTAAATATCTCAGGCGGTTTGGGTGTATTCTTTGATTTTATTCATAAAATAAATTTAATGATAACCGATGATAAGATTTCAAAAAAAGATGCGGAGAATATTTTAGCAGCGCTTAAAATTCTTGATCAGGTATTTGGATTTATTTTTTTTGAGAATGAAGTTGAAGATCCGGATAAAGATAGAATAGATAAGTTAGTAGATGAAAGGATTCGGGCAAAGAAGAACAAGGATTTTTCACGCGCAGATGAGATTAGGGAGCTGCTGAAAAATGAAGGTATAATCCTTGAAGATACCAAAGACGGCACCAGATGGAAAAGAAAGAAATAATAAAAAGAAATAATAAATGGAAAAGAAAGAAATAATAATCGGCAGAAATCCCGTATTAGAATACCTTAGCAGCATAGAAGATTGTACCGGCGTTGAACTTCATCTTTCATCAACTGCACATGGAAAGATAATTGCAGATATTCAAAATATATGCAAAAGAAAAAAAGTAAAGGTTGTCATTGAAGATAAATTATTTTTTAAAGATATTAGCTCTTCATCTAAGCATCAGGGTGTTATATTATATGTTCCGATAAAGAAACAGGTTTATGACAGAACGGATTTATTAAAAAAAATTGCAGAAGAGAAGGGAGTTGTTGTTCTTTTAGATCAGATTACAGACCCTCACAATCTCGGTTCAATAATCCGTACTGCGGAGGCTTTTGGCTGCAAGGCAGTTATACTGTCAAAAGATAATTCCGCAGATGTAAATGAGACGGTAGTCAAAACTTCGGCAGGGGCTACAGCACATATTGAGATTATTACAGTAGTAAATGTTGCGCAGTTTCTGGAAGATATTAAAAAGATGGGATTCTGGATAATCGGAACAAGCGATAAGGGAACTGTTTCAATCAAGGATCATAATAATCTCCATAATAATCTTCATCCGGCATGTATTATTATCGGCAGTGAAGGTAAGGGGATGCGCAGACTTACAGGTGAGCATTGCGATTATATTGTTTCTATTCCATTAAAGGGTCATGTGAGTTCACTCAATGCTTCTGTTGCTGCAGGGATAGTTCTTTATGAGATTATGAAGGGGGATGTTAGTGGTTAGTGGTTAATGGTTAATGATTAGTGGTTAATGATTAGAGGTTAGAGGTTAGTGGTTAGTGGTTAATCATTAATGTTAAGTGTTTATACCTAAAATTTTTTCAACGGCTTTTGTTATAAACTCGGAGCGATTTTTTGCAACAGCATCAATACGGGCTAATAATCCTTCATTTAATACAATGTTTACTCTTTTATTTTTCATTGTAAAAGGAAGTAGAGCAATATATACTACTACAAAATTTCCGTCTTTTTCCCATTCTTTCCAATCTTCCCATGTTTTTTTTATTTGTTCTAATGTACGGGGCTTTGGTAATTTTTTTTCTCCTTCGGTATGCAAAGATAATGCTTCATGTGCCATACGGACTGCTTCTTCATAAGTTTTGCCTGCTGAAATACATCCCGGAAAATCAGGAAATACTACTCCATATCCGCCTTTTCCGTTTTCTTCAAATAGCGCTATATAGTTTTTCATATTAACCTCTTACTTTAATCCTGCCTGTTTTAATATACTGGTTATTGTTTTTATTGGTAAATCATTGTTCGGATGCGGTATAGTAACATTACCTTTTTTTAGCGGATGCTTAAAAGAATGATGAGAGCCTTTAATTCTCACTAAATACCATCCGTCTTTTTCTATTATTTTTATCAGTTCTTTGCTTGTATATATCTTTGTCATCTTTTAATCTCTATTTTATACAGAGCATACACAATTATTTGTGTATTGTCAAACGGTTTTTGTAAAAAATTTTTGTTTATTAATATTTTTCATAAAATCTTCCATGCGTATTTTCTATTTGTTTCCAAAAGGGTTAAAAGTTTTATAAAAAATTAGAACACAAAAATATTTGACAAGAACAGGGGAGATTATAAATTCTTATCTTAAAGGAGTGCGTATGAGTAATTTAGCGCAAATTGATAGAATAATATCAGAAGTTAAAGATCTGGATGAAAAAGACAAGATACTGTTTTTTCGTAAATTGGAAGAAATATTTGCAAATATTGATTCTTTAAAACATGAAAAAATTTCCATAGAATCTGCCTTTGGATTGTGGAAAAATCGAAAGATAACAAAAGATATTTTACGAAAAAAAGCATGGCAGGAAAATTAAATTTTTTGTTAGATACATGTATACTTATTACAAATTGATGATGCCCTAATAGCTTCAACTTCAATAAAAATGAATGTAGAATTAATAACATACAATATTTCGGATTTTAAATATATTTCTGGTATAAAATTATATCAATTTGCTTAATGATGCTGCTTGAGACATTCGCTAAGAAAAAATACTTGCCAATAACTGCCTATAAATATTCATTTCGTAGTATATTATAAAAAATAATTGCAGGTAAAAATGGATTTAGCTCACATAAGGAATTTTTCAATTATAGCGCATATAGATCATGGGAAATCTACCCTTGCAGACAGAATAATAGAAAAATGCCGTCTTGTAGATGACAGAAATAAAAAGGACCAGATGCTTGATACAATGGATATTGAGCGTGAAAGAGGAATTACAATAAAATCCACAACTGTAACTCTAAATTATAAAGCTAAAGACGGAATAGATTATACATTCAACTTAATCGACACTCCGGGGCATGTGGACTTTACTTATGAAGTATCCCGCGCATTAACATCTTGTGACGGAGTAATACTCATTGTTGACGCTTCACAAGGCGTAGAGGCGCAGACAATTGCCAACTTTTACCTTGCATTAGAGAACGACTTAGAGATACTTCCCGTAATAAACAAAATCGATATGCCGAGCGCAGATATTCAATCAACAAAGATACAGATAGAGAAAATTTTGGGACTCGATACTAATGATGCAATCTTAACATCTGCCAAACAGGGGATAGGGATTGACGAACTGTTAGATAAGATTGTTGAATTTATACCTGCGCCAAAGGGTGATGAAAATTCGCCTCTTAAGGCGCTTATATTTGATTCGTTTTACGATCAATATTTGGGCGCAGTTATCAAGGTGCGTATATTTGACGGAAGAGTAAAGAGAGATGACGTAATTAAACTCCTTTCAACAGGCAAGGAATTTACTGTTACAGAGGTTGGAGTTTTTAGACTTACGCTTGAGAAGAGGGATAGTCTTGGTCCCGGAGAGGTAGGTTATATTGTTGCAGGGATAAAGAGTGTAGTAGATACTAAAATCGGCGACACAGTTACCTTAACTAAAAATCCTGCAAAGGAACCCCTTCATGGCTTTAAAAATGTTAAGTCAATGGTATTCTCAGGACTTTATCCCATGTTTGGAGATGACTATGAGGCGCTGCGTGACGCCCTTTTTAAACTTCAGCTTAATGACGCATCATTGCTCTTTGAGCCGGATAATTCATACGCTTTGGGTTTCGGATTCAGGTGCGGATACCTTGGACTCTTGCACATGGAGATAGTACAGGAGCGTCTTGAACGGGAGTTTGACCTTTCCCTTGTTACAACAGCTCCAAGCGTTGAATATAAGATATGTCTTAGAAACGGCGATCTTATCACTATAGATAATCCGGTCAATATGCCTGATCCGGGGAGTATTGAATATATAGAAGAGCCTTATGTTACGGCATCAATAGTAACTCCAAATGATTATGTCGGCAACATTATGCAGCTTGTTACGGAGAGCAGGGGAATCCATAAAAATATGGAGTACATTACTACAGACAGGGTACAGCTTACCTACGAACTTCCGCTCTCAGAGATTGTATTTAATTTTTATGATAAGTTAAAATCTATTTCAAGGGGCTATGCATCTTTTGATTATGATCCGATAGATTTCAGACAGTCGGAGATGGTTAAGGTAGATATTCTTGTAAACGGCGAGCCGGTGGACGCCCTCTCGTTTATTGTTCACAAAGATAAGGCAAGATTAAGGGGGAAGGATATTATAGAGAAGTTAAAGGATATAATACCAAGACATCAATTTAAGATTCCTCTACAGGCTGCAATCGGAGGCAATATTATTGCGCGGGAGAATATATCGCCGATGAGAAAGGACGTAACTGCAAAGTGTTATGGCGGCGATATTACAAGAAAAAGAAAACTCTTAGACAAGCAGAAAGAGGGTAAAAAGAGGATGAAACTCATAGGCTCTGTTGAAATTCCGCAAGAGGCGTTTTTAACTATTCTAAAGATAGATTGATTATGTGATTAAAGATTAAAGCATAATTTGCAAAAAACATACCATATTTATATTTTATTTTGTTTGCGTTTTACACAATCATTATATGAATTGATGCAAAATGTTTAAGCGAGATTAATGTATAAATGATAAAAGTAGTCAATTTAGAAAAATCCTTTGGAAAGCAGACGCTTTTTGATGATATTAGCTTTAATATAAACTCCGGCGAAAAGATAGGATTAACCGGCAGAAACGGCCATGGAAAGACTACCCTGTTAAGAATGATTATCGGCGAGGAACATATTGACAGCGGTGAGATTATAATACCGAAAAATTATAGAATAGGTTATGTTACGCAGCATATTAATTTTAAAGCAAAAAGCGTAATTGAAGAGGGATGCCGCGGTTTACCCGAATGGGATAAGGACAATAAATGGAAGGTTGAAAAAATCCTCTTTGGATTAGGTTTCACTGGTGATGACATGCTAAGAGATCCCTTAGAATTTTCAGGGGGATATCAGGTGCGGCTTAATCTGACAAAAACCCTCGTATCCGAGCCGGATATGCTTCTCCTTGACGAACCGACTAATTATCTTGATATTATTTCAATCAGATGGCTTGAGTCATATTTAAGACAGTGGAAGGGCGAGTTGATCCTCATTACACACGACAGATCCTTTATGGACAGCGTAATAACACATACTGTTGGAATCCATAGACAGAAGATACGAAAGATAGAAGGGACAACAGATAAGCTCTATGATCAAATACTTAAAGAGGAAGAGATCTACGAAAAGACAAGAATAAATGATGAGAAGAAGAGAAAAGAGGTTGAACTCTTTGTTTCAAGATTCAGGGCAAAGGCTCGGTTAGCAGGATTGGTTCAATCAAGGGTTAAGGCTTTGGAGAAGAGACAGACTCTCGATAAATTAGAAAAGATAAAGGAGCTGGAATTTTCGTTTAACTATAAACCTTTTAATGCAAAGACGCTTATGAGTGTTGAAGATATTTCATTCTCATATAATACCGATACGCCGATAGTAAAGGATTTTAATCTCATAATAAGAAGCGATGACAGAATATGCGTTATAGGGAAAAACGGCCGCGGCAAGACAACTCTCCTTAGACTCCTTGCAGGTGATCTTGCGCCTGATACTGGAAATATGAGCATACATGCAAATGCAAGATTGGGATATTTTGCCCAGACAAATATAATTAAATTAAACAGTAATTTTACAGTAGAAGAGGAGATCTCTGCTTCTGGATGTGAAAAACAGACTGCCCGTAACATTGCCGGCGCCATGATGTTTGAAGGAGACGATGCCTTAAAAAAAATCAACGTACTCTCCGGCGGTGAGAAGAGCAGGGTTTTGCTTGGTAAAATACTTGCAGCTCCGTCTAACCTCATATTCCTTGATGAACCTACAAATCACCTCGACATGGAATCATGCGATGCCCTTATGGCTGCGATAGATTCATTTCCCGGAGCATTGGTCATGGTAACGCACAATGAAATGTTTCTTCATACTCTTGCAAACAGATTTATTGTATTTCAAAAGAGCGGAGTAATGATTTATGAGGGATCATACAGCGATTTTCTCGAAAAGATCGGCTGGGAAGAGGAAAAGGGCGATGACCTTAACAGCTCCGAAGATAACAGGAGAGAGACATTATACAATAAAAAAGATATAAGAAAACTGCGATCCGATATTATCACAAGGCGTTCAAAAGAGATTAAGCCCATAGAGGATATGATTGCGGAGATTGAGAGTTTAATCTCGGAAAAGGAACAGTCTCTTAAAACTAAAAATAATGAGATTATCAAAGTATCGGAAGACGGCAAGAGCAGGGAGATTGAAACTCTCTCCAAAGAAATACATGCTCTAAAGAAAGAGATAGATAACCTCTTTGAAAAATACGAAAGCCTTAATATATCCCTTGATGAAAAGAGGATATATTTTGAATCTGAGCTTAAAAAAATAGATTTATCGTGAGGATATATATAAACTATTTTTCAAACGGGAAAATATACTGACTCAGGTCCGTTGCATCTCTCATGGCGATCATTTCTTTTTGAACATCTTCACCTACAGGCACGCCTTTACCGGATCTTTCTAATCTGGCAATATACTCCTTTTCACCTGCAGTATATATTTTGTTTTCACCCGGCATCTTATCCGACGCGCGGAGTTGTCTTAGAATAGTACCTGTTATTTTTTTAAACTCATCGACTTCAATAAAGTGTTCAATATTTATTGCTATGAAAAAATGTCCAAGCCTGTAGGGAACTTTTTTCCCATTCTCAAATCCTGTAAGCATCTTCAAAAAACTTCCCCCTTGCAGCGCTGCAGAGAGAATCTCAACAACAGTCGCATAGCCGTATCCTTTAAATCCTGCTCCGTCTTCCCCTATTCCTCCAACAGGGGTCAGAGCCGCAGTACCGTCTATAAGCTGCTGCAGCGCCTTAACGGAATCAACGGTCGATTTTCCGTCTCTGTCAATTACCCATCCTGTAGGCATATCTTTTCCGGTTCTTGCATAGACCTCAATTTTGCCGCGCTGGCTGACGGATGTGGCGCAATCCAGCACAAACGGAAAATCTTCATCTGTTGGTATTCCAAACACAAGGGGATTTGTCCCGAGCATATTCTCAATGCCGAATGTGGGGGCTATTGACGGTCTTGCATTTGTCCCTGTAATACCTATCATATTCCGGTCGCTTGCCATTGTTGCATAATAGCCTGCAATCCCATAGTGCGTTGAGTTGCGAACAGTAACCATACCTAAGCCGAATTTTTTAGCCTTTTCAATAGCCATATCCATTGATTTTTTTGCAATAACATGACCCATTCCATTATGACCGTCAATAACGGCTGTAGCAAAGTTATCTTTTATGATTTCAAAGTTTGTAACAGGTTCCTGAATGCCGTCACGTATTCTGTCAAAGTAAATGGGTTTCATCCTGTTAATTCCATGGGAATCAATACCCCTCCTGTCGGATTCGATAAGTATCTCTGCGCAAACTTCTGCATCTTCTTTCGGAACGCCGATTTTTATGAAGACATCCTTCATAAAATTTTTTACAAGATCAAAACTAAGCCATACAATATTTTCTTTCATTTAGAGTCGTCCTATTTCTTTTTCAATATTTTTGCAAGAGCTCCTCCAATAACGGACAGAGCAAAAAATATTACAAGCGCAGGTATTACAATATGCAATGATGTTATTTCCAGAATCTTATCAAAGAAGATTGACTGTATAGGATCATCAACAATCGGTTGAAATAAGAGTTCCGGTTTCATTGAAACAATGATTGCAGCAATACTCCCAATAATCATAATGATAGACGAATATCTAATAATTAACATGGAAGTCCTAAGCCCGTCTCTTTTGTTAGATGACAGAATAAATAATAACATAACACAAAGTATAATAACGCCTGTTGCAATATACGGAGCGTAACGTGCAGTTGAAAGGACCATCATGACCTTTTCTAAATTTTCAGCCTGTTCGCCTGCTATTATTATTGCATTGGATTGTATTAGTCCGTTCGATAATCGCAAGCCCGAGTCTTTTAGTTTGGAACTTACTATGCTTTCGGCTATCCATGAATCTGAAAATTTAAATATCTGCGTAAGTATCCAAGGACTTTTTAAACCTGATGTTTCTCTTATTCTTTCAACGAAAACTTCGCTTAAAATATTCTTCTCTTTTTCAAAACCGTTTTCTTTTACTTTAACCCGCAGATTGACTCTTAGCGGCGGGAGTTTTATTTTTTTTACAGTTTCAACAATTCCATTCTCTACATTGAGTTTAGCCTCATATATGTTTCCGGCTTTGATCTGATTTTCCCATGAAGTGAGAAAATCTATATATGTCTTAATTATAGATTTAAGTTCCTTATCTATAAAGAGATTATTGAAATCTTTTGACAGCAGAGGTTCAACCTTTCCTATGTCATGATGCATCTCATTCATAAATTCCCCTCTTCGGGTTTCAATTATATCTTTTGCCTGATTTTCTTTTTTCTTCAGTTGCTTTTGAGCGTCTTTAAATTTATCCTCAGCATCATCCATTACATCTTCTGCGTTGTTAATGGCTTTTTTGTTCTCTTTGCGATAATCCTTTATCTCTTTTAGAGCGGTTTTAAGGTCATTCATCTTTAATTTTTTGAATTTATTAAAGTCGTCCTTAGTCTTGAACGTATCATCCGACTTTTCCCACTTAAGATCGTCTAAGACGTCTATCTGTTTATCTAATTTTTCAAATTCATCCGTTTTATTTATAGTTCTATATGCTATTAATTTATCTTCATAATCCTTTTTTAAAGATTCATACACTTCTCTGTAAGCTGACATATCTGTCTTCTTTTCCACCTCTATTTGTATTTCCTTTTCTATCTGCGCATTTTTTGTTACTATGAATGTCTCAATCAGATTGAGTCTTTTAATGATACTTATATAGAAATTTTCATTAACAGATAATGTTAAGATGATGGATAGAGTTATGACCGTTGGGATTATTGCTGTTGCTATTACAGAAATAACATAAAATAATATTTTTTTCATAGATAACCTCTGTTGTATTAGTATTAGATTTTTAATTCGCAATTTTAAGTATGTGGTAATTTTTATATATTAAATTTTTTCTATTGACAATCACTTTATTTTGCCAACTTTGCTGTTTAAAATAACAAAAAATTATATATCTTGTTAATAATCAATAATAAAAAAGTTGTATGATTTTTCTTTAAATAGAATTTAAATTAAAATATTAATTCTTTATTTGTAACTTTTAATATATTTCATAGACAAATTATTGCAAAGATTATACTTTGTATTGTTATATAAATTTTTTAAGTGGATTTTGTTTAATATGGGAGAGAGCGCCGAGTTTGTAGTACAGATATTTGATGCCGGTTCTGATTCAAGAGTTAGAATAAAATCACTTTTTAATTATATGCAATGCTCTGCTGATCTGCATTCAAAAAGTCTTGGCACGTCTCTTACTTCGATGTCGGAACAGAATTTTACCTGGGTTTATAGCAGGTTTTATGCTGCTGTATATGATTATCCGAAAATATATGATAAGATATACTGCAAAACTTGGCGCTCACGTATGATTGGTAATTTTGTATGCAGGGATTTTGCCATTAATAATGATAAAGACGATATTATTGTCAAAGCTACATCATCTCTTGCATTAATAGATAGAACCAGCAGAAAGCCTGTTGCAATTCCTGAACCTGTAAAAACTCAGCTTGATTATTCAAATGAGATAAATCTTGAATTTCCTGCTGAAGCCGCCGATAAGATTGATAAATATGATTATATTTATTATACTAAAGCTAAATATGACGATATAGATATAAATGGTCACATGAATAATGCCTCATATGCAGATATTTTTTTTGAGAGTATTTATGAAAGACTTAAAGGAAGCGCAATTCTAACATCAATTGATATATTTTTTAAGGGTGAAATCAATTATGGAGATGATCTTGAATGTCAGGTTACATCACTAAACGGTTCTGAGTATCTATTTTATCACAGACTTTTCAATAGAACCAAAGAGAGATTTTCCGCATATGCTGTAACTAATTGGAAAAGTATATCTTAAAGCCATAATTATATTGATTTTATTAAATTTATTAAAAAAGTTTTTAATATGGTGATTATGACAAACGAGAGTGACAACAGAAAAAAAGTACTTATCAATCTTGATTATATCATACCTAATAAGACATTTGTTTATCCCATATATTCATTTGATGGTGAAAAACTCCTTGAGAAGAATGAGGTTTTGACTGCTCAAAAGATTAAGATTATAATTGAAAAATATGGGAGTACTGTATATTATTTCGCATCAGATGCTGCTTCAACGCCGGAATTTAATAAGATATATAACTCTTTTGTAACCAAAACGAAAAATATGTTTGAGAATATAGCTCAAAACGAGTCTGTAACAGTTGATGATTATAAAAGCAGCGAAGAGATGGTGTCAGGCTTAATTGAGGATCTTGATAATAAATCGATTACAATTGCCGATATTGCGCATGATATAGAAAATTTTGATGACTACATTTTTTATCATTCAGTTAATACGTGTCTGTTAACTGCAATGGTATTAAAATGGAAAAGGAAATATAGCCGGAATGATATTGAGAACATTGCCTTAGGCGCATTCTTTAGTGATTTGGGGATGTTAAAGTTAGAGAGGGAAATCTTAAATAAACCTGATAAGCTTAACAAAGATGAGTTTTTAAAAGTACGTTCTCATCCGCATGAGGGATATAATATTTTGAAAACCATCAATAATATTAATCCCATTGTATTACAAACAGTTCTTTTCCATCATGAACAGTTTGACGATGAAGGGTATTACGCTATACCTTATGAGACACTGCCGTATCCGCCTAAAATTGTTTCAATATGCAATATGTATGACGCTCTTACATCACCACGACCTTATAGGCAGCCATATTCATCAGCAATTGCAATCAAGCGGATAGTTAATTCTATTAATAGCAAATTCGATTATAAGCTTGTAAGTGATTTTATGAATTGCGTTGGTCTGATATTAAATAACTCACAATTGTTCTACAGGAGAGGGGATTTTTGTATTCTCAATACTCGCGAGATCTGTTTGATCAGTGAAATTCCGGCTGCCGATATTATGAGACCTAAAGTGATAGTCTTTGCGCGTTATGATTACTCAGGAAATAATGTAACAACAAAGTTTTATGATAACCCAATAGAGATAGATCTTACGAAAGATACAAATAGAAGGCTCGATAGTTTGGTTATACGTCAGGATTTGATTGATGTTCTGCGCAATAAACTGATAGATAGAAAAACTTTAGTTGATTATCTCTATGTAACTCAGCCTGAAAAGTGAAGATTATTACGCTTTAACAACTTCTTCTCTTGTTATATTATTACCGCATCTTCTGCATTTATACTTTTCCTGAGGTATGCCAAAATCTATGAATACCTTTACTCTGTATCCGCAAGTGCAATTGTATGAGAACTCCCTGTTTCTATATTCCGTTATTTTGTAATTTGTACATTGTAATTTGTAATTTTACACAGCCAGTCCGAATATAATCAGTTTAACAGTGATATAAGCCATTATTAATCCTATAGCAGAATCAAGTATTCTCCATGCGGATTTTTTTTTAAATAACGGCGACAGAATACTCCCGCTGTAAGCGAGCAAAAAGAACCACATAAATGATGCTAAAACTGCGCCGAGTCCAAAGAACGGACGAATGTCCGATGGTCTGGCAGCGCCGAATCCGCCCAGCATTATAACGGTATCAAGATATACATGAGGATTCAAAAATGTCAGGGCAAGAGTTGTTATAATAATCTTTTTCTTTGAGTTATGAGTGTCTGAGTCATCTGTAATATCCATATCCATTGACTCAACCTTATATGCCGAGTAGAAACATTTAAGCGAGAATTGCGCCAGATACAGAGCTCCTGCAAATGATATGATTTGTGTGACTACAGGTCTATCGTTGAATATATATCCCATTCCCGATATGCCTGTTATTATAAGGAATGCATCACTGAATGAACATATTAATGCTATGACCATTCTGCTTTCCTGCTTAATACTCTGTTTAAGGACAAAAGCATTTTGCGGACCAATAGCTATGATAAGTCCGGCTCCCATAAGGAATCCTTCAATTATATTGCCTATGACTGTCATTTTATTTTTTTTACTAGTATAAAAAATTTATAGAACTTTGACATTTTTGTCAAATGAAAAAAGACCATTGTTTTAGCATACATCAATGCTTAAAAATTATTAATGCGGATCTTGTATTAAACCTTAAATACATCAACAATTGATGTAAAAAAACCTATAGAAGGGTGATTACTCCCTTCTATAGATCAAATTTAAACGGAGAAAAAAACGAAATATATCCGCGTTATATCTGTGAGGTCATGCCAAAAGCAACCTGATACATATTCTCTACTTTAGCTGCATTAGCGCTTTGTTTATTAAACTGAATATCGCCGGCAAGAACATATCCGAACTCAGCAAAGAGAGCTGTCTTTGAAGCAAGCGCATAAGATATCTTTGCATCTATTTCAGAGCCTAAACTTGTCTTTCCGTTTCCATCTTTCTCAGCAGTTTGAGCTATGCCAAATTGAGCAAAAATCGTAACTTTATCTATTTTTGCTTCGGCATTTACACCATAAGACATATAACCTTGCGGATGCTCCATAGCAAAGAATTGATCGTAGTTGCCGCCAACTTGTACTACAGAAGCTGCTTCAAAGATAAAGAGTCTTCCATAACCTGCTCCGTCAGCCTTGTCAGGTCTTCCGAAGATACCTTCCATATTGCGGAAGTAATTGTTATTTTCATCAGCTTTTTTATTATCATTTCCTGTTGCGTATGTAACGAATGCGCCGATTTTAAACATATCATTTGGCTTTGCATCAACTCCCAGATCAAAAGCATACGCTGATGTTTTAACGTCGTCACCTTCTACAACCGGAGAGACCGCTGTATTTAGCATTTTATATAAAGTTCCTGTCAAATATGCTCCTGTTGCAGTAAAAGATATCATATCTACTTTACCAGTAACATTAAGAGCAGCATTCACAAGAGATGTTTTATAAAGCGACCTCACCTCATTTGGAAGAGCAATAGAAAGAATAGCAGCAGGATCACTATTATGATTTTTCCCGCCTTGAATATATATCAAGCCCGGTCTTACTGTTATATCCTTATCAACTTTTATAGGTACGTCAAGAGCGTATGCTTGAGCATCCTTATTCTGTTTAGTGCCATCTGATTTCTTTTCATAAAGTTCATATTCATTTAGCTTAATATAGCTTAGATTTGCCTTGCCCATACCAAAATCATAACCTGCTGTAAACATACCAAAATCATTATCTACAACAAATGGATACTTATATCCGTTGAGTCCGCCCATTAGGGTTAGATTTGGTATTATTACATTTTTTGCTTCAAGATATGCCCCTTTAATTTTAATAGAATAGTTGTCTGTAGCCGGTCCTGCATAGCCGGCGCCGGCACCACCAGAACTTGTGTCTCTACCAAAAGTTTGCGAAATCTCAAGGTGAGTAACAAGCTTGATGTCTTCCATTCCCAGACTAAACATAGGTCTTATCCTGAAATGCGAATAATCATAAGCTAAATCCTTCTGCTGTCCTGTAACACCATAGAGCCATGCTCTTGCACCATAAGTAAATTCAGGACCCTTCTTTGCTTCTTGCTCCTGCGCAAAGGCGCTTGATGCAATTAAGAGGGTAACTGTAATTGTGAAAAATTTTTTCATACTAATCTCCTAATTTTTTAAAATTTATTCTTTTTAGAAAAATTTGAATGATCGGTTATGTTTTATAACACAACCTCGTATTCAATTTTTCTTTCTGTGGGAAATTCCTATGCAGTTGATTTTTAGATTTTATAAAAAATGGGTTAATATTTTATAAATATTGTTATTTTAGTTTTTTGATTTCAGCCGGATTTAAAACATAAGCGTATATTTTTATTATTTTTTTATTGCATTTAATAGAGGGCTATTAAGGTAAGTATATTATTATTGTGGTCAGGCTTGTATGTCACCGTATAACAATGGAGGAAAATATGAAGAAGATCAATAAATCCGAAAAGCTTGAGAATGTATTTTATGACATACGCGGACCTGTTTTACAGGAGGCAATGAATCTGGAAAGGGAAGGTAATAAAATTATAAAGCTTAATACGGGAAATCCCGCTGCGTTTGGAGTTTCTGCCCCTGATGAGATAATTCATGATGTAATGTTGAATCTCCGTTCGGCAGAGCCTTATGGAGATGCAAAGGGACTTTTTTCGGCAAGAAAGGCTATTATGCAGGATTGTCAACTCAAGGGGATTGAAGGTGTAGAGATAGATGACATCTTTGTAGGGAACGGCGTAAGTGAACTTATAGTAATGATTATGCAGGGTCTTGTCAATAATGGAGACGAGATTCTTGTGCCAATGCCTGATTATCCGCTTTGGACAGGCGCTACGCATTTAGCAGGCGGGAAGGCTGTGCACTATCTTTGCGATGAGTCAAGCCTTTGGTATCCAGATATTAATGATATAGAGAGTAAAATAACCTCCAGAACCAAAGCCATAGTGCTTATTAATCCGAATAATCCAACCGGCGCTGTTTATCCAAAAGAGATTGTGGAAAAAATTGTAGAGATTGCTGTTAAGAATCAACTCATCGTTCTTGCAGATGAAATATATGACAGGATTATGTATGACGGCATAACCCATACGCCTGCTGCATCCCTTTCGGATGAAACTCTGTTTATCACAATGAATGGGCTTTCAAAATCTCACCGTGTTTGCGGTTTTCGCGTTGGATGGATGGTACTAAGCGGTAAAAAAGATCATGCAACCGATTTCATTGAAGGTCTTGGAATCTTATCCTCAATGAGGCTCTGCTCCAATATGCCTGCTCAGTTTGCAATTCAGACGGCGATTGGAGGTAATCAGAGTATTTTTGATCTTACATCTCCGGGGGGTAGATTGTATGAACAGAGAAATTTTTCATACGAATTGTTTAACTCCATACCGGGCATATCGTGCGTTAAGCCCATGGGCGGATTATATCTCTTTCCTAAAATTGATCTTAAAGTTATACCTGTAAAGGATGATGAACGGTTTGTATTCGATTTTCTTAAACAGAAAAAGGTGCTCCTTGTACAAGGTACAGGATTCAACTGGCCAAAGCCAGATCATTTCAGAGTAGTATTTCTCCCTGCTATTGATGAGATGAAGATAGTGGCTAAACGTTTTGCCGAATTTGTAGATGGTTATTCTCAGGAATAGTATTACTGCGTACAATAAGATTGTATAATTTGAGATGCCAAATAAGTTTTAATTCTAACACGAATGAAACGAATTTGGCATTTTTTATTTTTTCTTCTGCGGCTGTCTATCTATTGGCGATAGAGATAGTATTTTACAGTAAATAATCAATTCACTAAGTCCTCTGTAATTATATGTTCCCCCGGAATCATCTTTGACGATTTCAATTTTACCATTGAATAGAGCGCCGCTGTTAAGGTCTTGATATTTTGCTAATATTGGTTCCGGAGCTTCTGTAAATTCAAATACTATTGAATTTTTTAATTCAAAATTTTTACAAGACAGAAAGAATTGTTCCTCTTTTCTTTTTTTAAAAGAACATGCGTTGTTTGATGATATAATTTTATCTTCAGTAAGAATCTCATCCAAGATAGCCTCAGCTTCTTGTCTGACATCTCTGCTTTCTAAATATTTTTCATCAGTGGACAACTGTTCGCTTTTATTATAGAGAGATATAGCTTTAACTACATCTGGAATGTTGAATGGATATTTAGATTCGCCCTGTAATAAAGTAAAGCTAAAGCACATAAAGGCGGATATGATAATTATTAACTTTTTCATAAACCGAATCCTGTTTTTTATTATATCTATGATTCATGTATATAGATTGTTTTGAAAAAATAAGTCAATCATTTTTCAAGATAAGATTAGATCTTTTATTTGGGAAGAATCTCTTTCTCCATGTGCGCATCAATTTTGCTTAAACAATCTGATAATGATTTATTTAAAATCTAAAATTTTTCTTATAGACAAAAAATTTAACCCATATACATATAGAATATGGGAAAAGAAGAATTTAAAGAAGCACTTTTTGATGCAGTTGAGTCTTTCATTGAACATAAATTGACTTTAAGCGGTAAAGCGCTTATAATGAATTATTTTAATGATGAGAAAGGAGATACTACACTTGAACGCGCAGTTGCGACAATGCTAAAGTATGCTCAAAAGGATTTTCCGCCTGCTGATGTGCGGAGTAAAAGACTTAAAGCTGCGCTTAACAGATTAGCATACGAAGCTAAAAGCTGGGATGAAGAATAGACTGCTGCGAAGTCTAATATTAGCTATGCCTTGTTCATATATTTTTTCGTTTGCCGTCTTTTAGTCTTATATCTACCGATCCGCCATGCTTATCATCAAATCCCTCATAGGCAGACATCAACTTTATAGACTGCGCAGTTTTTTTAAGAGAGTTTTTATCAAGCAGTTGGAAAGTTGTTCTTCGCAAAAATGTTTCAACAGATGTGCCTGAGGAAAATCTTGCTGCTCCGCCTGTCGGCAGTATGTGATTTGTCCCTGAATAGTAATCTCCAACAGCAACAGGGGAATATCTTCCAAGGAATAGCGATCCGACATTCCTTATTTTATTAATATACTCAAGAGGATTATCTACCATGAACTCCATGTGTTCAGGTCCATAGCTGTTACTAAACTCTATTGCTTCATCAATAGAATCTGCTATTAGTATAAGTCCGTTCTTAACAGATGTTTTCTTTATATCGTTTCTTCCGCATCCTGATTCTATATCCTTAATAATTACATTCTTTACATCTTCCGCAAGTTTTTTTGATGTAGTAATCAAAACTGCAATGGCGCGCTCTTCATGTTCAGCCTGAGACAGGAGATCGTATGCTACCCATTCGGGATCGGAATTTCCATCGGATATTATAAGAACCTCACTTGGACCTGCCATAGAATCTATCTGAATAACGCCCATGCTGAACAGGTAAGTCTTTGCAGCAGTTACAAATATATTCCCGGGACCTACAATTATATCCGACTTCTTATGCTTATCCGATCCGAATGCGGCAAAGGCAATTCCCTGAGCGCCGCCGGATTTTATTATATTTTTAACTCCGCACTCCCTGCATATTGCGTAGATAATATCGGGAATTTTTCCCTCTTTGTTTGGAGGTGTAATAACAGTTATATTTTCCGCTCCTGCTATCTGCGCCGGTATAACTCCCATAAGTACAGACGAGGGGTATGACGCCTTGCCCCCCGGCACATATATGCCGGCATTCTCTATCGCCTGATATGTTACGCCGAGTGTGATTCCGTCTTTCCGTGTATATATTGAGTTTTCTCTTAGTTGTCTTCTGTGAAATTCTTCAATATTATCTTTTGCCTTCATAAATGCTCTTAACACATCTTTAGGAGCATTCTTATGACCGTTATCTATCTCTTTTTGAGCGGCGATTACATCTGTGAGTTTTATCTTATCGAATTTCTCAGTATATTTTTTTACTGCGGCTTCTCCATCATTCTTTACATCATTAACAATAGGGATAACAGTGTTGATCATTATGGAGCTGAAATCCTCTCCAAATCGATTAAAAAGTTTATTCAATTCATTGGGTGTCAGATCTTTTAGTTTTTTAATAGGGATCATGTGTCTGCCGCCCGTTTATATATAATCAAAATATTGTTTTATCTGGTTGAAGTTGTCTTCTACATTTTTTTTACCGGTAATTATCTCCATATGTCCGGGAAGAAGATATTCAATATCTAACTGCGATATTCTGGTAATGCTGTCTTTTAAAAGTTTAGGATTCCCTCCCGGAAAATCAACTCTGCCAAAACTGTTGTTGAATACCAGATCGCCGCATACAAGCGCTTTCTTCTCCTCCCAATATATACATACGGATCCGGGAGAATGACCCGGAGTTTTAAAAACTTTAAGTTCTATCTCTCCGATTTGAAGTATGCCCTCTTCAAGTTCAATATCAAATTTGATCTCAGGGAACTGCATGCCCATCCACTCAAAGAATTTAGGTCCTGCCTCGTTATAGAATTTTATCTCATCCTTATGCATAGCGACAGGTATATCATATTTTGTAAAGTTCACTGTTCCTTCAAGATGATCGGGGTGGCTGTGAGAGTTGATGACATAACCGATCCTCTCAATATCTATTCCATCCTCTTCCATCTTTTTAAGAAGCATATCAGTATAGTTTTTCAGACCGGGATCAAAGAGGATATTCAACGGTTCGCCGAAATAGAAGCTGTTGCAGTTATTTTCAAAAACTCCTGTCCAGATATATGAATATATTCCATCTATAACTTTCATTTAATCCTTCTTTCTTTTACCTTGTTATTTGCGGAGCTTTTTTATGATAAGAAATAAGCAGATGGGGCAGACAGCCCCATCTGCAATCTAATATATTTCTATTTACTTATTACTTATTTTACAAGTCCATCTACAAGACTAACAACTGAGTCTATATCACTTTGAGTAGGGACATTCTTTTTGTTAAACTTATTAATATATTTAACTTTTTTATCTGCGCCAATAACAACAACTACGGATTGACCTTTGCAATTGCCAAGTCCCCATGTAGTAGCAGTAGTTAAATCAGGATCCGTAAGGATTACAGCGCTGTATTTTTGTATCTTACCGCGTACGATTTTTCGTATTAGCCAATCAGGCGCAGTAGAATCTTTCATGTTGGCAATACCTATACCGGCATATTTGGCTTTAGGGTAGTTTTTTGCCTTTAGAGCATCTGATATTGGGTCGCAAACATCCGATACATCTGAACTTGGATAAATTATGGTTAGAACCTTTGTGCCATAGTCTGGAATTGTAGCAGGTTTATCATCAGCATCTCTAATGTTAAGATTAGGAGCAACCTGTCCTACTGATAGTGAATTTACAAGAGTAAAGCCTCCCAATATAATGAATATGGAAGATACTGTAATTATTAGTTTACGTTTCATAATAACTCCTTAATTAAGTTTAATAGTTTGAATATTTGAATCTTTGATAAGCATAATGTTATGGTTATTATTTGTCAAGATATAACTTATAATAAATTATTGCTGTTTTTTATAAATATTGTGCTAAAAAATCAGTCTATTTAGAATATAATTTGTCATGGAACAATGAGTATGCAATACTGACGCAGATTACAAAAAAAATAATTGTATATATAAAATAAATTAACGTCTCGCAGATATATATTTTTCATTTATCTTTGCGCCTCAGTGTGAAGTATTTAATACAATTTTAGGAATGGTATAAATTATGAATGCTGTATTCTTAGGAACTAACGGCTGGTTTGGAACAGGTACGGGTGATACAATATGTACTCTCGTTCAAACAGATGATTATGATATTGTATTTGACGCAGGGAGCGGTTTTTTTAAGATCGATAAATATATTGACGGCACAAAGCCGGTATATCTTTTTTTAAGCCACTATCATTTTGATCATATATCCGGTCTTCATGGTTTGTCAAAGATCTGCTGCAATGAGGGATTGTTTATAGTGGGACAGCCTGATATTTCCAATGTGATGAATGTCATTGTAAACAGACCGTTTACCGTGCCGCTGAATGAACTTGGTTACAGCGTAAAGATTCTTGAACTGCCGAAAGATAAAGATCAGGTTCCGTTTGAGGTTAATGCTCTGCCCCTTTTGCATTCCGATACATGTTTTGGGTATCGTATAAAAGCAGATGATCTGACTATCGTTTTTTGTACGGACACCGGTTACTGCGATAATGCCGTTGAGTTGTCATTAAACGCTGATCTTCTCATAGCAGAATGTTCTTTTTTGCCGGGAGAGGAACACAAAGAGTGGTCCCATCTTAATCCTGAAACAGCGGCAAGAATAGCGTCTGAGGCTAATGCAAAGAGGCTGGTCTTAACTCATTTTGACAGTTCAAGATATACCGATATAAAAATGAGAAAAATTGCAGAGGAGGCAGCGCAAGCAATCTTTCCGCGTGTCCTTGCTGTAGCCGATCTTGTGGATATTGAATTATGGGATATAGACGCCGTCGGATATTTTTAGAATTTTAATAATTCTTATTTTAGGCAGTTAATTTATGATAAAATTGGAAAATGTTTCTCTTGATATATTCGGCAGCAATAGAAGAATTTTAAGCTGCATAGACTGGGAGATCGGCAGCGGCGAGAGTTGGATATTATTCGGCAGAAACGGATCAGGCAAGACAAAACTCCTTGAGGTCATAACAGGATATATTTTCCCTTCGGATGGAAAGGTCGTAAGATTCGGATATGATCACATCGGATCGGATATAAGAGAGATTAGAAAGCGGATAGGATACTTAAGCTCAATACTGAGAGAGAAGTTTAACAGGGGAGAGAGTGTAATTGATACTGTCCTGAGCGGACTATATGCATCGGTCGGTTTATACAGAGATCCGTCTATAGATGAGATAAAACGAGGGTCAAGTCTTATAAGCGAGATAGGACTTAGCGACCGCATTTATGACACAATAGGAAATCTGTCGGATGGAGAAAAACAGAAGGTCTTTATGCTTAGAGCTCTCATAAACAATCCTGATATTTTAATCCTTGACGAGCCTTCGGCAGGTTTAGACATCTGCGCAAGAGAGGACTTCCTTGAATCTTTAACAAAATTAATAAACGGCAGAAATCATTCCTTAGTATATGTAACGCACCATGTTGAGGAGATAATCCCGATTTTTAACAGGATATTTATTCTTGAGGATGGTAAATGTTTTTTCAAGGGGAGTGTTGACGATTGTTTTAGCAAAAATATATTTACGTCGCTTTTTAAAAGAGATATAGAGATATTCAAAAAAGGTGATAGACTTTATTCTCTGCTGAGCTAAGATAAGCTAAGTCTTATATTTTTTTATCACTGAGGAGTTATTCTTGTTTTACCGCTTATGTTTTCAATATGTATTTTAATTATATTAACAGTTGTCAAATCGTCGTCTGTAAAATCACTGTACTCAAACTGTGAGCCATATTTTTCCATAATAGCATTTAATCCCAATCTCTTAATATCCATGCTCTGAACAATCTCAGCTCTGCCTGATATTAGGATTGACCAGTAATCCATGCCAAAACCGCATGCCTTGTTTGAAACGTATAGATTCCCCGAAGCGCTGATTTCAAAGCATACAATGGGATTTTCTTTAATATTATTGAGTTTTCTTCCTTTCATGCCGCAGTGTATATAGATTGCATCGTCGGAGTAGGCATAATTTACAGGAGTAATATACGGCACATTATCCTTTCCCACAGTTGCCAATCTGCCGTAAACCTGATAGTAAAGCATGTTTTTACATTTTTCTTCAGAGAGCCATTGAATAGGCATAATTCTTTCTCCTTTATTATCATTATATTATCATTATCGAAGTTGTTAAACCCATCTTCTCTTGCAGAAATGAAATCCGGTATCCGAAACTTTAAAACCCTCGGGATGTTCCACAATAAGTATTTCATCTTTTAGATCTTCAAGCAGCGACCTTACCTGCGAACCTGAAAGACCTGTTTTTATCTCAAGCTCGTAGAGAGTTATAAATTTTTCTTTCCCTGCATAATGAAAGATTTCATGAAGTATATCATATTTTGTCATCTTTGATTTTCCGGTTTTAGTGAATATTTATTTATAGTATAATGTCTATCTTTTTTTTGATGATTATATAAATGGCTGCGAATCTACTGGATTTTTGCAGACAAGGGGTCAGAGCCAACATCATAAACTTAAGAAGGATTTTTAACATCGAATTATACGAATTAATACGAATATTTCAATAGCATTTAGGTCTTTATTCGT
>Ga0268262_10000410_pt1 | contig 57714 bp, 51 predicted proteins | sample TergutNc150P3_FD_190354 | JGI IMG/M metagenome (GOLD analysis project Ga0268262, IMG submission 190354) | Nasutitermes corniger P3 segment gut microbial community from laboratory colony in Florida, USA - Nc150 P3 (SPAdes) (version 2) | ecosystem: Host-associated > Arthropoda: Insects >... | reverse complement strand
CGCTAACTCCGCATATAACGCTCATCGCTCCCATTGGAATTTCAATTTTTAAATTCTTCAAATTGTTGAAATTTATTTTTGAAATTTTCAAATATTTTTTAACATTATTTTTCGGCAAATCTAAATCTATTTTTTTCTCTGGAACAAAATTCAATATTTCGCCACCTTCCTCGCCTGCGCCAGGCCCCATTTCAATAACATTGTCCGCTCGCCTTATGAGCATAGGATGGTGTTCTATAATGGCAAGAGTATTGCCTCTCTCTTTTAACCTTAGCAATACGCTCCATAATTTTTCAATATCCTTTTCGTGCAAGCCGCTTGCGGGTTCGTCTATGCAGAGCAAAATGCCGTTCAAATGACCTGTGCAAAGCGCGGCAAGTCTTATCCTTTGCGCTTCGCCGCTACTCAAAGTTTCTGCCAAGCGTCCCAAACTCAAATGCCCCAAACCCAAATCGCACAAAATTGAAATTCTGAGCGGAATATCCAAAAGAGTGCTTTTTAATCTCTTTGGAACACTCTCCAAATATGTTGGCAATTCTTTGTTGAGTTCCAGCAATGTTTTTGAATGAAATTCAACCCACGATAAATTTTCCCATTTGCTGTTCAAAGCGACATTTCTCAGTTGAAAACCCTTGCAAACAGGGCAGTTCAAACCGTTTCCCGTACACTTGGGGCATTGCCCAAGACGGTTCCAAGGCGAAAAATGCGCCACGCTCAAAGATTCCGCTATGCAGTTGTGGGCTTCGCAGCGTGGGATTGTGGATAAAAATAATTTTTGAGTTTCCAAGTCCGCCAAAACCAAACTTTCATTTACTTTCAAGGCAGCCTCTATTGCCTCCGAGAGCCTTGTTCTCTGATTTTCCTTCGCAACTATCCTGTCTATTATCAGATGAAATTCCTGCGGAATTTGGGTTTCCATATTTTTGCTCAAAAAATCAAGCGATATGGTTTTATTATCAGAAATAGCTTTCACAAATCCTTGGGCTAAATAAATTTTTGCAAGCTCGCTCAGTGTTCTGCCATTTATGTACACAGGAGCCAAAATTTGAATTTTTGTTCCCTCTTCTATTGCAGACAATTTTTCCACCATAGCTTGTGGATTAAGTGATTCCATTTTCACTCCGCATTCTGGGCAAACTGGATTTGCACATTCTGCAAATAGAACTCTGAGCATAGGGGCAATTTCTGCAAGGCTTGCGACCGTTGCTTTTTTTGCTATTATTTTATCTCCACATTCAAGTGCGATACTAGGTCTTAAATTGTGTATGGCTTTAACGGGTACGTGTTTTGGCCCTCCGAGCATAGCAATAGCCGAGTTCCCCAGCGTTTCTAAATATCTACGCCTGCTTTCTGCATGAACCACGTCTAGCACAAGGCTGGACTTTCCGCAGCCCGAAGGTCCGCAAACAACGGTTATTTTCCCAAGCGGAAAATCCGCATCTATATTTTTTAGATTATGAGCATAAGCCCCCAAAACCTGTATTTTATCCCCTTCCATATTTCTCTTCCCTTATTGAATCAGTGGTTAAATTTTGCATTTACAAGCGACATCGCTTTGTAATCCATATTGCTAATTGTTTTTTCTACCCTGCCCGCAATCCAAGTGTGCAGCAAATGCACAGGAATTGCAACAGAAAGCCCAGCTTCCGTTGTTATCAAGGCTATGGAAATTCCACCTGCCAAAAGTTTAGGGTCTGCTGTGCCGTGCATTGTTATAACATTGAAAAGCTCAATCATTCCCATAACGGTTCCGAGCAAACCGAGTAGGGGAGCTGTTGTTCCCAAAACGGATATTGCAGAAAGCCTGCTCTCTAAACGCGGAACGATTTTTGCAAACAATGCTTCAAGTGCTTTTTCCGTTTCTTCCCTTGTTCTAAGTTTGGGGTCAAGAACGGTCTCTTCAATTTTTTTATAAGAACGGCGGTTTAAAAATAAAACAACAAATCTCTCTACGATTAAAATCAAGGCAACTATGAACATAGCTAAAATGGGGTACATCAAAATTCCGCCGTCTTGCATAAGTCCGTTGAATTTTTCCCTTAATGTTTTATTTTGCTCGCTTGCCACTATTGCTCCGAGGTTTGCATTTAAAAGCGGGTCTATTGGCACAAGCAAAATATTGGAGGAATCCAGATTATCAAAAGAGAAAGTTCCAAGCCCACCTAAGCGAATTAGCGAATCGTTAATTTCTGTTTCTGAGTTGTGCTCAATATTTTTTTTTGCGAGCGAGAAAAGAATTTCTGCGGATTGCAAAGGGGAGTCGCCTGTTATTGAAACATCTGGGACAACACCCTTGCTCACATTTCTCAATTCCTGAATTCTGTCTTGGCTGGGGAATACGGAACTGAAAGCCGACCTTGCCTTTTCTGCATCTTCGTTTGCAAAATCCAAAGCCTCTCTTGCAATTCTCAGTTCTTCAAAAAGTTTTGAGCGTTCCGAAAATATTTCCTCTGTTTTTCCTTTGCGTGTTTCTAATTGCTGCTCTATGCGTTCCCGTTCTTCATTTTGCTTTGATTTCTCTTGCCAACGCTTTGCAACCGCCATATCGCGAGCTTGGCGGGCTTCTTCCAAATCTGCCTTTGCGCTATTGACTTCGGCTTGCTGCTTTACCAAGTCAACCTGAGCAAAAGCCACCGTTGTTAGCACGAAAATAATGTAATATATTATATGCACAAGGATAATGTAGAAAATAAATGCTCCCTCACAACTTCCTTTTGCAAAATGATGTTGGGCAATGTCAAATATTTTGTTTTCAGAAAAATTTTGCCAATAATGTAGGTTAATGGGTCTATCACCGCTACGGCGGTGGTTGGAACGCCAGCCAAGTAGGTTTCCAGCACTGCGGTGCCGGGTGTGCAAACTGCCGCTTTTGCTCCCGCAAAAGATGTTCCGTGTTCTCTTAGAATAACGGGAAATTTGCCGCCGAGTTTTTTGTTCAAAAAATCAAAAAGCTCCTTGCGAGAAGCCACAAAAACAGCATTTTTTTCGTTTTTTGCAAGTGCAATATATTTTTTTAAATTTCGCTTTAATTGACCAAGCCTGCTACCTGGCAAAAATAAAACCTTGTCTTTGAATTCATCGCAAATTTTTGTGTTTTTCAAACACGGATGTTTAACTAAAATTGCATTTGCTCCAAAACTCTCGTAAATGTTTTTTTCAAATTCAAAAAATACTCCAACGTTTATGTCCTTAAAGTGTTTTCCCCTGTTTTTTTTCCAAGCCCATATTTGTGGTGGTGCGATATAAAAAACGGGTTTATTTATTTTTTTTGCGAGTTTAGTCAGAGGCAAATTCATTCCGGGGTAGTCTATGCAAATCAAGACTTTGCAATCTTCGCTTTGCAATATTTTTGAGAGTTTTCTCTTTATAAAAAAAAGTTTTGGCAATTTTTTCAATACATCAAAAAATCCGTTCACCGCCATATCCTCAAAATTCGCTACGGTTTTCAAGCCTGCGTTTTTCATATATGTGCCGCCCGTTCCTAAGACTTCAAGCCCCTCTTTTAAAACTGTTTTTACAACATCTTCGCCAATAATATCGCCGGAATCTTCTCCTGCAACTATTAATGCAAATTCAGATTTTTGTTGTATCACCTCTTTGCCCACTCGTTGATAAGCAAGCCAGCTATTATGCTTGAATGTTGATTTCTGAGCGCGCCGTGAACCTGCATCACCACAACTATCACTGCTTTTTCCGGTTCGGTTTTTTTCTGTGCAAAGCCTGCGAACCAGTCGTAGCGGCCTGTTGGGGATTCCCCGTTCAAAGAACCGGTTTTTCCGCCGATGTTCAGAGAATTTCTGTTGTAGTTGAATACGCTTTTTCTAATATCTCTTGAAGCTGTGCCATCTACTATTGTTTTTGAAAACAAATTCCACATTTCTTCGTAGGTTGTTTTTTGAAAAGAATCCTCTGGTTGAATAAATAGGAGCGTTCTTATTGCATTTGCCACTTGCAGGGGAGAGAGTTTGTTCCGTTTTGTGAATCCGCTTGAGCTTTCTGCAAGTTCGTAATCTGAATCTGGATAATTGAAATTTGCAAATCCAAGTTTTTCGGCAATGCTTTGCATTTTTTCGCTTCCAAGTTCCATGCCGATTATTCCCATTGCAGGATTATTGCTTCTTGCAAAAGCCTCTTCAAGGGTTATAAAATTGGTTTTTTGATTTTCTTTTGGAAAAATTTGCCTCTTGTAAAGGGTTGAGTTTCTGCCTATTCTTGGAAATTCACTTTTTGAATTTTTCCCGTTTTCTAAAGCAGCGGTGGCAGTTACTATTTTCGCAAGGCTTGCCGCAGGAAAAGAGTCTCGCTTAAAAAAAGTGGGTTCTTCTGAATTTTTGTCATTTTCCCTTTGCCCCCAAGCTAAAATTTTTCCGCTTTGTGCATCCATAAGCAAAATAAAAGCATTAGGTGGGTGGTAGCGGTTCAATAATTTTTTTGTGACCCCGGCTAAAATTGAGTCTCCCTGCTCTGCGGCAATGTCTGAATTTGAGTTTGAATCTGAATTTGAATCTGAGCTTAGGTCTGGGCTTATGTCTGAACTTGAAATTTCAAAAATAACAGAATCGCTTTCGTGCTCGGCTCCAACGGAGTTAAGCAAGGTAAAAACCAGAACGAACAACGCTAGGCAAGCAGCTAACAAAGAACTGCGACCTATTTTTTTTGATTTTATGTTAAAAGAAATCATTTGCGGAAAAAAAGTAGAAATTTTTTACATATTAAGTAATGTTTCCAGCATAGTATTTATAGTTGTTAAATAACGCGCACTTGCCTGATATGTGTGCTGATATTGGATTAGGCTTGCTATTTCTTCGTCTAAATTTACTCCCATAACTTCATTTTGGCGAACCATGAGCTGTTGCAAAGCAAAAGCACGGGTATTTAGGCCTGCACCTGCAGCATTGCGTTCAGTACCAAGCTGGCCGAGCATTCCAGAATAAAACTGGTTTATGGTTTGGGTGCTTTTTCCAAACACATCGCCTTGCATAACCAAACTGTTGCGAAGTTGCGAAAGCAAAAGGGCATTGTCGCCATCGCCTGGCCCTGCATATCCAGTTGTGTTGTAATCAAAACTTATCCTGAAAGTTCCGTTCCGAATAGCCTCTGCTATTTCACCTTTATCATCGTTAAAGATAATTTCTGCGTTTTGATAGTCCACATAGTAATCCAAACCCTCTTTCAAGGCTACACCATCTATTTCTATGTTAAGAGTGCCTTTGCAAATATGCCTATATAATGGGAAAGAAGCTCCGTCTCTACTGGATACCGATTCTACTTCCTGTAATTTTAAAGATACTGCTGTTGTGTAGGTAGTAGTGGTGGTATCTAGAATTAAACCGTTAGATGCATTAGTTATATTCAGCGAGTCTACGGTTATAATCTTTCCACCAATGCCTGCAGCAATGTTGTTTATGTCGTCTTTAATCGCTTGCCCAAGTTTTATGTTTGCTGCGCTAAAATTGTTTGGATCAGCATCAAAAAAATCTATAAAAGACAAACCGGATAGCGCATAGCCAGTTTGGTGAACTTTATTCACCTCGGTTATGAGGCTTTGTGCCAGATCGTTCACATAATTTTCGTATTTTGGAATATCCACGTCTCTAACGTCCATCAAGGCTCTTAGTTCTCCTTGTTTTGGACGAAATTCAGTTCCAGTTAAATCAAGGCGAACTTCCACCTTTGCATACTGATGGCCATCTCTTTCTGTGAATTCTTGGCGGCTTATGATAAGTTCGTGATTTTTTGCAGCGCTAACCAACATTTGCCCATTTGAGCTTACGGTGATTACTCCGTGTTCGTCTTCAAAATAATCAACATCTGTAAGCATTGCAAGGTCTTGCAGCATTTTATCGCGTTGGTCTCGAGTATCGTTTGCTTTGTTGCCAATTGTGTTTTCAGAAGCGGCGATTACCATATTGCAGCGGTAAATGCCGGCAGTGAGTTCGTTTATTTTATGAACACGAGCCTCTATCTCATCGTTCATGGTATCTTTATAGGCTCTGAGTTGTGTTGTTAAATAGTGAAATTGGGTTACTAAACTCTCAGTTGTGGAACGGAGTGTTTCCCTAGCTCCTGCGCTTTCGGGGTTTTTAGAGACATCGTCCCAGCCATTCCAAAAATCGTTCAAAAGTGAGTTCAGAGCGGATTTGCTTGTGCCCGACTCATTAAAAATATCTTCTATTCTTGCATAAGAGGCATCTTTTACGGAATAATAGCCATAACGGGTGGATTCATCGTTCACCAAACGGTCTATAAATTGGTCGCGTACCCTATTTATTGAATAAACCTCTACCCCAAAGCCCATTTGCCCATAAGAACCATCACGCCGCCAGTCTGCGCTTTGCTCTATGCGCTTGCGGGAGTAGCCTTCTGTGCCGGCATTGGTTATATTCTGACCAGTGACGTTTATCCCCAGCTGTGAAGCCGACAGACCGCGAGTAGCTATATTTAAACCTTCGAATAGAGATGACATACTGTCCTAAGTGCAAAAATCGTGCCAAATTAATTTTCTACATTATTTCCTATGAAAATTCTATGCTTTTTGACTCTCGCTGCCGCCACGCTCTCATTTGCCCAGCTTTCAGGGCAAAACGTGAACCTTCCAAAGCCCAATTTAGACAAGGGCTATTCGATAACAAAAGCCCTCTCTTTGAGAAAATCCGCCGAGGCACAGGATTTTCAAAAAGCAAAGGATTTGAGCCTTGAGGAGATTTCCGATCTGCTATGGGCTGCAAATGGCGTGAACAGACCCACAGAGGGCAGGCGTACCGCTCCATCGGCTATGAATAACCAAGACATTTATTTATACGTCCTTGCAAAAAGTGGTGCATATTTATACAATGCCAAAGAACATTCTCTCAGTTTAGTTGCAAGCGGAGATTTGCGCGCCGCAGGTGCGGGCGGTCAAAAGGCTTTTGGCGATGCTCCCATTATTGTTGTGTTGGTCTCCGATATTTCCAAGTTTGGCGGTGGCGATGAAACAACCAAAAAAAGGCTTGGAGCGATGGATGCTGGCATTGTGTCTCAGAATATTTCCCTATTTTGCTCCGGCACAGGCTTAATCACAAGAGTTCGCGCATCTATGGATGTTGATGCTTTAACCAAGGCTTTGAAGCTAAACGCTTCGCAGATACCTATGTTAAACCATCCGGTGGGGAAGTAAATACCCCCCCTTCACACCCCCCTCCGGTCCAAGTTCAATCTCATGATCCGCTAACTTAATCATATCGGGATGATGTTCAACAAAAACAACAGCGTGACCTGCGCTGGAAAGTTTGCGCAAATGGTTCCACAGAGGTTGAATATCCTGCAAATGCAGGCCGGTGGTGGGTTCGTCTAAAAGAAAAATTGTGCTTTCTGAATTGGATTTGCAAAGTTCAGCGGCTAGTTTTAAACGCTGAATTTCGCCGCCGCTCATTGTGGTGGTTGCTTGCCCAAGTCGCAAATATCCAAGCCCAATGCTGTTTAAAATTTGCAGGGGCTTTTCTATTCTTTTCATATTCTTGAAAAATTCACAGGCGGTTTCTATTCGCAAAGCCAAAACATCTGCTATGCTTTTGCCGTTCCATAAAACTTTCAAGGTTTCGTTATTGTATCTCTTGCCCTTGCAAGCCTCGCAAAGCTCCCAAACATCGGAGAGAAAGTGCATCTCTATCAACTGATAGCCCCTGCCCTCGCACACCTCGCAACGCCCGCCTTCTTTGTTGTAGGCAAAACGCCCAACATCATAGCCGCGAATTTTGCTCTCTGGCAATTTTGCAAAAAGCTCTCGCAGTTTCTCTAAAATGCTCATATAGCTCACAGGCGTGGAGCGCGGGCTTGAGTTTATCGGTGTTTGGTCTATAAAGCAAACGGGTTTTCTCTTTTTTTCTGCTTCTGAAAATATGCACTCCATCAGAGTGCTTTTGCCCGAACCGCTAACGCCAGAAATTGCGGTTATTGCTCCGAATGGAATTTTTACGGAAATGTTTTTTAGGTTGTTTTTGCTTAGATTTTTTAGAGCGAAATCAGGGGCTAGGGGGGCGGGGGGAGTTAAAGGTTTTGTGTCTTCAAGTGCTTTTTTTCCTGATAAGTATTTTACAGTTTGGCTGCTTAGGAATTTTTTTATTGACTTTGGGTTTGAAAGTTCTTTTGGGCTTCCTGTTGCTACAACTTCGCCGCCAAATTCGCCTGCTTTGGGACCCAAATCCACTATGTGGTCTATAGCTTTTATAAATTCCAAATCGTGTTCCACAACAACTATGGTGTTTCCTAAATCGCGGAGTTTGTAAAGCGAATCCAAAAGTTTTTTTGTGTCGCTTTGGTGAAGGCCTATTGTGGGTTCGTCTAGCACGTAGAGAACGCCCTCCAAGCCGCTACCTATTTGGCTCGCAAGCCGGAGCCTTTGAGCCTCGCCGCCGCTCAGAGACTCGCCTTTGCGGTCTAATCCTAAATATGAAATTCCTACGTTTATGATAAATTCCATTCTTCCCAAAATTTCTTTTAACAGGGGTTTGGCTATAATTTTTTGAGTTCCGTTGAATGGAATGTTTTTTAGCCAGTTGTAAGCCTCGCTGATTGAGAGTTTGCAAGCATCGCTTATGGATTTTCCATCTATTTTCACCGCTAAAAATTCCGGTTTCAATCGCTCGCCTTTACATTCCGGGCATATACTTCCAAAAATATCTCCAATGCCCTGGCAACGCTCGCAAGCACCAAAATGACTGTTAAAGCTGAAATTTTTTGGGTCTAATTCTTCGGCAAAGCTAAAGTCGCAATCTGGGCAGCATAAGAAATTTGAATAGTGTTGGTTCCCGATTTTTATTTTGCCCTCGTTTTCTGAATAGGCTTTTTCTATGGAATCCAAGAGCCTCGTTCTATTTTTTTCTGTTAAAGGAACTCTGTCTAAAACTTCGTTTTTTGAATAAATCACAACCAAATCTTTGCCGCCTTTTTCGTATAAGTGCCGCGTTAATTCCGAGGCATTGTATTTTTGCAAAGCTTTATTGTGAGCAGGGCAGTGCATAGTTCCAAGCCTTGCCCACATTATGCGAAAGAAATCGTAAATTTCCGTTAGGGTTGCAACTGTGCTTCTTGGGCTTTTGGAGGCACTTTGCTGGTCTATGGCTATGGCGGGTGCAAGCCCTTGAATGGAATCCACACTGCCTCTATCTATTTTTCCCAAGAACCTGCGGGCATAAGTTGAGAGACTCTCCAAAAATCTGCGTTGCCCCTCTGCAAAAAGCGTATCAAATGCCAAACTGCTTTTGCCCGCCCCGCTAACTCCCGTAATTGCCGTTATCTTATGCCGAGGAATGCGAACAGTTATGTTCTTCAAATTGTGTTTGCGCGCACCAGTTATGATGATGTCTAGGGATTTAGTTGGCATTGTTTGGAATTTAGATATTTTCTATATTCCCTAACCGTTATGCCACATATCTTTGAAAATGCTATTGCAGACAAACTTGCAGAAAAGCACAAGCAGGGTCTCTTGCGTTCATTATGCCAGCCCTCTGGTGTAGATTTTTCCAGCAACGATTACTTGGGTTTGGCGAATCATTTTGAAATAGCGAAATCTGCCGCAGATGCTTACATTAAATATGGAGCTGGCAGCAAAGGGTCTAGGCTTTTGGGTGGCAATCACAAAATTTTTGAAGAAACAGAAAAATGGCTCGCAAATTGGAAAGGCACAGAAGCGGCTTTGATTTTCAACAATGGATATAGCGCAAACGTAGGTATTATATCTTCTCTTTGCGATTCAAAAACGCACCTATTCTGCGACAGGCTAGACCACGCGAGTATGTTGGACGGCTATGCGATAGGCGGCGGAAAATTGCACCGCTTTAAGCACAATAATCCAGCAGATTTGGAAAAGGCTCTGAAAGAAGTTGAACCAGATAGTTTCAAACTTATAGCGGTAGAAGCCGTTTATAGCATGGAAGGAGATATTGCTCCGTTAAAAGACTATGCAGATCTGGCAGAAAAATACGATGCCATGCTTTATGTTGACGAAGCTCATAGCGATGGAATACTAGGACCCGACGGCAAAGGCTTGGTTGCCGGGCTCGGCTTGGAGAGCAAGGTTCATTTATCGCTCACAACATTTGGCAAAGCCTACGGAACAATGGGAGCCTGCGTTTTTGGCTCCAAATTGCTAATAGATTATTTAATAAGCAGTGCTCGCAGTTTTATCTATTCCACGGCAATTTCGCCCGGCATGGTTGTAGCAATGCAAAAAGCAGTTGAAGTTTCAATGAGGGACGGCTTTCGCAGGGATAGCGTGCTTAAAATGTCTGCGGATTTTAGGCAAAAAATGAAGGAAGCCGGCATAGACTGCCTGCAAAGCGAAACGCAAATTGTGCCCATAGTGCTCGGTACAGTGGAAAAAGCCCAAAAATGCAAAGATTTTTTGCTTGAAAAGGGTTTTTATGTGCCTTGCATTCGCCCCCCGACCGTGCCTAATGGCACGGCACGGCTTAGAATAAATATAAGTGCCTCACACAAAACAAGCGAAATAGAGGCTTTGGCAGAGGCATTAATTTTCTATATTCAGTCTTTATGAAAAAATTGTATACCCTCTCGTTGTGCCTTTTTGCTTTGCTTGTATTGGGAGCTTGTGGCGAAAATTGGTATGGGAGCAGCTCAGGTGGTAGCTCCGATGTTAAATCCCTGCGCCTAGACGCAGAAAACGCCTTTAGAGAAGGCAAATACGAAACTTCTTTCAATATTTGCAAAAAAATAACTGAAATTGACCCTACATCGTCTTTTGGCTACTATGGAATGGCAAGAGCGGGCTTGTGGCAGTATGGAATTAATCCCCTAAACATATTTGGCATCATTAAAACAAAAGAGGATGAATGTCCCTTTATGGGAGAAGATGTAAAAACGAGGAACAATTATCTTCAAGCGATGAGAAAAGTCTTCAATTCCTTGACGGAATTAGATAGGCGCGATTCTTTAACCGCTCTTTGGGAGTTTCACGAACACGGTAAGAAAGACAGAAATTGGGATTCCACTTTTACTATAACTATAGAGGTAAATGGCAATAAAGTAAATAAGGAAGTGGATTTAGATGAAAGACTCTCCGATTTTAGAAGAACATTCTGCGGCGGTTCCTCCAGCAATGCCTGCTCCGACACCACTAGCAAAAGAAAATCCTTTCCTTTAAGTGATAGGGAATACACGGGTAGTTATTTTGGCGGTATTTTGCTTTTATCTAAATTTTCGCAATGGTTTTTAAACTTTCTTGACACAAACAATGATGGATGCATAACAAGGAAGGGAGTGGCAGGCACAGATTACCCCAGCACCGCTTCTGAAAAGGAAAAATGGGGTTGCCCAAAAGGCAGTGACAAATTCGATACCCCTATATCGTTTAAACGTGATGGAGACAATTGTGTTCCCGATAACTCGCAAATATTGGGAGATTTGCAAGACGATATGGACAAATATTATAAATGCGTGGAAACTTGCAGAGAGAACTGCGATACAAAATGCCAAGATAAAATAGAGAACCTTGGAATACTTGATATAAATAATAAAATAGACGATTTTGGCGATGATTTTGGCGATATAGAAAGCATATTGAACAGCATGGGGATTGAAGGAAGCGAAATTGAGCAGTACAAAGCCAATGCTTCTTTTTACAAAATGGGAATGCATCGCGATGTTGACGGAGACGGTTGCATAGACGAAGAACTCATAGACGGGTTAGACAACGATGGAGATGGATTTATAAATGAAAACTCAAGGCTCTCTCCTACAGATCCAAACGATCCATATTACGGAATAAGCCCAATGAACAATTCCATGTATGGAAGCAACCTCTATAGAGATAATTCAAATTGGGAATATAACAAGCCTATTTATTTCGATCATCCTGTGAGGATATGCAACTCTCCTGATTGTTCAATTTCCACATTGCTTCCCATAGATGAAAATGGGTGGGTAACCGTGCTGAGTTTCACGCAAAAAGATGGATACTGGACATCAAACAATGCAGCCCTTAAACTTGAAGTTGCGCAAGACAAAAATTGCAAGAGATATAACCTTCAACAAAGAATAAACCTCATAGGCGGTTGCTGGCCGTGGTATAGCCAACAGCAATTCGATTACTATTGCAACCTCAAGGAGTAATAATTGAAATACCTTCCCCTAGCTTTGTCTTTTTTGCTTTTTACTTTTGCTCATGCTGCCAAAGGGCCGCAGTATCAGTCTTTAAAGGTGCATGGCATGGGTGGAGCCTTTGTTGCTGTAGCTGATAGCAAAGACGCTCTTTACTACAACCCTGCAGGATTGAATTTAATAAACCGTTTGGGAAACTTTGAAAAAAATCCAGACATGGGTTATATGCCATTCTCAAAATCTGAGGTGCGGTTGTTTTCTACGGCTGTTTTTCTTCCGGGAAAAGAAATCGGTACCATAATTGATGCTTGCGGTGCGCCAACGCTTGGCAAAATAATAAAAAAAGTTCTGTTCTTTGATTTTGGATATTTTGGCGATGCTGACTGGTGTCCTGCATATTTTGATGTTGTTCCAGACAATGAAGACGATTGGTCAGATTCTTTAGACGCACACCCAAACCTTTCAGAAAACATAAGAAGACTAAACAGAAGCAGCCTTGATATAGGCATGCAAATAAGTCTTCTTGAAATTGTCATTCCAAATTTTGGAATTGCTAGCTGGATTAACGCTTCTGCCGCTCCGTGGGTGGACGTGGGTATTATTGTTCCGATTTTTGGCTATGAACCTGTGCAAATAGATGCTATGTTTGTACAAACGGCCTTTGCATTTTCTCCTGTGGATCTATGGTCTGTTGGAGTTGGATTAAAAGTTGCGAAAAGGTACAGGCAGGCAGCATTTACTTATAAACCGGGCTTGAATTATGACGGAACAGATGTAACATTAGACACAACAGGCATACATGATTTGGAAAAGAGATGGAACAGTTTTGGCGATGACTTGCTCAATGCAAAAACAGCTTTTGGCATGGACTTGGGTGTGCTTTATCAAATAACAAGAGAATTTAGACTTGGGTCGTCGGTTCGCAACATATTTTTTGGCAAGCTGGGAGGCGAGTCAATAACCCCAAATTTGTCTATTGGGGGGATGGCAAGCCCAATGATTTTGCAAAGCAATAGCCTTTGGGCGCGAAAAGTGAACTTTGCCATAGATTATGTGGATATTTTAGATGGCACAATAACCGAAAAGTTTACGGGGCATTTGAATTTAGGAGCAGAAATTGACCAGGTGGTTTTACCCTCTCCAACTACGGAAATGTCTTTGGGGTATCGTTTATTGTTTGGAGCTGTGGGCGGGGTTATAGGTTTTGGCATAGGTGCCTTAATAGGCGATGGCCACGGTGCTATAGGTGCAGCAACTGGAATGGTTGTAGGCACAATTGCTGGCATTAAATATGGCCTTGGCAATGAAGCTTTGCGAGTCTCCTTTGGATGCGGTCTTGAAGGTGGCTATCCAGCCTTTAATATGGGATTTGGGCTTTTTGGCGATGCACTTAATATGCGATTTGCCTCTTATGCAGAAGAAAGGGGTCTAAAAACGGGCCAAAATGGGCATAGGTTCTGGGCTGGGGAATTCAGCATAGGTTTTTAAATAAAAAATAGCGATAATTAACATTTTTTTTTAACATAAAGCGACATTTTTATATATATTTATTGTATGTTGCAAATCCATTACATTCGCGTTTCGTTTGCTCGTTCTGCTCTTTTCTTTGCTCGCCCCGCTGTTTTTCTTGTACTAGGGCTTGCATTGGTGGCTCTTGTGGCTTGTTCTTCTGGTGGTGGCGGCGATGACCCACCCGAAAAAAGCTCCAGCGGCGGCAACTCCAGCATAAGCTCTAGTTCCGGTGGCGGTGGCAATTCCAGCGGCGGTGGAGGCAATTCCAGCGGTGGCGGTGGCACTTCCAGCGAAGGCGGCGTTTCTAGCTCCGGTGGTGGAAGCTCAGGCGACATAAATGTTGAAAATGCTATTAAAATTGAATTTAAAGGCGGAAGCACTCCGGTGATAACCAACACTTTCAGCGAAGTTACAATAACTCCAACTGGTGAAAATGTAGTTATTAGAATTCCAAATGCTCCAGACGACAAAGAACCTAAATACAATTTTGTGATAAGCGGAACCGCGAGCAATGGCTCAGTTAAATTTTATGGCGATGCTAGAAAGTCGCTTTACTTGAATGGTGCTAACATCACAAATAGCACTGGCCCTGCTATAAACATTCAAGGTGGCAAGCGGGTAAATGTGCATTTGGTAGGAACTCAAAACCTTTTGTCAGATGCTGCAGGTTATAAATGCAAAGATTTTGCAGAAAAAGAAGAACAAGCAAAAGGTGCCTTTTTTAGCGAAGGCAAGCTAGAATTTGAAGGCGACGGTTCTTTGGCAGTGAAGGGAAAATGCAACCATGCAATAGCAGTTGATAACGGTTTTGAAATAAAGAGCGGAAAAATAAACGTTAGTGAAGCCAAAGGCGACGGCATCCACGCAAACGATAAAATTGAAGTGAAAGGCGGTGATATAACAATCAAAAGCGCAGGCGATGCCATTCAAAGCGAAAAAGCACCTGACGGCCCTGGAGACTGGGTAGTGTTCAGTGGTGGAACAGTAAATGTCCAAACCTCAGACATAAAATCGCATGGAATAGCAAGCGAGGGACCAGTCACGATATCTGGCGATGTCAATATTACAATAAAAGTTGAAGGCAATGGCTCAAAAGGGATAAGGTCGCGCAGTTGGGTGAAGTTTTCAGGTGGAAAAACATCCATAACAACAAACGGAACTACAGACAAAACAGACCCAACCGATGAAAGCAATTCCGCAGGAATAAAATTAGCTTCGGATTTAATATTTAAAGGCGGCGAATTAACCATAACAACCACCAAAGAAGGAGCTAAAGGAATAAATGCAGGAATAACAAATAAAGATGGAAGTTCTAGCGGAAATGCTAATATAGAAGGTGGAAAAATAAATATTGATGCATACGATGACGGATTGAAAGTTCACGGAACTTTGAAAATTACAGGTGGCACAGGCAGTATAAAATCAAAGTCAAAGAAAGCCATAGATGCCAAAGAATGGGACAAAAATAAAGGCGGCATAACCACTCAAGACGGAGTTTCTTAAAATGATTGAGACTTTTCAAAACAATATGCTTCAAACCAGCTTGTTTCAAAATTACTTGCAGCCTTTTTCGCGCTCTTCTTTAGAAGAGTCAAAGGCGATGTCTTTTTTGAACAGATTTGATACCAAATATGTTTTGAAAATTGAGAGTGCCTTTGATTTTTTAGAAGAAATTAAAGACAATTATTCACTGCTCCAAATAAACGATGAAATTATCCAAAGCTACCGAACAGTTTACTTTGACACCCCCGATTTGCACTGCTTTAACCTGCACCACAACAAAAGGGCAAACAGATTCAAATTCCGCACAAGGCAATATTTGAGCAATGGAAAAATTTACAACGAGATAAAACAAAAATTGAATACTGGAAAAACCGTGAAATTTCGCCAACGCAGAGATGGAATGGAAGACATCTCCGAATTTGACAACGATTTTGCAAATCTAATACACACCAACAACTACAATTTTGAAAACTTGGTTCCAACACTTTTTGTTTTCTTTAACCGCATAACGCTTTTAAACAAATATTTTCCAGAGAGAATGACCTTGGATTTTGGCTTGAGATACGGCTACCATAACGAGGAATTCGCGCTCAACAACACCGCAATAGTAGAACTGAAAAGGGAAAGAACCCCAGATAGAACAGTCTCGCAGGATTTTTTCCGCAAAATATGCAAAACGCCAAGCGGTTTTTCCAAATATACCATTGGAGTTTCGCTAACCCACGAAGAGGCAAAGAAAAATCGTTTTTTGCCTAGAGTTAAATCTTTATCTTATGAACACAGGAGCGTAGTATGAACATATCTGTTGACTGGTCTTTTGTAGAATCGCTTGCGGTTCGCTTTGTTATAAACATCATTTTTGCTTATATTTTAATAAGCTGCGTTTATGCAAAGGAGCACCGAATAAGGGAATATTCCTTCACCTTCTTTATATCAAATATTTTAATATTTTTGGTGACTTCGCTGCTCGCTTCGGTCAAGGTGAAAACGGGTTTTGCATTTGGTCTCTTTGCCATTCTCTCAATTTTGCGCTACAGAACGGAGCAAATTCAGCTCAGAGAAATGACCTTCCTCTTTGCCTCAATAATCCTCGGTGTTATGAACTCCCTTGCAACAGACGAACTTTCCCTATGGGCTGTTCTCTTGGCAGATGCTCTTCTTTGCCTGAGCATTTTCGTTGCCGAAAAATCATTCATAGGCAACACAGACCAAATACTTCTATTCTACGATAACTCCAAGCTGTTGGCAAAAGACAAGAAAAAAGAACTATTCGAAGACCTGAAAAATCGCTTTGGCTACGACGTACTGAAAGTGGTGATAGTAAGGATGAACTATCTAACGGATAGTGCAGAAATCAAACTGGTATTCAGAAGGTAAAATATGTTGAGGGGCAATAATGGTTTAAAAATTCTGCTCATCCTGCTTTTAGGGAGCATCGGGGTTGTTTATGCAAAAAAAGATAAGGAGAAAAACACCGCCCCAAAAGATTCTACCTCTACTATAATTGCCTCTGCTATCACTGCGGAAGTTGCAACAAAAGACACCGCCGTGGCAAAGGTGAAAGCGGAAAAAAAAAGTGAAGCAAAAACAAAAACAAAAACTAAAACCGAAGCAAAAGCAAAACCGAAAACCGAACCCAAAGAAGAAACCGAAATCAAAGTAGATGGTATTTTGGAACTTGGCTTTGACAACCAATATAGATATGGTGTATATAAAAATGAAAGAGTTACATATAAAAGAATAGGCAGGGCAGAAATTGGGGCATCTTTTCGCCCTGTGAAAAAAGTCAGGGCAGAGATAGGCTTTGAATATAACAGCAAAGACAGTGTGCCAACTATAGACAAACTTTACACTCAATATAACCCTTTAAGTTCTAGCACAATTCGTTTTGGCTATATGAAAAAATCTTTTGGCTTGGAAGAGAGAACGGGTCTTGACGAGCGTTATTTCCATAAGCGCTCAATAATAAACGATTTTTTAGACTCATCGGGTATCGGTTTTTTGAATCACGATTTGACCTTGCAATATCGCCATGAAATTGGCAAAAAATTTGAACTCAGAGGCGGTTTTTCTTGGACTGCGGATTCTACGCGTTATCTGCAAAACTACAGTGCTGAATACGACGACAAAAAGAACAATATTATCTTAGCTGCCATAATAAAACACGTCATTCCTCCAGATGAAGCTATGATAACCACTTATATTTCCTCGCTTTCCTATAGGAGAATAGGTAATTTGTCTGCAAGTGAGGTTGAACTGACTTATGGCACTAATCCTTATATAAAACGTTTAAAAGACAGGGATGCGACTATTTTGGGTGCAAGGCTAAAGGAAAACATTTTCTTGAATACTGGACTGAATACCTTGCAGCAGGTTATTCCCATTGCAGAAGCGGCTATTTTCAGCAGGGATTTTAAAGCAGACACCACCGAATATGATGCTCAGTTCAGAGCTGGCTTAACCCTGGGTTTTGCTAAAAAATCGGCTTTTCAGTGGCGAAATAACTACGGAGTTGTTTCTAAAATAAGGGACGGCGAAAGGGAGCTTTGGCGGAGACGCTTTGATACCGAGGTTGTGGTGATTTTTTAGGCAATAAATATCACAAAATATCGCAAAAACCCGTTTTTTGATTTTTTTCTATTCCAAATTGTAATATATTTGTAATAATAATATATATTATATAGATAAGGAAGTTTCTCATACGGAGGTGTTTATGCACATCAAATCAGTTTTAGCAACAATAGCTTGTTTAAGCATTTTTTCATTTGCGCAGCTTCCAACTTTAACTATAAAAACAAGAAACAACCAAACACCTGCGGCTAATCAGGTGCAAAACGGCAACAATTTTTGCCCAGCAGGTACCTATTCATCTGGTTTTGGTCAAACTGGTGGAGACTTCAGTACAAGCGGTATGATGAGTTATCTTGAGCCTTATATTGAGGCAACTGAGACTGAATTGAAAGGAGCAGCTACTGAGTATAATTTTAAAAGACCGCCAGCGGGTCAGGTTGACTCTGTAAGGAGACGCGGGAACTCCACTGCTACTGCTAACAAGTTATCTTTCAGGATTAAATTTGATAAAAAAGTTTCAATGTTTGGCAGGCCTGCGGAAAAAAGCTGGGCTTTGCTAGCCAACTTCTACGACCCCTCTGTAATGCAGAGTTACCTAGCCTTTTATCTCGGCAGAAAACTAGGGCTTGATTTTACACCGAATGGCTACTATTTGAAATTGAACCTTGCAAACCAAGACAGAGGAGTTTACCTGCTAACCGACCAAATTCAGAGAAGCGAGGCTAGTGTCAATATAGATAAGGATGGTGGCTGGCTTGCAGAGTTTGACTATCACTGTGCTACCAGCGCTGCAGACCAAAAGAGATTTTATCACACAGGAGCCAACAGATATAATCTAAACACAAAAATAAGGGAACCGGATTTAGACGATTTGCCGCTGAACCAAAGCAGGCAACCAGATGCAACTTGTTTAGATTTTGTTAAAAACGACCTTAACAAACTTCTAGACAAAATGAGAGATAATAGTTTTCCCAATAACGGCTACCGCGATTATGTTGACCTCACCAGTTATGCAAAATATATTATGATTCAACTATTTATGGATAATCAAGATTGGAACGGACTTGCCAGCGACAGTAAATTACTGGGTTCAACTTACGCTTATAGAAATAAAGGCGAAAAAATCAAAGCTGGCCCGCTTTGGGATTTTGACTTAGCCTGCGGCACTGCGATGAGTATGGGCGGTATGTGGGGTGGTGGTAGCAGTTTTTTTAATAAAGACATAAATGAGCAGATGGAACCTCGCCACGATTTCTATAAAAGACTTTTTTCAGACCCTGTATTCCAAGCTAGATACAAAAAAATATGGAATGACAATAAATCGGTTTTTGAGAGAGTAGGCAATACAGTTATAGATTCCATAACTAATTTGGTAGCTGGCAGTATTCAAGGCAATATTGCCAATGGCGTTAGCAATGTTACGGAACAGTCATATAGAACACACACTAGGAATCTGAAAGACTGGTGGGGGAGACGTATAACTGCTTTTGGAAATAGAGTGAACCAGATGAACGGCAGTGATGTTGCGGAATCGGCTGTAGCCCAAGACCTTGTCAATAGCAAAATGACTTGCAGAGAGGCTGTGAGTAGCAGCAGCAAAGCCAGCAGCAGCAGTGCAAATAACGCGGTTAGCAGCAGTAGTAGCAGACCGAGCAGTAGCAGTGCAAATAATAACATAGTGAGCAGCAGTAGCAGCAGGCCGAGCAGCAGCAGTGCCAGCAACAACGGGCAGGCTACGCTCACATGTTCAAATCTTCAATCAAGCGTTGAGAAAGGCGCCCGTATCGCTGAACCCACTTTAACTTGCGGTAATGGCAGCCAGCCGACCAATCCTCAATGGACTGGCCGCCCATCGTGTAATTGTTGGGATGTAAGTGCAACCACTCAGTCCACAAGCTATACCATAAGCGTTACCGCTACTTGCGGACAGTCTTACAATTTAAGAGCAGAATGCGGCACTGTAGCAGTTGGCGCACCACTGCCAAGTTCGTCTTCAAGTTCGGAAGATCCTACTCCGATAGCGCCTAAACAAACATTGCTCAGTATTCGTGCGCAAGCAATAGGGGGCGCTATAGTACTTGAAAACCTGCCGAGCAACACAAAAATAGAACTGTATAGCTTGCAAGGCAAAGTTGTATATTCAACCAATTCTGGAAATTCTGGGGCTCTGAGAATTCAGGTTCAAACAGGAATTTATATAATGCGCGCAACGCTTGGAAGCGAGAAAAAGATACAGCGTTTTGTTGTGAAGTGACATAGGAGATATATGAAATGCAGCGCGTTAAAATCAACTCTAACGGCAGTATTCTGCCTTAGCGTTCTTTCGCTTGCTGCACTTCCAGAAATAAGGATTAATACTAAAGATAATGTTGCCATAAGTTCAACTTCGGCAAATTGGAAAGGTGCTGGCAACTGTGTAACTACCAATACCTTTATCCACAAATACGCTCCCATGTCGCTCACATTAACCGATCCAAGCAAATCGGCAAACAATATTTCGGTATCGGGATTTGCAGACTCAATTCGCATGCGTGGAAATTCCACAGCCGTATCGTCCATAAGCAAAAAACCTTACAGAATAAAATTCGGCGAGCATCAGTCTATGTTCGGTACCAAAAAACACAAAAGCTGGGCACTACTCGCAAATTGGTACGACCCAACATTTGCTTTGAATGCCGTTGCATTTGAGCTTGGCAAACGCATGGAGCTTCCTGGCACTCCTAATAATTTTTTTGTGGATCTTTATCTAAATGGCTCTTACAGAGGAATATATCAGGTGACCGACATTGTTCAAGTTAATAAAGGTAGAGTGGAAGTGGACGAAAAAGAGGGCTGGCTTGCTGAATTTGATTATCATTGCCCAAGCGATGCAGATGAAGTTGATTTCTTAACCACCTATCCAACTAGCCAACCATCAACTGCCTATAACTGGACTGTCCAATTGCACACATTCATAAAATCGCCCGAAACAAACTATCAATTTGTAAAAGACCAAATAAACGAGCTTACAAAGACCATGTTTAATAAATCTGGTTTTCCAGAAAATGGTTACCGTGACTTAGTGGATTTAGAAAGTTATGCAAAATACATAATGGTTGAGCTATTTATGGATAATTTTGATTTTATCTGTAAAGCAGACACTAATGGGCTTGCTTCAAACTTCGCTCATAAAGACAAGGGTAAAAAAATAGTTGCAGGACCTCTTTGGGACTTGGATTTGACTGCTGGCGTGGACGATAAGAAAAATTTTCCAAAGCACTTTCAGTACTTTAATTACCCCATAAAGCCCAAGCATCCATATTACAAGAGATTTTTTGATGACCCCGTATTTTTGGCTAAATGGAAAAAAACTTGGGATAAATATCTAAACGATTTCAAAGATATGACAAGATTTATGGATTCCATAGCCACCTATGTAGAAGGCTCTGTGGAAAAGAATTTTGCGCTTCAAAAAGGCGGCAGCAGCTATTACACGCCAGAGGCACCAGCAACTAAGCAAGCATACAAAGATGGAGTTGGCAAATTAAAAACCTGGTGGAACAGTAGAATTGATTTCTTTCAGCAAGAAATTAACAAAATGAATATTGATATCAGCAAAGATATAGTTGAGCCATCTAGCAGCAGCATAGCAAAATCTTCCAGCAGTTCCATAGAATATATATCTTCTAGTTCCGAAAACACAGAAATAACACCAATTCATACAGGCAACACCATAGTCCTTAATAATTTGCCAAGCAACACAAAAATAGAAGTATATAATTTGCAAGGAAAACTTATATACACATCTTCTAGAGAATTGGGGTCTATTCCAATTCAGACAAAAGGAGTTTATATAATAAAAACAGCACATGGAACTCAACGCATGGTGGTAAAATGAAAAAAATAACCCTAGCAGCAATAGCCTGCATTTGCACCCTTTCTCTTGCCGCTCTCCCGGAGCTTAAAGTAAGCACCAAGAACGGTGCCGCCATAACATCTTCTGCGGCAAATATGTATTCGCAGGCGCAGCAAACAGCCAACAACTGCCAGAACCATCTTATTTTCGTACACAAGTACGTTCCAGCAACAACAATTACGCTTACCGGCGCGACAGATCCAGATCACAACTTTTCCGTGTCATCTGGCAAGGATTCAATTCGTGGGCGTGGTAATTCCACTTGGGCTGGGGACAAAAAACCTTACAGAATAAGATTTGACGAGCATCGGTCTATGTTCGGTTCAAATAAACACAAAAGCTGGGCCTTGCTCGCAAATTGGTACGACCAAACTTTTGCACTCAACGCAGTTGGGTTTAGGCTCGGAAAAATTATTGGGATTCCGGGTACGCCAAACCAATACCTAGTTGATTTAACTATAAACGATAAATATATGGGTATTTACCAAATAACAGACATAGTCCATGTGAACAAAGGTAGGTTAGAAATAGACGAAAAAGAGGGCTGGCTTGCTGAGTTTGATTACCACTGCCCCAGCACCGCAGACGAAGTTGATTTCGCCACCAATTACCCTACGCCTGATGCTTCCAGATTGCACACATTCATAAAATCGCCAGAAGATTTACCGAAACTATCCGACTACGATTTTGTGAAAAAAGATTTAAATAACCTTACGGGTGCAATGTTTAATAAATCTGGTTTTCCAGAAAATGGTTACCGCGATTTAGTGGATTTGGAAAGTGTTGCTAAGTACTTGATGCTTGAGCAATTCTTAGACAATTTTGATTTTAACAACAAGTCAAACAATAGTGGCTTTCCAGCCTCAAACTTTTTTCACAAAGACAAGGGTTGCAAAATCAAGGCAGGACCTATATGGGATTTGGATTTGATAGCTGGAGTGGAATATAACTCCTTCCCCAAGCATTTCACAACGTCTAAAACTCCTGTAATGCCAAGGCACGCCTTTTACAAGAAGTTTTTTGACGACCCTGTATTCAAAGCCAAATTTAAAAAGAATTGGGATAAATATAAGCCCGATATTCAGGCAATGAACAAACAAGGTGGGTTTATAGATTCCATAGCCGCCGCCGTGGAGGGTTCTGTAGTGAAGAATTTTGCGCTTCTAAATACAGGCTCATCTTGCAAACCCACTCCTTGCACTACCAATTGCACTTGTGGTGCCGGCGGATTTTCCGGTATGCCGCCAATTGTGCTGGGAAGTTTGCAGGCATACAGAGACGAGGTTGCCAAATTGAAAACTTGGTGGAACGACAGGATTAAATTTTTCGATGACGAATTGACCAAAATGAATATAGACATTAGCAAAGATATTGCAGAAGAGCCACCAAGCACTTGTGTCAGTAATGCAGTTAAGGTTAAGCTAACTTGCGATGGTATTCAAGAAAATGTTGAGAAAGGTGCCACCATTGATATACCAGATTTAACGTGCAGCGATGGCAGCCAAGCAGATAATATAAAGTGGACAGGCCGCCCAGGAGGCAACAGTTCTTGGGCAGTGAGCGCAACCACTAACACCGCGAGCTATAACATAGGCGTAACAGCAGACTGCGGCTCGGCTCAGAATTTAACAGCAACCTGCGGCACAGTGGAAGTTGTAGAACCAGAACCTACCGATCCCACGCCAATAAGAATAGGCAACGCCATAGTCAACCTACCGAGCAACGCAAAAATAGAAGTATATAACCTGCAAGGAAAACTTGTATATTCTGGCTATTCTGAAAAATCCAAAATTCTGAAAATTCCAGTTCAGACAAAAGGGGTGTATATAATACGAGTTAAGCAGGGAAACTCAACGTCCACCTACCAAAATAGAATCTACCTTAATTGAAGGTTGCCCAACAGTGACAGGAACGTGACCGGAGCTTGCTCCGCACATTCCAGCTGCTAGTTCAAGGTCGCTTCCCACCATGCTTATTTTTGGCAAAATCTCATGTCCAAGCCCTATTAGCGTTGCTCCGCGAACAGCCTCGCCAAGTTTGCCGTTTTTAATCTCGTAGCCCTCTTCCACCGCAAAATTGAATTCCCCCGTTGCCGGATTAACAGAGCCGCCCGCCATTTTCGCCGCATAAAGCCCGTTATCAACGGTGGCCAGCATATCTTGCAGGTTTGAATTGCCGGGTGCTATGAATGTGTTTCTCATTCTGCTCACAGGGGCGTATTTGTAAGATTCCCTGCGTGCGCTTCCGGTTAAGGGAAGCCCAAGTTCCTTGGCTCCAACGCGGTCGCTCAAAAAGTTTTTCAAAATTCCGTTTTCAATTAACACTGTTTTTTGAGTTGGGGTGCCTTCATCGTCTATTTCAAGGCTTCCCCAAATTCCGCTCATAGTGCCATCGTCAATGGCGGTTAGCACGTCTTGTGCAACTTTTTCGCCTATTTTTCCGCAAAAAGGGCTTGCCTGCCTGCGCACGGATTCTGTTTCCAGCGGATGGCCGCAAGCCTCATGAAAAATAACCCCGCCAAAGGCATTTCCCATAATAACGGGCATTTGCCCGCCTTTTACATAAGGGGCTTTTAACATTCTCAAAGCCCTTTCTGCACAAGATCTTGACAATTCCTTAACAGGTAGGTTATCCATAAATTCAAACCCGCCAAGCGCACCGGGGCCTTCGTGCGCAGATGCTCGTTCTGAGTTTTCGCCTGCTGTTGCATTTACGGAGAATCTGGTTCTGGCTCTATTGTCGCAAACTTGCAAACCTTCGCTATTCCATATATTTATTTTTTGCTCGGCATCTGCGATAGAGGCTTCTACCTGCAAAATTTTTGAGTCTATTCTAGCCGCTGAATTTGCTGCAAACAAAAAATCTTTTTTATATTCCTGCCCAAATTTGCGTGGGTCTTTGAAACAGTCTTTTATATAAGATATATAATTTTGCTCTTTGCCAAACTGAAAATTAGCCTCTCCTTTTTTATTTTTTGAGAGGGATAAATTCTTTGCTATGTTCATAAGCACTTCTTCTGAATCATCGCTTGTGAAGCCGTAAAGAACCTCTGTTCCATATAACATTCTAATTCCAATTCCATAAATTATGGAAGCAGATGCACTCTCTATTTCGTTGTCTTTGAGCGCCAAATGCGTTTTTCTCGTTTCTTCTTCGTAAATTTCGGCAAAATCTGCCCCCGCCTCAAGGCAAAAGTCCAGAATTTTTTTTGGTAATGATGGGTGCATAAGGGGAATGTAGAAAAATTTTCTACATTTCACACATGAAATTAATGCGTTCTATTTCGGGTATTCGCGGCATTGTTGGGAAAACTCTCACTCCGCAAACGGTGATAAGCCACACAAAGGCTTTTTTGGAATTGCTAAAGGCAAAGAGAATAGTTATAGGCATGGATTCTCGCCCAACAGGTGTCAATATAGCAGAAATGGTTTGCGGAGTTTGCACTTTGTGCGGAGTTGAGGTTATGGACGCTGGTCTTGCCACTACTCCAACGGTAGAGCTTTTGGTTGAGCAGTTCAAAGCCGATGGCGGAATAATAGTGACCGCAAGCCACAACCCAATAGAATGGAATGCCTTGAAGTTTTTGAACAGCAGGGGAATGTTTTTAGGTCCAAAGGAGGTAAAAGAACTTTTTACAAGAGCAGATGCTTTTGGAAAAAAAGATAGCATACCTAATGGCGATGAAATACACATAAAAGCGACTATCGCACTGCCTTATGTTGACACGCAAAAAATAAAGGAGCGCAAATTCAAAGTTGCCGTAGATGCCGTGAATGGCGCGGGTTCTTTTGCCCTGCCAAAATTATTGGAATTGCTCGATTGCGAGGTTGTTAAAGTTCACTGCGAACCGAATGGGATTTTTCCAAGGGGTGCAGAGCCTTTGCAAGAGAATTTGAGCTATTTGAGCAAGGTGGTTAAAGAGAATAAATGTGATATAGGTTTTGCATTAGACCCAGATGCAGACCGCTGTGCCATAGTTAGCGAAAGAGGAGAGCCTATTGGCGAGGAATACACTTTGGCAATAGCGGCAGAAACTGTTTTGGAGCGAGATGCAAAGCCCATTTCCATAAATTTATCCACCTCTAGAATGTGCGAAGATTTAGCGGAGAAATTTGGAACAACTTGCTACCGAGCCGCCGTGGGCGAGATAAATGTGAGCTTGGATATGATTGAGCACCACTCCGTGGTTGGCGGCGAGGGCAATGGGGGAGTTATTTTGCCAGCTTTGCACTATGGGCGGGATTCTTTGGTTTCGGCTGCTTTGGTTTTGGATTTGCTCGCAAGGCAAAATATAAAAGTTTCGGACTGGGTTAAAAGCCATCCTTCTTATGCAATGCTCAAAAAGAAGTTTGAAATAAAAAACGATGTTTCTTTGGCTATGGAAAAAGCAGAAAAAGCCTTTGCAGATTGGAAGGCAGACAAGCGAGACGGTTTGTGGCTTGGCAAGGAAAAGAGCTTTGTGCATTTGAGAGCCTCCAACACAGAGCCTGTGATTAGGATAATAGCCGAAGCCCCCACGGCAGATGAGGCAGAGACGTTGTGCAAAAGGGTAGAGGCGTTGATTTAATAGCCTTGGCTTAGGCTACGACTTGTCAATGCCATATACCAAGAAGTCTATCTCGTCTTGTTTTTTGCCGGCTTTTAAAAGTGCTCTCGCAAATTCCGCCTGAATAGCAGATTTGGAGAGTTTGTTGCCGGATTCATCTACAGGACCGCTTGCAAACTTCTGATTTATCATCTCTTGGACATTTGAATTGTCTAGACCGCTTCTGCTTACAGCCATTACGCACCCCCATTGGTTACAGGGTAGCGTTCTATATAATTCTTTGCTATTGTTAATACTTCTAAAATGGTTATAGGTGTAGTTCCTTTTTTTTCTTTCTCTGCTTGGCAAATTTTGGTGACTGCGTTTTTTGCTACTGGGTCTGTGATGGTGTTGTTTTCAAGCAATTTTTCTACACTTAATTTTCGTAAAAGCCCAATTTCTTGTGTTGGGTACCACATTACATTCCCATAACCGTCTTGCCTATTTGCTACATCAATCACCCCTAGTTCTGCAAGACCGTCAATTACAAGACCTTTGCTTTGCGCTTCAAGTATTATTGTAATTCTTTTTGTTACTTTGCCGGGTTCTAGATGTTCGTCAAAAAGAACTAAAACATTCTCTGCGGGAACACTCTTCTCGAGCAATTCCTTCGTAGGAGGCATGAATGCAGTTCTTTTCTTCAAGTTTTAAACCTTCCTTTTATGTTACAACACAAAAATTCCAAAATATGGGAATTATATCCTTAATTCCCATATAAATTAAAGTTTTATTGCTAAAATTTAAGCCATGACAAAGCCTCCCGCAAGAATTTGCTCAAAAGAAACACCAGAATAGCGACAAAAGGCAGCTATTTTCATAAAAAACCTCTATTTTAAAGACCAAGTTCTTACGACGCAAAAAGTATGCCACTTTTTTTTGCATTTCCCCCTTGACAAGCCCAAAAAAATTTTCTATATTGCCTTCGGTGACTTGCATAAGCAGGTTGCGGCACACAAAGGCGTGTGTTTTTTCTTGTTGCAACAATGCAATGGGGGAAAATACACGCCTTTTTTATTTGAGGAGAAACTATGAAAGATATTCAACATCTTTTCGGAAGCTGCGTTTTCAACGATGCAGTTATGCAAACTAGGTTGCCCAAGGATACTTACAAGGCATTCAAAAAGATAACTTCTGAGGGTTCGCAATTAACCCCTGATGTTGCCAATGTAGTTGCCAATGCTATGAAAGACTGGGCTGTGGAAAAGGGTGCAACGCACTTTACCCACTGGTTCCAACCCATGACCAACATAACTGCCGAAAAGCACGATAGTTTTATCTCCCCCACCGGCACCGGAAAAGTGATTATGGAATTTTCGGGCAAAGAGCTTGTTCGCGGAGAGCCAGATGCCTCCAGTTTTCCCTCGGGCGGTCTTCGTGCCACCTTTGAGGCAAGGGGCTACACTGTTTGGGACATAACCTCTTATGCCTTTATAAAAGACGGAACCCTCTGCATTCCAACCGCATTTTGCTCATACGGGGGCGAAGCTCTTGATAAAAAAACCCCGCTTTTGCGCTCAATGGAAGCCTTGGACAAACAGGCAATGCGCATTTTAAAGCTTTTTGGCAACACAACCGCCAAACGGGTTATCACAACCGTTGGCCCAGAACAGGAATACTTCCTCATAGACAAAGAAATGTACGTAAAACGCCCCGATTTAATCTACACCGGCAGAACCCTTTTCGGTGCTCGCCCACCAAAAGGGCAGGAACTTGAAGATCACTATTTTGGCACTTTAAAGCCCAGAATTTCTGCATTTATGAAGGATTTAGACGAAGAACTCTGGAAACTTGGCGTTTATGCCAAAACCAAGCACAATGAGGTTGCTCCTGCACAACACGAGCTTGCCCCCGTATTCTCCACCACCAATATTGCCACCGACCACAACCAGATAACGATGGAAATTATGAAAAGCGTGGCAGACAAACACGGCTTGGCCTGCCTGCTCCACGAAAAACCCTTCGCTGGCATCAACGGCAGCGGTAAGCACAATAACTGGTCAATTTCCACAGACACAGGCATAAACCTATTGGAACCGGGCGAAACTCCTTACGAAAACGCTCAATTCTTGCTATTCTTGGTCGCAGTTATCAAAGCGGTTGATAAATATCAAGACTTGCTCAGAATTTCGGCTGCAAGTGCTGGAAACGACCACAGACTTGGCGCAAACGAAGCCCCTCCAGCCATAATATCCATATTCCTCGGAGACGAGTTAACAGCAATTCTTGAAGCACTTGAAGCTGGCACGGAATATAAAGGTAAGGGAAAAAACCAAATGGAAATAGGCGTTACCACACTGCCTAGCTTCCCAAAAGATTCAACCGACCGCAACCGTACCTCGCCTTTTGCATTTACGGGCAATAAATTTGAGTTCCGTATGCTCGGTTCCGCATTCTCCATTGCAGGGCCAAACTTTGTGCTGAACACAGTGGTTGCAGAAATTTTGCGTGAATTTGCAGATGGCTTGGAAAAATCCAAAGATTTCAAAGGCGATATGGCAAAACTTGTGAAAAACACTTTCCACGAGCACAAGCGCATTGTCTTTAACGGCAACAACTATTCCAACGACTGGGTGGTAGAAGCGAGCAATCGCGGGCTTTCAAACCTAAAGAATACAGTTGAAGCCATGCCTTCCTTTATTTCCAAAAAGAGCATTGAAGTGTTCACTCAGCACCACGTTCTAACAGAGCAGGAAATTCACTCACGCTTTGAAATTCTAATGGAAGGCTACTGCAAAGTCATTCATATAGAGGCTTTAACGATGGTAGATATGGTTAAGGGAGAGATTATTCCAGCCTGCATAGATTACCAAAACGAATTGGCAAATCTTTTGAACCAGAAAAAAACTTGCGGGCAATATGATAATTCGCTAGAAGCATATTTGCTGGAGAAAATTTCCAAACTATCCGCTACTTTGCTAAAGAAGCTGAACACTTTGGAAACCTCAATTTTAGACTCCAAAGAAGAGCAAGATGTTACCGCCCACGCAAGTTTCTACAGAGATAAGGTTTTCACATCCATATCTGAGCTTAGACTTGTTGTTGACGAGCTTGAAACATTAGTGGCAAGAAAACATTGGCCTTTCCCAACTTATGCGGAACTGCTTTACAGCGTAATTTAACCTAAACCAAGGAGGAAACATAATGGAAACAGCAACAGAAGCAGTGTTAAATTCAGGAGATACTGCATTTATGATAGTCTGCACAGCACTGGTGTTTATAATGACACCGGGGCTGGGCTTTTTCTATGGTGGCTTAGGTCGCCGTAAGAACGTGGTGAGCAACATGATGAACTCCGTATTTATTTTGGGGCTTGGAATGGTGCTTTGGAGCCTTGTAGGTTACTCTATGGCTTTCGGTGGCGATGGCTTGTTCATAGGCGGTTTTAGCAAAATCGGTCTATCGGGCATTGGCGTAAACACTCTTGATGGTAGCATTCCAGAATTTGTCACCGTGGTTTTCCAGATGACATTTGCGTTAATCACGCCTGCGATTATCACTGGATCACTTGCAGGGAGAATGAAATTCAAAGCGTTGTTTGCCTTTATAGGTCTTTGGTCCCTAGTCGTTTATTACCCGCTCGCGCACATGGTATGGGGTGGTGGTGGCTTGCTTGGAGACGGCTGGCTGAACTCGGTTGATTTTGCAGGCGGCAACGTTGTGCATATATCTTCGGGTGTATCAGGACTCGTGGTTTGTTTATTACTGGGCAGGAGACAAGGCTATGAACTTCATACTTATAGAATTCACAATATTCCTTTTGTTATGCTCGGTATGGCTCTTCTGTGGTTCGGCTGGTACGGCTTCAATGCTGGTAGTGCTGGTGCTGCAAACGGCTTGGCTGCTCACGCATTTGCAACAACGTCTATTTCGGCATCTGCGGCAATGCTTTCGTGGATGGCGATGGATGTTATTTTCAGCGGTAAGCCTACTCTAATCGGTGCTTGCACAGGAGTTGTGGCGGGCTTGGTTGGCATCACACCCGCTGCTGGATTTGTTCCAATTTGGGCTGCTTTCATAATCGGCTTTTTGGTAAGCCCTGTTTGCTATGGCGGCATTTTGCTGGTTAAAAAGAAACTGAAAATAGACGATTCATTAGATGCCTTTGGTTGCCACGGCATAGGAGGCATTTTTGGCGGGCTTATGACTGGTTTGTTTGCCGACCCCGCTGTCAATGAAACTGCAGGTTTGTTCTTTGGCGATCCCGCACAGCTCGGACGCCAGGCACTCGCTATAGTGATCAGCATAGCACTTGCTGTTGTGGGTTCATTGATTTGCGCTGGAATTGTCCGTTCTTTCACATCGCTACGCGTTGATAGGAAAAACGAACTTACTGGGCTAGACGTATCTGAACACGGCGAAAACGCATATCCAGCATATAACGGTTTGGATTAAGGAGGTAAACAGTTATGATTAAAATAGAAGCTATTGTTCGCGAAGAGAAGCTCGAAGATGTAAAGGCAGCTTTGAACAAAATTGAAGTCACTGGTATTACCGTTTTTCAGGTTATGGGATGCGGTGTGCAAAAAGGATATACCGAATTGGTACGTGGGCAGCAGGTTGACTATGCCCTAAGACCAAAAGTGAAATTCGAAATTGTTGTTTCTACTGAAGAATGGGCAGATAAAACAATCAAGGCCATTCAAGAAGCAGCCTATACAGGAAGTGTTGGCGATGGGAAAATTTTTGCTTATGATTTGCGTTCCGTTATGCGGATTCGCACTAAGGAAACTGGAACCCAAGCCATAAACTGAAATAGGGCTACGCAATGTTGCACTTTACAAAAATGCACGGTTGCGGCAATGATTACATCTATATCAATTGTTTTGACGTAGAAATAAATTTGTCGCAATCGCAAGTGGTGCAATTATCAAATAGACATACTGGTATAGGCGGCGATGGAGTTGTGTTAATTTTTCGTTCCAAAGTTGCCGATGCCAAAATGAGAATGTTCAATTTAGACGGCAGTGAAGGCAATATGTGCGGAAACGCCATCAGATGTGTTGCGAAATATCTCTACGATAATGGAATAGTAAAAAAAGAAGAAATGCGAATAGAAACGAAAAGCGGAGTGAAGGAACTTCACTTATTTACAAAAAATAATTATGTATATTCTGTGAAAGTAAATATGGGAAAAGCAGAACTTGTCCCCGAAAAAATACCAGTAAAGCTAAAAGGCAAAAACGCCATCGCAAAGCCAGTGATTATAGGCGGTAAAAAATATTCAATTACCTGTGTTTCAATGGGAAATCCTCACGCTGTGAACTTTGTTAAAAACGTAGCCAAGCTCGATTTGCCAAAAATAGGTCCTATGTTTGAAAACAATCGTCTTTTCCCCGAAAAAATAAATACAGAATTTGTTGAACTTGCAGGCAAAAATAACTTGAAAATGCGAGTATGGGAGCGTGGCAGCGGAGAAACTCAGGCGTGCGGCACAGGTGCCTGCGCCTCTGCTGTAGCAGCGGTTTTAAACGGCCATTGCGACAAAGATGCAGATATAAAAGTTCAGCTCCCTGGCGGCGAGTTAATTGTTAAATACACAGACGAAACTGTTTATATGACGGGCAACTGCGAGAAGGTTTTTGACGGCGTAGTTGAAGTGTAAATTTGTATATTAAGATTAAAAAAGGAGAATATGCAAATGAAAAACAGATTCACTGAAATAGCACTTACAGCAGGCGTTTTGTTTGTCTTGGCATTTACAATCAATTCCTGTGCTTCAAAAGCACAAAAGCCAAACACTTCAAACCAAGAAGAACTTGAACTTAGGGAAAAGAAAAACGAGATGATGAAAGAATTAGATGAAAATAGATAGGATAAACTCCGCCAGTTCTTTCCCGTTCTTCTCCGACTGCCTTTTGCTCGGATGCCAATCCGCACCATAACCTAGCGAGCCGTCTTGCCTAGAAAGCGAAAATCTGTGAACCGAAATACCTTGTTTTGCAAGTTCGGTTTTTGCCGCATCCAAAAATTTTCTGCATAGGGTTAAACTTGGAACTCCTCTGGGCCAAGAATCGTTTAGCATTGGACCATCTGTTATTATTATTTGAGCATCTGGATATTTTTCCCTAATCTGCTTTGCGAACTTCACAACTGAATTAACAAATCCTGCGGAATCTGGTGCGTTCACAGAAAAATCATTTGTTCCAAGCTCAATAACGGCAATGTCTGGTTGCCAAGAAAAATCCCAAGGGATTTTTGCATTCACGCTTATATACGGAAAAAATTCCGGCAAAGTTCGTTGGTCTCTTGAATCTGGGTTGCGATAAATCCCTCTGCCAGAGAAAGCCACTGTTCGCATTTCCGCATTGAGCTCCCTTGCGGCAACTCCTGCATAAGACGAAAACACATCTTGCGTTATGGGGGAATAGGTGTGCTCCTTTACTGAATCCAAAACTCCGTAGCCTGCCGTTATGGAATTCCCTAAAAATTCAATTTTGAGTTTTGGTTTTTGCGGCAATGCTTCTTTTTGGGGAGAGCCTTTTATTTCAAAGCCTTTGAAAAGAACATCGCCCTGTATGGATTCCGTGCGTTTAGCAATGCTAATCACATGAGTTCCATTTGCAAGATTTTTTGCTATGAGATGTTTTTCCTTGAAATTTGCCGATAAATCAAGAGGAGGCATTTGCTTGCCGTCTAAAACCACGCTAAACACATTGCCCTTGCTCTTTAGCAGAACGCTTGCCTCTGTTCCTTCAAAGGCAATGATAAATTCAACACCGGAGAACGAAGCTCTGGCAATATCCGCTTCTTTTGCAAAGCGACCATTTATGCGCACCGCCGGATCAAAAGGCGAGACTATTGTTTGAGCTACAACATTGCTCATAAGCATTCCAAAAAGTAAGTAGATAGGCACATAATAGAAAATAAAAAAATAAATTTCTATTTTTTCTTTCAATATAGGAGACAACACAAATGAGAAACAGACTTACAGAAATTGCACTCTCAGCAGGTACCTCACTTGCCTTGGTATTCACACTCAATTCCTGCGCCTCAAAAGCGCAACAAGCGGCAGCTGGAGGCTTTGAGACAGTCAAAACGCCTGCTAGTGAGTTGGAAGAGATAAAAAGAGATATGGAGAGCAAGCTCATCCCTTGCGGTATAGGTATGGGTGAGTCCAGCGATGAAATGGTTGCTAGGAACGTTTCTGGCGATGAAGCCCGCACGGATATGGCAAAAACGCTCAACAATTTTGTGGAACGCCTTAGCGAGGCGTATGCACAGAATGTGAGTAGCGAGGCTAAAAAGATATGGGAAGAAGGCGTTAGGCAGTCAACTCATCAGGAACTCAACGGAGCTACTTCTTACAAATCTATTGTGCAGTTCAACAAGGAGAACGGACATTACAAAATATATTCCCTTTATGTGATGAACCCCGATTTGCTCAAAAAGGCTGTGCAGGCTGCCACTTCAAACCAAGAAGAGCTTGAGCTGAGGGTTAAAAAAGACGATATGATGAAAAAACTTGACGAAGGTACTGCGGCGTATCAAGAAAAGTATAAAAGGTAGGATGTGCCTGTAAATTTGTTTGCCTTGGTAATCCTAGGGCTTATGGGCTGTGCTTCAACGGTGCAGCAGGAGCCTGTGGCTGAATGCAATTCTGATGAATTTCGTGGTTTTGGCGTTGGTGAAAACGAGAACGAGGCTCTGGCAGAAGCTCGTTCCGCATTGGCAGGGCAAGTGAGTTCATCCGTCAATGTGACAATAGAACGCATAGTGAGCCAGCAAATTTCAAACGGAAAAGAGAATTTGAATTCAAGATACAAATCCAGAACAACCATAGAATCTGCCCTTCCAAACGCCCACGATGCCCGCATAGTGCGCAGCAAGCGCAACGGGAACAAGACAAGTGTCACGGTCTGTATGAGCAAGGCAGATGCCGCCAAAAGTTTTTTGGAGAGGCAACGGCTATTGGAAGATTCCCTCTCGCTTGCTTCCAATACGGCAGTAAGCACAGAACACCCCAAGCATAAAAACGAGGCGTGGCGCAAAACGCAAATGCTCTACAACGATTTCGTTAGAATCCAATACTTGCTTGAAGGCTGGGGAGTCAAAAGCCCTTATCTGGCAGACGAGATTTATTTCAGAGCAAGGGAAGATTATAGGAATTACTGCCAGAATATGAAAATTTTTTGGGAAGATATCGCGAATGAATGTTCAGAGAAGGTTTTTGCAATTCTTTCTAAAAAAATAAAGATGGAAAAATCAAAGTGTTCTGATGGATTAAGCCTAAGTTTTAGTTGCTCGGAGAGATGCAAATCATCTTCTTTTGGCGTGGAATGTTTTTATGAACCGTCTCTCTCCCTTGAATCTTGCGATGGGCAATCTTATTCTATGCTTAAATCCCAAACACCTGTGATAGGCAATGATATATACATCGAAAGTAAAGCGAGGGAAAGACTAGCTGAAAATTTGTCCAAGGCGACTTTTTTGGGTGAATGGGAAAAGGAGTTAAAGGAGTGGGTGCCACAATGCGCAGACTGATTTTTTTTGCTTGCCTGTTTTTTTTAGCGAATATGTCTTTTGCTGAGGGCAGGCGTTCGGAAAGGTTTCCTTTGCCAAAAGAGTTGCAAGGCGAACTTCCGTGGTTCGCTATGGTTATGAAAGATGGTGATGGAACTTACAACGGTGTATTGAGCAAAGATAAATTAAAAGCTATTGCCAAGCAAAAAAATAGCAAAAGAGTTGTGTTTGCTTTTTATGCTACTTGGTGCATACCTTGCAGGGAAGGTCTCACTCTGATTAGCAACAATGCGGCGGAATTGGAAAAGAGCGGGGTTTTGGTTGTTTTGGTGAATGTGGGTGAGGAAGATTTAACCAAAGTGAATAGATGGGTGAATGGATATGTAAAAGATGGCTGGCTGCTCGGCTTTGATAAATTCAACAACATACCTGAGAATTTTGGACTATCCAAACACGATAGCGAAATGCCGTTGCCTAAAACTTTGCTGCTGAATAATGATTTACGCCCACTTATGCTCATTGGGCAAGAAGGCGATGATTTTATACAGATATTGAAGGACTGAGCACGTTGGTTTCGGCTACGCTCAACCAACGTTCATTGAGCGAAGCTGAAATGAGCGGGCATCGGGGTTCTGACAAAAAGATTTGCTCTACCCTAAAAAAATTTTCCCAAATGGGGTAGCATATACTCGCAACTTGCAAAATTAAAATATTATTGCAATATCTCAATTCCCCATTTCAAAAAATCATCTTTCAATTTGCCAAGTTCATCTTTATTTCGTATTCCTTCCAACAATTCAAGATAAGTTATTGCAGAAACTTTAAAAGGAATAACATTCAGTATAGTTTTTTTAGCAACTTCATAACCTCTATAAAACCATATTAAAACATCAGTATCTATAATCAAAATTTCCTGCCCTTTCTTAAATTGCGAACATATTCACTAGCATCTCCAATATCTTCCCTATCTTTCCACATTCCAAAAGAAACGGCTTGCTTTCGGCAATTTTTTTTAATCGGTTTATCCAAGTTAATAAACTTTAACTTTGCCAATTCTTGCAAAATACTCATCGCACCATTTTTTAATATGCTAACAGTCAGTACCTGCGGCTCGACCAATGCTACTCCTGCTGAATTTTTTGCTTGCATAAAATACCTCTATTAAAAATAAATATAGTAAATATTAAGCAGAATACACCACCGGCATTTCTCGTTTATGCTCACTGACCTTGTGAAATTTCTCTATAACGGCTTTATCCTTTTCGTTCACAACGCCATTCAACAAAAAGTCATCTATGCTGCTATAACTAATACCCATTTCGCTTTCGTCTGTTTGGCCGTCAAAAAGACCAGCCGAAGGAGCCTTGCTTATTATAAAATCAGGTGCTTTTAGAAAACGAAGAAAATCGTAAATTTCGGTAACCGTGAGGTCTGCAATTGGGTTAAAGTCAAAAGCACCGTCTCCCCATTTTGTGAAATAGCCCATATATCCTTCGCTCCGGTTGCCTGTTCCTGCAACAAGTCTGTTTTCGCTTGCTGCGATGGAGTAGAGCGCAGTCATTCTAAGGCGTGGTGCTATGTTTGCAGTTGCTAAATCGGTGAGCTTTGTATTTTCGCTTATGGAACGCACAAGTTCATTTTTCACAGCAGACAAATCAACTACTCTCACAGCTATGTCAAATTGCTTGGCAAGAGCGAGACCATCTGTTTTGTCTATCTCGTAATTTCGCTTTGAACCACAGGGCATAATTATACCAACAGTATCGTTGCAAGCCATTTTGCAGAGAATCCCGACAAGCGCGCTATCTTTGCCGCCGCTGTTTCCATAAACAACGCCTTTTGCACCCGCAGATTTTATAAGGCCGCGTATAAATTCAACACGCTGCTTTGTTTCTGTCTCATAGTTTCTCATAAACCCTCCAAGTTGTGGAAAGAAGTGTATCTAAATCGGAATATTTTGCCTGCCAATCTAAAAATTCTTTTGCATAAGCGGGATTTGCTAGAACAACAGCTGGGTCGCCTGCTCGCCTGCCTATTATTTTATAATTTACTTTTTTTCCAGAAATACGCTCCGTTGCTTTTATAACTTCCAAAACGCTGTTTCCGCTATTAATACCCAAATTAACGGTAAAACTATCACTTTCTTGCAACTTGTCAAAAGCCATTCTGTGAGCTATTGCCAAATCACTCACGTGGATATAATCCCTAATGCCTGTGCCGTCTTTTGTTTCGTAATCATTTCCAAAAACATCAACGGAGGCTCTTTTGCCCGCGGCCACTTCCATAACGATGGGAATCAAGTTTGCGGGATTTTGTTCCAAGCCGCTTATTCTGCCTTTAATATCGTAGCCTGCTGCATTGAAGTAGCGGAGAGCCGCGTATTTTATGCCCCTTAATTTTCCATACCAATGCAAATATTGCTCAATGGCGAGTTTTGTGTAGCCGTAATAATTTTCCGGTTCTGTTGGATGCTTTTCGTCCATAGGCAGGTACTTTGGGTTGCCATAAACAGCGGCAGAACTGGAAAACACAATGTATTTAACTCCGTGCTTTGATGCACAGTTTAAAATATTCAATGAACCTGTTATGTTATGAACGCTGTATTTTTCCGGCTGTGTCATGGATTCGCCTGCTGCTTTGAGCGCCGCCAAATGCACAATGCCAACTGGTTTTACGCTACCTAAAAATTCATCTAGCTTTTGAACATCTAAAATATCGCCTTGCGTGAAACTCGCCTCTTTGAACAAATTTTGCCTAAGACCGCTACTCAAATTATCGTAAACAAAAACTTCACTCCCAAAATCCAAAAGCTCTCTTGTTACGTGCGAACCTATATAACCAGCACCACCTATAACAGCTATTTTCATCGGTTTAAAATCCCTGCCCTATTATGAAGTTAAATTCCATTGAGCCAACGCTTGGGGCATCAAAACCACCCCATTCACCTGGGTCAAGAGGCCATGCAAAATCAAAGCCTATAATGCCGAGCATTGGAACTATAACACGGAAACCAAATCCAACATCCCTTTTAAGCGAAGAAATATCCCATTCGCGTAGCGGCGAGCCAATATCTTTGCTAACTTTTTCATTTGTGGAATAACGCTCGCCAAACACATTTCCTGCATCAAAGAACAGAGGAAGCAAATAAAAACGATTGGGTGCAACGGGGAGTGTAAGTTCCGCTCCAAAATACTGGTAGCTGCGACCAAGCCTATATGCACCAAGAGAACCGGCGGTATAACCGCGCATCAAACCCTTGTAGCCAAGTGCGCCGCCCATTTGATAAAGGGTGCGGTATTGCAGAGAGCTTCCAGTGATGACACCAAATTCGTTTGCTATGCCAAGGGCAAGTTTATCGGAATAAAGCGGGAACCACCATTTTATGCTCAAGTCGGTTTGCAAAAAGCTGAAATTTCCATACAAGAAATTAGGAATAGCCCAAGAAGTTGATAGCACGTAGCGAGAACCATCAGTTGGGAAAATAGGCAAATTTTTATCGTCTCTAATTATTACAAAATCAAGCGAGGCTTCGTTTCCTGTAAAGAGAACAAGGCTGCCTTCTACGTTTGGTCCCTGCTCATTTCTTTGCCAACTGATACCGGTTTGCGCATAAAAATAATCGTCTGGCCAAGTTAGCCTGCGACCAACATAAACACTGCCGCCATAGCGAAGAATATCGTGCGAGTAGCCATAAGAATTTCCTCTCCACCACGAATAATTCGCAGAGGTTCCTATTTTGGTTGGGGTGTCAAAAAGCCAAGGCTCGGCAAAACCTAACGAAATGCTCTTTTTGTCAATTCCGTATTCAGCGTTCATATTTGCAGACTGGCCATCTCCCATGCAGCAATTAGGAATGGAGAGATTAAGTGTGAATACCAAACCGTCTGCTTGGCTATATGCTGCGCCCGCACCAAACTGCCCAGTGCCAGCCTCACGCTCGGTAACTGCAAAAACCAAATCCACATCTTGCTCGCCAGCAGGCTGAATATCCGGCACCACGTTGTCAAAATAATTCAACTGCATTATATCCCTAAAACTGCGCTCCAAAAGGGATTGCCTGTAAGTATCGCCGGGGTATAGCTTTATTTCTCTGCGTATAACCTTATCTTTTGTTTTTGTGTTTCCACGAATATGAACCTTGTGAATTTGAGCTGGCAAACCCTCTCGCAAGGCATAACTCAAATTGACAATGGAATCGTTCACAAAGTTTTTTGTTTCTTCCATTTGCACAAACAAATATCCATCTTCCCTATAAGCATCGGTGACGGCTCTTTTGGTGGCTTCGTATTGATAGTAATCAAAAACTTTGCCACTGTCTAAGCGAACCTGTGCTTGCAAAAATTCAACAGGCAAAACCTCGTTGCCCATAAAATGCACACTGCCTGCATAATACTTTCTGCCTTGCTTAATTTTTATGGATATGCGCACATAGCTTGCCGTATTAACGCTATCGTACTGCATAAGGGCAGGGATTGTCTCTTCCAAAGAATAACGGGTTAAAAGCCTTTCTTCGTAGGGAGTGCGTTTTTTTATTGAGAGCAGGCTATCTATGCGATGATTTTTCCAAACCTTGCCCTTTAAGGTCTTTATCCACTCCTTTCTAATTGCGCCATAAGTTATTATGTTATTCAAAATATCTGCTGCCAATTTTTCGTTTTGCACATCTGGCAAGGGAAAAGCCTGAGCATCTCCCATTTTTGACCTGTGTTCCCTATAATAGTGAGAAGACATAGCCATAGCCTTGCCAACTAAATAGTGCAGGGGATTTTCCTTGTCTTGCATGTTTTTGTTGAGCAGGGAATAGAGAATCGGCAAACTTGAACCATTGCGCGCCATGCGTCCCAAATAAAAGCGGCAAGTGGAATCGGGCATATAATTGGCGTTGTATTCCAAAAGTTCCGCATCTAAAAAGCCATAGTGCCTAGCCACATTGATAACGGTATCTCTATCCGAATTGAAAACATCCAATTTGAAATCGCCGCCTCCCCACCAAGAATCCGTTTTTGTGAGCATGCGGTCAAGGAATTCCTCTCTGGGTATGTTATCGTTGCCAGAAATCGAAATGGAATCCACTTTTACCTTGTTTCCCTCGCTTACATATATTGTAACTCTGTTTTTATGCCCCTCAACGGGAATTTCTTTGATCCAAACCTCAACGAGCAAAAATCCCTGAGAGCGGTAATGGTTCAAAATAGCTTGCCTATCACGCTCCAAATCGCTTTTGCTGTAAACATTGCCTTTAATCACTCGGATTTTCAACCTGAGGTCTTCTTCCGTAATATCATCGTTGCCTTCTATGAGCAGGGTGTCTAGAGCAGGCTGCTCGGCAACCTCAAAAACCAAATCCACATCCCCATTCTCGCCGTATCGTGCATAGGCCTTAATATCGCTGAACATTCCGGTTTCATAAAGGGATTCTATGGATTTTTTAACTTGCTCCGCCAAAACAGAGGGCTGGTATCTTGTATTTTCTTTCACAGATATGCGAGATTTGAGCGAATGAGTGTCTGTATATAAAACGCCATCTATGCTTATGCTGCCAACCCTATTGCTCTCCGAAGAACTCAAGGGCATATCAACGAATTGCGCAAAAGCAGAAACGCACAAAAACAATAAAAATAATAGTATTCTAAAAAACATTGAAGGTTAAATATAGTAAACATAAATTTTACTACCTTTCTTTCGTGATTCACCCGTCCGCAATAGTCTCTGACAAAGCCGAGGTTTGCCAAAGCGCAAGCATCGGTCCTTGGTGCGTGGTGGAAGATGGGGCAAAAATAGCGGAAAATGTTGTTTTGGACACAAGGGTTCATGTTTTTGGCAACACGAGCATCGGGGAAGGAACCCGCATTTTTGACGGAGCCGTGGTTGGAGGCGACCCGCAAGCGTTGAAATACGAAGGAGAGCAGACTTTTTTGGAAATAGGCGAAAACTGCACCATAAGGGAATACGCTACCGTAAACAGAGGTTGTGGGGAAAACTCGGTCACCAAAATCGCAAATAACGTTCTGCTAATGGCATATTCTCATATAGGGCACGACTGCTTTTTGGAAAAAGGAGCGGTGATTTCCAACGGGGTGCAGCTTGGGGGGCACGTTAGGGTTGGGGAGTTTGCCACCATTGGAGGCGGAACTTATGTTCAGCAGTTTTCAAAGATAGGAGCCTATTCGTTTGCGGGTGGAACGCTCAAAATAGACAGGGATGTGCCTCCGGCAGGCAGAGCTTTGGGCAATCCGGCTCGTTTTGCGGGGCTAAATTTGCATGCCTTGCGCAAACACAATTTTTCAGAGGAGAGAATAGCCCTTTTGGAGAAAAATTACAGGGAATTGTATCGTAGCGGCAAGCCTCTAGCAGAGGCAATTTTAGATTTTGCAAAGGGAAAAACGGACTGCGACCCGCTTTTAAGCGATTTTTTTAAGGATTTTGATGGCAAAGTGAGCCTTTTGCCCTTGTTTTCCCCCTGATTTTTTACTATATTTTAAACCTACAATTTACAGGAAACATTATGGCAGCAGTAATTCGCTTATCTAGATTTGGAAAACGCCACCACCCAACATACAGGGTTGTGGTAACAGACAGCCGTAAGGCTCGCAATGGTCAGTTCATAGAGCAGCTTGGCTTCTACGACCCAAATTTGAAAATCCCAGACGTTCGCTTTGTGTACGATAGAGTTATGTATTGGCTAGGCGTTGGTGCTCAACCCTCCGATACCGTCCGTTCCTTGCTAAAGCAGAAAGGCATAATGGCTCTTTTCCACGAAAAACGCGCCGGCAGAAGCATTGAAGGCAAAACCCCAACACCTATACCTCTAAAGGCTAAAAAAGCAAAGCTAAGTCCAAAAGCCAAAGCTCGTTTGGAAGCAGAAAAAAATGCAGCGGCAGCTCCGGCACCAGCGGCAGAAGCCCCGCAGGGCTAAAAAATGGATTCTTTTGTGGCTGTGGGGCGTTTAATGCGAACTCATGGCATTTATGGCGACATTCTCTGCAAACCTCTAAGCCACGATTTTGATAGACATTCCTTGTTGAAAAAAGTTTATTTGGAAACCACTTCGGGGGGCATTAAAGAAGCGTTTATTTCGCACTCCGAGGCCTATGGCTTTTTGTGGAAATTCCGTTTTGAGGGTTTTAACTCGCCAGAGGCGGTTCAGCCATTTGTGAATGCTTATGTTCTGATACCAGAAACCGAAAGGCTGCCTCTGCCGGAGGGTGAATTTTATTTCAGCGATTTTGAAAATTTTGAAGCGGTGGATAAAGATGGGAACTCGGTGGGCAAGGTTTTAAGTGCAGAGGATATGCCCTCGGTGAATGTGTTTAATTTGCTCGTTGGCGAAAAGGAAATTGCTGTGCCCTGGATTGACGACTGCATTTTAAAGGTTGATATGGAAGGGAAGAGGATAGTGGTGAATGTGGAATATATTGAAGTTTTAGTTAAATGAGATTGGCAAAAAATCCATGCCTGCTGGCGTTCTTTTTATCTGCAAATGTTTTCGCCCAAGGCATTATTCCCGATTCCCTGCCCGTGTGGAGGGGATATGAAAATGCAATGGATTCAGCAGAGCAAAAAGATGTTCCGCAAACAGAAAATACTCTGCAAACCAAAGGCAGCAAAAGTCTGCAAACATCAATAGGAAATGGCGGCGCAGATATTCAGCAAGAGTTAAGACTTTCTATGCAGGGCGAAGTAGCAGATGGAATTTTTGTTGATGCTTATCTTGTGGATTTGGGAAGGCCTGCTGGAACGGAAGTTTCCACAACACTGAGAGAGGTGGACGCGGCATATATCGGAGTGGAGAGCAAATGGATGAAATTGGAACTTGGAGATTTGAACTACGAAATAAATAAACTCTCTCTCTTTGGATTTCGCAGACAAACTCTCGGAGCGAGTGGCAGATTGAAAGGCTCTAATGCAGAAGCTGGTGCAATTTATGGCACAGACAAAACGCTTAGGCAAAGCACAACAATTCGCGGACGGCCAAGTCAGCAAAAGGGTTATTTGCTTTTTGAGGGTAGCACCTTTGGCATTATTGCTCCGCATACGGAACGTGTTTATTTGAATGGTGTTTTGCTCGTTGGTGGCAGAGACTATGAAATAAATTATGCAGGCGGTGTTTTGGATTTTTTGGGGAAAGTTATTCCGGGGCCAGAAGACGAGATAAGAGTGGAATACGATTCTTACAATTCCCTGAACCCAAGCGAACTCAGAGGCACAGATGCTACATATCGTTCAAAATTCGTGTGGTTAGATGTTGCGGCTTTTAATTTAAGGGATTCGCTTAAAAGCGACAAAATGCTCGGTGCAAGGCTCAGAACTGGAAATTCGCTTTTGTTTGCGGATTTGGAAATGGCGATGAATGAAAACGACAATAAAGCCTACAAATGGTTTTTTGAAAGCGATAGCAATTCGCGGCAAAAATCCATAATCAAAGTTTCAATAAAAGGTGGTTTTGCAGATAGCGGTTTTGCAAAACCAGAATATGAAGGAACGGGGAACGAATGGGATGCTTTTATTTTGCGAGACAAATGGCTTTTAGACAGCGTTTCTAAAGGAGATTTGCGCTACGATGAATTTAAAACTACTATGAGGCTGCCACTTGGATTTTTCCCAGGTTTTTATATAGGTCACAGAAATTTTGAATCAGTTAGAAGCGAGGGATTTTTACGCAGAGAAACAGAAAAAGCAGAAAGTCAGCTTTCAGTGGCAAACATAAACGCAAAACAGGATTCCGCAAAGCGTTCTTTATGGCAAAGCGAAATTCACAGCAAATTTTTGCAGGGAACTTACCGCCCTTATGGAAATTTTCGCATAGACAGCAAAGAAAATCTGCGTTCAATTTACGGCTTGGAATGGGGAAATGAAAATTCAAGCTATGCAAACTCGGAAATTATGCGAGAACAAGCAGATACAAGCGAATTTTCCAACTGGAAAACTTTTGTCTCCTTAAAAGAAAGAGATTGGCATTCAAATACGCTTTTTCAAATCAGAAAAGATTTTACCGAAGGGCGGCAGGGTTTCTCGTGGCTTTTAGATCAAAACGCGGGTTACGATAATCCAAATTCATTTTTGCGAGGCGAGGCATATTATTCTTTTAACTACACCGATGAAGTTCCTTGGATTCCCATATACCGCAGAGTTCCAGATGGCACAGGCGATGTTTATTACGATTCTTTGAACGGGCAATACATAAGCGGGGCAGATAACGGAAATTTTGTTTACGAAGGCTTGGGGCGTGTGGATTCGTTAGCGAGCAAGAGCAGCAAAAATAATCTAAGATGGAATTTGTCTGTGCATCCTGATATTATCATAAAAAAAGGTTTTTTAAGTGATATGACATTTTTCGCTAATGGCGAGTGGCTTTTGCATAAAACGGATAAATTGCTGTTGCTGGAAAATTCCGCTCTTTGGGAGCATCCAAAAAATAAGGGTTCATTGATGCTTGCGATAAAAAATAAATGGGATAAAGAGCCGCAAATAAATTTTGAGGAGGTTTCTTTTGGACAAGAGGCGACAATTCACTACAAGGCTATAGAAAAAAATGATTATTCTTTGAGATTAAAAAGAGAAGAAGCTGAATTTGCCCTTAGCGATTTGGATTGGATTTCTTATGAGGGTGAATTCACTTGGCAAAGGGAACTTGCCGCTGGTTTTTCTCTATCGCCTTTTTACTCAAGAAAACTCACCTCTGGTTTTTACATAGAAGAATCTTGGAACGCCGTTTTGCAAAAAGGCGGCATAAATGGAAAATGGCAAAACGAAAGAGGCGATTTGGCGCAGCTTGGCGTTGCTGGAAACTATGTTGAAAAATCAAGCGAAGTTTCTCCATATTCCGCCGTTGATGGTTTTGAAAAGGGTTTTTCTTGGCGAATCAACGCACTTGCTCAAATATGTTTCAGCGATAATTTTTATATGTCTTCGCAGTATATTATGAGAATATGGCGTAGCGATGTGTTTCAGAAACTCAATTTGGAGGCGAAGGCTATTTTTTAATGTATCATTGTATTATTCTGGAAAATAAGTAAAAATTGTCAGAGTTATCAATGTTCGTATCGCAGGTATTACTAGGGAAAATACTTAAAATTTATTTTTCTTCAAAATTTTATCCAAAATATATTTATTAAACCAAGGAGTTGGTAAATTACTTTCTAAAAATAATCCTTTGTATTCTTTTTGAACAAATTTTTGAGCAATGAAAGAATGTTTTTTGCCAGAATTATCAAAAAAGAAAGCTCTATCTGCCAAAAGCATTGCATCGTAAATGTTGTTTAAACAGCGATGGTATCTTTTTTTGATTTTTTCCAAAGGCACTGAATGTCCACCCATTTTTTCCCGCATCTGAACTCTTTTTTTGTTTATATCTGGATGAGATGTAGAAACTACGTAGAGATAAATTTTATATCCACATTTTTTTGCATTAGAAATTTCAACTAATTTTGATTTATGAGATAGCACAGTTTCAAAAGCGAATGACGAGCTTGAATTCGAAAGTATTTTTTTTCGTAAAAATTCCGCTATGCTCGCGGATATATAATCAATTCTTGAAAGATTTTTGTCTTTTAATGTTAGAACGTAACCTTGTACATTGAGATATTCGGATAAAGGCTTGGTTAATTTTGGCGGAAAAGCTGGGGTTTTTAAAAAATCAGATAAATCATGCCTTGAAATTTTTATCGGAAAAACTTTTAAATCTAATGATTCTTTTAATTTTTTCGTTATTTCATCCGCATTTATAAAGCAATAATTTTTAAAGACCTTTCTTTTATTAGTCAGATAATAATAAAGCGTTGTTTTTCCTGACCCATTTGGTCCTGCAAATATTCTTAATCGTTTTAAACGTGGCATACAATTGAAATATTATTTTTTTTTACATGCTCTTAATTTTATAACGCAGGCATTATTCATAGCTCGTTCAAGAGAATTCTGCAATGCTGATTTTTTTCTTGAAATTTCATCTGACCTTTTTTTTCTCACATTTGAATGTTCCTGAATGAAAATAATACTGTTATTTTCATGAGTTACTTCCAACCCTAAATGCCTAGCTCTTTTAATGACATTTACTCGCCTAGGAATTTCTGCCAGCACTTTTTCTTTCCCGTTAGAAGATTCTTGAATAATTTTATCATCCTTGATATAAGTAACTGCCAATTGTTTTTCTTTAGCTTTTCGAACTGCCTGTTCACCAGCTTTGGCAAGCATTTTTTCATATTCCTGGAATTTTCGAGTTCCTATTACAAACTCATTTTCATTATAATGAACCATGAGTATAATATAGTAAACCAAATAGGGTATGGAGACTAACATATACCTGCGGCACTGGCATCTTTCTGTGAAATAAGTATAACAAACACTTGTTAAAGCATTTATATATGGGTGTTTTTACTGTTTTGGTAATTCTGGTTCAGACAAAATGGGATACATACCCAAACAACAACTTTGCCGCATTGCTAGATGCCTTGCACAAAAAGGCATTGAAATCGTGCTCATTGCCTTCGCCAGATGCTGGAACATCTGATAAACTGCGTATAACTGCAAATGGTATTTTAAAACGACTGCAAACAACCGCTATGGAAAAAGCCTCCATTTCTACACATACAACCCTATTGTTGAAACGCCTGTGAATTTCGCGCACTTGCTCGCTTTGGCAAATAAAAGCCTCCGAGGAGCCAACTGTGCCTGTATGCACGTTTGTTAAAGTTGCTGCTGCCTCAACAAGTTTGCTTTGCAGTTTCTCATCAGTGTAATAAGATTTTGGCTCGCCGAGCACTTGCCCGTATTCACAACCCAAAGCGGTTAAATCAACGTCAACAGCTACAACCTCTTTTGGAATAACTATATCCAAAATTTTTTGATTTGTTTGCAAACCGCCTGCAGTGCCAACATTTATTATTTCACTGGGTTTAAATTCTTTTGCTACCAAGGCGGTATTTAACGCGGTATTTGTTCTGCCAACTCCAGATAATGCGAGAATAAATTTAATTTCATTATGCTCAAAAATATACACAGGCATTCCATAAAGCTCGGTTTTGCTTGGGTTTGCAGAGGCAAATAATTCAAGAACTGCATCTAATTCTTGTTGCATAGCGGTTAAAACGGCAATGGTTTTCATTTGCAGCACCTAAATCCTACGAATGGATATTCGTTTTGCGGGTAAAAGCTATATGATGTTTCTGTGCAGGAACTTTTGTTTTGTGTATTCCACGCACCACCTGCAACCAAAAACAAACCTTCTCGCTGTGCAGGCGTACTTGTCCATTCCCAAACATTTCCGCTCATATCGTACATGCCATACCAACTGCGGCAATGCTCCTTATAACCGGAGCGACCTGGCTCTTTTGCAGATTTCAAATCCGTTGCGCATTTAGTTTGGTTATAGGTGCCGCCATAAGGATAGCGTGCATTTGAGTTGCCTTTGCAGGCGGCTTGCCATTCGTCTATGGAGCACAACCTTTTCCCAACGCTCACGCAAAGGCGGCTTGCCGCATCTTGGCTAACCATATTGTGCGGTTTTTCGCCGTGCTTGTTTGGAAATTCATAGGCATCTATGCAAACTGTTTTTCCTTTAACCGGAACAGGGTAGGAGTTTTCTGCGCAAGAGTTATCGCTTGCCATATCATAAGCGGCAAGTTCCCAACTGCTCGCGTTTTTTGCAGAATCTATTGCTCTAAAATAAACATTGCCTGTTTTGTTGTAATTTTCAATTTTGCCACCCTTGATTGCATTCAAAGAATCCCCTGCGGAAATTTCCGTTTCGCATTTGGGTTCCGCGCATTCAACACGCAAATTCACAGGTTTGTAATAACGGCCAGCAGGTGGCAAAATAGAAGGTGTTGGAGGAATGGAATCGTTTGAACTGCTAGAACTTTCAGGTGGCGGCGCTTGCTCTGCTTTTTCCTCTTGAACTATTTTATTTGGCTGCTTTTTAGGCAAAACAGAATCCCCGCTAGCCGAATCCACTTTACCAATGGTATCTGCCTTGACTATTGAGTCTGCTATTTTTTGAGCTTGTTCTATTGCAAACAACAATTGCTGCTGTTTTTGTTCTTCCAATAATGTTTCGTTTCTCTTTTTTATTTCACATTGAAATATTAAAAACGTAAGCAATAACAAAAATAATATTATGAGCAAAGCTATAAAACGGCGGTGACCTTTTTTCTTCTCTTCTTCATTTTCTTTTTCAGTCTTCATAAAGTTCTTTCCAGTGGCGTTTTATTTCTTCTTCCAATTCTCTTTTGCTCTGCCTTGTGCGAAAGCTATCACGATAAGCTATGGATATATAGCCCGTTTCTTCAGATACAACTATCACAAAAGCATCTGTTTCCAAGGCAAGGGCTTTGGCAGCTCTGTGCCTCATTCCACCGGATTGTTCGGCTGCGGCAGCACCGCTTGGCATGGGTAGCACGCAACCGGCTGCTATAATTTTATTTCCCAAAATTATCACCGCGCCATCGTGCAAAGCGGTTCCGGGGTAAAAAATAGAACATAAAAGTTTTTTGGAAAAATCGCCATTTATCACTTCACCAGAGTCAACATAAGATTTTAAACCAACCCTTTTTTCCAGCACTATCAATGCTCCATATCCTTTTCTCTGCAATTCCAAAACAGAATCCACTATTTTTGCGGTTATATCGTCTAAGCCGCTGCGTTTGAAAAATAAGGTTCTGAATCTGAAAACATTTGCTATTTGCCCTATTCTCGTAAGCATGCCTCTAATTTCGGGTTGAAACACTATAACTATAGCCACCACACCCAAGGCGCTCAAACTGCCTATTAGCCAAGTTAATCCACGCAAATCAAAAAGCTGGGAAAGAAACCAAATTGCTGTAATCAAAACCACGCCAAAAAACATTTGAACAGCGCGAGTTCCTTTGAAAAGCAAGAAAAAACAATATATTATACAGGATATAAAAAATATGTCCACAAAATCTGAAAAACTTACATCTATTATGCCAAACAATTTAAAATTCAAAATTTCATTGAACACGTTTCCTCCACGCCCACAGAGCAACTCCGCTTAAAATCATTGCGGAACACAGCATTTGCCCACGGCTCATGCTTAGGAAATTCAAACCGATATGGGCATCGGGTTCTCTGAAAAACTCTATAAAAAACCTTGCAGTACCATAACCAATTAAATAAAGAGACATAACGTGGTTTCTAAGTTTTGGATAAATTCTCCACAAGGCATATAGAATTCCAAACAGAATAAAACCTTCAAAACACATCTCGTAAATTTGGCTGGGATGCCTTAAAACAAGCGGGCGTTCTGGCGAAAGAGGAAATAACATTCCAATTCCAGATTCTGTGACCCTGCCATAAAGTTCGCCGTTTATAAAATTCCCAAGCCGTCCAAATGTGTAAACCAAAGGCACAACTAAGAAAATGGTATTCACGCTTTTCCAATAATCCAGTTTTTGCTGTTTTATGGCATAAGAAGCAGCCAAAAAAGAACCTATAAGCCCGCCGTGATAGCTCATTCCAGAAATTCCCGTGAAGTGAAAACCCCCGTCAAAACTGAATGGCATTATGATCTCGGAAATATGGTTTATGTAATAGCCAAAATTATAGAAAAACACATATCCAAACCTAGCACCGAGCAAAACTCCCGCTATTAGCCAGGTCATAACAGCTTCCAGTTGTTCTCTTTTCATAGGCTGGATTTTGTATTTGTTTGTGAAATGCCAAATTAAGTGATAGCCAAAAAAGAAAGCGAATAAGTACATCAACCCATACCACCTGATTGGGAAATTCAGGATAGTGATAGCCGTTGGGTTTAAATGCAGAGGGATTGTGTTCCACCAAGAATAGGACATAAGTGGTAATGTAGCAAATTTTTAGGAGGGATATGGATTTGCCAAATAATTCGCTTTTTGAATACGGGAAGGGGGAATTTGGTCTATTAGCTTTGCTAAAGGGGTTATGGGCAGGTATTCGTGGGTTTCGGGTTTGTTATCAAATTGCTTTAGGGTTTCGCTTTCTGTATCTCCAACATAATAAAAATTTGCCCTAGCGTGCAAAATTATCTCTTTGCTATGCGATATAGCGAGTGCCTTTAAGGTGGAAATTCCGTGCAGGGTTCTTTTGCCGCTAAAACAGAGTCCCTCGCAAAAGGCAATTCCAGCGCGAATGCCGGTGAAGCTGCCGGGGCCAAGAAGCACCAGAACACGCTTTACCTGATGGGCTTCAAAATTATTTTCTGCGAGCAGTTTGTCTAGCAAAGGTTTTAATTCATCGCCTTTTGCATTCAGTTCGCAAATCTCATAACTTGCGTCCTTTGAGTAAAGCCCCAAATTAACGCCTTTGCGGGAGCAGTCAACAATTAAGTCCATTTATCGAACAGCTACCCCATTTTTAATTTTTATAATGCCTATGGTTTTTTTGGTACCGTCTATAGTGTTAGCGGCAAATATCCCATTTTGGTTGGCAGCAGAAAATTCAAAAATTTTTCCATTGAGATACGCAGAAACAATGTATCTAGTGGGTGTTGTTATGCAATTAGCGTACATATTAACCTCAACTAGATAATCTCCATCTTTAAGTGGTGCGGTGAAAAATACATTTTCGTTTCTTTTGTCTTCAGAACCAGGACAACCAACATTCGCATCCAAATCCAGCTCACCGTTGTCAACTTTTTTATTGTCAAAATAAATGGTAGCTCCCGAAGGGGGAGTGATATGCAAATCCAAATCAACTACAGTAGTCCAAGACAAGGATATTTGCAAAGCGTCACCTCCAACTTTAATGGTTTCAATGCTTTTTGAAACAGATGGAGACACAGCCGAACCCGATGTTCCGCTAAAAATAAATTGTATAGCTTTTGTTGTTTGCGAAGTCTCTCCTTGCAGCAAATTTTGAGTGAACTGCAAAAGCACATTATATGTGTAGTTGCCGTTAGCAGAAGAAACCAGATCGCTTTGCGATATATTCACCTCATAATAGCCGGGGTAGTTTGCAAACTTAACATACAGTTTGTTAAGCTCTCTGTCGCTGGTTATTGTGAGTATAGTTGAACCACCGGAAATTATGGTGCTCGCCGTCTCTACTTCAAATGTTCCAGTTGTTCCAGTGGGAATGTTTCCTGTTTTATAAATAGCATTTTCTAATAAATTGCTTGTTCCATCACTAGACGAGCTAGCAGGGCGCGAGCTGGAACTGCTACTTGGAATACCGTTTGACGAGCCTTGTACACAACGGACACTAAACAAGTAGCTGTTAGGGTGGCTGAAGTGGTCGACATTCTCGTAGTAGTTGCCCATATTCCGGTGCCAGGCTCCGCTGGCACTGCCCGTAGCACTCCACCAAAAGCCGCTGGTGCCGAGATTGCCAGCGTTGAACTCGCCAGAGGAACGGCCGTCTCCGCCCGGTAGAGCCGCAAATCCGTAAGTATCCTGACCGTTGCCAGATTTACCATTATAGTCATTCCACCCGCTTTTCGATTTCAGATATTTACCTGCGCAATTACTGCACCTATTCTCGCTCTCAACGTAGCTTATCAGCTCATTCCATTCGTCATCGGTTGGCAAACGCCAATCGCTAGGGCAAGCAACCATTGCAGTTGTCCAGTTGTAAAGTCTGCCATATTTGTCGCAGTTGTCTTGTTTTTTGCCATTGCATACGCTTATACCGTCTTTTACATCGTTTTTCGCATCGTAATCAAGGTTCTCTGCCATCCAAATTTGCCCGTTGATATTAACGGTTCTATATTTTTTGCCATCGTTGTCTTTCATAGAACCATACTCTTTCATAGTGCCATTTGAGCAATACTGAGTATCGGTGTTTGCCGCAGTGCAAGCTCCAGTTACGCCACCGCCAGAGGAAGATGAGCGTTTGCCGCCTTTGGAACTGCTAAATGGCACAACATCTACTACCTTTCCATTATTGCATTCCTGATAGGCTGGGTCATAGACATCATCGCCACATATCATACGCCCGCTCCCGCCGTTTGATGAGCAGGATAGTGTGAACGCCATAGCAAATCCAAAGGCTGTTGTGAGTGCGAGTTTAGAGAATTTATTTCTCATAGGTGTCCTCCTATTCTAATCTAAACCATATATACAAGATAGAAAATTTCAAAGAGCTTGTGGCTTGGGATCAGGTTTTCTCCAGCAGCACTTTATGCACTGGATATGCCATAACTATATTTTTTTCGGCAAAGGCATCTAGTATGGCTAAATTTATTTTTTCTTGAATATTCATATACTCCGTGCGAGGTACATCAAACGCAAACTCATATTCCACTGCTCCTGCGGAAAAACCTTTTAAATGCCCTCGTTTAAAACTAGTATTGCTTTGTTTTTCTATAATGCCTTTTACTATGGCTACTACTTCTTTCAAATTTTCTTTTGAGGTTTGGTTGCTTACGCTAATGCCAAATATTATGCGCCTATTGTTGGTTTCTCCTTTTGTTCCGAAATTGGTAACTTGACCTTCTAGCAAACTGCTATTTGAAACAATAATCTCCTCGCCTGTTCCTGTTTCGGGGTCTATCCTGGTTGTTTTTATGCTTATTTTTTTCACTATGCCGGTAATTGTGCCGAAACTTATTCTGTCTTCCTCTTTAAAGGGTTTGTTTATTATTATTAAAACCCAAGTGAATAAATCTCCAAGCACTTTTTGAGCTGCAAAAGCTATTGCAAGGCCACCGATGCCAAGCCCAGCGAGGAGCGAGACAACTTTCACGCCCAAACTGTCTAATGTCAAAAGCAGGATTATAATAAAAACAAGAAATTTGCAAATATTCACGATATACTTCAGAATGGATGTATTTTTTTTATCGTTTAGTTTGCTTGAAATTTCTTTTGGCAACATTTTAATTATTCTATTAAAAATAAAATCTAATACAAAATAAACCGCCATAGCTACTACTATAGCCCAAGCCAACCGCCCAAAGGTGGTATTCATTATTTCATTGTGATAAGCCAGCAATTTGTCCATAGGAGGAATGTAGAAAATCAGCTTTTTACTACATTTAATACAATGAACAAAATTTTAATTCTACTTCTTTTTATTTTTTCCGCTGCTTTTGCGAAGTATCCATTTATTGGCGAAACTTTGGACTATGAGATAAGCTGGGCATTTATCACGGCTGGCAATGCTAGGTTGCTCATTAGAGAAACAAAAAACGAAAACGAATTGGAAATAATTTCAAGAGCTTGGCATAGCAGTTCCTTTAAAATTCTCTCTGTTGATGATACAGTGAGTGCCACAGCCACAGCAGATAGCCTGCTACCTAAGGTTTTTACGCAAAAAATACGCGAAGGCGGATATAAAAGAAATGCGCAAATTGTTTATGATTTTAAAGCAAAAAAAGCCACGGTAAAAGACACGGCATTTAATAAAGGAACTTTCAAACACGGAATAGACACGGCAATCACGCTAAATGGTGGTGAGAGGTGCATACTCTCTGCTTTTTACCTTGCCCGTACCCTAGACCTGAAGCCCGGTGATACTGCCTATTTTGATGCCATTAGCGGGGTAAAAAAATATAAGCTCAAAGTGATATGCCACAGAAAAGAGACGATAAATACCGCCTTAGGCAAAAAGAATTGCCTAGTGATAGAGCCTATTATACAAGGTGACGGCTTATTTAAGTCCAAAGGAAAGCTCACAATTTGGCTAACAGACGATGAGGAGCGGCTTCCAGTGCTTATGAAGAGCGAAATAGCCATAGGTTCCATAAAAGCCTCCATAATAGGCGTAAAACGCTGAATTATTTTTCTATATTCTAAAGCGGTTCAAATTAAAGGAAAAACATGAGCAAAAGCATCTATGTGGGTAACCTCCCATTCGCATTCGGTAACGAGCAACTTAGCGAACTATTCGCTGAATTTGGCGAGGTTAAAAGTGCCAAAGTAGTATTTGACCGCGATAGCAATCGCAGCAAAGGCTTTGGTTTTGTTGAAATGGACGATGAAGCAGCCGAAAAGGCAATTCAGTCGCTAAACGGAAAAAACGTTGGCAACAGAGCGCTTCGCGTTAATGAGTCGCAGCCACGCGAACAGCGTCCGCCGCGTCAGGGTGGAGGTGGATACGGCAACAGAAGGGGCTAGACCCTTAGGATAATTACATTTCTTTTATGGGAGCTATACCCAGCAGTTCAAGGAGACTTTCAAGAACTTGCTGGGTGCAGTAAACTAAATACAGCCTGGAATTTTCCTCGCTGCTCCCTATAACCCTATTATTGTGAATAAATCTGTGAGCTGCTTCTGCAAGCTCCAGTGAGTATTGAGCTAGAACACAAGGCTCTCTGCTTTCACAAGCGATATTTATTTTTTCTTCTTTGCAAGAAAGTGCTTTTATTAAATCGTAAGAGTTTTGGTCTAAAAGCTCTTCGCTTTTGAATCCCAGTTCCAAAGCATTTTTATTGCTTTTTCTCAAAATGCTGCAAAGTCTCACGTGCGCGTTTTGGACATAGGGACCTGTGGCTCCGTCAAAACTCAAAGCGGCATCCCAGTCAAATTTCACATCCATAAGTCTTCTGTTTTTCAAATCGTTAAAGACTATTGCGCCAACTCCAATTTTTGTCGCTATATCCTCTTTGTTTTCAAGAGCTGGATTTTTTTCATTTATCACCGCTAATATTTTTTCGGAAGCCGCCTCTATAACGTCTCTCAAAAGGCTTGCGGAGCCAGCTCTAGTTTTGCCTTTTTCCCATTTTCCCTCTTCGTTTTTATGGAGAATCAAACCAAAGGGAATATGCTCGCAGTCATTGTTCCATTCAAAACCCATTTTGCCAAGCACAGCGAACACCTGCCTAAAGTGCAAGGCCTGCCCGTTATCAACGATGTAAAGGCATTTGTCAAAATTGAATTCTTTTTTTCTGTAAATTGCCGCAGCCAAATCTCTTGTTGCATAAAGAGTACTGCCATCGCTTTTTCTTATGAGGCAAGGGGGCAAAGATAATTCGTCTAAAAGCACAACGTCTCTCTCTTGGCTATTCACCAACAGACCCTTGGCTTGAAGCTCTTTCACAACAGATGGAATATGAGTTTCAAAAAAAGATTCTCCGGTGTAGTGGTCAAAATCAACGCCCATTATTTTGTAAATGCGCTTTAGCTCTTTTAATGTTGCCTCTCTAAATGCTGTCCATAATTTGCGGTAAAATTCATCGCCTTGTTCCAGTTTCGCAAATGCCTCTCTAGCTTTGTCCTCTAGCTCTGGTTCGTCTTTGCTAACTTTGGAAAATTGAGCGTAAAGTTTATTCAGTTCCTTAACGGTTAAGCCCGAAAGTGTTTGCTCATCCACTGGCAAATTTTCTCTCAAGTACATAACAATTAATTTTCCAAACTGAGTACCCCAATCACCGAGATGATTTATGCGTTCAACTTTGTAGCCATTCGCTTTGAAAATGCGAGCGAGGCTGTTGCCGAGCATTGTGCTGCGAAGGTGATGAAATGCGAGTTCCTTGCCTATGTTGGGGGAGCTGTAATCTATTGCTACGGTTTTATTTTTTTGTTTTGCAAATCCAAATTCCAAACCTTTCTCTTTTATTTCGTTCAGAATATTTTTCACAAAAGATGCTTTGTCTATGTAAAAATTCCAATAGCCGTTGAGTGCTTCTGTTTTTGCAAAACCTTCTGGTGCGGGAAATTTTGCAGCGAGTTCTTCGGCTATTGCTTTGGGTGCTTTGCGGAGTTTTTTTGCCAAGGTAAAACAAGGCAAACTCCAATCACCGCAAGAAGTATCTGGGGGAACGCTTATCAAGGCAAGGGCTTCTTCGGCAGTCCAGTGGGTTGTCTGTTCGGCGAGCGAAGCAATTTTTTCTTTCATTTCTTTCCCTTAACTATCTTCGCTTCCACAATTTTGCCTTTTGCATTACTCGTAGCAGCAGGCTTGCGGTTAATCACTATGTATTGCGAAATTCCCCACAAATTGGAAATAGTCCAGTAAAGCACCAAACCGCTTGGCATAACCGCGCTGAATACAAACATCATCGCGGGCATCATCCACACCATCATTTTTTGATTTGGATCTGTGATGGTTTGCTTTGTTTGGAACCAAGTGCTAACAACCATTAAGAATGGCAAAATTGCAATGCCTTCGGGCATAATATATGGAATGCTTATTCCGTTCCATATAACATCGCTTTTTGACAAATCTTTAATCCACCCGAAGAACGGAGCTTCTCTAAGTTCTATTGCCCTGCCCAAAACCACAAACAAGCCTATGAAAATTGGCATTTGCAAAAGCATTGGCAAGCAACCCGAAAGACCGCTAAACGGAGAAACACCGTGCCGAGCGTAGAGTGCCATTATCTCCTGTTGCTGTGCGCGCATATCGCCTCTGTTCTTTGCACGAATTGCATCTAATTCCGGTTTTAGAGCCATCATTGAACGTGTGGAGCGAAGCTGTTTAAGCGCAAGTGGGGTAGTGACAACTTTTACCAAAATTGTCAAAAGAATAATGGCTATGCCGTAGTTTGGAATTATGGAATAAAATGCGTTCAGTAATTGCAAAAGCAAGCCGCACAGCCAAACAAACCATTTATCAGCACCGCACCATTCCCAGCCACTCACGATAATTTTTTCATAGCCTTCGCCCATAGACCCTATTTCTTTCCAATGCAGTGGCAAAATGGAAAAATCAAGAGCTATGGAATCTGATATTATATTATCGCTTATCGTTAGGGCATAGGTGCCAGGGTCTTTTTCATTTTTCTTTTCTTTTATGGGCTCGGCTCCAAGTGCAGCTTCGCTTTCTCCATTGAAGTTGATTACAGCAGCGATGTATTTTCTGCGAAGCCCAAACCACAAGGCTTTGCCCTGGTCGCGGTTGAACCAAGTTTGCTTTGCCGGAGTTTCCCGTGCTACGTTGTAAGTGTTGTTGAGAATAACCTCGCTGAACAGATAACTCATGCCAAAGGAACTAGCGGTTGAAATTTCCTCGGTTTCTTTCATTCCACCTTTCCAGTTGAGCGTATATAGCTTTGGGGCAAAGCCCTTTATTCTTGTTAAATGCCCAATTGAGTGCCCGTCTTTGGTGAATTTGTATTCCCTCACAACCGCTCTGCCTTTTTCGTCCCTCCATTCAAAGGCAACCTTTGCGGAGTCTTTTACGATAATTGCATCTGGAGACTGGGTGGAGAAAACAACACTCCCAAAATCCGCATTGTCAAAACTTATGCTCAAAGCACCGGCTTCTGTGTTTTGGAGCAGTTCGGGAAAATTTCCTGCTTTGTCTGCCAAAGTTTTTGGAACTATACTCGTGATTTTTGCTCCGTTTGCATTTAGCTTAACAAAAAATTTCTCCGTTTCAACAAGAATTTCTTTTTTGCTCGGTACCTCTGCTATTATTTCCGCTGCTCTTTCTGCTACGTCTTGGGCTGCAAATGGAGAGTCTTCCGTTGCGACATAAGAGTGTTCGTGGGGCAACGTATGAGGAGGAGCCGTAAGTTCTGGAACTCCCAAATCTGTTTTTTCCCCCTTTATAGCGGCAAGCGAATCTTGCTTTGCTTTTTCCGCAGCGAATTCCGTTGCCTTTCTTTGCAGTTCGGCTTGTGCAAGCTCCTGTTGTTTATTTGAATTATGTATTGACCATACAAACAAGAGGACTAATAATATTATGCCTATGGCGGTGTTTTTACTCATCGTGAAAGGAATATAGAAAATGCTTTTTCTATATTACCCCCTAATGAAATTTAGTTTTCAAATTCTAAGTTTGTTAGCAGTGCTCGCACTTTCTGCCTATGCAGAGGATGTTTGCGGCATGATAGACGTTCCAATCACTTGGACAAAAGAAAAATCGCCGTATCGCGTAACGGGCGATATTCAAGTTCCGCCGGCTTCAAGGCTGACTATAGAGGCTGGCGTTGAAGTGCTGATTGTGCCCGGTGAGACTTGCGGCGAAACAAAGCAGTTGGATTGGTCAGATTCCACATTCGTAAGCATAAAAATAGCTGGGGCATTGATAATAAAAGGAACGGACAAAGAACCTGTGCGGATTTTGCCAGAAAATCATGTAAAAGGGAAAATTCAGTGGGATGGAATAAGGGTACTTTTAAAAAACAAAGAATCTGTTAGCATAGAATACCTGCACGTGATGGGTGCGCACAAGGGAATAAACGCCGCTTATAGTATGTTCAATGTGGGAAACTCGCTTTTTA
>Ga0268262_10000409_pt1 | contig 57737 bp, 54 predicted proteins | sample TergutNc150P3_FD_190354 | JGI IMG/M metagenome (GOLD analysis project Ga0268262, IMG submission 190354) | Nasutitermes corniger P3 segment gut microbial community from laboratory colony in Florida, USA - Nc150 P3 (SPAdes) (version 2) | ecosystem: Host-associated > Arthropoda: Insects >... | reverse complement strand
TCATTGACGGAAAAGCGGTAGATGCTTCCGGTGGGGCAATTATCCCTGTAACCAATCCGGCGACAGGCGAGGTTATCGACACGATTCCCTCAGCCTCCGAGGCGGATGTCCAATTAGCGGTTGAAAAGGCCAAACAGGGCCAGAAGATTTGGGCCAAAGTTCCGCTTCATGAAAAAGGGGACATACTCCTGAAGTTCGTCGCCCTGGTGGAAGAGAACAAGGAGAAGCTGGCAAGGACGCTCTCCGATGAAACCGGAAAGCCCATTACCGAAGCGCGGGGGGAAATCGCCAACATCCCCATAGCTTTCAAGGGCTTTATCGAAAAGGCAAAGCACCTGTATGGCGAGGTCATCCCCAACGGGCAGGAAAAGAACCAGGAACACCATGTGCTGCTGACGGTGCGCGAACCTGTGGGCGTAGTGGCCTGTGTGATCCCCTTCAACTTTCCCTGCGATCTTTTTGATCAGAAGGTAGCCCCCGCGCTGCTTGCGGGCAACGCCGCCATCGTAAAGCCCTCGACGGATAACCCGCTGACTTTGTGCATGCTCACCGAGCTGCTGGTCAAAGCGGGGGTGACAAACGGCGCAATCCAGGTTCTTACCGGCAGGGGTTCCCTGGTGGGAAACTGGCTTTGCCAAAACCCGGACGTTCACGCGATTACCTTTACCGGCTCCACAGAGGTAGGGCTTGAAACCTATAAAAACGCGGCAAGCCACCTTGCCCATGTCGCCCTTGAGCTTGGCGGCAACGACGCCTTCATTGTATGGAAGGACGGGGATGTCGATCTCGCGGTGGAAGAGACGATTTGGGGCAGGATGTACAACACCGGTCAGGTATGTTGCGCCTCCAAACGCTTTCTGATTCACAACAGTTTAAAGGATGTCTATGCCAAAAAGCTGGTGGAGCGGATCAAGAAGATCAAGCTGGGAGACCCCGCGGACGATGCCACCCAGCTAGGTTGCCTTATAAGCGAAAAGGCCGCAATAGAAGTGGAGCGGCAGGTGGGGCTCACAGTTACCCAGGGCGGCAAGATCATTCTGGGTGGCAAGCGGAACGGCGCGTTCTATGAGCCTACGGTAATTGTTGACGTGCCAAAAACCGCTGACGTTGCCAAAGACATGGAGATCTTCGGTCCTGTCGTGCCGATCATCGGTTTTGATACCCTGGAAGAAGCGGTGGAAATCGCCAACGCCTCCAAGTTCGGGCTTTGCGGCTGTATTTTTACCGCCGACATGAAAACCGCCTGGAAAACGGCCGCCCAGCTTGAATGTGGCGGGGTTATCATCAACGGCGCGAGCTTCTTCCGCAGCTTTGAGATGCCCTTCGGCGGCTACAAGTACTCAGGTGTCGGGACGGAAGGAGTCCTATCCACTTTTGACGAGGTAACGCTGACCAAGACTATTGTGTTGAAGAACATTATTTAAAAAAGCACTAATATTGTGCTGGATCTATGAACTAATAACCTGTAAAAATCCTGTGAAGGAAAGCGGGCAATAAGTGTAAGTAAGGCTGGTCCGGGAAAGCCGCCCATTCATTCTGAACGGTCGGTTTCCCTCATTCCAGCCTTACATAACCGGAACAGCCCACTTTCCTTCGCAAGCTTAATAAAGCTAATTATTTGATAATTCAGCGATAAGTTAGTGTTTTCTGCATTGATAGGAGAATCTGCATCACACCAAGCCAAATGATCTTGCCTGCTTTAGCAGGGTGAAATGCAAAACATTACCGAATGTAAAACCTATTTTGTTCGAATAAATCCTTGCTTGTCTGAAGCCGCCGCGCAAGGCCCTGGCGTGGGCGCACGGCGTGCAAGAGAAATGGCCACACCAAAGTGTGCGTGAATAAAGGCCACTCTTATAATTGACCGCGATAGCGGTCTCCAATTCTAGCCCGCGGCAGGGCCTTGCGCGGCGGCTTCGAGCTTAGTCGGGTTCATTCGCATAAATTAAGATTTTTTAGCTCCCTTTGTATTTCTTCCTTCAACTCCCCTGCGGCTTTGCATAGCTCAACCAAGCGGCTTTCCCTTTCCGAGCGGCGCTTGAGTTCTACCTTGGGGCTTTCACCCGCGAGGTTTTTGTCGCCGATTACAACCCTATAGGGAATACCGATTAGGTCGGCGTCGTTGAATTTTACCCCGGGCCTTTCGTCCCTGTCGTCAAGAAGGACTTCGATGCCCTGCCGCTCCAGGTCCTCGGCAAGCCTGTCCGCCGCCGCCTTCACTGCCCCGTCGTATTTGATGGGCACGATGATGACGTGATAGGGGGCCACTGTTAAGGGCCAGATGATTCCAGCATCGTCGTGGTGTTCTTCGATGACGCTTGCCAGGGTGCGATCAAGGCCTATGCCGTAACTGCCGCTTAGGGGGATCTGCCTTACTCCTTTTTCATCCAGATAACCGACGTTCATTGACTTTGTATACTTGTATCCCAACTTAAAAATGTGACCAAGCTCGTTGCCCTTCTTCTCGTAAAGTTCACCGCCGCAGAGAGGACAGCGGTCGCCGGCTTTTACCGTGCGCAAATCCGCGGTCATCCAGGCCTGGAAATCACGTCCGTAGGCAACGTGCTTGTAGTGAAGGTCTTTTGCCAGAGCGCCCGTTACGCCGTCGTTAATGGCCGTAACGGTAAAGTCGGCAATTACCTTTAACTGGCTTAAACCAACGGGGCCAGCGAAACCGACGGGCGCTCCGGTCAGCCGCACCACGTCCGCTTCGCTGGCGAGGCTCACTTCGGCGGCCTTCAAAAGGGCACAGAGCTTGGCTTCGTTTATTTCAAGATCGCCGCGGATGCAGACGGCGTAAAAAGCTTCCTCACATTCGGCGCCCTGAAGCTCCACCTTGACTGCCCGGTAAACAAGGGTTTTGATAAAGGTCTTAGCGTCGGTTTTTAGAAAGGAACAGAGTTCTTCTATCGTTTTAACGTTAGGGGTGTTGATTTTTTCGACAGATGGCGTGGAGGCAGACGCAGAAGAAACGGCAGAATAGTCCGGCTTACAGTCGGCCTTTTCCACATTTGCCGCGAAGTCGCAGTTCTGGGAACAAGTTCCCTTGCAGAAAAGCAGGGTGTTGTCGCCGATCTCGCTTTCTACCATAAACTCTTCCGAGCCGCTCCCGCCCATTGCGCCTGAGTCTGCCTTGACCGAGATCACCGAAAGGCCGCAGCGCTTGAAAACCCGGCGGTAGGCGCGGCCCATGTCCTGATAACTCTTTTCCAGGCTCGCCTCGTCCGCGTCGTAGGAATAGGCGTCTTTCATTACAAATTCCCTGCCGCGCATTACTCCGTAGCGCGGGCGGACTTCGTCGCGGTACTTGGTGTTTATCTGGTAAAGCGAAATGGGGAGCTGGCGGTAGCTGGCAAGCTCATCCCGCACAAGGGCGGTAAAGGCTTCTTCCGCAGTTGGGGACACGACAAAATCCGCGCCCAGCCGGTTCTTCACCCTTAGCAGGGCCTCGCCCATGCTGTCCCAGCGCCCGGATTCTTTCCAAAGCTCTCCGGGAATTACCACGGTTGGTTTTATTTCCAGGGAACCGATGGCGTTCATTTCTTCGCGTATGATCTGCTCCACCTTTCTGAAAGAACGCAGCCCCAAAGGCAGATAAGTAAAGAGGCCGTTGCCCAGCCGCCGGATCATTCCGGCGCGGAACATAAGGCGGTGGCTTACAATTACCGCGTCCGTGGGAACTTCCCGCAGTGTCGGGATAAAAGATTGGGAATACTTCATGCTTTATAATACCGGGAAGCATTAAAAACTTCAATTTGCCTTATTGAAATAGCCAGGGCAACCGCATTATAAATTGAATAAAATATCAAGCAAAAAATCAGGGTTATAGGAAGCATAAAGGCGTTTGCGGTTGACTGACAGCTTTTGTTTCTGGTATTTCTCTGTTGGCCCCAGACGAATTAGGTTTAAGGTGATTTTTCTCAACACTGCCAGGTTAGCCGATTTTCGGAGCCTATCCGATTTTTTGTGAAAATGACAAAGTATCATAAGAGCGGAACCCACCCTTTTGTCATTTACGCTGTTTTGGACTTTTATGCTTTTGTTCAGAGGCTTCATAAGATGATTTCCACTTATTCATATACTCCTCCATCGTTTCCCTTACTGTATCTTCCACGACTTGCTTTATGTTGTAGATGATAGATTTCTCCAAATGTAAGAGCGCCCCTTCCGGAGTGGCAGAAGCGTCAAAAAGCTGGATAGTTTCGATGTTGAGGGCTTTTGCGAGGCGATCCAGCATTTCGGGGGTGGGGAACTTTTTGGAAATTTCGACCATGGAGAGGTAATTGGCGGAAATGCCTGCCGCTTCGGCAAGTTTTTCCTGCGTATAGCCGCATTTCTGCCTGTTTTCCTTCAAATTATGAGCCAAAATCTCCCTAATTCCCAATTTTTGCTTCGGCATATCTAACTCTAAGGCAAGATTACCTCACATATAGGCATTGACTAACCGCCGTTAAAGTAGGTACACTTATCTAATAGTTAGAATTTTTTCGCATTCTTATGACAAGAGGACATTCCATGAGAAGAACAATAATTGTAGCTTTGTCTTCCATTGTTTTTTCTCATTTATTGGTAAAACTTGCCCGTATGGGTTTGTTAATAAATGCCGGCGGGCATTGTACGCAATTTTTTATGGAGGGCTTATGAAAAAGCTATTGTTTTTAATTACGACACTCGTAATTGTATTAACGCTGACATCCGCAGTCTCTGTGGATGTTGAAGAAAACATACCACTTGGTATATCGCTTGACGATGAATGTGATTGCCATTATGGCGAACAGGAGTATATAGCCGGTTATGATATATTAAATACCCAGAGCATGATGTGTCCCTACTGCAACGGGATGGGAAGCACAACATGCTATGGAATGTGTTATGGCACCGGGTGGATTAGGTATACCGGTTTATCTCCACGTTTGTGTACTATTTGTTCCGGGACGGGAAGAGTCAGATGCGGAGTTTGTAATGGAACGGGATATATCATTTATAGCGGGGGCGGAGGAAGTACCGGCGGCTCCGGAAGTTCTGGATACTCAGGAAGCAGCGGCTCTAGCAAACTCACATGTTCAAAATGCGGTGGAAGCGGTAGGTGTACATACTGTAAAGGTACGGGTCTTTGCCCGAGCTGCGATGGTACAGGTAGTTATGGTGGAGTTAAATGCCCTGGGTGCAACGGATCGCGTAAATGCAATTATTGTTACGTTGCCGGTAACGGAAAATGCTATCAGTGTAAGGGAAACGGATCATATTAGGGCATATTCCACTTCTTGTTTTTCGCCCTTGCTTTGCGTCTTGAACGCCGTGGAGGCGCGAAGTGCCTGGCAACTGTACCAGTGCCAGGCATTTTTTTTTATATGTAGGAGTTAAAGCCAACAATTATTGCGATTCTTTCCACGGAGTAAAAAGTGGTTTTCGTACTAAAACTCCCCGTTCCCTAAATTTGTATTTCTTTACTTATTTTTGCAGAATCCAAGGTTTCGCAGAAATTAACGTTTAAAAAAGCCGCAGTCTCACTTATATTTTAAATAGGAAAAGCTTTTCCAAAACATCAGTTTTGGAAATGGCTATGGCTAAGGAGGCATGACTATGGCAGATTCCCTGACGGCTTTTATGAGCGAGGGGTTGGACAGGATGAAAAGGGAGGGCCTTTACGGAAATATCCGTACCCTGGAAGGCCCCCAGGGCGCGACAGTTAAAATAAACGGCAAAGAATACCTTAATTTGTGTTCAAACAATTACCTTGGTTTTGCGAATGACCCGCGCCTGCGTGAGAAAGTAAAAACCATGATCGACAAATACGGGGTGGGGCCGGGAGCGGTTCGTACCATAGCCGGTACCATGGACATTCACCTTGAGCTTGAGAGAAAGCTTGCGGCTTTCAAGGGCGTCGAGGCGGCTATCGTCTTTCAGTCAGGCTTTTGCGCGAACCTTGCGGTAATACCCACTTTAACCGGCGAAGGGGATTTGATATTCAGCGACGCCCTGAACCACGCTTCTATAATAGACGCCTGCCGCCTTTCAAAGGCCAAAGTTATACGCTACGAGCACTCGGACATGAAGGATTTGCGTGCGAAACTGGCCGAAAACTCAGGCAATGACAGGAAAAAACTGCTCATTACCGACGGCGTGTTTTCGATGGACGGCGACATTGCCCGCCTGCCTGAGATTGTTGAGCTCGCGAAGGAGTTTGGGGTTATCACGGCAGTGGACGACGCCCACGGGGAAGGAGTCCTGGGCTCTGGCGGCAGGGGCATAGTCGATCATTTTCACCTTCACGGAAAAGTTGATGTCGAGATAGGCACCATGTCCAAGGCCTTCGGGGTTATGGGAGGGATGGTCGCCGGAAGCGCGGTTCTTGTTGATTTTTTGCGCCAGAAGGCCAGGACTAACCTTTTCTCCAGCGCCCTTACAGTCCCCGACGTGGCAGCAAACCTGGCCGCTGTGGAGATAATGGAGGCGGGAGATGAAGAAGTGAAAAAGCTGTGGGAGAACGGCGATTATCTAAAAACCGCTTTAAAAGCCGCGGGTTTTTATGTGGGCAAAAGCCAGACGCCGATAACGCCGGTGATAGTCTACGAGGAACAGGCGGCAAAGGCTTTTAGCGCCGCTCTTTTTGAAAACGGCGTTTTTGCCACCGCCATTGTTTTTCCGACTGTGCCGAAGGGGACGGCGCGGATAAGGGCAATGGTCAGCGCGGCTCATACAAAAGCGGATCTTGAAAGGGGCGTTGCCGCCTTTGTAAAAGCCGGCAAGGAAATGGGAATTATTAAGTGAAGAAAATACTGGTAACAGGGTCCAACGGCCAGATAGGGGTGGAGCTGGTTCAATACCTTAGAGAGATTTACGGCTGCGATAACGTTACCGCGACTGACATAAAGAAAATCGCGAGCTCAGCGAACGAAGAGGGCCCCTTCGAGCTTCTTGATGTGACGGACGGAAACGCTGTCGCGGCTGTCCTTGACAGCAGAAAGATCGACGCCATTATTCATCTGGCGGGCGTGCTTTCCGCCCGCGCCGAGGGAGATCCGCAACTGGCCTGGAAAACAAACATGAACGGCCTTTACACGGTTTTGGAAGCGGCCCGTCCGCGAAACTGCGCGCTTTTGTTTCCAAGCTCCATCGCCGCGTTTGGCCCGGAAACGCCGTCAAAGAACACCCCGCAAGACACAATCCAGCGGCCCAGCACAATTTACGGCGTTACAAAAGTCGCGGGAGAGTTGCTCTGCGATTACTACCATAAAAAGTACGGAATGGACACCAGGGGATTGCGGTTCCCCGGCCTTATTTCCTACGAAGCCCAGCCCGGCGGCGGCACCACAGACTATGCGGTACATATCTATTACGAGGCAATTGCGAAAGGGAAGTATACCAGTTACATAGCGAAAGGCAGTTTCATGGACATGATGTACATGCCCGATGCCCTTGATTCCATCGTGAAGCTGATGGAAGCGGAGCCGTCAAAACTAAAGCACCGTTGCGCCTTTAACATCTCCGCCATGAGCGTTGATCCTGAGGCTATCGCCGCTTCCATCAGAAAGCAAATCACGGATTTTGAGCTTTCCTACGACGTGGATCCGCTGCGCCAGGCAATAGCGGACTCCTGGCCGGATTCGCTTGACTGTTCCGCCGCCAGGGAAGAATGGGGATTTGCGCCCAAATACGACCTTGACACAATGACAGTGGACATTCTGGGCCGGTTACGCGTAAAATAAAGGTAGTCCAATTTATTGGGCTAAGGTTAGTTCATCAAAGTCAGGAGGACTTTTAATATGAGAAAAAAGATTTTTCGGATGTCTCTGACAGTTCTGTCAGTGGCAGTTCTGTCGGTGCTGGTAGTATGCGCCTTGGCAGCCTGCGGCGGATCTTCAGGTAGCGGCGGGGCAGCAGGCCAGGGCGGAGTTCAAAACGGGCCTATTGTTGACAAGGTTATCTTCAGTGTCAGCATGGAACAATCGCTTGCGGTCAGGGATGTTATAGAAGGTAAGGCCGATGTCTTCTGGCAATCGGTTCCGGCGTCCATTCTGCAGACCCTTAGCGATGCGGATAAGGCAAAGCTTGATTTTTATCAGGTTCCATCCGGATCCTGGTCGCTTATGGTCAACCCTATACCTAACAAAGCGCCGTATACATGGACTGTGAACGGAACTACGGAATTTAATCCGTTTGCCATTCGCGAGGTGCGTTTCGCGCTCAATTTCCTGATTGACAGGAAAAAACTCGTTGATGAGATCCTGTTTGGGGCAGGCGAGCCAATGTATACCTCGGCGACACCCGGTCAGCCTGGCACCTATAGGTATAACCTGCTTGCGTCAAAATTCGGCTTTACGCCCAACGGCAACGAGCGCAAGGCTATTGCCGATATAGACGCGGCGATGACTGCCGCTTCCAACCTTCCCGAAAACAGGGGAAAGCTGGTTAAAAGAGGATCGTTCTGGCAGTACAACGGGAAGGACGTGAGCATAAAATTCATGATCCGTGTTGACGACCCCACGGGAAGACTACCCGCCGGGCGTTATATTGCCGACCAGATAGAAAAAGCCGGGATTAAGGTTGAACGCCTTGAATATGACCGTTCTAAGGCTGGGAATTTGGCGTATAATACGGATCCGGCAAACTATGACTGGCACCTGTATACAGAAGGCTGGGGCGCCGGTGCGACCCGCGCCTGGTGGGATGTTACCATCAGCCAGATGTACGCTCCGTATTACGGCTATATGGCAGGCGGCGCGGAAGAGGAGAACTGGAACTATGAGAATGATCGTATCGATGAACTTGGCAAGAAAGGTTTGAATGGTCAGTATCTGACCGAAGCAGATTACTGGGCGGGAAACCTGGAAGCCATGGAATTGGGTCTTTCCGAGGCCTGCAGGGTATACCTTGCGGCCCAGTTTGATACTTACATCGCAAAAAAGGATCGTTTCAACAGCAGAATGGCCTACGGATTGGGCGATGGCCTTAACAAATGGTCGATACGTACCGCCGATGTCAAACCAGACGCGGATGGCCAGTTCAAGGGGCAGAAAGTTCTGCGCGTAGTGCAGTACTCCGCTCGCGGATCGCTCTTTATGAACGCCTGGGATCCTGTCGGAACCCAGGGCTTTAACGATGTTTACGGCTCCAGTATTATGGAAGCATGTTGCGACACGTCAGACTTTGAAGCTCCAAACAGCGCGGCGGAAACTCCGTTAACCGTAAAAGTTGATCCCGCGAGCCTAAAAACCGCGCCTGTAATCCAACCGGACGGCAGTATGGGCGGCACGATTCAGGTTCCCGCGACTGCGGTAAAATGGTCGCCTGAAACCAGTACCTGGAAAGCAGTCGGTAGCGGCATAACTGCCGCAGCTTCAGGCAGTGGCTCAGTCCTTCCGTTCAAATGGCACCATGGCGAAGTAGTCAACCCTGCGGTTGAAGTACGCTACGCAAGCGCGTTTGTGACTAAACTGGCCACCAAGCTGGGCGATAATGATAAATTCTACGATTCCGCATTCGCCTCAAACTATTCGGAAAGCCTCAAGACCGACAAGGGCTCCGTGTTTAACAGCGACGGATCTATAACGAACTATGTTGATTATTTCTTTGCTCCTGACAGTAACAGGACGCTTTACTCGGTTGCCGCCGTCGGCGTCAAAGCCGGAAATCCGGGACGCGCAAGCGTAGTTTCCTGGGAAATTTACGAAGCCCTGTTGCTCCTGGTTGGCGAAGGTTCCAAGAGCGGTACCGTTTACAGCTTCAACCAGTCTGAAGTAACAACCGAAGTCGATGTTATTGCCCCGGCCTGCGTCGCGGACATCAAGGCAAAGCTTCAGGATATGGCGTCCAGAAACCATGTTCCAGCCAGCATCAAGGACTATCTTAAGCCGGCGGACGCCGTTAAGCGCTACAACGCGGCGATAGCTTTTATCGACAAGTACGGTCACGCGCTAATCAGTAACGGGCCGTTTATCATTTCCGAAGTTAATACAACGGCGAATTCCATCACGTTGGAAGCCAACCGCAATTACTACTATAAGAGCGACTACTGGCCGAACTACTTCAAGCAGGAAATCACAAGGATCGAAAACGTAAGGGCTCCGGCGAATCCTTCGAAGTCCAGTGACGCGGTCTTTGATATCAGCGTTTCCAGCTATGTGTACCCTGAAGCCGACACAGTACCCCTTGCCAACAAAGGCAAGGTGGAGTTAAGGCTTCAGCTTCCTAACGGAGGCGAAAAGGTGTATAACGCGTCATTCGCCAGGGCAGGTCAGTTTACCGGGACTATTCCCGCAAGCGACATGGCAACCCTGGCTACCGGGCAGTCATACACAGTTGTAATCATGTCGTCTATAGCCAATGAAGCCCCGTCTGTCGCGGTGTCGGAGTTGGTTCTGTTTTAGGGTTCCTCGGAGAAAACCGCAAATTTGTTGTAATATAGTGAATTGCAGCAATTGCGGTTTTCTCCATGTAATTATGGTAACTTCTAAAAACTGAAGTTTTTAGAAGTTCGATATGCTATTTTTTTAGTAATTTTTAAAAACGATTCTTTTATTGTTGGCAGGTGGAAAATGTACAAGTGGTATGCGCTTAAGCGTATTCTCCGCGGGGTGGTCATGTATGCCATTCTGATTTTCCTTTTTTCCGTGTTGTTTAACTCAATCAATGAACAAACCCAGAGAATTCAGATAAACGAACAGGTTAAAATGGAATCCATGGGTTTAACCAATATGCGGCCCGATCAAATAATAGCATGGAGAGACGATAGAGAGGCGCAGTTGATAAGCCTGTATAAACTCGACAGGCCGTTTGGTGAGCGCATTATCTTCCGCACGGTAAATATACTGACTTTCAATTTCGGAAGATCAACGCATATAAAATCAGCAAAGGGCGATCAGAATGTCCTGAACATTATTCTGGAAGCCTTGCCCAAAACAATGATGCTTTTTACCACCGCCATTGTATTTGAGCTTATCATAGGAATAACGCTGGGCCTGTTAAAGGCCAGAAAACCTGGTGGCAAGCTGGATAGATCGACCAGCTTTGTTACCATGGTAGTATATGGAATGCCGTCCTGGTGGTTGGGCATGATGCTCATACTTTTATTCGTATATATTTTCAAATTATTCCCTTCAGGCGGCCTGGTATCAACCCCCACGCCCACAGGCTTCGCCGGGCTTCTTGACAGGGTTTGGCACATGATTCTGCCTGTAACAACGCTTGTCATTATCTCCTTCTGGAGCCTGTCGTTCGTCATACGCAATATCGTGCTTGGGGTACTGCAAGAGGATTACATCATGAGCGCGAGGGCGCGTGGCATAGGCGAAAAATCGATTCTGTTCGGGCATACGCTTCGCACGTCAGCTCCCCCAATCGTAACAATGGCCCTGTTGTCACTTTTGGTTTCCTTTTCCGGAGCGATTATTTTCGAGGGTATATTTTCATGGCCGGGTTTAGGTAATTTGTACTGGATTGCCATTCAGCAGAACGATGTTCCGGTTCTGATGGGCGATCTTGCCATCACGACGGGGGTGTACCTTACGGGGCTTATATTCCTTGATTTGATATACGGCTTCCTTGATCCGCGTATCAAGGTCGGAGGCAAGGCATGAAACGATATTTCATGTTCGATTTTAGTGTGCGGCTATACAGCCGCACTAAATAGAGGTTAGCATGAATATAAAAGATAGCGCCCAACGGTTCCTGGAATTTTGGAACGATTTTAAGAAAGAAAAATCAGGGCTGGTAGGCCTTGGCATTCTCGCATTCGCGCTTCTGATAGTCATTTTTGAACCTGTTTTCCTGCCGTTTAAGGACGTGAATACCAACTGGCGAAATATTACTTACTGGGAAGACAATCCGGCAGCCGCGCCTCCGGTTTGGACCAACCTGTTTTCGCGCCAAAAATCGGCCACGTCAAGCCGCCTCTTTGATCCCGAAATTAACGAAACCAGCGATCCCGATTATGGCCGGGTTTTGGTTTATACCTTCGATTATAAGTACAATTTCGACAAACCGCCGCTTGATATAATTCTGAGGGCAACCGCGAACGGCAGGATTCTTATGAACATCTACATTGAAAGGCCGGATGGGGAAACCATTCACCTTGGGCGTGTTTATAAAGAAGGACTTGAGGACGATCCCGTGCGCTTTTCGGCGGATAATGACGCGCGCGCTATGGTCTACGATTTTCTCACCTGGTTTGCCAGCTCTTCATCAATCTCGCGATCAGGCGGTCGAAGCGCCATACGTTCGACAAACGTGATTTTTTCGGAAGCCGGCCTTAATATGCTGGAAGAGCGAGTTCCGCTTAAGGGCGATTATAAATACATCGTGAAGATACCGATGCAACTGCTTGCGGACGCGAACAACTATGTCGTCGATCCGAAGCTTTACATAACGGGAAGAGTATCGGGGGCGCTTGGCACCGATACCCTCAAGCGGGATATTTTTTCCGGCGTTATTGCGGGGCTTAAGTGGGCCTTGTTTATCGGGTTTGTGACGAGCGTGATTGCGGTCTTTATCGGGGTTATCTACGGCATAGTGGGCGCGTATTTTGGGGGTTTCACAGATACGGCCATGTCGTTTGTCTTTGAGCTGTTCGTGTCCATTCCGATGCTTCCCATACTAATAGTCATGTCGGCAATCTTCAAGCCGAATATCTGGATCATCCTTGCCACATTGATAGTTTTTTCCTGGGTAGGGCCTGTAAAAACCGTGCGCTCCATGGCCCTTCAAATAAAAGAAGAAACGTATATTGAGGCGGCAAAAGCCCTTGGCTCAAGTAAATGGAGGATCATCTTCAAGCACATGGCTCCTCTTTTGCTTCCGTATTCGTTCGCCAACATGGCCTTGAGCGTTCCGGGTTTCATCGTTTTTGAAGCTTCCCTTTCGCTCCTGGGGCTTGGGGACCCGACCATAGTAACATGGGGACAAATACTGCACGAGGCGCAATCATCCGGGGCTACGCTTAACGGGCTTTGGTGGTGGATAGTTCCTCCTGGTCTGTTCATTGCCGTCATGGGAATGACCTTCGCGTTTTTAGGATTCGCGATGGACAAGATCCTTCATCCCAAGCTCAGGACGAGGTAATTTATGGACAAGCTGATTGAAGTAAAAAACCTTAAGCTGTACTACCATACGTCTAACGGCGTTGTCCGGGCTTTGGATGATGTCAGTTTTGACGTGTATAAGGGAGAGACCCTGGGCCTTGTTGGAGAATCGGGCTGTGGAAAGACAACCACGGGGGCCGGCCTCCTCAAAATGCCATCGCCTCCCGGACGCATAGAAGAAGGCTCGTCAATTCTGATAAACGGCCGCGACATAATCCCGCTTTCCGACAGGGAAATCCGTAAAACCGTCCGTTGGACGGAAGTTTCCATGGTATTCCAGGGCGCGATGAACTGCCTTACGCCGGTGTATACCATCGGCAACCAGATGATGGAGACGCTCAAAGCGCATACCGAAATTGAAAAAGAGGAAGCGCTGGCCTTAATCAAAGAATACCTTGGCCATGTCGGCCTTCCTCCCGAAGTAACGGAGCGCTATCCCCACGAGCTTTCAGGCGGAATGAAACAGCGCGTCGTAATAGCGACAGCCCTGTTCCTAAAGCCGAAACTCATTATACTTGACGAGCCGACAACGGCGCTTGATGTTATAGTCCAGGCGCAAATTATAAATTTATTGAAAACTCTGAAAAAATCTTTCGATTTATCGTTCATCTTTATTACCCACGATCTCGCGCTTGAAGCCGAGGTAAGCGACAGGATCTGCGTGATGTATGCGGGAAAGATCGCGGAGCTTGGAACCAACGAACAGATTTACGGGAAAAAGGGCCCCTTGCATCCGTATACCGAAAAACTGCTTAGCGCGACTCCTCTGCTTCGCAAAAAAGTCGATTCGCTTTCGTACATCCCCGGAGCGCCGCCCGATCTCATAGATCCGCCGAAGGGCTGCCGCTTTCACCCGCGTTGTCACGTGGCTGAAGAGCGGTGCAAACAGGAAGAGCCGCCGCTTGCCGAAACGGAAGCCGGGCACTGGATTTCATGCTGGAGGTGCGGAAAATGAGCGATGCCAGTAATACCTCAGTGGTTAATACAACGGATGTAATTCTAAAGCTGTCGAACTTACAGAAACATTTTTCCCCGCACGCAAACCTGCTTGGGATGCTCGGCGGCAAGGTGAAGAATCCGATTAAAGCCGTTGACGGCGTAAGTTTTGAAATCAGGCGCGGCGAGATATTTGGTCTGATAGGCGAATCCGGTTCGGGAAAAACCACGATAGGCAAGCTTGTGATGAAGCTGCTTGATCCTACAAGCGGGACAATAAATTTTAACGGCGAAGACGTTACAAAAACCGACGCGGAACGGACGCAAAGCTACCGCCGCCAGGTTCAGATGATCTTTCAGGATCCCTATGCTTCCATGAATCCGCGTTTTAAGGTGCGCGATGTGCTTGAGGAACCGCTTATCATCCATAAAATCCACGGATCAATGGCGGAGCATGAGCGGATGATCATCAAGGCGCTTATAGAAGTCAAGCTTAACCCGCCTGAAGATTTTATCGGACGTTACCCGCACATGCTCTCCGGCGGGCAGAGACAACGCGTGGCCACGGCGCGCACGCTTATCCTCAATCCCATGCTGTTGGTGGCGGACGAGCCCGTTTCGATGATCGATCTTTCAACCCGCGCCGAAATTCTCCACATGATGAGGGATGTTCAGCGGGATTTGGGCCTGAGTTATCTTTACATCACGCACGATCTTTCCACTGCGAGGTATTTCACGGACAGAATCGCCGTAATGTATCTGGGCCGCATAATGGAGCTGGGAAACGCCGACGATCTAATCGACAGGCCGATGCACCCCTATACGCGTGCGCTAATCGAGGCGGTTCCCGAACCGGAAACGGGCAAGGTCGGCCTCATAAAGAATCTTCCCATACACGGCGAAATACCATCGCCCGCCAACATCCCGCCGGGCTGCCGTTTCCACACGCGCTGTCCGCTAGCAAAAGCTGAGTGTTCAAGCGGAGAGGAGCCTGAGCTTCACGATATTGGCAACGGGCATTTTCACGCGTGCAGGCTGACGGATTAGTACTTTGTAACGATCAGCCGTCATTTTTTGTCGATTTCTTTTCTCTTTATACTTAATGGCAATGAGTACACTGGTTTTAATCAATATCGCCATCGAAATATCATGCAGCGTTATGTGCCTCGCAATCATGGCTTGCATTATGATTGGAGACAGCTTGCGCGTCCGTATGAACAGGGCGTTCATTTGGGTACTGCTTTCAAATGTCGTGCTCATGCTTAGCGACGCCCTGGCGTTTTATTCTATCGGCAGGACGGAGCCTCATTTTTTTGTTCTCAGCTTCATCGGGAATTTTTTTACATTCCAGTTTAGCTATTTGGTTATTATGTGTTTTTCAAATTACATCAATGTTTATCTGGCGTCAAAAATTCAGATCAAACGGATAGCGGTACACATGGTTTACGGCGTTTGCGGTTTAGCGATTATCCTGACATTTTTCTCGCTTCTGAACAATATGTATTTTATTATAGACGAAAACAATGTCTATCACAGACAAAGTATGTATTGGCTTTCGCAGGTGTTGGGAATGATCGGCCTGGCGCTTAATTCTATCGAAATAATTAGGTTTCGCAAGTCTTTAAACCGCATGGAAACATTTGCCCTCGCCTCTTACATCGTCCTTCCTATTATCGCGGTTGTCATTCAGGTATCTGTTTACGGCTATGTGTCGGTTTATATAGCGTCAACGCTGACAATCCTTTTTATCTATATCGGTATGCAGGCGCAGTTTCAAAAAATATTGAAGGAAAACGAATTGCAGCTAACCCAAAGCCGCATTGCCATAATGCTTAGCCAGATACAGCCGCATTTTCTGTACAACGCTCTGGCTGTTATATCAAGGCTTTGCGATAAAGACCCGGCGCAGGCAAAGAAAGCGACTATAGAATTTTCTTCTTACCTAAGGGGAAACATGGACTCCCTGGAAGAAACAAAACCAATTCCTTTTGAGAAAGAATTAAAACATATTGAAGGCTTTTTAAATTTGGAAAAAGCCATGTATGGCGAAGCGTTAAATGTGATTTACGATATTAAGACCAAAGGTTTTTTCCTTCCGGCGCTGACAGTGCAGTCTATTGTTGAAAACGCAATCAAACACGGCATTGGCAGGCGGGAAGGCGGCGGAACGGTCAGGATTTGTACAAGCGAAACGGACAGCGAATTCCTTATAAGCGTATCGGACGATGGCGTAGGGTTCGAGTACGATAATGCGGCTCATAACGGGCGATTGTGCATCGGAATTAACAATGTCCGTCAAAGACTGTCAGGGCAATGCGGCGGCTCACTCGAAATAAAAAGCGGGATAGGAACAGGGACTACAGTTACGATTTCAATTCCAAAATCGTAGGAAAACTCCGTATTTGTCGCATATTTGTCGCACTTTGTTTGCTAGAGTTTTAAAATGACAAAAATAGTGGGCATATTTTCAAGAGCTCATCTTAGAACTAAAATCATCAGCTTAGTCATCGCAATTTGCATATTCGCGTTATTGGGAATGTCGATAGCAAGCTTTATCACCATTAAGAAGATGTCGGAATACTCGGCAAGGACGAATACGGCTCTTGGAGATGGGGCGGCTGACAGTGCAAGCGACGCATTAATTGAACAGGCGCATAATTTTTTATTGATCATAGCGCGGCAGCAGTCCGTTAATTGCAACGCCATGCTGGACACATTCAAATTTGATGTGGAACTGCTCGAAGGCGTGGTAACTGACATATTCAATAACCCGCAATATTACAGCCTTGGCCGCCCGGTTATCAGACCCTCCGAAACGGTAAAAGGCGTTTATTCAGGCACATATATCCTGCCGGAGTCCGTTCCCATGACAGGAGAAATAAGGCAGGAACTGAATCTGTTAAGCAACCTGGGCTTATTGCTGCCAACGCTGACCAACAACCCCGACATTATCGAATTTTATGTGGGAATGGAAAGCGGCTTGTTTTATAACTATACCCCGCTTATCTACAATGACCCCAAATACGATCCCAGAACACGGCTCTGGTATATTCTGGCGGTCGAACAACCCGGCAAAGTGATATATACGGAAGTGTATGAGGACGCGCTTGGCTCGGGTTTAGTCGCAACCGTGTCAAAAGCCATTTTTGACGGGAAAGGAACCTTGTTGGGCGTAGTTGCGCTCGACATCATGCTAGAGAATTATCAAAAACTTCTATTGGAAACGCGCATCCTCAAATCCGGCTATGCGTTTATTATCAACAACGAGGGAAGGTATATGTTTCACCCCGACATGGATGAGCAAGGATTTCAGCTTAACATACCTCAAGCCCAGCCCGGTTCGGAAACAACCGTAGGCTATCGAAAGATGATGAGCGGCGAAACAGGCTTTTTCACGGTTGAAGAAAACGGCAAACAATGTTTTGTCGCGTTCAGCCCCATATCCGTAACAGGCTGGTCGGTAGGCGTTACCGTAAATGAGGATGAGCTTCTATCTGTGCTTGGAATGCTTTCAGAACGGATGGCCTCCCTGACAGGAGAAGCAAAAAAAAATACAGAAAAAATGTCCAATCAGGCAATTATGACTTTTATCGCTATTTTTACTGCCGTTGCCATTATGGTCGTCTTTTTGTCAGTTTTCCTTACATCTATCATATCCAAACCCATTCAAAAATTGACGGAAGAAGTAGTGCAAATCGGCGCTGGCCATTTAAACGCAAAGATAGAAGGCAATTACAATGTCGAGTTTGACAAAATCAAGGACGCAGTAAACTCTATGGCCTCAGACATAAAAGAATACATGGAAGGCAAGCTTCAGGCGGAACGCAAGCTTGCCGAAAGCCGCATTGGGATCATGCTTTCACAGATACAGCCGCATTTCCTATACAACGCCCTGGCCGTCATATCAAGGCTTTGCGATAAAGACCCCGCTCAGGCAAAAGAAGCGACAATAAGTTTTTCCGATTACCTAAGGGGAAACATGAATTTATTGGAGAGCGCAGAGCCGATTCCTTTTGAAAATGAACTAAACCATACCATAGGCTTTATGAACCTGGAAAAGGCTATGTACGGCGAAGCGTTAAGTGTAATATACGATATACAAGCAAAAGATTTTAAGCTTCCTGCCCTTACCGTGCAGCCAATCGTTGAAAACGCGATCAAGCACGGCATAGGGAAAAAAGAAGGCGGCGGCACTGTAAAAATTTCGGCGGTAGAAACGGAGAGTTATTATTTTGTCGTTATTTCAGATGACGGCGTGGGGTTTGAGCCTGAGAAAATGGCTAACGGGATTTATCCCGATGACGGAGAGCGGCACATCGGAATTAACAATGTCCGGCTACGGCTTTTTGCGCAATGCGGCGGTTCGCTTGAAATAAAAGGCAAGCCGGGGGTGGGGACAACCGCCACGATAATAATTCCGAAAACCGGCAATTAGGAGACGTTTGCAAAATGAACATTCTTGCCATAGACGATAACGTTTTGGCTCTGGAAGAGCTTGTTTCGTCAATAAAAGAAGCCTGCCCCCATGATGAGGTTCACAGTTTTTCAAAGCCGTCCGAACTGCTAGACTTTGCAAAAGGGAACATATGCGACATAGCGTTTTTAGACATTGAAATGTGGGGGATGAACGGCATTGAGCTTGCGCAAAAGCTTAAAGAAATTCACGGCAATATTAACATTGTATTTGTAACCGGATATTCAAAATATGCCCTCGATTCCTATACGGTTAAGGCAAGCGATTATGTAATGAAGCCCGTTAGCAAAGAAGCGGTCAAAGAGGCTCTGGAAAACCTGCGCTGCCCCGTCAAAACGGAACCCGATAAAAGGGTGCGGGTGCAGACCTTCGGCAATTTTGAGGTTTTTGTGGATGAAAACCCTGTCTTGTTTACCCGTTCCAAAACAAAGGAATTATTTGCCTACCTTGTAAGCCGCAAAGGGGCGCTATGCAGCAACAATGAAATAATTGCCGTAATATGGGAAGACAAAGACGATTCTCCTGCCACGCAAAGCCACTTCCGGCATTTAGTGGCGGATTTAATCAAGACGCTAAAATCTTTGAATGTCGAAGACATTATAATCAGGAAGTGGAAACAATTAGCCGTTGTGCCGGATAAACTATCATGCGACTTTTATGAAATGCTTAATGGCAACGCAAAGGCGGCTAATTCCTACGCAGGTGAATTCATGGCGCAATACAGTTGGGCGGAAATTGATGCCGCTTATCTGCAAAGCAAAAGGAAATAAGGAGAAAGGATAAATGGATAATGTTGAATTAACGGAAGATTATAATGCCCTGCGTCAAACTCTTTTCCGGTTTGCCGAAGGAACGTTAATCCATAACGATTATAATCTGTCTTTAGAGGTAATCGCAGATGACGTTGCAGGAATAGGCATGGGCGAGCAGGGGGCGTATTTTAATAAATCTGAATTACGTCAAAAGTTCATTGACTTTTCTAAAGCGGAAATGTCAAACCCGCAAAAATCTATTGAATACGGCAATATTGATATTCGGATTTTTGAATCGGTATGCGCTTCAATTTCTGCCGAAGTACATCTAAAGGTTACTATTGATAATAATGTTTCAATGAGTAGCTTTTTACAAATAGCAAGCGCGAGAAAGGAAAACGGAAAATGGCTCTGGTATATGATAGCAGCCATGCCGCTGGCTGTTACCGAAGAAAGCATTAACGCTTATCCCCTGAGTTTTGCCGATAATATACTTGCCAAATTAAAAGCAGAACTTAGATCCGGGCTTCATATTGATACCTTCAGCATGATGAACGACAGCCTCTCCAGCGGTATTTTAGGAACTTACATAAAGGTGGATTATCCGCTTTATTTTGCAAACGATGTGCTTATATCCATGCTTGGATACGAACGCAAGGAATTTGAGGAAATCTTTAAAAACGGAACTTCAAAGTTAAACCATAGCGATGATAAGGTATTCATGCAGGAATTTACGCAAAGCGGGGTTGAAGGAAGCAGTAGTTTCGGTTCACGCGCACGTTGGGTAAAAAAAGACGGCGATACGATTTGGATTGAGTTCCGTTCGCGCAGAACAAAAGATAAATTCGGAAATGATATATTATTATCTGTTGTTTGGGACATTTCAGATTTACTTGACAAATCGCATAAGGACGCGCTCACTGGTATTTACAATAGGCGCTTTCTCGATGAACACCTTGCTCAAATTATAAAATCTTTATCGCGTTCCTGCGGCACTCTGAGTATGCTGTTGATAGACATTGATTTTTTCAAAAAGTATAACGATACATACGGTCATAAAGAGGGCGATAACTGCTTAAAAACTGTCGCGCAAACTCTAAAAAAAAGCATATCAAGGCTGGATGATTTTACCGCAAGATACGGTGGTGAAGAATTTGCCGTTGTTCTGCCCAATACTGACGAGAACGGCGCACGGCTGGTAGCCAACACGCTGCTTGAAAACATACGAAAACTCAATATAGCCCACGAAAAAAGCGATGTTGCTGGTTGTGTAACTATTTCTATCGGAGGCATAACCGGCAATGTAACTCATACACAAAAATCAGACGATTACATAATACATTCGGATAAAATGCTTTATGAATCAAAACAAAACGGGCGCAACAGATATACCGCAGGAAAATTATGAATATGAAATACTAAAACGGCCTGAATTTGTCGCGCTTTTGTCGCACTAAAATTTAAAAATTTTCGTAAAAACCCTCTTTATTTGTCGCATATTTGTCGCGCCCTGTTTTGTATAATTTTCTCATATTTTTAGTCAGAAGGGGAATCAAAATGGCTGTGACTGTTAGTAGTACACCGACAATACTTGTTCTTGATGAAATGCAGGTAATGTTGGATACGATTACCGAAATGCTCAGTAATTATTATCATGTAGTAGGAGCAACCAATTTCAGCGCCCTGTTGAAAGCAATCGTTAATTCCAACCCCTCATTGTTTTTGTTGGATACGGAGTTGTCGAAACCGTCGTTTTATTCGGTTACGAATACGGAAATTACAAGTGGTTTTGACGTGGCGAGGCAGATTCGCAAAATGCCCAGATTCTCTAAAGCTCAAATTTTATTTATGACAGCGACCGCGAAAGCGGAGACCATCACCAACGCAATTAAAAGCGGCGGTGGCGGTGTAATTATCAAACCCCCGAGCAAGGTTGTCTTGTTGGGAAAAATTCATTACCTGCTATCGCCGGTAACGATTACGTTTGAGCAGACAGAAAAGATTTTAACCGGAGACACGAAATTTTCCCAATTGGCATTTTCCATGCTGATTACGCGCATGAAAACTCTTTATGCCAAATACCCGACAAAGGAAACACTGCAAACTTTTGCCGAGGAAATAACCGAGTTTGTTGAAAAGTCCAAAGTACTTATGGCCGCAGACTACGAAACCATTTGCAAATTATAAGGAGAAGAAAAAATGTTGGTATCTTATGAAACAGCGTCACAATTAATCGAGAGCGGGAGGCTGCTCCATATCGCGGGGACAGAGGCTCTGCTTAAAAGACTTCCTAAAGGGAAATGGATCGGCGGTTCCACGGAGTACTTCATGGCAAAGGAAGGCGGCAAGGTTTCCGGCGATTTATTGTTTGTAACGGATTTTTCCAAAGCGAAGTCCGTCTACGAGAAATTCAAAATTCAATCCTATGACGAAAAAAGCATCCGCAAAGTTTCATCCGACGCTTATGAAAACGGTTTTACAATCCTGATTGTGCCTTTTGACAGCGCGGTGCATAAGGAATACGCGCAAAACGCAGCCAGTTATGAAAATATGTTTATGCGTCGCATTGCAGGATGGATCTCCGGCCTTAACCTGGGCAAACAAGGACAAACGCCTGTGGCGGTCAACGGGCTTACAGGGGAAGCATTTTCCGACAAGGCGGTCGCGCTTCATTTGCAAACCAAAGAGGACAAGACAGTTTCTGTCAACATCATCAATATTTTTGAACAGGATACCGATTCTCCGGTAATCGAATTTACCGAAGAAGGCTTTCATGTTAAAAAATGCCTCGTAAACGGAAAAGAGCTTGTTTTTGCCGACTATATAGCAAAAAACAAAATAGACACAAAGATACCGATTGTTGGGGATTATTCAGGAAGCGGCGTTAACATTTCATTCAAGTCAATTGAAAACGGGATTGTTAATTTTTACGCGCCGGTATTTCAGGGAATAAAGTACAGGATTGCCAAACCCGTATCTGACTATGTGGCTTTGTTTAACAAACACATATCTGAACACACGGATGAAACATCCGCATTCTCATGTAACTGTATTTTGAATTTCCTCTACGGTAATCTTGAGAACAACAAAATTGAGGCGTTTGCAGGGCCAATTACATTCGGTGAAATTGCCTATCAGCTTGTGAACCAAACCTTGGTGTATGTAACTGTTATTTGATTAAAAGATGGAGTAAAAATGCACAATAAAAAACTAAGTTTTAAAATCAAGGTATTAATCCCGATATTGGCTATGTTTATTATTTTCGATCTGATCATTTCATTTATCAACTATAGGCTGCTGGACTCTTCTGTGAAAATGAAAACCAATGCTAATATGGAAATTTTTGCCGACAGTATTTTGGTTCAAATCAGGCATTTGAATATCATACTTGATACCATCAAACAAACGTTGATCGAAAAACATATAGCGATAGCGAAAGCTGTCGTGGAAATACTGGACAATACACCCGGTCAGATGTCGCCTGAGAGATTGCTGCGGATCGCGGAACCGCTGGATATTATAGAATTGAGCGTTGCCAATTCAAACGGTATCATTACAGCCAGCAGTGTCCCAAAATACATAGGCTTTGATTATAAATTATACGAAGCCACAAAAGTATATATGAATCTGACAAACGGAACCCTGACCGTGTTAAGCGAGGAACCGCGTGCGTCAGTGCTTAATGACGATGTAGGCGACATCATTCTGGGCGACATTAACCATTATACCGGTGTCGCACGGAAAAACGGCGGCTTTATCCAGATTGGTTTTAACGCCAGCGTAATCGGCAGACTACAGGAAGAAGTCAATATTTACAAAACAATAAAGGAGACGAAAATAGGGCAAAACGGTTTTGGGATGGTGTTGTCGAATGGGTTTATAACAGCCCACCCTAACGGCGATACGTCAGATGTGTCAAGCGAAGATTGGTATAAAACCGTAAGTTTCGGCAACGGCTTTGCGTGGCTCAATATAGCTGGCAAACAATATTACGTGGGTTACAAGAACGAAAACGGCAATACCGTTGTCGCTCTTGTGCCTGAGCAGGATTTTTATATGGAACGCAACCGCCTTCTTCTTGATACGGTAATACTCTTGTTAATAACGGTCGTCATCGTAACCACCGTTATTAATATATTTATTGAGGTAATGGTGGAGCCGCTTAGCCAAATAATAAAAACAATAAATCAAACGTTTACCGACCTGGATTTGAAGCCCCAGGAAGATAAACTTCATGAAAATGAAGCTGGAATATTAGGTGATTATTTACACTTGACCATAATCGATCAGCTTACCGGTATTTACAACAGGCGGTATCTTGATGGCAGCTTACAGAAGATAATAAAATTACATTCCCGTACCGGTAGCAGATTAAGCGTATTAATGATAGACATTGATTATTTTAAAAAATACAACGACACTTACGGGCATGAGGCGGGAGATAACTGCTTAAAAGCAGTGGCGTCTGCCCTTTCCCAATGTGTAATAAGGGACGAGGATTTTGTCGCAAGATACGGTGGAGAGGAATTTGCCGTTGTATTGCCGAATACCGATGAGAACGGCGCTCAATTGGTTGCGGAAAAAATGCTGGAAAAAGTGCGTGGATGTAATATACCGCATAAAGCAAGCGATATAGCCAATAATGTAACTATCTCCATTGGCGGTACCACCGATGTCATTAATCATATGCAGCATGGAAGCGATTATATCAAAACGGCCGATAAAGCGTTGTACGAATCCAAGAAAAATGGCCGTAACAGATATACATTTTTGAAAACTGCTTAATTTATCACGCCTTTGTTGCACACTTTATTTATCTTTATGTATAATGAAGCAAATCCGTATATAAGAGATGTTAAGTGTAAGTTTTTTGAATTGGTCGTGAAAAGTGTATAAAAAATGATACAATAATGAATTATGAAATATTTTGAAAAATGATTAAAAATGTTAAGTTTTTGTTTTCGAATATGGTATAGTATAAAATATGCCAGTATGGGTATATAATTTTAATATTTAGGAGAAATTACAGATGAGTGAGTATGAAGAAGGGTTAAAATTACTTGAAGAAAAGTTTGGCAATGGCAAGGACAACGCTATCTCGCTTGCGACTATTGCTCAGCGACCAAACGCTGACGGACCCCAACCTGTTGTACGTGATGTGGATGCATACTATGAGAACGAAACTTTTTATGTTACAACATACGCCAAATCAAACAAGATGCAGCAAATTGCTAAAAACCCCGCCGTTTCAATTGCGGTTTGCTTGGAATGGTTTACCGCAGTTGGAATTGGTGAAAATCTCGGTTGGGTATTAGATCCGAAAAACGCCGAAATAAGGACTAAACTCCGTAAAGCTTTTGCGCAATGGTACGACATGGCAAACAATGAAAAAGACGAGAATTGCTGTATTTTGGCAATTCATCTCACAAAGGGAACGTTAAACATAAATCATTGGGAAAAATTATACCACATGGATTTTGTGAATAAGAAAATAATGGAGAATGGAGGAGTTTTTTAAGCTGAGGAAAATTTATAAAGGCAGTAAGTTGACAGTCAGCTTAGCGTTACTAATGAAGGAATAAATTATGATATGAGGGCGGCTAACCAAATGATAAAGCGAGATTATGGTATTTTTTCAACATTAAAACAACAGGAATTACCTTTATAAAAAAATAAAATGGATTTATTGGATATATTATCAATGAAAATACAATTAACTTTTTGATGGGTAAAGCAGGATAGGATACTAATTTTGTCGCATATTTGTCGCACTTTATCTGGTAAAATATCAAACAGGCAAAGCGCCATAGGAGAAAAAGATGAAAAAAAGTGTGTGTTTGTTTGTATTTTTATGCGTTACGGCTTTATCGGTTTTATCATTTGGATGTTCAATGACGCAGGAACAAAAAACGGCAGCAATTGAACTTGAAGCTAATGCTACTACTGGTTTTGTCTGGGTCTATACCATGTCGCCAGAAAATGTAATACGTTTAGTGTCAAACGAATACGTTCCTGACAAGAACAACGAAGGAATAACCGGCGGTGGCGGAAAACAAATCTTTACTTTTGAAGCTATTGCCAAAGGGGAAGTCGAACTGGTTTTTTCATATCTCAGAGAGTGGGAAACAGGTATACCTCCGTTAAAAACTGTAACCTACAAAGCGATTGTGGACGATAAGAACAGCCTAACACTGGAGAAAAAATAAATGAAGTCGTCCATAAATAATATGAGTGAGAAAAAAGTAAGTTTCAAAATCAAGGTATTAATCCCGATATTGGCGATATTTATCGTTTCCGTTCTGATCATCTCATTTATCAACTACAGGCTGCTGGACTCTTCTGTGGAAACAAAAACCAACGCCAATATGGAAATATTTGACGACAGCATTTTGGCGCAAATCAGGCATTTGAATATCATACTTGACGCCACCAAACAAACGCTTAAGGAAAACCATATAGCAATAGCGAAGACTGTCGTGGATATAGTGGACAGCACACCTGGCCAGATGTCGTCTGAAAAATTACTGCGGATTGCGGAACCCCTGGATATCATAGAATTGAGCGTTGCCGATTCAAACGGCATCATTACAGCCAGCAGCGTCCGCCAATACATAGGCTTTGATTATAAGCTATACGAGACCACGAGCATTTATATGAAGCTGGCAGACGGAACCCTGACCGAGCTAAGCGAGGAACCGCGCGCGTCCGTGTTCGAGGGCGATGTCGGCAACATCAACCATTATACCGGCGTTGCGCGGAAAAACGGCGGCTTCGTCCAGATTGGCTTCAACGCGAATGTAATCGGCAAGTTGCAGGAAGAAATAAATATTTTCAAGACCATAAAGGAGGCGAAAATAGGGCAAAACGGCTTTGGCATGGTGCTGTCGAATGGGTTTATAACCGCCCACCCTAACGGTGATCTGTCAGCCGACAATTTGTCGGATGTATCCGGCGAAGATTGGTATAAAACAGTAAGCTCTGGCGACGGGTTTTCATGGCTCAATATGGACGGCAAGCAATATTACGCCGGCTACAAAAACGAAAACGGCAATACCGTCGTCGCCCTTGTGCCAGAGCATGACTATCACCGGGAACGCAACAGCCTTCTGCTTGATTCGGTAACGCTCCTGCTCATAACGGTCGCCGTCATAACCGTCGTTATTTATCTGGTTGTGGGCGGGCTTCTCCGCCATGTTAAATACCTTGTTGCAGGGATCGGAAAAATCGCCGAAGGCAATTTAGACGCAAAAATTGAGGGCAATTTTAATGACGAGTTTGACAAAATCAAGGATGCCGTGAACTCTATGGCTGCGGACATAAAAGAATACATGGAAGGCAAGCTTCAAGCGGAGCGCAAACTTGCCGAAAGCCGCATTGGGATCATGCTTTCCCAGATACAGCCGCATTTCTTATACAACGCCCTTGCAGTCATATCAAGGCTTTGCGATAAAGACCCCGCCCAGGCAAAGGAAGCGACAAAAAGTTTCTCCGATTACCTAAGGGGAAACATGAATTTATTGGAGCGCACAGACACGATTCCTTTTCAAAATGAACTAAACCATACCATTGGCTTTTTGAACCTGGAAAAAGCCATGTACGGCGAAGCGTTGAATGTAGTATATGACATACAAACAATAGATTTTAAGCTTCCCGCCCTTACCGTACAGCCCATCGTTGAAAACGCAATCAAGCACGGCATAGGGAAAAAAGAAGGCGGTGGCACAGTAAAAATTTCGGCGATAGAAACGGAGAGCTATTACTTTATCGTTGTTTCAGATGACGGCGTGGGGTTTGATTATGAGAAAGCCGCTAACGGGAATTTTCCCGATGACGGAGAGCAGCACATCGGGATTAACAATGTCCGGCTGCGGCTTATCGCGCAATGCGGCGGCATGCTTGAAATAAAGGGCAAGCCGGGGGCTGGGACAACCGCCACAATAATAATCCCAAAAATCGGCAACCAGGAGGCTAAGGCAACATGAACATATTCGCCATAGACGATAACGTTTAGGCTTTGGAAGAGCTTGTTTCGTCAATAAAAAAGCCTGCCCCCATGATGAGGTTCACAGCTTTTCCAGGCCGTCCGAACTGCTTGACTTTGCAAAAGGGAACGTATGCGAGATTGCGTTTTGGACATTGAAATGTGGGGGATAAACGGCATTGAACTGGCGCAAAAGCTTAAAGAAATTCACGGCAATATTAACATCGTATTTGTAACCCGATAAAAGGGTGCGTGTGCAGACATTCGGCAATTTTGAAGTTTTTGTAGACGAAAACCCCATAGTCAGGAAATGGAAGCAATTAGCCGTTATGCCGGATAAACTGCCATGTGATTTTTATGAAATGCTTAATGGCAACGCAAAGGCGGCTAATTCTTAAGCGGGCGAATTCATGGCGCAATACATTTGGCCGGAAATTGACGCAGCTTATCTGCAAAGGAAAAGAAAATAATTATGAATTTGTCGCGCTTTTGTCACACTTTGTTTTGTATAATTTTATTATAATGAAGTACACTAACATTTTTTCAATACCTGTTTCCCGAAAACGCCAAACTTCCATGCGGCGCAGGTTTATTGTTTTTTCCTCGGTTTTGTTTCTGCTTATATTCATTCCCGGAAGCGTGATATTTGCCATTTTAATGGATAAAATCCAGTATGATAACGCCGGATTAAAATTAATGCAGACCATTGAGATTGAACGGCTTAAACTGGAAGCGTCCATAAACAGCGAAATTGCCATTGCCCTAAGAATGGCCGATTCTCCTTTGATACAGTGGCACTTCCTTAACCCCGAAGACGAAGAAATGGAGCAAATTGCATTGGGAGAAATAGCCGGATACCGCAGGGCGTTTACCGGAAAAAATGTATTTTGGATAAGCGATACCGATAAAAAATATTATTTCAACGATGAATATGTCTACACATTAGACCCGTCAGAAGAAAGCTCCTGGTGGTATAACTCAATCATGAATAGCCAGTCTCCTTACAGTTTGAATGTCAACTTCGATGTAGGATTAAAAAGAACTATGGTATGGGTTAACGCGCCTGTTCTTAATAATGATCAAAAACCTGTCGGCATAGTGGGAACAGGTATAAATGTGTCTGATTTCATCAATGCCATACATTACAACAATTCGGAAACAGAAGATGAATTGTTTTTCTTTAACGCCGCCGGAGACATAATCAAGGCAAAAGACATTTATCTTGTAGAGAAAAAAGCGAACATAGCCGATGTGCTGGGCGTAATCGGAGATGAAATCCTTGACAGGGCAAAAGGAATAAAAACAGGGGAAATCGGATATTTTAAGGCAAAGGACAAAAGGCAAATAATCGCAATTACCTCAATTCCTATCAGCGCGATTCCGGCTTTGAATTGGTATATAACAGCTTTGCGTCCTGTTACTGCTATAGGTTTCCTTAAAACAGGCATGACTGTTCTTTTTGGCATAATGATTGCAGTTATTTTGTTTGTCTTTATATTCTTCAATATATTTATCTCGGTAATGCTGGAGCCGCTTAACCAAATGGTAAAAACAATAAACCAAACATTTACCGACCTGGATTTTAAGCAGCAAGAAGGCGAACAATACAAGGATGAAGTTGGAACATTGGGCGATTTTTTACATCTGACCATAATTGATCAGCTTACCGGCATTTACAACAGGAGGTATCTTGACGGCAGCCTAAAGAAGATAATAAAACTGCTTTCCCGTACCGGAGCCAGCCTAAGCGTATTAATGATAGACATTGATTATTTCAAAAAATACAACGATGCTTATGGTCATGATGCCGGAGATGAGTGCCTCAAAAAAATTGCGGATGCCCTTTCCCAGTGTGTAATAAGGGAAGAAGATTTTGTCGCAAGGTACGGCGGAGAGGAATTTACCGTTGTTTTGCCGAATACCGATGAGAACGGAGCTAAATTGGTTGCGGAAAGAATGTTGGAAAAAGTGCGTGAATGTAGTATACCCCACGAAAAAAGCAATGTAGCCGGTTATGTTACTATCTCCATTGGCGGTGCAACCAATCTCGTTAATCATTTACAGCATGGAAAAGACTACATAAAACTTGCCGATGAAGGCTTATACGAATCTAAAGAAAATGGCCGTAACAGGTACACATTTATGAAAACCTCCTAATTTGTCGCGCTTTTGCTGCCCATTTTATTTATCATTATGTATAATAAAGCAAACCTGCATATAAAGAATGCCAGGCGCAAGTTGTTTGAATTAGTCAAGGAAAAATGATTAAAAATGTTAAGTTTAGATTGAACTAATATGCTATATTTGTTATGATATATTATTTTTGGAGGTTTTATGAAGCGACTTGATTTTGAGGTAAAATCCAAAGAAATTGAAACTGTTTTAAAAAAGGGGAAATCAATAGTCCTTTGCACATCAAATGGCAATAAAGTTGCCGCAAGGGTAGTTTATTATTGCTTATTCAATAGGCATATTTATTTTGTTACATCAACGGCTTACAATAAATGCAAACAAATTGAAAAAAATAATAACGTAGCTTTATGTATAGAGAATATCCAAATAGAAGGTATTGCAACCATTTTGGGTCATGCGACTTTGGAAGTAAATAATAAAGTATTTGAATATATACAAAAGAATTGTTTGGACATATATAAATATACAAAGTATAAAAATACGGTTTTAATAGAAATCAGGATAAATAATGTAGAAATGTGGATAAAAGGCAGGGAATTCATAAATTATGATAATAAAACGGCATACAGAATTGGATAATATAAAAGTAGTAAAAAAAGGAAAATGGGCTCAAAAAATACTTGAATTACAGAAAGAAGACGGTTCATGGGGATATTTTCATTCTTTATCAGATTCATGGAGAGCAGAAGAAAACAGAATAAAAGATTGCACATATAGGATTAGTAATTTATTGAAAAAAATGCAAGTCAAAATTATTTTTTAAATTTACCAATAATTATAGAAATTTTGCATATAGGAGGCAGAGTAATGCAACATTTTAAGGCTTTAAGGGCAATCCCCTTTATTTTGGGCTTCGCTTTGACTATTTTTAGTTGTGCTGCAAATAAAGCCCAATCGTACAATACAAGAATCGACGTAAAAGCCGATGCAGTTCCCGAAGGAATATGCTTTACTTTTGATAATATTCCACCGGAAACAGTTTTATTGGATTTTTGCATTTTTGAATATGGACAAGAAGAGGAATTAGCGGATTTCGGTGAAATGGATTACGCCCTTTCAAGTGTTACAGACATTGCATTGGAACAGGCAAAGAAATCTGGTAAGATTATTTTTCCATATGTAAAGCCTGGGCAAAAATATTTTATTTCAGTTTATTTCTACAAAGGAGATGTAAATGAAAATATAGAACTGATTGATCATCCCTCTATACGTTTAGAATGTATACCATATGCGGGTATATATATAAAAAATGATATTGAACTAAATCTGAATGAAACACGTACCGGTGTAACATTATCTGCCGAACCGGAATTTTCCGCTGAAATTGAATATGCCTCTGACCTTCCAAAATACTTCTATTTTCATGACATAGATTGGGATGAAGCTGCTAAAGTAAAAGTGAAGACTATAGAAGATTGGAATCAATTTATGATAGGCTGGTACGGTCATACAAATGAATTGAGTATGGATATTTCACCATTGTATGGGCTCAAAGAATATGTGGAAGCCGGTGATTACCCTGTGTATTTTGTCGTATACGGTAATATTATTTACAATGATGTGTTATGGGTAGTTGAAATTGCAAAAAGCAAACTATTTGTCCTCTCTTTATGAATAAAAAGAATTCATTACAGATACATATTTTTGAGTTTAACAGAAAAAATATAGTATCCTTAAAGCCCAATAACATAAAAAACCATAAAAATATCCTGAATTAGTCGCGCTTTTGTCGCGCCTTGTTTTGTATAATTTTATTAAATACATCACAAAAAGGAGTGTTTTATGACCGAAACAGCACAGCATCGTTCATCAGCCGTGTTAAGTGAAACAGGTAAAGACTTAACCAAAGGCTCTGGTAAAGAAGATGACAACTTGAACTTTTTGCTTTCTGTATACGACTGCTTTAATAATTTATACGATGCAATAAACAGATTGGATTATATGCAAAACAACCTTTTCGGGGCATTGCGCAAACTGGATCTGCAAACCAAAAAAGATAAATAAAATCATTCATAAAAAAGGAGGGAAGAAATGAAACTAAGCGTCAGAATTCCCCTGCTTATTGGCATTGTTGTGTTTATAACGTCTGCCAGCCTTGGATTGTTATCGCTGCGCCTCAGTACCAAAACGCTGACGGAATCCGTCATCAACGCATTAGATGATGAAAACAAGGCAAACGCCAAACTTATGACTACGCTCCTCAACTGGGAACTTGTTCACTCGGATTTATCGCCCGAAGTTTCCCGTATTAAGGCCCAACAAATGGCGTTAGTTTTGGCAGATGGCAGTTATACGAGTGTAATAAATACCACTACCAATAATGTATTTGACCGCTCTTATTTTAAGCAGGCAATGGCGGGAGAAAACAACATTGATATAGTAGTAAGCCGCGCTACCGGCAAGCCGGTAATTGTAATGGCGGAAATGTACGCAGGGCGATGGAAATAATACAGGAAAGTAACAATCTTGAAATAGGAGCTTAAAATGGGATTATTCCATTCCATCAGATTCCGGTTTGCCGTAATTTTTTCTGTTTTCATTATTGCCCTGATCGGAATAATGTCTGTATTGGGAATACGCCAGATGTCAAAGGCCGTATCGGAGACTTTTGCCGTGCAGGGTATTTTCATAGTGGAAAAAGCGGTCTCCCTTATTGATGGGGATTCCTTTGAGGCGCTGGCAAAATCGCAAGACCCAAGCGACTACTTCTATGAAGAAATCAGGGTTAAACTGCTGGAATTAAAAGATTTTTCAGGCTGTAAGTATCTGTACACCATGGTGCCGGCTAAAGGGAATATTTGGCAATTTATCATTGACGGCAGCACGGAACCGGAAGACTTCGAAAATTTCTCCAAAATCGGCGATGAGGAAGATACCAGTCCTTATGACGACGCGTTCAGGCGGACATTGATTTCAGGAAAAACCGAATGTTCAGATCTGGTGGATCAGGGAGAGTGGGGCTGGCTGGTTTCAATTTACGCCCCCATTAAAAATTCCGCCGGAAAAACAGTGGGGGTAGCGGTTTGCGATTATGACGGGGAACATCTTCATAATACCATTATCAAGAACATACAGCGGCAGGTAATTATCGGCGGAATTTCCGTGTTTCTCGCCATTGCTCTGGCCTTGTTTTTACTGAGGCAGGTCTTTTCGCCTCTGGGTAGAATCAACTCCATCCTGAAAGAAATCTCAATGGGCGAAGGGGACTTGACCGGAAGGATCGAAGCGAACAGGGATGACGAGATTGGGGAATTGGCTGGTTACTTCAATCTTACTATGGAGAAAATTAAAAACCTTGTAGGGACAATAAAATACAAAATCAACGGGCTTAACCATACCAGTTTTGAACTTTCCGCCAATATGGGTAAAACTTCCACAGCCGTACAGCAGATTTCCTCCAACCTTGACAACATGGAAAACCTTATGGTCAAACAGGAAAACGGCGCGGAAGAAGCCGGTAGTGCGGTAGGGGTCATTAAAGAAAACATTGACAGCCTTAACAAGATGATAGAAGAACAGACTGCAAGCGTGAATATGTCGTCCTCCGCCATAGAGGAAATGACGGCTAACATTCATTCGGTAACCCAGACACTGGTAGAAAACAGCAAGAACGTCAGCACATTGACCGAAGCGTCAGAAAACGGCAAAACGGGCCTCCAATTGGTTGCACAAGAGATACAGGAAATAGCGCGGGATTCAGAGGGATTGCTGGAAATAAATTCGGTAATGAACAATATCGCAAGCCAGACCAATTTACTTTCAATGAACGCCGCGATTGAAGCGGCTCACGCTGGAGAAGCGGGAAAGGGCTTCGCTGTAGTAGCTGATGAAATCCGCAAACTTGCCGAGTCGTCGGGTCAGCAATCAAAAACCACCGCTACTATGCTCAAAAAAATTAAAGCATCAATAGATAGCATTACCAAATCCTCTGATGATGTGCTGGCGCGGTTTGGAGCTATAGATTCAAGTGTAAAAACAGTTTCAGAGCATGAGCAAAACATCTTACACGCAATGGAAGAACAGGAAGTAGGCGGAAAACAAATATTGGAATCTATAGGCCGCCTTAGGGACATAACGTCCTCGGTAAAAAAAGGGTCAGATGACATGGAAAAATCAGGCGAGACTTTGGTCAAGGAAACAGGCGAATTTATTAAAACAAGCCAGGAAGCGGTAGAAGGCATGAACGAGATTCTAAAAGGTGTAAACCAGATAAAAGATTCAATAAACCATGTAAACGAAATGAGCCTGGAAAACAACCAAAACTTTGAATCCTTAAAACAGGAAACGGAAAAATTTAATATCACAGTTGGAAACGAGAAGCAAAAAATCCTTGTAGTGGATGACGACGTTATTCACCTTGAAATGGTGGAAGCGGTGCTAACAAACGATTATGACGTATTGGGTGCCAAATCCGGTAAAGAGGCGTTGGGCTTGTTCTATCAGGGTCTTGTTCCCAAATTAATATTACTGGACTTGATAATGCCGGATATGGACGGATGGGATATGTACAGCAGAATAAAAGCGATAGGCGGCTTACACAAAATCCCGATAGCGTTTTTTACATCTTCAAACGATCCAAAAGACATAAAACACGCGCAGGAAATGGGGGCAGTTGATTACATCAAAAAACCTTATAATAAGGACGATCTGCTAAAAAGGATAGAAAAAATCATGAAGTAATAAGCGGGATATTTACAGTATTATTGTCTTACATATTTTATAGGATATTGACACATATTAGTGAAAAGTAATAATTTAAAGACATTCAATTAATTTTTGTATAAAAACTAATTAAAGGAGTGAATAATAATGAAAAAATCTATCTCAATATCAAATGGGTTTTGCCCGCAAACACTGTTTCTATATGGAACATATAGAGACGACAATACTCCAAATTTTGGCTTATTTTGTTGGTTTAGTTATTACTGGGACAAAGAAATGGGCGTGATGGCTTGTATTGGGGAGAATAAACTTACAAAAGATCGAATAAGGGTGAATAAAGTTTTTTCGGCTAATCTTGTTACCGAAGAAATATTACCCATAGCGGATTATTTCGGCAATAAACGAGGATATGACAATGACAAGATGAATATTGAAATAGAAACGGAAAAAGGACAAATTCTTAATGTTCCTATTTTCACAAAAAGTCCTGTAGTTTTTGAATTAGAAGTCAATCAATCCATAATATTTGGTGATAGTGAAGTATTTCTATGCAAAATAAGAAATGTACTAATCGATGAATATTTATGTGATGAAACCATAAGTGTTGAGAAACGGATAAAAACAATTCGTCCCATTCATACCACAATGCAAAAATATTTCTCGTGGGATGGAAATGAAATTTGTGATTGGGGGAAAGCGCCTTCTGTACTGGTTGGCAAATAGCAAACAATTGAATAGCAAATCAGAAGTTCGCAGACTTAACCTGCATGGAATGTTGATTCAAGGCTTCTACTGGTTTGGTTACTGCACATATTCAGCATTTATGGTGACGACGCTTATTGATTACGGATGGTCAGCCAGCGTCGCTACATGGGCAATGACAGCCATGTCAATCATTGTTATGCTGGTACAGCCAATTTGCGGATACATTAGCGATAAATACCTTTCGGACAAAAAACTGTCGGTTCTTTTGCTGGCGTTGGCTGTTGTCTGCTATTTATTGCTGCCTTTTTCTCTTGCCTCAGAAAGCAAGCCGATCGTTCTGATTAACATGATAGGTATTACTATATCCGGGACCCAGGTAAACGGCTTATTGGATGCATGGATTGTAGGGTTAAAACAGGAATTCCATTCTATCAACTACGGGCTTATACGGGGTACAGGATCCCTGGCCTACGCTTTGTCCGCACAGATTGCAGGAGCGCTAACCACCGCCTTTGGTCATAATGCGCGCTTATGGCTTGGTGCCGGATTTTTTATAATCGCGGTATTTGTCGCTTCGTCTTTTCGTTCTGCCAGGCGTATAGGCCAGACTGGTGACGCGGAAAAAACAATTCGCCAACTTGGCGGCAGAGAAGCGTTTAAATTGATTTTTTCATCGAAGCAGTATTGCCTGCTGCTGGGGGTTTCTTTTTCCCTGCTATTAAGCTGCACTGCAATGACAACACTGATACAACTTCTAATTCGCGATTTCGGCGGGACTACGGCCCAAATCGGAACAGCGACCGCTGTCATGGCAGCCAGCGAAGTGCCGCTTATGTTTATGATGGCCTTCATAATGAAAAAGGTGAGTTTTAAAAAACTGCTATTATTTTGCAGCGCGGTCTACGCTTTCCGAATGTTCATCACTGCGTCAGTTGGAACGGTAAACGGCTTGATTTATGTCCAGCTTTTACAGGGGTTTACCTATGCTGTGTTGGTGCCTGTCTCTATGAACTATTTTTCTCAAATCCTTGATGAACGTGTAAGGTCTACAGCTATCACTACCTATACTGCCATTACCACATCACTTACCGGAATACTTGGCAACCTTATTACTTCTGCATTACTTTCAACAGGCTTTCCCGCGCAGAGCACACTGATAGTTTTTACCATTTCAGCGCTTCTCGGTTTTATCCTGACAATGTATGGTTCAATATGCAAGGTATGGTGAAGGATTACGCGCTTATATTTCCACCGTCCCGTCGAATACCTTTACACACTCACCAGTCATGTATACAGTCTTGTCTGTATATTTAATAATGAGTTCGCCGCCAGGAAGCTGTACTTTGACATCGGCGTTTTTGTTACAATACCTGTTTAGGACTGCGGCCGTGACCGAAGCGCAGGCGCCTGTACCGCAGGCTTGAGTTTCGCCGCTGCCTCGTTCCCATACACGTACTTTCAGGTGGCCCTCGGCAATGTTTTCAACAAATTCGGCATTTACCCTGTCAGGAAATAAGGAGTCGTTTTCAAACAACGGCCCGATCCTGAGTAAATCAAGTTCATCGACATTTTTACAAAAAACAACGACGTGAGGATTCCCCATGGAAACGCAGGTAATGGCATATCCCTTACCGCCAATTGTTACTTTTCTTCCGACAACGCTCTCTCCCTTGAGCCTTACAGGGATTTTTTCCGGCCTCAATTCGGCTTGTCCCATGTCTACCGTGACAGATGACACAAGCGCGTTTTTTATTGAAAGGTAAAGTTCCTTAATACCGCTTCGCGTTTCTATTCGCATACGCCGTTTCTTTACCATCCCGTTATCATAAAGATATTTTCCGATACAGCGGATGGCATTCCCGCACATACTACCTTCACTTCCATCAATATTGAACATACGCATTCGCGCATCCGCAATGCCGGAACGCAGGATCAATACAATTCCGTCGCCGCCAATGCCGGTATGTCTGTCAGACAGCAGTACCGACAGCGATTCCGGAGAGTTGACGGTGAAGTCAAAGCAGTTGATAAAAATATAGTCATTGCCACACCCGTGCATTTTAGTAAACGGCAACTTTATTTGGTTTCTTTTCAAATTGCTTATTTAATTACCTCCATGTCTATCTCACTGTAATCGAAAAACCAACTGTCTGCAAGCATGTTAATTTCATGGGATTGATAATAAATGAAAAATATGTTATATAATGGAAATGAAGAAATACATATGGGTTTTGCTTTTGTTGTTTTGTATATTCGGTATATGTATTGCACAGGAGCAGGAAAACACATGGAAGGGAACAATAAGGATTAATCCTGCCGATATATTCATCAATTTGCATAACGCCCTTCCCGGTATGTATATAACATGGACACCATATATTTTACCAAATCTCGGTATCCCGGCGGAAATTGATGTGGATTTCGGTTGGGGCGTCCTACCGGGTGTTGAAATTTCATTATTAACAGGAGCTGAATATCTACCGATTGGACCTTCAGGAAAAGATAAAAACGGACTTTTTCTGGACGCTAAAGCTGGTTTATCTTTCTTTTTCAACAAATGTACAAAAGCCTCATTTATTGCAAAAAGTAATATCGGATACCAATTTATTACAAAGAAAGGATTCGCAGCTACTCCTGCCGCCGGAGTTGTCTACAATGGACGCAGCGGTTTCGGTTTAAACCTAATGTTTGATCTAGGCTTTGCGTATAAGTGAGGTAAAAATGAAAAAATGGAACAAGACAGGAAAAATTACATTGCCTGTATTATTGTGTCTGGTTATTTTCGGGTGTATTGGATGCACAGTTGTGGCAATTGAAGTTTATGACCTGGTTTATGCCAGGCGTGAAGATGTCAAAGACAACGAATTTACCACATATATCACATGGAAGGAAATCGATCATGTCAAATATCCCCGTGAGGAAGTTCATTTTATTTCCGGCGGAAACAAACTTCAAGCTTTTATCTATGGCGGTTCAAACAACAATGGCTTAATTGTCATTTCTAATGGAATAGGCAGTACATCTGATGATTATTTACCGATGATTATGTATTTTGTAGATAAAGGTTGGCGTGTTTTTTGTTTTAATAATACGGGAGTCGGTGGAAGTGAGGGGGAGAGTATACGTGGTCTTACTCAATCGGTTATCGATCTTGATACCGCGCTTGCTTTTGTAAAAAACTCAGGCAGATTTAACGGTTTACCTGTTATGTTGGTCGGACATAGTTTGGGCGGTTTTGCTGTTTGTGCTGTACTAAATTTAAATCAAAAACCAAACGCTATTGTAAGTTTTGCAGGGTTTAATAGCAGCAAGGAAATTTCTGAAGAACAAGGAGTAGCAGTGGCCGATAATGCCTTCTATTTATTTACCCCTCAAATCTGGGCAATCGAGAAACAACTTTTTGGCGATAAAGTAAAGCTTGCCGCTGTTGATGGAATTAATAGGGCTGGCATTCCGGTAATGATTGTTCATAGTTCAGATGATAAAATTATATCAGCTAAAAAAAGTTCAATATATGCCCACCGGAGCCAAATTAACAATCCGAAAGCGGAAATTGTTTTTTTTGACGGTGAAAATGCGTCAGGACATGATCGTGTTTATGGTTCGAAAGAAACAACAGAGTATATGAAATCGGCAACAGAAAATTGGGTAGCTTACATAGCAGAACATGGATATGTTTCAAATGCTACATTGGCTCAATGGGCTAAGGAATACAATTTCGACAAGATCAAGGCTAATGAGCTGAATATGGAATTAATGGAACGGGTTAATGATTTGTTTAATGGGGCAAAGTAAATAATGTGCTATTTGCTTTAATCGGATAAACAAACCTTCTGAAAGCAACAATGGTCACCAATAACATATATGAAAAAGGAATTACAAAAAAAGCAAAAGGTCGTATAATATTTACATCGACATTGGCGGATTCAAATACTTTCTGTCCTGCAAAATCAATGAGTATCTTTGGGTTTGTCTTATCAGCAAAATATTTTCCTGTTTTTTATTCCTTTTGCGTTCCAGCCTTTCGTTTCGTTGAATTTGTCGATTACAACGTTTTTTACTGTTTCAGAGCATATATAGGAAGTTATAAAGCCTGGAGTAAAACATGTGCCGTCTTCATAGCCGTCGATTTTTTAAATTCTTCTGTTCCCTGTTTCATCTTTTAATGCGGTTGAAGAAAAATATCCATATCTTATTTTTCCAGTAAATATGACAATTTTTGCAGAGATAGTTCTATTTCTTTGTTTTCATCGTCGACGAATTCTCCTAATAATCTTTTTTGGCCATATTAATACTATATCATTAAATATTTACAATTTCAATCATACATTTTACCATGTTTCTATTACACTGTCTGTATTAGACAGAACACTAGAAGTACTTGTTTTGACGGTTACAAATCGTCATCAAATAATGTCATTTGAGGATCTTTTTTCACCAAAGTTATCTTTTTTGATTGTACTTCAGCAATTTGGTAAAGCTCGTCTAAAGTAACTATACCTATCCTTTTTATAAGATCAGAAAAGATCAACCCGGTTATTACACAATCAGCCAAAGCACGATGGCGATCCGCAGGTATAGCAATCTTAAGTATACTCGCCAAATTATCTAGTTTATAATTAGTAAGATGTGGTATCGCGTGCTTCGCAAGTGGAATTGTATCAATAAACCTACGACTTGCAAGTTTTGGCCTTCCCTCTGAAAATCGTTTAATAATACCCTGCTCGTATTTTGCATTTTGTGCAATAAAAATATAATCTTGCCGCCCACAAATATCTTCAAGTATGTCAAAGACTTCAGCTGAAGATCTCGCTCCATCTAAGTCTTTCTGTGTGATTCCGGTTTGTACAATGTCAAATTGAGTTAGCGGTGCATGAGCAGGGGGCTTGATAAACCACGCTCTCTGTACTTTTTTATCTACTTCCATGCCAAAAACTTTAACTAAACCAAGTTCAATTGGCTCTGGCGGATACCCTTTTGGGGTTGTTGTCTCAAAATCAATTACTAAAAATTGTGCATCTTTTACGTCCATTTTTTGAACTCCGTCACTGTTTCTAGGTATATTTTTCTTTCAAATCCACCTTTATAACTTTTCTTCTTTTGGCGTATCCTTTCAACTTCACAAAGATCAATATTCTTTAATTCTGCAATTGAGTACACAACTTCTAATAAGTCAGCAAGTTCTTCTAAGTTATGTTCCTCAATAAACTCATATGCTTCTTCTAATAGTTTCTTGTTTAATTCAATAGAATAATTCTTATCATCCATTACGTGATAAGTAACATCATGACCGAGATTTTGTAATATCTCAATATTTTTATCTCTAATCAATTTATTGTAAGTAAATGTTTTGGTCATCCTTCCTCTCCTTCCTTAAAATCAATAATTTTATCTGCAAGTGTTTTTAAATCCTGAGCATTTATCTGCGGATCAATAACAAGAGCAATACATTTGTTTAAGAAATCCATGGAATTAATATCTTTTATATCACATCTGCCTTTAGATCGCAAATAGTTAGCAATTGCTTCGCGCCGATGTGCAGGCATAAGAGCAAAACTACCAACACTATTTATAATTCCATTATCAGCGAAAAGCTCAGATAATTTTATTTTATCGTTTTCAACTTGCAATAGTACTGGTGAATAGCAATTCGGACTCTCATGTATTTGTGTATTGTATCTTTTAAAACTTTGGTTTTTTGACAGCATTTCATAAAATTTCTCTATCTTCGCTTTTCTATTTTTTAGTTTATCTTCGAAACTTTCAAAACTATTAATGGCGAGATATGCTTGCACATTTGTTAATCTATAATTGTATGCAATTATCTGAAAAGATTTTATTGGCTCATTTTTACAAGTGTCGTGGTTTATAAGCCGTCTACATAATAATGCCACATTGTTATTATTTGTTAAAATAAAGCCACCTTCACCGCATGAGAATAATTTTCCATCTTTTAATGAGAAACAACCAATATCACCGAATGTTCCGAGATATTTATTTTTCCATTGACTTCCATGTGCTTGGCAAGCATCTTCAATAACAAACAATTCATATTTCTTCGCAAGATTCATCAACCTGTCCATATCGTAAGACATACCAAACATATAAACAGGAATGATTGCTTTAGTCTCTTTTGTTATTTTCGATTCTAAATCAGCATAATCAAAATCGATAGAATCTTTTTGACAGTCAACAAAAATAGGAATTGCACCACAATAGATAATTGGCATAACCGACATCACAACACAAACTGATGGGACAATAATTTGATCACCCTCTTTGATTCCAAGAGCCATAATGGCACAATGAATTGCACTTGTACCAGAGTTTATAGCAATTGCGTGGTTAACACCAAAGATCATTTCAAGTTGCCTTTCAAATCTCCCAATCAAAGAATAATCATCACAAATACTCTTTTTGTACTCTTCAAAAATTTTCATAATTTACCCTCTAAAAACTTATCAAAGTTACTAAGCAACCACATATTTATACAATCAAGGTTAAACTCACAGTCTTCGTCAAACATTTTTTTTGGACAGTTTGTTATCTGCCCATTTGAATCCATAAATAATAAAGCATCCTTATTACAAATTTCTTCAATTTTTTTTTCTTCAATACAATCACAAAGCAATCGAAAGTACATTGATGAAGGAAAGAGAGTTTCTGCCTTACGTTTTTCGATTTTTTTATACTCCATTACCAAGTTTTTTATTAATTTTTTAGATAAAAACAGCTCATTATATAAATAATGATTGTGAGGCAAAGTTATCGGTTGAAAAACAAAATAATCAATTCCCATATTGCTACACATCAAATAAAGGTTACTTAGATCATTCAAATTTTTCGATGTCAGTACCATATAAATACCAAGCTTTGTCTTTAAATTGTTGTTATAAACGATACTTCGTATCTTACTTATATTATCAACTATTATATTCCAACCATTAACTTTATAGTTTTTATAATGGTTTGTATATTGCGGAAATGACGAATCAAGCGAAATCGAAATGGCTTTAATCTTGTTTTCCTTTAGTAGCTTAACGAAAATTGCGTTTGTTAAATAAATCCCATTAGTACATACAATGTTATTAATTTCCATTTTGGCAATATAATTCACGATTTGCTCTAAGTCATTATTGCATAATATTTCTCCACCAGCCAGAAAAGCATTCTTTACATACAGATTTTTAAATCTATCTATTGCGTTTAATTTGCCTTTCAGATCCAAATCTGGCAAATCTAAAGGCATTGGATTGTACTTTTCATTAAATTTCAAGTAACAATAGCTACAATCAAATGGACACTTGGCGGACAATGCCCACAATAAATTTTTATTCAATTTTATTACTCCTTTCTATAGTCTTGTTTATCTCATTGATTAATAGTTCTTTAGCATCCTGTGTAGTTAACCCTGATAAATCAACTATTTTATATCTGCTTTTGTGGAGTTCGGTAAAACTCTCATATAATTTTTCAACATCCCTTAGTAGGGTTATTTCATCACTGCTATATTTATCTTTATCACGCTTTTCTGCACGCTCAATACATTTGTTAAAATGATCTTTAAATAGAAATGTCGTTGACGGAACAGTACAAAACTGTCTCAAGATATTAAATATTTTATTGGCGTATTGAAATGAATCTCCTCCATACTTCTTTACCAGCATTAAGGCTTGATAAACACATATCGAATCAACATATCTATCCGATACAATCGATTTGCCCTGCTCTAATGTTGTTCTAACAATTGTTTCTTCTTTGTGAGCAGCTTTTGCCGCAAGCAATGCTGTCTCAGTAATTGGCTTTCCCATATCAAAGAATTTACTTCCTGTAGATGACAGTATATCAAAAATCTTCCTTTGGATTTCTTGATGGTTTTCATCCATAATCTCTTTTTGAAAAACTATATTTGGATTGGTTACATAGTATTTTTCCAAATCATTTCTAAAATAGGTTTTCCCAACACCGCTTATACCTTCGAAACTGATTAATATACCTTTGTTCAATTTATCTTCCTTTACTTTCCCATGGGAACATAATCCACCCTTGTACTTTTTTTCCAATAAAATCTGGTAAGTCATATTCTTTTTTGTAATTATTAGTATTCATGTAACAAACTACCGTTGAAACTATTGTCGGCGTAAACTTCGAAAGTACATTTTTAACATGGCTCAAAGTTATACCCGAACCGAAAATATCGTCTACAACTAGAACTTTTTTATTTTTTAAAATGCTGAAATCAATATTCTGGCCAATCTCAAGCTTGTTCTTGTCTGCATTTGGTTCATCATTTGCGGTTAATCTTATTTGAAATGGCAAAACTTCTATTCCATGTTTATTAGAAAGAATAACTGAAGGAATCCATCCACCACGCGTAATTGCAAGAATGTAATCAAAGGATTTAATATTACAGCTTTTATCAATAACTTTAACTACGAACTCTATGTCTGCCCATGACACCTTGATAATTACATTTTTTGCGTTTTGCATCTAAATATCTCCTTAGTCCTTCTTCTCGTAATTTACATGCTCTACATTCCATACAAGGCTTTTCGCTGTTTGACCAACAAGAATATGAATTTTCGTTTACAAATTCTAGTTTTCCTCGAATATCTACAAGCTCCCACAATTGTTCTTTTGATAGATTTATCAATGGAGTGTGCCAAACTACATCGGTAGAAATACAATAATTAATAAAGTTTTCCCCTTTGTATACAAACCTCTTGGTATGGTCGTTGTGTAATGATGTACCACTGTCACAGTTGCATATTCCAAAGTAGATATTCTTTACATTGTGTCTTTTAGCATACAAAACAGCAAATGACATAAAGAATAAGTTTCGTCCTTCAATTACTGTTTCACCTGCCATTTTGTTCAAAAAACGAACATCAAAAATATAATGCTTTACTCCGAGTTTTTGACAAGTTATCTTACCAACTTCTACACTTTTTTTCTTCTTATGACCAGTGATAAATGACAAAGCAATAACACTATCTTGACCATATTTTTCTATCGCTAATAGTAAACAAATAGTACTGTCCATTCCCCCGGAGAATAATACGAGAGACTTAATATTGGATTTCATTTCATGTTTATTTTGACTTATATTGTAGCAATTGTCAATCCACCGCGTTGCCTCAAAATTTTTCTGGCCGAAAGGGGGTATGTGCCTCAAAACAAAAAATCTAGCCTAAAATAAACGTACCTATAGGGTACGATGGTTCATACCATAAATGGAGGAACAAATGGGGTTAGACATGAAAACAAGAAAATAAATTTGCGGTAGGCTTTACAAGCGTTACCAGAAAGCGAGCAAGAAAGGCAAGGCTAAAATCCTTAACGAGTACGCTCCCTTGCTTGGGCATAACCGGGATTACCTTGCCCACTTGTTGGCAAATTGGGGAAAACACGGTATGCCCTCCCTGGCGGGAAATTAGTCAAATACATGGCAAAACCGCCCGTAAAAGGCCGCCAAAAGGCTCAGGGAAGCAGAAAAAGGCCTGTCGGCTGAAAGGCATACGTACCACCAAGACGTGAACACTCCTGAAAAGCCAGATCCCGATACGGGTCTGTTTTGACCGGGATGAGGAGCGTCAGGGTTTTTTTGAGCTTGACACGGTCAGCCACTTAGGCGCGAACGCTAAAGGCCAGTTCTGCCAGACCGTTACCGATCTGGGTTCAGAGTGGATTGAAGAATGCGCCCTGCTGAATAACCCCCACCGCTGGGTCAAAGAACAAATTGCCGTCACCAGCCTGGCTCTGCCGTTCCCCATGCTCGGCATCGACAGCATTGCGGCGGAATACGGCGTATGCAAAGGCACAGTCTGTCTGGCTAGCCAATGGGTGGAAGGCACAATGGTGAAAGATGGCACATTCGCATTGCCGGGAAAAGCAAAAAAACGCCGCACGTTAAAACACAGGTAATAATAGAGCGGAACAGCCAACAAATCATTGACGTACTAGAAGCAAAAGGCAGCGAGCATGATTTTAAGGTTTATAAAGATACCATTGGAAAACCCATCAGTAATTCCATTCCTGTTGATGCCGATCTTGGATACTTGGGAATAGAAGAATATCATTCAAACAGCTTTATTCCGGTAAAGTCAAGTAAAAGCATCAGTTGGCTGTACGGGAAAAAGCGTATAACAAACGGCTTGCAAGGTGGCACGTTATCATTGAGCATATGAGCGGCAAGATAAAAGTATTCAAACGTATGTCATACCCTTACCAGGGACACTACTGCAATCGGTATTCGTAAAGGATGAAATTAATTTGTGGTATTATAGACTATGATCGGATTGCTTAAGAGGTTATTAACAAGTCTATTGTTTGTATTCCCGTTTCAGTAAAAATTTTTTCGTTTTGAAGATATGACTTTGCATCATTGTGAATTTCCACACATGCCAACGTGTTTCTATTACCTAATTTGCTTGTCGTGACAAATTTGTTTATTAATGAATACTGAATTTGAATAATACTGCCCTTCAAGCATCTCCATCCAGTACTTTGCAAAACGCTTCGGCGTTTCTACAAGTCCATTTTGCTTCGGATCTATATCCGTTATTGTTGGAAATTTCCCGCATAATTTTTCCAGCTATTTTTCGCGTTTTTCCTTGGTCATTTCATACTTCTCTCATATTAGGGTTCCAGATAACTTTATGTAATTGTATTTGCAACCGCACACGATCATATAATTTTTGTTCCTTCATGAACTCGACAATTTGTAGTGGTTTAATTTTTCCGAAGCAAGGACTAAAATAATACTGCGGTCGATTATTGTTTGGAGACTTACTTGCAGCATAGAATGCTTCCATTTCTATAATTCGTTCCACAGACTCTAGTAAATCATTTTGACATGAAACAACGAACTTTATACAGCTATTTGACAAAACATCTGCTATTTCCTGTGTCGATAGCATTTGATTTTTCATTCCACTTCCACTTGTTTTATAATCAAACGAAAACCATAAGGAGCCCCCTTGTTTTTGAATAATAGAAAAATCCAGAATGTTTTTGGGACTTACACTTCCGTTTGTTTCAATGTTTATATCAAAACCTTTATATGCCAAACAGCAGACTAAGGCATTAATATTTTGATGAATGAGCGGTTCACCTCCTGTTACAGTTATTTTTTTACAATTATTCTTTGTTTCAATCTCATTAATAATATTATTAATAGTTTGGGAGTTACCTTTTGCTTTTTGGCTATAGACAGTATCACAGTATATACAACGTAAATTGCATCCTGCTAATCTGATAAACCAAACTAATTCTCCTGCTCTTTTTGTTTCACCATCAATACTAAAAAACAACTCAAGAAGGTTCACATTTTTTTGTGATTCATTTGCATAATCAAATACCACATTATCATCCTTTCTCACCATACTCGGCGAAACTTGTAGGAGTCTCATAAACAGTTACCTTTAAAACCTGATGACTACTACAATCCAATAAGTTACTAATTCGATCAAAAAAGTATCTTGATAGGTTTTCCGTGGTACTACGGAAAGGCAATTCAATAATCTTGCGATTATGCTTTTTAAGCACATCAGTTAGATCTTTCTCAAATATATCTAGTGCATTCGTGTTAATCGCAAACGCATGATCAAATTCTTCTAATACCGGTTGAACAATTTTGCTTAGGTCGTAAAAATCAATAATCATCCCATTGTTCAATTCGTTGGATTGAACGGTTACGAGAATTCTATAGTTGTGACCATGTGCGTTTTTGCACTTACCTTGATGTTCATCAAGCGTATGTCCAAGTACAAAAGAAAACTCTTTAGTGATATTAAATGATTTATTTTTTCCGTTCATAGTATGAATAGTATAGCCCTTCTAGATACAACGGTCAATACAGGTGGACTATGATCGATGTAAACTGCCACTGCTCAAATCCAGGATTATGCTTCCTGCTTTTATTTAGCCTTAAATATTCAAATTTGCGAAAGAACCCAATACCGCCGTACTCGTGGGTCTCGTCAGCCGTAATTTATAACTTTACCAAAGATAAACAGGGCCTTTTCAAGTTCTTTGGAATTGCTGAATGATTTGCTGTATAGCAACGGACAAACTACTGCGACAGGATTATCTGCGATATTGGAAGGCTATGTAAGCCACGACAAAATAAAGAAGTCTTTGTCATCGGAATCTTTTTGATGAAAAAACACTTTGGAAAAAAGTTAAAAAGTTTGTAAGGGCATACGAGGGGAAGATGTGTGTTTGATATTTGACGATACCATAATCGAAATGGATTATGGTTAAAGGAGTTGGAGATTTGCCCAAGACGGGAAATCTTTTGACAAAAGATTTATTTCATTTGCTTCCCCAATGGTATATGAAGAATATAGCAGCCAGATTCATTCATTAGAGGAACGTCTTGTGAGGGCGGAAGGAAACGAAACCAGGGGGGCATCACGAAAGCCGGGAACGGGCATCTGAGGCGGCTGCTGATTGAGGGGGCTTGGCATTACACAAAAAACGCCTGTCCCGGCAAACGGCTGGAACAACGGAGCTTACAAATTAAACCCAAAACTTCGTGTCCTTTGCGCCTCCGCGTGATAATTTTTTTCGATCTTACTTATCGTTATTCATGTTTGTTCGCAAAATTTTTAAGAATTGTTAAATGATGTTGGGGGGCCTTGCCCTGCGGTATTACTACCCTTTATCATTAAAACGTGGCAGCCCGCAGAGGAACCAAAACCAGGAAAGCAAAGACCTCATCTTCTTCCGCAAAACGCTCAGGTAAAAATAAGCCTGTTCCCTGGGGGGTTCTGTTCTGGCTTATTTTTGCCATTTTTATTTTTGGCTTTTTTATTTTTAACCGCGAAGCAATAGACAATGGCATTCAGATAGTTAAAAACGCGTTTTCCTCAAGGGGAGCATCGGAGCAGAAAGCGCCGGAAGTTAAAAATGAAGGGCCGTCGGCGCAGACGCCTGTGGGACAGTCGCCAGCCACACAGACAACTGTAGCACAACAACCTACGACGCAGCCGGCTATCACCCCTTCGGACGCTGAACCGACAAAGCCGCCTGATTCGCAGCAGACTGACCAGCAAGACACCCAAGGCCAAACAGGGCAAAACCCGCCGTCTGTACAGCGTCCTCCGGAAACGCGGGAAAGGGTTTTGTATTTTATCCAGGTGGACAGGAGCGGATCAATTAGCCGGGTGCCGTCGAACAGAAGACTTCCGGTTTCCGATTCGCCCATGACTGACGTTATTCTGGCCCTTATTGCCGGGCCCAACGCGGAAGAAAAAGGCAAAGGCTTAATTTCGCTGATTCCTCCGGCGACAAAACTGCTTTCCGCCAGCATCCGGGGGAACACCGCATACTTAAGCTTTAATGAGGAATTTCAGTACAATACCTACGGAGTGGAAGGATACGCTGGCCAGCTGCGGCAGATTGTCTTTACCGTGACGGAGTTCTCCAATGTCGCTGATGTGCAGATTTTAATCGAAGGGCGGCGGATTGATTACCTTGGCGAAGGCGTCTGGGTTGGAAGTCCGGTAAGCAGGGATATGTTGTGATACAATATACATAAGGAGTCTATATTAAAACGATGATACATGCGCACCGGGGGGCATCGGCCTGCCGCCCGGAAAATACGCTGGAGGCGTTTGCCACGGCTATTGAACAGGGAGCCGACGCCATTGAACTTGACGTGCATCTCACCAAAGACGGCGAGATCGTTGTTGCCCATGACGCGTGGCTGGAGCGCGTTTCAAACGGGACAGGGTACATAAACGACCATACGCTTGAAGAATTGAAATCGCTGGACTTTGGCAAGCAGGTGTCTAACGGCCCGGTATGCCGCATTCCAACTCTGTCCGAGGTTTTCTCGCTGGTTAAGCCTTCAGGACATTTCGTGAATGTTGAGCTGAAGACCACCGAGCGCCAGTATCCCGATCTTCCGGCGAAGCTCCTTGCCCTTGCTGGCGAATACGCAATGGGGGAGCGCGTCATCTACTCGTCATTCAATCATTATTCCCTAAAGGAAATAAAAACGCGCGATCCCAAAGCCAGGATCGGCTTATTGTATGAATTGGCCATGGTCGATCCCTGGGTTTACGCGAATTATCTGGGCGCGGACGCGATCCACCCGCATTACTTTGTTATCGCGGCTCTGCCTGAGACGGTGGAACGTTGCCATGAACACGGCGTTGAGATAAACGTGTGGACGGTGGATGAGCCCGATGCGGTAAAGCTGATGCTCAAATGCGCCGTGGATGGTATTATCACTAACAAGCCGGAGACTGCGGTTGCGTGCCGTAACGGTTCAATATAAGGAGGAAGCATATGCAGGAGAATAAAATGAATAGCGGTAAACTGGATGTAAAAAAAACGCTTCTTTTGTCCTTCGGATTTTTCGCCTCGTCAATCGCGTGGAGTGTTTACAATTCCTTTGTGCCGCAGATACTTGCCGGGTTTATCCAAAGTACCACGCTTATTGGTTTTATTATGACCATTGACAATATCTTTGGCGTTATTTTTCAGCCGCTGTTCGGAACACTTAGCGACAAAACCCGCACGCGTTTTGGACGTCGGCTTCCATATATCATTGTCGGCCTGCCGATCTGCGCCGTGGCTTTCACGCTGATTCCTCACATGAGCAGCATCTGGTCGCTTATGGCGGTTATAATTGTTTTCACTTTTGTTATGTCTGCGTGGCGCACGCCTGTGGTGGCGCTCATGCCCGATATTACACCCGGCCCTCTGCGCAGTCAGGCCAATGGTATTGTCAACCTCTTGGGCGGGGTCGGCACTTTAATCGCTTTCCTGGTGGGCGGCATCCTCTTTAGGGTTGGCGGCTTTCCGCTCCCGTTTTTAATGAGCGCGATCATGATGCTGCTCGCGCTCGCGGTACTGGCGCTTTTTGTGCGTGAGCCTAAACAAGCCTACGAGCCGGAAGCGAAGGACAAAAAGGCCGAGATAAAGAAGCTTAGCAAAGATGAGAAAAAAAGCCTGCTTCTGATTCTCTTGGGCGTGTTCTTCTGGTTCACCGGCTACAACGCCGTCGAGACCTTCTTTACCCTGTACGCCACGAACACTCTGGGCATGGATCCCGGCGGCGCATCGATGACGCTTTCAATTTTTTCTCTTACTTTTTTGGTTTTCGCGGTTCCGGCTGGTTATATGGCCGTAAAAACCGGACGGCGCAAGGCGATTTTGATAGGCCTGGCGGGCCTTACCGTTCTGTTTATTCCGCTGATCTTTTTGGCCAATGCATGGGTAGCCCGCGCCTGCCTATTTTTGGGAGGCTTTTTCTGGGCGATGGTCAACATCAACTCGCTTCCGATGGTCGTACAGCTTTCCGGCGAAGAGAAGGTCGGCGCTTTTGTGGGATACTACTACTTCTTTTCCTTTAGCTCCCAGATCGTTTCCCCGATTTTGTTCGGCTTCATCCGCGACATGGTTGGCCATTACAAGGTGCTGTTCCTGTACGCATGTATAGCCTATGTGGTGGCCGCGTTTTGCCTTTTATTTGTGCGTCACGGCGAAGACAAGCCGGTTCAGGTAAGCGCGTCGCAGGTGTTTGAAGGGATGGAGGATTAAGAGCTTAGCCGTGGATAATTTGTTGTTGGATACTATAAATTCGCAATGTCTTTCCAGGGCATAAGTTTTATTCCCTTATAAACCGATTTTTGTAAACCCGCATAGACAAGAAAACGATCCCCGCCTTCGGCATATATTTTTGACCAATGTTCAAGGCCGCTTGTCATTTCATCGTTGAATGTCTTGCCCGATTTAATTTCCAACGCAACAAGCTTTTCAGCTTCGCCAATTAGGCAGTCAATCTCCATGCCGCTATTATCTCTCCAGAACCAAAGCTCAGGGTTGTCTCCCCGGTTAAGTCGGTTCTTTATCAGTTCTGAAATAACAAAGCCTTCAAACAGACTGCCCCGCATAGGGCTGAGAAAAAGCTGTTCCGCTGTTTGGATGCCAAGGAGCCTGCAAGCAAGGCCGGGGTCGGTAAAATAAAGTTTTGGAGATTTTATAAGCCGCTTACCGAAGTTTTTGTAATACGGTCTGAGCAGAAAGATAATACCCGAAATCGACAGAACAGAAATCCAAGCTTTAGCGGTATTATGAGTAATGCCGCAATCCAAAGCAAGAGAACTCAAGTTGAGCACTCCGCCGGTACGTGCGGCACAGAATTTGATGAAACTTTGAAACGTATTTAAATCCTTCACGTTGACAAGCTGCCTGATATCCCTTTCAACATAACTGGTAATATAGGCAGAGTAAAAATCCTGTGGGCTCACATCCCGATCGTAAAGCGACGGATACAAACCCTTTATTATCAACTCCCAGGGATTTTCCGCATTCAATGGAGAGCCTGCTTTGGCCGCTAAAGCAAGTTCGGAGAGCGAAAAGGGCAACAAGGTTAAAAAAGAAGCCCTTCCGGCTAACGATTCGGTAATTTTTTCCATCAGGTTAAATTGCTGTGAACCTGTGATAATATATCTGCCCGGCTTAGGGTCATTATCCACCATAGCTTTTACGTACTTGAATATTTCCGGTAAATACTGCGCTTCATCCAGAATAAGCCCATCCGGCCATTGGTCAAGAAATCCCCTTGGGTCTGAGCGAGCCAACAATAGCGTATCCGGGTCTTCAAGCGAGAAATACTGCTTTTTGGGAAAGGCAAGTTTAGCCAGGGTGGTCTTCCCCGACTGCCGCGGCCCTGTAATACAGATTACCGGAAAACCCCTTGCATACCTGTGCAGGGTCTTTTCCGCAACTCTTGGGATCATATCTTGAGCCTAGTGACTTTCATACAAATTGTCAATTGAATTGCCAAATTGTATGAAAGCTCCTCTTAGCAAGCAGAGTAACTTTCACAGCCTATTATCATATATTTAAGGGGAATTTCTTCGAATTTCATCTCGCAAAGACGCCAAGACGCAAAGGGCTTGAGGTAATTTGTAAGCTAAGTGCCATTTTCATGTTTATTATCATTATGAAAAATAAAAAAATCATTGTAGTGACGCACAATGATCTAATTAAGCGTAGTTCTTTGCGCCTCTGCGCCTCTGCGTGGTTAAATTTGTAATTAACTCTTCTCAAGTTTATGTTGCCTACAGCCGCCTTATCGACACCGCCTTCCGGCTTTCCACGTCAATTTCCGCGACAATTCCCTGCACGGCGGTCTTCCCTTCCGAAGACGCCCCCGCGACTTCCATGCGGTAAAGCACCTGGTTCCGGGCGCGGTCCAGGCAAATCTTGGTGTCCATGCCGATAATTCCGTCCAGGGTTCCGGTCATTCCAAGGTCGGTTATGTAGGCGCTGCCTTTTGGAAGGAGCCTTTCATCGGCTGTTTGTACGTGTGTGTGGGTTCCCGCTATAAGGCTGGCACGGCCGTCAAGGTAATAGGCCAAGGCTTCCTTTTCGCGAGTTGATTCGGCGTGGAAATCCACCAGTATAATCGGCTTTTCCGAGCCGGTTGCGTCGGCTGTGGCTTCAAAGGCCTCAAGATTATCGAAGGCTTTGAAAGGGCAGTCAATTGCTTTCATGAAATCCCGGCCTTGCAGGTTTACCGTAAGCCAGGCAATGGGCCCAAACGAGGAAGGTTTTTCCAGTTTTGCCCAGCCTTTACCCGCTGTTTTTTGGCCCGGACTTCCTTCCGGGTAGTTCATGGGCCGCAAAACCCGCTCTTCGCTGTCCAGGGTTGGCCAAAAATCGCGCTTTTCCCAGATGTGGTTACCGCTGGTTACAATGTCAGCTCCGGCGGCAATGATTCGATTAAAAAGATCGGCGGTAAGGCCAAAGCCTCCGGCAGCGTTTTCGCCGTTGACAACTACAAAATCTGCGGAATTTTCCTTGATTAGGACGGGCAGGCGGCGTTCCAGGACTTCCATTCCCGGATCGCCGACTACGTCGCCTATCATGATTGCCTTTAGGATCTTACCTGGCGTACTCGGTAACCCTCGTTTCGCGGATAATCGTTACTTTTATTCTGCCGGGGTAGCGGAGATCGCTTTCGATCTTCTGGGCTATCTCCCTGGCCAGCTCCCTGGACCTTTCATCGTTAAGCGTTTCGTTGTTCACTATGATTCGCAGTTCCCTTCCGGCCTGAATCGCGAAAGCCTTGTCAACGCCGATGAAGCCTGTCGCGATGCTTTCAAGGTTCTCAAGGCGCTTGACGTAGTTGTCCAGGGTTTCCCGACGCGCGCCGGGCCGGGCGGCGGAAATGGCGTCCGCAACCTGAACAAGCACCGATTCCAGACAGGTAGGTTCTATGTCGTTGTGATGGCTGCCGATGGCGTTAATGACCCTGGGGTCTTCCCCCAATTTGCGGGCCATGTCCATGCCGATTTCCGCGTGGTTAAGGTCGGAGTCGGACTCAACGCCTTTGCCGATGTCGTGGAGCAGGGCGGCCCGCTTAGCCAGTTCCCGGTTACAGCCCCCGATTTCCGTCGCCAACATTCCGGCAATAACCGCCACTTCTTTTGAATGGTAAAGGACGTTCTGCCCGTAACTGGTACGGAAATAAAGCCGCCCAAGGGTGCGAATCGCGTCCTGTTTGATGTTGTGAATTCCAAGGTCGAAAAGGACTTTTTCCCCCTCTTCAAAGATCTTTTGGGAGATGTCCTTTGTTACCTTGGTAACGATTTCTTCAATCCTGGCCGGATGAATGCGCCCGTCGGCAATTAGCCTTTCCAGGCTTACTTTGGCAATTTCCCTTCGAACCGGGTCGAAACAGGAGATAACCACCGCTTCTGGCGTGTCGTCAATGATGATGTCCACCCCCGTAAGGGTTTCCAGAGTACGTATGTTCCGGCCTTCCCGGCCAATGATCCGCCCCTTCATTTCATCGTTGGGAAGGGTAACGGTTGCTACGGTTACCTCGCCGGTTACCTCCGTGGCAAGCCGCTGAATGGTGCTAAGGAGTATATCCCTGGCCTTTTTCTCCCCCGCTGTGTTTGCATCCTGCTCGATCTTGTTGATCAGGGCCTGGGCGTCATGCCTGGCTTCGCTTTCCAAGTTCTGGATAATGAGGCGCTTGGCTTCTTCTGAGCTAAGTCCTGAAACGCGCTCCAGCTCGGAACGATAGCGTTCCTCTTCCTTGGTCAGCGCCTCTTCCCGCTCCTGGCATAACTTTTCCTTTTCCGCCAGGGCCTGCTCAATCCGCTCTAAATGAGCGGTTTTTTTATCTATGCTTTCTTCTTTCTGAAATACACGTCGCTCATAGCGCTGTAGTTCAGCCTTACGCTCCCGGGTCTCTCTTTCCTGCTGGTTTCTGTCTCGGATTACCTGATCTTTTGCTTCAAGAAGTATTTCCCTCTTTTTAGCTTCAGCTTCTTTTATAGCATCCTGTTTTATACGGTCGGCGCGTTGCTCCGATGCCGTAAGTTGAAATCTGGCGTACAGCCATCTTATTATCCAGCCAAGGGTAAACCCGGCAAGAGGAAGGATTATCCAATATATCCAATCCATATTTATCCCCTTACCGACAATTATTACAAGTCTAAATTAGTATACAATATAATGATATACCTGTCAATAGTTCGCAAATAAAGGCAAGCGGAAGCTCCGGCATACTTTTATTCGGCTTGACTTGCCTTTAGCTAACCAGTATAAATCAGAAGACAGGAACTTACGTATACTAATGGAAAAATCTGTTGGACAGAAGCGTATAGGTGTTTTGGATTCCGGCATAGGAGGGCTTACTGTTCTAAAGGAGCTTGAGCGTCTTCTGCCTGCGGAGAATATGGTCTATTTTGGCGACAGCGCAAACTGCCCATACGGCAACCGCACTAAGGAAGAGATATTGAAGCTTACCCTTTCGATGCTGGACTTTTTACAGGACCAGGGGGTAAAGATAGTAGCTATCGCCTGTAATACCATCTCTTCTTTAATAGACAGATACCGGGATTGCTACGATTTTCCAATTGTGAGCATTATTGAAGCAGCCTGTGGGCATATTGCGAAACAAAAGCTTGCCCAGGTGGGTATCTTTGCCACGATGTTTACCACTCAGGAAAAGCTTTATGAAACGCTTATCCGGCGGCTTAGCCCAGGCACACTTGTATACGGCCGATCCAGCCGTACCCTTGCGGAGTTCGTGGATCAAGGGCGTTTTGACGATCCCGCCACTACTGAGGAAGTCCGGGCGTTTCTGAACTCCCTGTTGACAGAGCATCCGGAAGTAGCGGATATTGCGCTGGGATGCACGCACTATCCTATTGTGCTGGATATGTTTCAGCGCATGGCGCCTAACGTCAACTTCATCAACCCGGCGCTGGAACAGGCGAAAACGGTGCAGAGAGTTCTTGAGAAGCAGGGCGCACTGGCTTCAGGCCCGCAGGAGAAGCACGAGATTTATACCAGCGGCTCGACAAAGTTGTACGTGGATGTTCTTAAACGGCTGGGAATTCGCAGGCCTGTGGATCTGCACAGCAAGGTAATATAGAGGTAACATGGGACATTGTGTTGTCGCGGAAGCGGAAGGCATTTTAGACAAGGAATTCCCGGTTTTGGACAAAGGGTTTGTCCGGCTGGTTGACTATCTTGGCGGGGACGAAAGGGTAGTTCAATCCGCCAGGGTTTCCTATGGCGAGGGCACAAAGTCCTACCGCGAGAATGCCGCGCTTATCGATTACCTGCTCCGCAATTCCCACACCAGCCCCTTTGAGCAGGTAGTACTAACTTTCCACGTGAAGCTCCCCATTTTTGTAGCCCGGCAATGGGTACGGCACAGAACCGCAAGGCTTAACGAAATTTCCGGACGGTATTCGATTCTAAAAGACGACTTTTATGTGCCAAAAGCGGAAGATGTGGCTTTGCAAAGCACCGACAACAGGCAGGGGCGCTCTGCCGAAGCTTTGGAGCCTGCCCTGGCCGAGAAAATCCGCTCGGCGCTTGCCGATGGGCAAAAGTACGCCTATGCCACCTACAGCTCCCTTGTGGACGAAGGAATTGCCAGGGAGCTTGCCAGGATCAACCTGCCCCTTTCGCTATACACCGAGTGGTATTGGCAAATCGATCTGCACAACCTCTTTCATTTTCTGAAACTCCGCCTGGATGCCCATGCCCAAAAAGAAATCCGCCTTTACGCCGAGGTTCTTTTTGAGATCGCCAAAAAAGTCGCTCCCAAGTGCTGTGATTCATTTGAACGGCATGTGCTGAGGGGGGTACGTTTTTCCAGCGAGGAACTTGCCGAATTAAAGCGGCGTCTTAACGGAAAGAGCTGGGAAAGCGGCGGACTTTCAGGAAAAGAGCTGGAACGCTTTGAGGAAAAACTTAAAAGCGGCAGGCAGATGTAGGAGAGTTATGAAAAAACCAATCTTGGTTGTTTTGGCAGCCGGCATAGGAAGCCGCTACGGCGGAATCAAGCAGATGGAGCAATTCGGCAAAAACGGCGAAGTACTGCTGGATTATTCGGTGTTCGATGCCTTGCGGGGCGGCTTTGACGAGGTGGTGTTTATCATCAGAAAAGATCTGGAGAAGGATTTTAGCGAAGCTGTGCTTGCCCGCATGGAAGGAAAGGTAAAGTACAAGCTTGCTTACCAGGAGCTGGACAGCCTTGTCCCGCCGGACATTTTTGAAAACGCGAAAAAGATCGGCAGGAGCAAGCCCTGGGGAACAGCCCACGCCCTGTTGTGCGCGGCGGAGCAAATTGACTCGCCTTTCGCGGTGATCAACGCCGATGACTTTTACGGAAGGGAGGCCTTTGCCGTAATGGGCAAATTCCTTGCGGAAAGCGGGGATAAAGAAGGCGCTATAGTGCCATACGTGCTGGAACCCACTTTAAGCAAAACGGGAACCGTTGCCAGGGGGATTTGCAAAATCTCGGGTGACTACCTTGAGTCCATTGATGAGCTAACCGCGATTGAAAAAAAGGGCGGCGTGATTTTTAACACCGGGGCCGATGGCGCAAAAAGGGAGCTTGCCCCTGACACTCCGGTCTCCATGAATTTTCTGGCCTACCCCGACAGCATATTACCAAGATTTAAGCAATACTTTGACGACTTTATTTCTACTTCCGGCAGGGAGCTAAAAAGCGAGTGCTACCTTCCCAAGGCGTCGGATTGGTTTATCAGAAACGCTTATCTAAAAATGCGCGTTCTTAAAGCTAACTCGGAGTGGTTCGGCGTTACTTACAAAGAAGACAAAGACATGGCAATCAAACGCCTGGCAGAACTTACGAGTCAGGGGGTTTATCCTGACTCTCTGTGGGGTTAGGAAATTTTTCATCCTTATTAAGAGTTTCCTGCATTAAAACCAATCTTTTTGGTTTTAGGCGGATGCTCTATAAGGTTGTTCAATACCGCCGCTAACAACGCTACAGCCTGTTCTGTGAACAGTCGTAAATTGCGAGCACCTTATTTATTTTTTGCATCTGTCACTTTCTCTATGGCTTCAGTTACAATCATTCTTATATCCATGACAATCGCCTTATGTAAGCGTTCAAACGGTTCATTGGGGTCAGATACTACACTAAATAGTTTATGAGGTTCAATCTCAAGGGTTTTGGCTATATGTTCCAGCATTTCTGGCTTTGGGTATTTTTTGCAGGTCTCTATCATGGCAATATAATGGGTAGACACATCTGCTTTTTCTGCTAGTTCTTCCTGTGTCATACCTTTCTTTCTGCGGTATTCTTTTAGATTTGCCGCTAGCACAGCCCTAATGCCTATCATGTAATTATAAAAATGACCTTTTAGGCAACAATACCGTACCTATTTGATTTGACTAATTGCCGTTATGGTCATTATAATATGCCGAGATGACAATGTATTTGAGTTTTTTGGACCCTAATGGATTAAATTCCAGATATTTAAGGAAATTTTTCGGAAAAAGCAATAGTACACATGAAAAACTTCAGGGCAACCGCATTATAAAAAGGCTAAAGGAAAAGAAGAAACAGACGATAGGGAAGAGCAGGAGGGGACTCATGGACATAAGAGCCAGTCTTGCAATCATCCCGGATCCACGGATAGAACGCTGTA
>Ga0268262_10000408_pt1 | contig 57739 bp, 46 predicted proteins | sample TergutNc150P3_FD_190354 | JGI IMG/M metagenome (GOLD analysis project Ga0268262, IMG submission 190354) | Nasutitermes corniger P3 segment gut microbial community from laboratory colony in Florida, USA - Nc150 P3 (SPAdes) (version 2) | ecosystem: Host-associated > Arthropoda: Insects >... | reverse complement strand
GGTGCAAACTACGGATATTGCTACCAAAAATAAAATGCGTTTTGTAATCATGGCTTTCTCCAAAAAATTTAGATATAAAATAGAAAATTATTCACTATTTACTTATTTGACGGTTCATTCCAGCTTGCACCGCAGTTATGGCTATGGTATAAACAATATCATCCACCAATGCACCGCGAGACAAATCGTTAACAGGTTTTGCTAGCCCCTGAAGCATAGGGCCTATGCTCACGGTTTTTGCGCTGCGTTGAACGGCTTTGTAGGTTGTGTTGCCTGTGTTTAGGTCTGGGAACACAAATACGGTGGCTCGCCCAGCTATGTGGCTGTTTGGCGCTTTTGTGTGCGCAACAGATTCCATTATTGCTGCATCGTATTGCAGGGGGCCGTCTATTTCAATATCGGGGCGAAGTTCCTTTACCTTTGCGGTGGCTTCTTTTACCTTGTTCACATCTTCACCTTTGCCGCTTTCGCCTGTGCTGTAGCTTAACATCGCAACCCGAGGCACAATGCCAAAATCGCTTGCTGTATCTGCGCATTGAATTGCAATTTGCGCAAGTTCGTCGGTGGTGGGGTTGGGGTTTATGGCGCAATCCCCATAAACAAGCACCTGAGTTGGCAAGCACATAAAAAATACCGAGCTTATTATTGAGGTTCCCTCGCGAGGTTTTATTATGGTTAAGGCTGGGCGAACAGTGTCTGCCGTTGAATGAATGGCACCGCTCACAAGCCCTTCTGCATCACCTGTTTTCACCATCATGGTTCCAACCCAAACGCTGTCTTGCAACATTTTTTTTGCCATTTCTTCGGTCATGCCTTTGTTTTTGCGAAGCTCCACCAATTTGGAAACGTATTTTGTGGCTATGTTATCGGGGTCTATAATTTCCAGTTCCAATGGCAGGTTCATGCATAGGGTGGCGGCTGTTTTTTCCACGTCTGCTCTTTTTGCAAGCAATATGGGAACAGCTATTTGCCTCTGTAGTGCGAGTATGGCTGCGCGTACGGTTCTAGGTTCAGAGCCTTCTGGCAGAACAATTCTCGCTTTGAATTTTTGAGCTTTTTTAATGAGGAAATTTCTGAATTCCGGTGGGCTCATTCTGTGTTCGCGTTCTTCTTTGAGTATGAGTTCCCAGGGTTCTTCTTCAATGCCTGCAACAACGGCTTCTTTGCTTGGATTTTCACCGCCATGCACAAAGCCAAGTGCTGGCAAATCGCTGTTTTTGCAAGCGGCTCTTAATTCTGCTTCTCCATCTTCGGGTACATTTAAAAATACGCAACCTGCCATAAAGGCATTGGCGTTTTTATGAAAATGCTCTTCAACGGAAATTTCGCCTATTAAACTGTCAATAGGTTTGTTGCCGGCTTTTGCCACCAAAATTACGCTTGCATCCATAGCAGAAGTGAGCATTTTGTGGAGTTCTCTTTTGTAAAAAATTTCAGGTGCAGAAATGCCTTCAACTATAACAACATCGTGCTTGGCAAATACCCTTAGAAACTTGTCCACTAAAAGTTCCATAATCACTTGCTCGCAGTCGGATATAAGCGCATTTCTGATTTCTGCAAAAGGCACTCCGCCATCTCCAAAAGGAACGAATTTTGCGACCTTGAGATTTCTTTTGCTCAAGGTTTCTAAAATACCCGCTGATACGTTTTCCAATGGAACTCCGTTAGACGTTGGCAATAGGATATAGGCGTGCTTCATTTTTGCTCCTGTGTGCTGGTTGAATCTTGTGTTTTGGTTGAGTCTTGTGACGAGGAATCAACGGCAGAAGCAGCAGAAATGGTAGAAGTGCTAGAACTTTCGGCTTTTTTTTCTGCAAATATCAAGTAAAGTTTGCCATTTAATTCCGTTAACATTTTTGAAACCAAATACTTCAAAGTTTCTATTCTCTGATGCGCAGGCATAGGTTTGTTTTGACATTCAATTATTCCGCAATAGCCTGTGAACCAAGATGTGTCTGCTTTAAGCGAATTTTTTATGGTTTCTTTGCCGGGGATTTCAAGAATATAATCTGCCTTGATTGAAATTTTGCGTTCACCTAAAAAGAACAAAAACCAAGCCCTACCGTGCTCGTCTTTGGCGGTTTGAAAATTTAGTATTAAAATTGAAGAATCTGGAACCAGCAAAACCCTTTTGCTTTCGCTTTCCATAAAACTCGCTATTTCCGCATTGTTTGCCGTACCAACATTTATCTCAGCAAAACAAGCGCAGACAAAAAAGAGCAGTGCCACCACAAAGTTTGTAGATTTAAGTGAAATGTACAAATTTGGAGTTTCATCTGTGAAAAAGTTTAACATAGCGGTAAAAATAGTAATTTGTTTGGGTCTAGCTTTGCTATGGCTCTCCTGTGCTGCCTCAAAAAAAATAAAAACCGCAAATATTCTTAAAAAATGCGAGTTCACATTCCAAAGAGCCAACATAGATTTGGATTCCTTCACCGGAGATTCGCTGAGATTCACTGTGTTTTTAAATGTGAACAATAAAGGAGAAGATTCTCTGTATATTCAAAAATTAGACGGAACTATCTATTTGGATTCCATTTTTGAAGTTCCCTTTAGCTTGCAAGATTCAAAATGGATTTCGTCTGGGAGGGGGCAAATAAGCTTTTTGGGTGCGGTTCAATTTGACCTGTTCAAACTTCCAGCTATAACGAGCATAAAAAAATTCAGAATGCAGGGAAAGGCTTTTGTTGCGCTAAAGCCAAATGAAGAAACAACAGAAATGAGTTTTAACGAAACCCGCGACATTCCACCGGATTTGGTGGAAAAAATGGTTAAAGAGTTGGCGGTCAAAACTGCTAGAAAGATACTTGGATTTTAATGCTGAAGTCTTTTGGGATAAGCGGCAGAGAATGCGAAGCAGAATTGGAGTTGCTCGGCACGGGTGCAAATTCTGGCAAAGTGGACTGGTTTCACGGAGAAGAAAATCCAGGTGATTTCAAGGTAATTTACGAGGGACGGACAAGCGTTTTAATGCACAGTTCTGGAAGAAAAATCGCAGGGGCAGAGCATTTGAGCGCAGCAATGCTTTTATTTTCGGGCTGTTGCTTTAAGCTAAAGGCTCCGCAAGGGGAGTTGCCTTTGCTAGATGGCAGTGCTGCATTGTGGGAAAAGGAATTGGAAAATGCTGGCGGAATAAAAAACAACAATTTACCTTTTTGTGAGCTTCCCGAAAAAGAATTTGAAATTAAAATAGATAAACGTTTTGTAAAATTTAAAAATACAGGTGAAAACTGCTTGGAAATAAAATATTCAATAGATAGGTTTGGGCAAAAATTTGGAGCAAATGTCAAAATAAATTCAGCCAAAGATTTAGAGAAAATCCTTTTAGCCAGAACCTATATTTTTGCAGAAGAATTGCCAAGTGCTGGACTTTCGGAAAATTTGCGAGGTTGCGGAGTTGTTTTGGGCGAGGGTGGAACCAGCTTGCTTTTTGAGAATGAACCTGCTTTCCATAAAATACTGGATTTTCTCGGTGATATAACCTTGCGCAGAGGAATTTTGCCAAGTGGAAAATTTGAAATATTCAACGGCGGGCACGAATTGCACCACAGGGTTTTGGAGAGGATCACTCCCGCCTAATTGCCCTCACAGGCTTCATGCTGCTAGCTTTCCAAGCTGGCAAAATGGTTGCCAACACACAGAGCACATTGCCAATGACAAAAATAGCCACAACGTCCAAAGCTTGAACCTGCACAGGGAAAAATGGCATCATATAAACATCGGCGGGCAATTTGATAATATGAGTTTTTTCTTGAATAATGCACAGCGCAATGCCGGCGGCTCCACCTAGCAACGAGCCGAACACGCCAATAAAAGAACCCATGCTCACAAACACACGCATAATTGAGCTTTCTGAAAAACCCATGCTGCGCAAAATTCCAATTTCTTTTGTTTTATCCACAACCACCATAATCAGCGAGCTTATTATGTTGAATGCTGCAATTAAAACAATAAGGCAAACAATGGCGGCAACTATGAATTTTTCGTAGTTCATCCATTTTAAGAGATTTTGGTTTTTTGCCTTCCAGTCGCTTGCATAATAAGGGTAGCCTAAAAGTTTGCTCGCTTTTTCTGCGTGAATATCGCTTTTCCAAGGATTTTTTACTCTAAACTGAATGCCAGAAACTCCATGAATACCCATCAATTTTTGAAGCTCTCCTATTGCAACGTAAAGCAAATTGCCATCGTACTCATACATTCCAGTTTCAAAAATCCCAGACACAACAAACTGCCTCATTCTTGGGCCTCCACCTATAACATCGTCTGGTCCCTGAAAGGTTTGCAAAACCAAACGTTCTCCAACATTCACTTGCAAACGCTGGGCTAGAATGGAGCCTAGTATAATTGAAGGGCGCTGTGTTGCACTATGGTCTTCCAAAGGTTCAAGGTTAAACCTTCCAGATACTATTTTTGAATGTAAATCTATAACATCTCTTGATGATACCGCATCTATGCCATAAACCACAACGCCGTCATTCACTTTTTTTGAGCTAACGCCAACCTTGTAAATTATGAATGGCGAATAGGATGTTATATCCTTGTCGTTTTCCATAAGTGCTTTTGCTACGGAATCTGCTTCAAGAATTTGCTCGCCTCGCAAGTTCAGAACTTCAAAATGGGCATCTTTGCCTATCATCTGTTTTGTGACTTCTGCCTCAAAGCCATTCATCGCAGAAAGCGCAACTATCAAGGCAAACGTGCCAATGCACACGCCTCCCATGCTGAATAGGCTTATCAGCGAAACAAACAAGCTCTTTCGCTGTGCACCCAAATATCTCCAGGCTATTCTCAGTTCAAGCCGTACGTTCAAAATTCTATAACCCTAACGCGAATTACTTGTTCAATTTTTTTGAGTGAATCTATTAAACCTTGCGGAACTGTTGCTTCCAAATCTATCAAGTTGTAACCGATTTTTCCATTGCTCTCATTTTTGAAACTTTGAATATTCAAGCCTGCATCGCCAAAAACTTTTGATATTAAAGCTATCATATTTGGCACATCGTTGTTTATCACCACAATGCGATGTTTCACGCTTGCAGATGGAGTGCTGCCCGAAGCCGGAAAGTTCACCGAATTATGAACAATGCCAAATTCCAAATAGTCTTTCAGTTGTTCCACTGCCATAGTTGCGCAGTTTTCTTCGGCTTCTTCTGTGCTTGCGCCAAGGTGAGGGAAAGAGAGCACCTGCTCGTTTGAGAGGTCTGCTTTGCTTGGAAAATCTGTTATATAAGCATTATTTTTGTTTTTTGCCAAAAAAGCCTTTACGCCTGAATCGCTAACTATGCCGTTTCTTGCAAAGTTGAGCAAATATGAGCCGTTAAAGTTTGCCAAATTTGTTTCGTTCAACAAACCCTTTGTGGCAGGCATAAAGGGAACGTGCACGGTTAGAACATCCGCAGCGGCTATAACTTCGTCTAAGTTTGAAACCACTTTAACTGTGTTGTCTAACATTAGCATATTTGCTACGCTTGGATATGGTTCGTAGGCAATAACTTTCATGCCTCGCCCAATGGCTCCGTTTGCAACCAAAACTCCTATTTTGCCAAGCCCTGCAACTCCAATAGTCTTGCCTGCAAGCTCGGTGCCAACAAAGGCAGCTTTATTTTTTTCAACAGCCTCGTTTATATCTTTGTCTTCTTTATCTTTCAAGCTACCTATCCAAGCTAGGGACTTGTGTATGTTTCTAAGAGCTACTCCCAGAGTTGTGAAAACGAGTTCTGCAACAGCATTTGCATTTGCGCCAGGGGTGTTGAACACACATATACCTTTTGCGCTGGCTTTGTCTATTGTTATGTTATTTACGCCAGCACCTGCGCGGGCAACAGCAAGCAAATCGCTTGGAAAAGAGTCGGTATCAACCTGAGCACTCCGCACCAAAATAGCCTGTGGGTTATTCTCCGAGTCGCCAACAGAATAATTTTTGCTGAACAATCCCGTTCCCTTGGAAGAAATTTTATTTAGTGTTTTAACCGAATACATAGAATATCTCCTAATTTATGGGGTAATGTAGAAAATTCTTCCCTTTCACGGCATAAATTTAAATTCCTTTGTGAATCTCTGCTGAACAGGCACTCCGCCAACAAGAGCAGGGGAGAATTTGTATTGCCTAACCGCTGCTAGGGCTTCTGTTTCAAAGCCAAAACCTGCTGGTTCCACAGCGGTGGCAAATGCCTCGGTGACATTTCCGCTTCTGTCTATAACCATATAAATTTTTGCATAACCTGAAATTTTCTTTTTCTTCGCCTGCGGCGGGTATTGAGCAAGAACTTCTTTGAGCAATTTTGCTTCAACCTCAACTTCTTCTGGGTTGTAAATTGCGTTTTCCATTCCACCGCTGCCTATGGCAACTCCGCTTTCGCCTACTCCTGCAAGCGATAGATCCATAGAAAATCCCTTTATGCCTTTGTTCAAGCTGTTTTGCGCTTGATTTGGTTTAAAGTTATTCCGCTGCGGAATTTCCCTTATGCTCCTTTTTACAATCTCTTTTTTTTGCTCCTTCACCAAAATCTCAACTTCTCGCGGTGCTGTTTTATCTTTTGGATTTGTGGAATAATCTTTTGAAAAAAATATCGCATTCAAAACCGGCACAGCCAAAAAAAATGCTGCATTTATTATGAAAGCGAGCAAAACGATTATAGGGAGTTTAAGTAAATTGCCCATAGCTGCGTTTTCTCCAATGCGTTCAACCACGGATAAATATGGTTTTCCCCTTTTGCCATAGCAGAAATTCTATCTGCAAACGAATAACCAAAATTATTTATATACTCAACATCTACTCTGGTGCTTTTCCTAAGCCCCGCCTTTTCTTTTGCCATTTCAAGTGCTTTTTCAAACCCGCCTATTTCGTCTATCAAACCGTTTCCTATTGCATCCATGCCTATAAACACCCTGCCACCACCAAGCGAATCTGCTTGCTCTTTGCTCATATTTCGACCGCTTGCAACAACACCTACAAAGCGCGAATAAAAATCGTCCATATATTCTTGCAAAGCTATGCTGTCTCTTTCCGAAAGTCCGATAAATATACTCCCAGCATTTGCACTTTCGTGTGTTTTAACAGTTTCATTTTTAATTTTTAGCTTTGCGAGAAGCCCTCTTAAATCTGCTTTGCCTCCGTAAATTCCAATGCTGCCCACCACGCTGCCAGCTTCTGCCACAATTTTATCTGACGCGCACGCAACGTAATACGCTCCGCTTGCCGCCATATCTCCAATGCTCGCTATAATGGGCATTCCCGCATCTTTCAAAGTTTTAAGCGAATGCCAAAGTTCGTCAGAGGCTATTGCAGAACCTCCTGGGGAATTTATGCGCAGTATCAAAGCCTCGTATTCACCTGAATAAGCAACTTCATTGATAACATCTATTAAATTCGCAGTGCCAGCTACGCTCTTTCCAAACAAGGGGTCATTAGAGCCATAGCCGCCAACTAACATTCCATCTATGTTCAGCACTGCTATTTTTGCCCTTGGCTGCCAAGAAGTTATGTGTATTTTATCCTTGGTCAAATACCAATCTGTTAATGATGCGTCTTCGTCTTCCACACCTAGCAAAATCTTTGAAACATATTTTGGCACTTCTTCTATATACAGAGTGGTGTCTGCCAAGCCATTGTTTTTTGCAGAAGAAGCGATTAATTTGGGATTGCCTGCGATGCTGTCCAAAAATTCTGGCAAAAGATTTCTTGAACTTGCCACGGTATCTCTAACAACGCTCCACCACCCGCCCAGTATTCCCTGCAAATTTTCCCTCGCTTCGTTGCTCATGGAATCCAAGGTATAAGGTTCGGTTGCAGATTTGTAGCTTCCGTGCCGCACCATTTCAATTTTTATGCCTGCCCAGTCCAAAAAGCCTTTGTAGTACAAAACATCGCTTGCAAGCCCTTTGAAATTCACAAAGGCAGAAGGTTGCAAAATAATTTTGTCTGCGGCAGATGCGGCAAATATAACCGCGGGTCGATAGTCGTTTGTGTATGCTGCTATTCTTTTGCCTTTGGCTTTGAGTGAAAAAATACCTCTGCGAATTTCTTGCGAAATGCTCAGACCGCCGCTGTAATTTGAAAAGTCAAAAACTATTGCATTCGCACTTGATTTTTCAAGGAGAGTAAATGTGTTTCTAAGGGATTCCAAATCGTCTTGCTTTCCACCGAACAAACTCCAACCGCTGCTCTTTTCGTTTATGTTTTCAAGCGGAACGCGGATAATATTCGCATACCCAAGTGCTTTTCTATTCAGAGCGGAATGCCCTATAAAGCTGAATTTTCTGAAATTCAGATTATCGCTAAAATTATTCGCAGCCAGCGCAAAAGAGCCATTGTAATTAGAGCCAAGCGCAGCAGAGAGCGAAAAGCGAAATTCTCCGGTCTTGTTCGGGTCAATCACAGGAAATTCAAGCCCCAAGGTCATTGCGGAGGCTTCTAGTTCCAGCAATAAATTTTGTTTTGTTTTAGAAAAGAATTTTTTTAACTGCTCGTAATTTTTCGCTTCTGCGCTCCAACTTGTTGTTATTCCTTTGTATGGCCTTATAGAGAGACCAGCGTTTTGCGTTCTGCTTTGGTAAAAGCCATATTGCAAGGCTTGTTCGCTCCAAAAACCTAGCGAAACAAAATAGAAGGGTCGCAAAATAAACCCCGGAGACCAAGAAAAAGCCGTTCCTTGCTCATCTGAAATTCTAGTTGCCGAAAACCTGTTGCCAAAAAACAGCGAGCGGCTAACATTGAATTCACTGCCCACAAAAGACCACTGGCTTTCATCGTAGCCATTTTTTCCCCTTGTCCAGTCAAAAGAAATTCCGAGATTATTTCCCCAAAGCCCAAACAGAAAATTGTTATTATTGAGCGTATTTTCCTGAATTTTCTCATAGCTAAAAATCAACCCTGGGCTTCCATAAGCGCTCAACCCCGCCGGATTTCCCTGCATTCCGCCATTTTGTGAAAGCGAAGCGTAGCGGTTTTCGCCAGAGACTGCGGCAAAAAGCGGCAAGGCAAGAAAGAGGAGTATGAGTGTAAATTGCATAGTTTGTGTAAAATAGAAACAAATCAATCACCTTTTACTACCTTTCCTCTGTGGATTTTGACACACTCGTAATAGGCGGCGGGCACGCTGGGATTGAAGCGGCAAATGCGGCTTGGAAAATAGGCGTAAAAACCGCGTTGCTCGTTTTTGACAAAAAGAGCATAGGGCGCATGAGTTGCAATCCGGCGATAGGCGGGGTTGGCAAGGGGCAAATGGTGCGCGATATAGATGCTATGGGTGGGTTAATGGGGGTTTTGGCAGACAAGGCTGGGATAATGTTCAGAACCTTGAATTCCAGCAAGGGGCCTGCCGTTTGGGGAAACCGCGCTCAATGCGATATGAATTTATATAGCGAAATTGCGCGAAAAACTTTGGAAAATTTAGAAGGCTTGGAAATAATAGAGGGCGAAGCGGTTTTGCTTGAAAAAAATGAAAAAGGTTGGAAAGTAGGTTTGCAAAGCGATGTGCAAATACATTGCAAATCGGTTATAATCGCAAGCGGAACTTTTTTCAAATCAAAAATGTTCACAGGCTTAGACAAAGTTAGCATCGGTGGCAGAGTGAATGAACCGAGTTCAGATTTACTCCCAGAATCACTTGGCAAACTTGGCATAAAAACACGCAGGCTAAAAACTGGAACCCCAAGCCGCATAGATGCCGCAAGCGTTGATTTTTCTGAGTGCGAAGTTCAAATAGGCGATGCAAATCCTTGGGCGTTCAGTAGCAAAACAGATGCAAAAAATTTGTGCAATTCCGCAAAATGCTACCTAACCAGAACCACCAAAGAAACGCACAGAATTTTAGAAACCGCCTTTGAAAAAAGCCCTCTTTTCACAGGCAAAATCCAAGGGCTTGGTCCACGCTACTGCCCAAGCATAGAAGACAAAATAAAACGCTTTGCAGACAAAGAAAGCCACCAATTATTTTTGGAACCCGAAACAAAAGAGGCAAACAGAATTTACATAAACGGCTTCAGCTCAAGCCTGCCCGAAGAAGCGCAAATACAAGCGATGCACACAATACCTGGGCTAAAAAATGCACGTGTTTTGCAAATTGGCTATGCCGTTGAATACGATGCAATTCACGCTACGGAACTCCACCCAACCCTTGAAAGCAAGCAGCACTCCGGTCTTTATTTTGCAGGGCAGGTGTGCGGAACAAGCGGCTACGAAGAAGCGGCAGCACAGGGCATAATCGCAGGCATAAACGCTGCTTTGAAAATAAAATGCAAAGAACCATTTATACTTTCAAGGGCAGAGAGCTACATCGGTGTTTTGATAGACGACATCACAGGAATGGAATGGAACGAACCCTACCGAATGTTTACAAGCCGAGCGGAATATCGCTTATTTTTAAGAGCAGACAACTCAGAGCAAAGGCTTTGTGAAAAAGCGCACAAGGCTGGAATGTTGAGCGGTGAGGAATGGAAAAATTACGAAGAAGAAAAGAGCAGGGTAGAGGAGGCTAGAAAATTTCTGAGCGAAAACTCAGGAGAGCCGGAGCAAATCGCACCTGCGTTGGCAGAAAGCGGTCAAGCACCGGTAGCGGAGAAAACAAGGTGGCTTTCGGTGTTGAAAAGACCGGGCGTGAAAGCGGAAACCTTTTTTGAAATAGCAGCCCCGCACATTCCTTTAACGAGAAAAGAAAAATGGCATTTGCTTTCGGAAGAGCTTTACAGCGGTTTTTTTGTAAGGGCAAAAGAGGAAATAGCAAATTTGCAAAAAATGGCAAACCTAAAAATTCCAGAGAATATTGACTACTCAAAAATAACTGCTTTGAGCATTGAGGCAAGGCAAAAACTGAGCGCGGCAAAGCCTTTGACTTTGGGTGCTGCTGCTAAGGTTGCTGGGGTTAGAGCGGGGGATATTGCGGTGTTAAAATTTTCTATATTTACATTATGCTAGACCGTGAATTTGAATTTTATGTTAATAATCAAACCGAGCTTGTGAAAAAGTATAACGGTAGGTTTTTGGTTATTCATAACAAAGAGGTGTTTGGCGACTATGCCACATTGCGAGAGGCTTACAGAGCAGGCTCAAAAAACTATCAGCTTGGAACATTTATGGTTCATAAATGTGGTCCAGGAAAGGAAAATTACACATTTACCATAGGTCCTCAGTTCGTTTTTTAATTATGAATATTACACAACAATACAGTCAAATAACAAACCGAATAATTACCAGTACCAAAGTATCAAGTATGGAAGATGATACTTGCGAGGTTTTGGCTTTATGGGATACGGGAGCTATGAAGTCTGTTATTACAAAAAAGATATCTGAAAAATTGAAGCTGGTACCTATAGATGAAATGACAATGATTGGTGTTACGGGTGAGGCAAAAGTAAATGTATATGCAGTTTGCGTTACGCTAAATGATTTGGAAATAGATATTCAAGTATTGGAATGTATGGATATGGCAAATTTTGATTTGCTTATAGGAATGGATATTATTTCACAAGGTGACTTTATTATCGCAAATAACAATGAGCAAACGAAGTTTTCTTTTCGCATTCCGTCAATGGGGGCACAGTTAGTATGACCCATAACATTGCCCCCCCCCCCCCCCCCCCCCCCCCCTATAAGTTTTCCCTTCAACATTCAACAAAGGAGTTCACTATGAAAACAAATAGACGTTTTCTACTCGCGGCAATTTTCGGATTTGCCTTGACATTCACATTTTCCTGCTCTGGCGGTGACGACGATGGTGGCAGTAGCGGAGGTGGTAGCTGTGTTGGTGACAAGGGCAACAACATGGCGAATTACAAAACAGTTATAATGCCATATGGCAAAACTTGGATGGCGGAGAACCTCAACTACTATGTTGAAGGCAGCAGATGCTATGGCGAAGGTATCAGAGTAATGGTAAAATACGATATTGAAAGCGGCCAGTTTATTTACACTACGTTGTCAAACGCGGAGATAGAAGCTAACAATGCCAAGTACGGCAGACTTTACGATTGGGAAACGGCTATGAAGGTTTGCCCCTCTGGCTGGCATTTAGCTAGCGATGATGATTGGCAGGAACTTTTTGATTTTGTCGGTGGCATTGATATTGCTGGAGAAAAACTAAAAGCAAAAAACGGCTGGGACAGAAATGGCAACGGCACGGACGACTTTGAATTTTCGGCTCTGCCGGGCGGCGAAGGCTTTTCTCGTAGCGATGGTTTTTTCTCCGCTGTCGGAAAGACGGGCTTTTGGTGGAGCAACGCGGATGGCAATGTTTCTGGTTACATTATGGATCACGAAATGGCCTATGTGGTCAAGGCACTCTCGTTCGATAAGGATGTCCTTGTATCAGTGCGTTGTGTGAAAAACTAAGCACGTAGCACAATTTTCATTTCGCAACATCTATGTTTGCAAATGCAGCAATATTCGCAATGTAGGGGCGACCCTACAAAACGGATAATTGTATTATTCTGTAAATTCTGCAAATTCTGTAAATTCTGGTTCAGACAAATAAGTATAACAGACACTTGGTAAAGATTTTGTATATGGGCATTCTTTACTATTCTGATAAAAGGAAATTTTACTCACCCTGCCAATTTCACTTCGTGGGCAGGGTTCGCCCTTCGGGCTGTCCTACGGACATTAAAAATTTTCTAACAATGCCTGTTTTATTGGCAAAGTTTTTGGACAGGCACGAAAATTTTTTCTATATTCTCAAGGTATGTCTGAAGATAATAATTATAGCGGTTCAAATATAACTGTTTTGGAAGGTTTGGAAGCGGTTCGGGTTCGTCCGGCGATGTATATCGGTAGCACGGATACTAGGGGGCTTCACCATCTTGTTTGGGAAGTTGTTGATAACTCTGTGGACGAGGCTCTGGCTGGTTATTGCAATAGAATAGAAATTTCTATAATGCCGAACAACGGTGTGAAGGTTGTGGATAATGGGCGCGGAATTCCCACCGATATTCACCCAAAAGAAAAGGTGGGAACTCTTCAAGTTGTGATGACCAAACTGCACGCGGGTGGCAAATTTGACGATAATGCTTACAAAGTTTCTGCTGGTTTGCACGGCGTTGGCGTGAGCTGCGTAAATGCCCTCAGCACAAAACTGATAGCCACAGTCACAAGAGGCGGGAAGGTAATTCGCCAAGAATTCACAAAGGGAAACCCCATTGCGCCGCAATACGAAATTGGCACCGCTCCAGAAGCAGAACACGGAACAACCATTGAATTTTATCCCGATTCTAGCATTTTCACAGAAACCGAATACAACTACGAAACCATAGCCACAAGAGCTAGGGAATTTGCGTTTTTGAACAAGGGTTTAACCTTGGTTGTAAGCGATGAGAGAACAATATCCAGCGAACCGGAAGGCTATGCTGTGAAAAAAGAGGAGTTTTATTACCCCGGTGGGCTTGGCTCTTTTGTTGAATACATAGACCAAAACCGCAAACCTCTCTTTGAAAAACCGATAGTCATTTCAACAGAAGCGGGTCAATATCCATTGGAAATCGCACTCCGCTACACAGAGAGCTATACCGATAATCTTTTCAGTTTTGTGAATAACGTAAATACCTACGATGGCGGAACTCACATAACAGGTTTTAAAACTGGTCTCACAAGGATAATTGTGAAACACGCTGCGGGCAAAGTTTCCAAGCCAAAAAAAGATGTGGAAATAACCGGTGCAGATGTTTTGGAAGGCTTGACCGCTGTTATTGCGATTAAAATTCCTCAACCGCAGTTTGAGGGGCAAACAAAGAGAAAGCTGGGAAATTCCGAGGCGAAAGGCGTTGTTGAAACGGCTATATTCAAAGCCTTAGACGAATTTTTTATAGAAAATCCTGGTATAACAAAGATAATTGCAGAAAAAGTTTATAACACCGCAGAGGGCAGGGTAGCGGCACACAAGGCAAAAGCGGCTGTTAGCAGAAAGGGAATTTTAGAGGGCGGCGGGCTCCCCGGCAAACTCTCGGACTGTTCGAGCAGAGACCCCTCAAAATGCGAACTCTTTTTGGTTGAGGGTGATTCCGCAGGTGGCTCTGCAAAGCAAGGGCGCACAAGGGAATATCAGGCAATTCTCGCTTTGAAGGGAAAAATTTTGAATGTGGAAAAAGCAAATGATGTTCAAATTTTCAGCAACGATGAAATCAAAACAATGATTTTATCCATTGGCACAGGCATAAGAGACGATTTTAAAATAGAGAAACTCCGCTATCACAAAATAATAATAATGACCGATGCCGATGTTGATGGTTCTCATATTCAAACATTATTGCTCACATTCTTTTACCGCTATATGCGCCCTCTTGTAGATGGCGGTTATGTTTATTTGGCAATGCCTCCGCTTTACCGCATAAAAATGGGCAAGCAAGAAACCTACCACTTTTCAGACGAAGACAAAGACGAGGCAATGCGTTCCATAAAAGCGAGCGGAAAAAAAGCCGACTTGCAACGCTACAAAGGTCTCGGCGAAATGAACCCCGACCAGCTCGCAGTTACCACAATGGCACCAGAAACCAGAGTGCTAAAGCAATGCTGCGTTGAAGACGCAATTATGGCAGACCAAATTTTCTCAATGCTGATGGGAGACGAAGTAGAACCCCGCCGCAAATTTATTGAGGAGAATGCCTACAAGGTACTGGATAAGCTGGACGTATGAGTACATCTATTCCAAATCGTCTTTTTTTGTTCTAGAACAATTATTGTTCCCTGTGAAGCAAGCAGTGCAAAATGGCAGAGCGCATTTTTCGCAGGATTTTTTCAATCCTTCAAGACTTATGTAGCCAAGGCTATCAGCACCGATTTTTTTGCATATTTCGTCTAAGCTCATTTTGTTGGCTATCAAATTTTCTTCGTTGTCTATATCTGTTCCATAATGGCAGGTATAGCGAAATGGTGGGGAGGAAATTCGTATGTGAATTTCACGCGCTCCTACATTTTTAAGTCTTTGCACAATTTTTTCAATTGTTGTGCCACGCACAATGGAATCGTCAACAAGCACAACTCGCTTGCCGCGAATATTCACAGCCAAGGGATTGAGTTTTAGACTTACGGCACTAACTCGTTGAGCTTGGGTTGGGTAAATAAAACTCCTGCCTACATAGCGGCTTTTCACAAAGCCTGCTGCCAAAGGTATTCCGCTTTTTGCGCTATATCCACTTGCGGCATCCAAGCCGGAATCTGGCACTCCGCACACAACATCGGCATCAACAGGGTATTCCTCTGCGAGCCTATAACCCATATTGTAGCGAGCTTCATACACGCTCAAAGAATCTATGATGGAATCTGGTCTTGCAAAATACACATATTCAAAAATACACAGCCCACCCATTTTGCTCTTTTCTGCGAGTTTTCCTTGATAGGCTATTTTTCCATTTTCTATAACAACAACTTCGCCGGGTTGCACATCTCTCACAAACTTGAAACCGCAGGTATCAAGGGCGCAGCTTTCAGATGCAACAGCACATCCGCTTTCATTTTCTCCAATGCAAAGAGGGCGAAATCCATTGGGGTCGCGAACCGCGATGAGTTTGTGCTTGCCGCTTGCTATCACAAGCGAAAAAGCCCCTTGCAACGAATTAGTAGCCTTGACTACGCCGAGAATTGCGCTTTGTGTTTTGGTTATGTGATATGCTATCAAAGCAGATACAACCTCGCTATCACTGGTGGCATCAAAGCGAACGCCGTAGCTTTTTAGCATTTTGCGAATTTCTTTTGCATTTGTTATATTGCCGTTGTGAGCAGTGGCAAGCCTTCCGGTGAGGTATTCCGTTACAAAAGGCCCTACATTTTCTTTTATATTGCCGCCTGTTGTGGAATAGCGGTTATGCCCAACAGCAACATTTCCTTTGGGCAAAGTCTCAAGATTTTTGGCAGAAAATACCTCACTTACAAGCCCTATGTTTTTGTGGCAAAAAATTCTCCCATCTTCCACTACAGCAATGCCAGCCCCTTCTTGCCCACGATGTTGAAGCGAAAGCAGGCCATTATATGTAACGCCAACTGCCTCATCGGTTGTTAAATTAACACCAAAAATGGCACACTCTTCGTTCAGCTTATCGTTAATTAGCACAAGGGGAATATAGAAATCAAACACTTACTATATTTTCTAAATGCTCCATTTGGAAATACATCATCAAACGCCGCAGGCGAGGCATATCAAAACAATAGCAGATATGCTCCACAATGATGCTTTGTTGCTGTATCCATCGGATTCCGGTTATGCCATTGCTTGCTCTGCCGCAAGCCAAAAAGCTATAAATAAGCTCTACGCTTTGAAAAAGCCAATGAAAAAAGCATTTATGGCATTGCTCTTGCCGGATATTTCAATGGCAACAGAGTATGCTAAGGTCAATAATTTTGTCTTTCAGATTTTGAAAAACTATACGCCAGGGCCTTATACATTTATTTTGCCCGCAGACCCGCAAATAGCCAGAAAATTGGATGTTAGCCGCCAAGAGATAGGAATTAGAATTTCGCCGGGTATTTTTATCAAAACGCTTTTTGAAAATTTTGAACACCCATTGCTCAACACCGCCGCAAAAGTAGAGGAACACCAGGCTTTCACAAAACCAAAAGAGTTAATGACGGTGTTCAAAAACAGAGTTGATATTTTTGCGGATATGGGTGAAGTTCCTCTTTGCCCAACAAATGTGATAAGTTTGATAGATAATGAAATCAAAATTATTAGAGGGAGTTTCCCTATGCCCGAAATATCATAGCGAGCAATTCCCAAGAAAAATTTGTGCCCAAAGAATCTTTTAATTTTTTTGCCTCTTCTCGGTTTAGAGGTTTTTTGGAAACACCCGTCACGCCCATATTTCCAAGCGTTTTAAGTGCTGCAATAGGGCTTTCAAAAGATTGTGTGTATATACATTCCGCAGATTCTTCAAGCTCAAAACCGGATTTTTTGAAAATAGTTTTTAATTTATCCAATGAATAAAATTTGGCTTTTGTTTCCAACTGCCTGCCTGTTGCTTCAAGATATGCCTTGTGCAATTCGCAGAGAGTTTTTTCGCCAAATGCACCAACTGCTAAAATGCCGTTTGGGTTCAGCCATTTTTTTGCTCTTGCCAAAAAAGCAGGAATGTTGTTGAACCATTGAATTGTAGCACTGCAATAGATTGCATCGTATTTTTCGTTTGGTTCAAAATTTTCCGCATCGTTTTCAAAAAGCCGCCATTTTATATTTGGAAAATTTGCTTGCAATTTTTCTTTGCAAATTGAGAGCATCTCTTTGGAAATATCCAAGCAGTCCAAACTTTTTGGAAAAAGGCTTGCCAAGTCAAGGCTCAAATGCCCAGTTCCGCAACCCACGTCCAGCAGGGCAGGAGGGGTATCTGGCAAGTAGTCCAGAGAAAGTTCAAACAAGCCCTCTGCAAGTTCCTCTTGGGGCTTGGAAACCGAGTCGTATTTTGCTGCCTTCAATGAGAAGTTTTGCATAAGGCATTCAATGCGCTACCAGCTTTGAACCATTCCCACTGGCTTTCGTTGTAAGACTGATTCAAGGGGATTTTTTCATTTGTTCCATCGGTGTGGTGCAAAATAAGCGTGAATTGACAGTCTGGTTTAAAATCGCAAAGCCCTGAAATTTCCAATGTATCGTTTTCCAAAATTTTATTGTAGTCGTTTTTATCGGAAAAGCAGAGTGCAAGCATTCCCTGTTTTTTCAAATTTGTTTCGTGAATTCTGGCAAAACTTTTTGCTATAACCGCTACAACGCCCAAAAAACGCGGCTCCATAGCTGCGTGTTCGCGGCTAGAGCCTTCGCCGTAATTTTCGTCTCCTATAATTATACTCGGAACTTTTGCCGCTTTGTATGCCTTTGCTGCATTTGGCACGGTCATTTCGGCATTACTCGGTTGAAAACGCACTTTGTTTTTTTCTTCGTTAAAAGCATTGACTGCGCCTATCAAAAGATTACCGGAAATATTTTCCAAATGCCCCCTGAATTTTAGCCATTCGCCAGCTTGTGAAATGTGGTCTGTGGTGCATTTTCCCTTTACCTTAATCAAAAGCCTTGCGTTTGAAATATCTTTGCCGTTCCACGGCGCAAAGGGTTCCAGCTTTTGAAGCCTGTTGCTGCCGTGGTCTATTGCAATTTTCACAGAGCTATCGCCCGCAGAAATTTTCACAACTCCGTGGTTAGAGACAAAATTTTTCTCAGGCAATTCTTCGCCCCAAGGCCAAGCCAATTTATGTTTTTCCGAGGTTTTATTCGTTAAGGTATCTGTTTCTGGATTGAAAAGCAAAGAGCCGGAAAGCGATGCTATAACCGCCATTTCCGGGCTTGCCACAAATGCGTGGGTTTGTTCGTTGCCATCGGCCCTGCCGGTGAAATTGCGGTTGAAAGAATGAACGATGCTGTTTTTTTGACCCTTTTTTATGTCGCCTCTCGCCCACATTCCAATGCAAGGACCGCAGGCGTTGGCAAATACCGTTGCGCCAAAATCCGTGAATGTACGCAAAATCCCATCTCTTTCCGCTGTTGCTCGCACCGCTTCGGAACCTGGGTTTATGTATAGCGGAACTTTTGGTTTTATGCCTTTTGCCTGTGCGTCTTTGATTATGGAAGCGGCTTTGGCGAGATCCTCGTAACTTGAATTTGTGCAACTGCCTATTAAAGCCGCACTTATCTCTGCTGGGCTTTCAAATTCTTCCAGCGATTTTTCCATTTCACCGATTGCAAAAGAACGGTCTGGGCTAAAGGGGCCATTGTAATGCGGTTTTAATGCGCTTAAATCAATTTCTATAACTTTGTCAAAATATTTTTCTGGTTCAACTTCAACTTCTGCATCGCAACGCAAATAAGAAATTATTTTTTTAGCGGCATCTGCAATTTCTGCCCTGTCTGTTGCGCGCAAATATCTTTCCATAGAGGAATCAAAGCCAAAAATGCTGCAAGTAGCACCAATTTCTGCACCCATATTGCATATAGTTCCTTTTCCCGTTGCAGAGAGCGTTTTTGCTCCTTCGCCAAAATATTCTATTATGGAATCTGTACCGCCAGAAACTTTTAAAATTCCCGCCAATTTTAAAATAACATCTTTGGGGCTTGCAAAACCGCTCAATTCACCGCGCAATTTAACACCTATTATGCGTGGATATTTCAATTCCCAAGGCAAACTTACCATTGCATCAACAGCATCTGCACCGCCAACTCCAACGGCGAGCATTCCAAGACCGCCTGCATTAACGGTGTGGCTATCTGTCCCTATTAGCAAACCACCTGGGAAAGCGTAATTTTCCAGCACAACTTGGTGAATTATGCCAGCCCCTGGTTCCCAAAAATCAAGCCCGTATTTTTTGCAAACGCTTTCCAAAAACGCATAAACCTCTTTGTTTTCATCTTTTGCCTTTGACAAATCGGATGTTGCATTTTTGCGAGCCTGAATTAAGTGGTCGGTATGCACAGAAACTGGGACAGCAGAGCTTGCTCTGCCAGCCGTTGAAAATTGCAAAAGCGCCATTTGAGCAGTGGCATCTTGCATTGCCACCCTGTCTGGGTTGAATTCGGCAAAATCCTTGCCACGTGTATAAGCATCGTCTTCACGGCCATCTACCAAGTGCGCATAGAGGATTTTTTCTGTTAAAGTAATAGGCCTGCCTAAAACTCGTCTGGCTGCCAAAACTCTGTATGGAATTTTTGCATAAAACTCGTGTATTAAATTCGGATTGAAAAGCATAGTGGTAAATGTAGAATTTTTTTTTCTGAACATACAACCTTTGACAGGGTTGGGTAAAATTACTACATTAACTCTATGAACCTATATCACGGAAGCAATATCGTTATTGAAATTCCAAACCTAAAATTCAGCAGAAAGGAACTGGATTTTGGCTTAGGTTTTTACACAACAACAAATTATGAGCAAGCAGTGCTGTTCTCCGAAAAAGTTGTTGAACGGAAAAAAGGAAATAAAATTGTGAATATATATGATTTTGATAGCGAAAATTTACAGAAATTTAAAGTACTTGAATTTACGGAAACAGACAAAAGATGGTTGGATTTTGTTTCCGATAATAGAAATTCTGTTCCTTTGCAAAATGATTACGATATAATAATAGGTCCAGTTGCAAATGATGATGTTTTTCGCACATTATTGCTTTATTTTGCAAAAGAACTTGACGCAAATGAGACTTTGAACAGACTAAAAATCAAAAAATTATTCAACCAATATGTTTTTAAAAACGATAGTATTCTAAAATTACTAAATTTTGTAAAAGTGGAGTTTATAAAATGACAAAAGAATTATTGCCTATTTATCTGTATTTCATCGTGGAAAACATAATTCCGCTGATTATTTCTGAATATAAGTTAAGTGAAAATGAAGCAATACAAAAATTTTATTGCTCTAAATTGTATTCTTTTTTGGAAAATCCCAAAACTGGAGTTTGGCGTTATAGCCCCAAATTATTGTTCAATTTATATAAAGAAGAATTGGAAAACGGAGATTTTATTTTTCCAGAAGAGGCAGCATAATGACAAAAGAAGGAAATTTTATAATATTTGCAATTGAGCAGTATAAAAAAGCTATGGATATGCAAGGGCAAGAGGTTATAGAATTGTTTAAAAAATACAATATTTTTGAGCTTATCAGAAAATCTTATGCAGTTTACCATATTGAAAGAGAACAAAATATGATAAATGATATAAACGACTATATTAAAAACAGTTAAATTTAATTTTCTAAATTCCTACGACAATGTTTCCCAAAACGGTAATCGTAGCAGTGTTTTTGCTGTGGGCAGGCCTTTGCTTTGCCGGCCCTAGCGATTCCGTTGCAAAAAACAATATACAATACATTCCTCTGCCGCCTCAGTCAGAGCCGCTCAATGGGTTGCTGCCAATAAAGGGGATTTCTAGCGGGGCGCCGCTAAAGTCTTCAAAGCCAGCGGTGGTATATGAGCACGGGATAGATTTTGAAAGCAGAACAAGCGTTGTGCAGGCTGGGGTGTTAAATGGAGTGAGCAAAGACACTTTGCCTCTTTGGGAGGCTTATTACCCCGAACTTGCAGATTATTCAATGGATATGTACGATATAGGCTTCAACAGGCTTTGGCTAAATTCGTTCATAGGGCAAAATAATGGGGGAGCAAGCGATGATGAAGAAGGTTCTCTCTTTAATATATCGCTTCCGATGAAAATACCAGCTTGGATGAAAGATTATGGCTTTGACCGCCCCCAGCTTTTATTGCAAGGCACAATGGATATTCGTTTTCACGGTGCAGGAGTCTTAGACGATGCTCCAGGGAGCCGCGAAAACAGCCTTTGGCCAAGCCCAAGCCTTTCTTATGTTCCGAGTTTTATTGTGCAGGGTAAAATTGGCAGGAATATCACTGTTGAATTGAATAACACCGAAGGCGGACTTGGCGTGAGAAACAGGGTTCGCATAGTTTATGAAGAAGCCACTCCCGGCGAATTTGAAGATTATGTTTTGCAAAGGCTGGAAGCGGGCAACACATCTTTAAGTTTAGCAGGCACGGAGTTAACAGGTTATGCAGAGCAGCATCAAGGTTTGTTTGGAATAAAAGCAGATATGAAATTTGGCAACTGGCGCTTAACCACAATTGCCTCTCAAGATGCAGGTAGCCAAGAGAGCTATTCCATAAGGGGCAAAGATGAAAGCACAGAATTTCAAATTCCCGATAAGCAATTCAGCGCTTACAAATATTATTTTTTAACTCAGAGCATGAGGGATGCTTATATAAATGCGAAGATAAATGGCGGTAATCCACCGAGGCTTAAATTAGACGGCTTAAAGGTTTACAAAAGAAGTGCTTTAAACAACAAAAATACAACCATAGAAAATGCGGTAGGTGTGTATTTCCCACCTGGTAGCAATACTCCTGTTAGAAAAACAGGGCTTCCACTTACAGAAATGCAAAGCGGAACGGATTATATTTTTGACGCAAACACTGGAATTTTGCGGCTTAAAGCTGGAAACCAAGGTATGCTTGTGGCGGTCTCGTGGGCTAACGACCCAACAAATCGCTCAACATCTGCGGTTAGGAGCGGGGACGAAGTTTTGCTTGTTCAATACGATGTTGCATCCTCTGATTTGATAGATATAGAAAAACTGATGCTCAGAAATACTTACAATGTTGGGATTTCTTCTGATAATGCGAGTAATTTTATTTTGAAAATGAAAGATCGCTCAAGAACCGCAGTTGATTTTTTGAAAACACTTGGTGTTGCCGATACTTCAAGTGGAACCATTTTAACAAGCGATGTGTATATATTTCTCAAAGAAGGCGGTGAATATACAGGAGATATGCAACTGCCTTGCAGGGACATAAATTGGTATGTAAATAATAGAGGCCTTTCTTATGCAAATGCAGCTGCCGCCGCCAGAGAACGTTGCCTTGAACCTTTGAGAAATGTGGATTCTTCTGCAACGATGTCTTCGCTTTACACAATGCCTATTCGCAATTTGAATCTTTACCAGCCACTTTATTATTTTGAATCTGTTGGAAAACGCAGGCGCACAAGCATAAGCGTTAGAGACCCAAGCAGCAGTTATTCGGTTGGTGGCGGCGGTTGTTTGGATATCGCTCCGAATTCGGAAAAATTAAAGGCTGGTTCAGAAGTTTTAGTTAGAGATGTGGACTATCAGGTGAATTATGAGCTTGGGCAAATTGAGCTTATAAGCGAACGCGCTTTAGACCCGAACAAGGAGATAACTGTTAATTTTGAATGTGAACCTCTTTTTGAACTTCAAAGTAAATTGCTTTTGGGGGCAAGAGCCGAATATCCGCTAAAGAAATTTGCAGAGGGTTCTGTTTTTGGTTTAACCGCTCTTTACAAAAATCAAAACGTCAGCACGGAAAATCCGCGTCTTGGCGGCGAGCCTTTTTCTGGGCTTTTGTTTGGAACAAATATACGTTTAAGGGATACTTCGCAAGTAATGGATAAAATGATAAATGCTGTTCCATTCATAGATTCTAAAGAGAAATCCAGATGGAGTTTTGAGGGAGAACTAGCGGCAAGTTACCATAACTCAAATACAAGTGCTAGAAAATCTGCTTTGATAGATGATTTTGAGGGCAGCTCTCTAAGTTTGCAATATCCGCTCTCTAGACTTATGTGGTTCAAGGCAAGCCCTCCGGGTGGAACTACAGATGATCAGTCCACATATATAGAACATTTGAATTACAAATACAATGGAGAATTTGTGTGGCACAGCAACACTTCTATGCGTTATAGGAGTATTTACACGCCGATTGGCAATTCCGATGTTGATAACAGGGAAATAACTATTTTGAGTTTCAGGTTAAGACCAAACGATAATTTGAGCGGCAAAAGTTGGGGCGGGGTTATGCGGCCTAATGGCAGCTATTACCAAGATTTATCGCAAAAGAGATATATAGAAATGGTGGTTAGGGGAAATGTGGGTTCTTTGTATGTAGATTTGGGTTTGGTTAGCGAAGCCATAAGCATAAATGGTTATGAACCTGATAATAATATGCTGTATTCCGAGGCTTTGGCAGGCACAACGCAGCCGCTTAACGATATGGGACTTGGATATGCCGCTGGTGTGGACGGAAGGTTAGTTACTTGGGATTGCCGCTATGCTCCGTGCCGCTCCGATACTTTGAAAGCAGAAAATGCTGGAGGTGGAAACACAGATATTGCAAGAGACAAGTTCAATTCCAATCTGCTGGACTTGAGCGACCCGCCCCCCCAGATTAACGGCACAAAGGGCAATGCAGGAGAGAGAACTTTTGATAGCGAAGACATAAATCGCAACGGGCAGTTAGATACCGAAGTTCGCTTTGTGCGCTATAGAATAGATTTAAGCACAGAAGATGCAACCAAGTTTGAAAGACTGCAAAACGGCTGGCGCAGGTTTCGCATACCATTAGATAAAATTGATACAATAGTATCTGGTACTGGTGTTTCTGTGGCAAATATTTTGTCAGAAGCTGTTTCCACAAGGCTTTGGTATGGAAATTTAGGGCAGGGCATTGCAGAGGGTAGAGTGCAAATAGCTGATTTTAAAATTGTGGGGAACGAATGGATAGAAAATTCTGGAAGCAATGAGTTTGGAATAATATCTAATCCTGTTACTGAAAATGTGACAGGAGAGATAAATGCAGAAATTAATGCTCCGGGTGCAGTGGTTGTTCCAGATAGCAATTATTTAAGAGTTCAGGTGATAAATAACCGCGATAATTTGAACTCTTATTTCAGGTCGCCAAATACACCTATAGAGAGAGACCAAAATACAGGCGCTCCCTTAAAGGAACAGAGTTTGCTTTTGGAATATGGTGGTTTGCACCCTGGGCAGGCGGTGAGTGCTACTAAATTTTTTGAAAACGAAGTTAAAGATTTTACTTCTTACAGCAATATTCAAATGGAAATACATTACGAGACCAAAGCGACAAAAACTCCCGTGAGATTTGCCTTGCAATTTGGCCGCGGTGGGTTGGACGGCAGCCAAGATTATTACGAATGGTCTTTTAAACCAGAAAAACTTGAATGTAGCGATAGAGAGAGGATTCAGGATTGCCATGAAAATAATTGGAGAGCAAATGCCTTTTCGCTCCCGCTTTCCAAATTTTCTGAGTTGAAAGTAGGCAGAGAATTTTTTAATACGGTGACAGACACTTTAACCAAAGATAACAGAAAAGAAGTGATAAAAGTTGTAGGGAATCCCTCTAACAGCAGCATTAACTGGATACGTTTTGTTATTATAGCAGATAACAATGCATCTTTGGAAGACTTGGAGGGAACTTTTTGGATTAACGATTTGCGGCTTTCTGGGATAAACAATGCTTGGGGTTATGCTACAAGAATGCACGGGCAGTTAGATTTTTCCGATGTATTTTCTATCTCTGGAGAATTGCGCTACCAAGACGGAAATTTTGCAACTCTTAAATCAGAAGGGAAAAGCCCCAAACCAACACTCAGCGAAGCGAATACCCGCTTGGATGTAAATGGAACTGCAAGCCTGAACATAAACAAATTTTTCAAAGACGATTACGGTTTTCGTTTGCCTTTTGGAATTGGTTACAGTTCCACAACACTTCGCCCTTATTTGAAACCAGACGATGACATTGCTCTTAGCCAAGATAATGCTTTTGATATGTTCAGCGATTTTGCAACATTTGGTTTGGAAGTTAAAGATACAAGCGAAGAACATTCTTTAAGAGATGCTTCTCAGTCCAAGGGGTATCAGAGTTTTTCTCGTTCAAGAACTTTATCTATTGGTTTTAGTAAAGATTACAGAAGAAGCGATAATATTTTTCAAGAAATTTTAGGGCAAGTGTTTTTGGAACGCCCTGCATTGAATTATTCTTATAGAGAAACGGAGCGGCGTTCAGCAAAAATCGCAGATAGCCTTTATCAGTACAACACTGTTTTGGAATATAAACTAGGACCTTTTGAACGAAGCAGCACCTATCTGTTTGGCAATAAAAACTTACCCGTTGAGTTGTGGCCAGGAACCTTTGATTTAACTGTGATGGATTTGTCTTATAGCAGAACTGAAAATCAAGAGAGAGACCCAAATTTTATAGATCCTCAGGTAGAAAAAATAACGAATTTCACAACGGATTTAAGTCATAAAGCAGATGTTCGTTGGAACATTTTGCCATTCTTTAACCTCAATTACACTTTAAATGTAAACCGCGATATGTATGCAGGTGGCGATAGGCAGGCTTTTGTGAAGGAAGATTTTTTTAGCCCGAGCGGTGAGGGTGGTTTATTTGCCAGAAACTTTATTTTTGACTACGACCACACCGATAGAAGAATTTATGTTAGAGAAGTTTCTTACGAATATCCCTTGCAGATTATAACAAACGATACAACAGGGGCGCAAGATACCATATATCAAACCGCTTATTCGTACGAAATAGACAGCGTTGGTTCAAGGGAATACGGCAGGACTTATGGAATTTTTCGCAATGAGCGAAATCGCAGGCAAGATTTTAGAGCAAATTTATCTGCAGACTGGATTCCATTTTTGCCGATGAGATTTTCTTTTAACAGCGGCTTTACTCAGAGTAAATCAATTCCAAAAGATTTTAATTTTTATGACAACGAAACGCTTTCAAAGAATTTTTGGACAATTCAGCAAAACAACCGCTTTGAATTTTCTCCGAGTTTAAGATTGCAAGAACTTGCTGGCATATCTGGAAAAAATCCTGTTAGCGATTTTTTTGAAAAATTGAAGTGGCAAGAAATTCGTAGCACTTGGAGCGTGGATTTGCAAACAAATGGCGAAGATTTTGCTCTTTGGCAATTATACGAGGAACAAGGCGTGGATCCCTTTCAGTACTATCTATTTGGCCTTGGCCTTGGCGATGGCTACAGCAATAGAGGTTTTTGGAACCTAATGAGCGGCGATATGGGGCTAAAAACAAGAGAAGATTACGAAGGTTTTGCGCAGTACAGAAACAAGAACACAGATACCATTGTTTATCAGGGGCGTTTTGAGCATAGCATTAGGCGCAATTTAACAAACAGCACCTCGCTCACTTTGCCTTGGTGGGATATTGGAGTTAAAGGCGATTTAAGTTGGAGTGAAACATTCAGGCAAACGAGAGAAAATCCTTTGTACATAGACACAACAACAACTTGGCCGAGAATTGGAATTGGTGTGAATGTCCCGAATTTTGCGCATCGCTTTGAGTTTTTCAATGGCAAACTTCGCAGCCTTTCAACTTCGCACCGTTTTGATTATCAAGAACGCTACACGGTTCGCCCTTATCAGAGTGCAGAAGATGAATGGCAAACCACAATAGATTTTAACCCGCTCATTCGCATAAGCGCATTAACGCAGGGCAATATTCGCATAGATAACAGCGTTAGGTTTAAAACGGAAGAGCAGGTGAGGCGGGCAAAAATGGAATTGCCGGGTACCGAAGATTGGAAAGAAAAGGATGAAAATTATTACTTAAAAATTCCTTGGCTATATATAGATAAAACCGTGGATAGAGGTTATGCAGCAGGAGACGAGCTTTCAATAGCTTATGCTCTTAAAGCAAAAAGAGGTTTTCAGCTCTGGCGTTGGTACATAAAGCTAGATAACGATATAGACTTGAAACTTTCAAGCGGTTATAGTTATAGGAGACTTATTAAGGAAGACTATGCTCCTTTTGAGGGTTTTGATCCTTACTTCCCTGCAAGCGGGACAGCTTCTGGGGTACACGCTGAGGTGCAAATGCCAAGTGGTGGTGAGAAAACAAGCTATAACCCCGAACTTAAAAGAGTAGGTTACAATGTCACAAATCGCTCGCACGAATGGTATCTACGCCCAAGCGCAGGTTATTCTTTTAACAAACTTGCCAGCGCAAGTGCCTATATAGAATACCGGCGTTTAATAGAACAGCTACAAGGTGGCGAAGCCCATACCCGCCAAACCCTTTCCTTTGAAATGGCCGTGATGCTCAGATTTAATTAGAACTTCTCCTAATCTCCGCGCACCAGGCTCAATATACTGCTCAAAAGATTTTATACCTTTTTTCTTGCTCAAAAAACAATAAGCACCAAGAGCTTGCATAAGTCTCTGAGTGCTTGCTACTAAAAAATCTTCCCAAGCAGTTTCAAACGAAACGTTTTTCAAAAGCGGATTTGCGCTGAACCAAAGCTCAAATAATTGCTTAACGGTCTCTGCTGGGAGCATCATATATGGATCCCACAACAGAGAAGCTACGTCATAGTAAATTGAACCATTACGCGCACCTTGAAAGTCTATGAATGAAATTTTATTTTCACCATAAACCATTATGTTTTGCGACTGAAAATCCCTGTGCATCAAAACTTTTGGCTGCGACACAGCCTTCTTTGCCAAGTCTTTGAAAAATGCGGATATATCCGCTGGGATTTCTTTATATCCCAAATGAGCTTGCAAATAGTTTTCTGCAAAATAAGATGTTTCCCAAAGATAATAGTTTTCGTCAAAAATTCTGTTTGCGAGTTCGTTGTCAAGGGAAAAGGCTCGCTCGCTCGCCTCTTGCCAAACGATTAGTTTTTCCAAAACAGCTCCATAGTGGAGCATTGGTTGATTTGCATCGTAAAGCCTAACAGAACCCAAGTCTTGCATAACAACACGCTTTTCTTTTTCGTCAACGGCGTAAATTTCCGGTGTTGGGAGTTCCAAAGTGTTGAACAATTTTCCATAGCGAACAAAACGCTCAAAATCCGGGTCTCCTTCATAAGACTGCTGCAAAATCAGAGAATGTCCTGCGCTCGACATTCTGTAATATTTTCTTCCAGAACCTGCGGAACCAGCGATGGTAAAAGAATCTGGGTTTTTAGTGGACACAGCTTTCATCAAGCCTTTGGGCGAACCAATATCTATCCAAAGCGAATTTTTATCTGCTATTTGTACAAAAATATTTTCGTCTTTTTTGAGCAGTTTTGCCCAAAAATTCCATATATCTCTTTCTGCAACTTGCTCCCAGGCTTTTTCTGAATACCAAGATATGCCTGTGAATGTTGCCTTTTCAGTTCCTTTTTCGCCAAATTTGTTTTCAATGCCAACTAAGTACTTGTCTTTAATGCAGAGCGTATTTATCTCTGGATTGTCTATAGCGAGAAGTGCGCAATCAGCTCCTGAGTTTCTCGCCTGTTCCAAAAATGTTTCTATATCTAAATTGTGTTCGCAGTCTCCGTTCAAAACAAGGAGCTCGCCTCTCTCTCCTTCATTGTACATCCTCTGAATTGGGCCTCCTGTTCCCAAAATTTCTCTTTCATACCAAACCTTGTCTATGCCGAGTTCTGAGGCTGCGTTTTGTACTTGCTCTGCCAAGTGGTGCGCGTTTGCGTGGATTTTTTTTGAGCCTATTTTTTTTGCAAGCAATGCTTGCCTTCCAAGGGGGCAATTATCCCCTATTGGAATAAGGGGTTTTGCTATTCGCTCTGTTAAGGGGCGAAGCCTTGTTCCTAGTCCTGCAGCTAGTATTAGAGTGTGAAGCACTATGGATTTTCAGCTAAAAAATAATTTCTGTGCCGTTTTAAACATATCTTCTTTTTCTTCTAGGTCGCGGCATTCGGCGTAAATGCGAACTTTTGGCTCTGTTCCGCTTGGGCGAATTAGCATCCAAGAATCGTCTGTGAATATTATTTTAACGCCGTCTATAGTTATCAATTCCTTGACACTTTTATTTTTGCTACCGATGGAAATTTGCGTACCGGGTTGAGCAGATTCTGCTATTTTATGAACTTTCTCCAGCAGGGGAGCACCGACCAAGGATTTATCCACCTCAAAGCCGGAGCGTTCGGGGTATAGGCGGCCATATTCTGCGTATAATAGGTCTAAATATTCGCCCAGATTTTTGCCCGTCACTGCCATAATCTCAAGTGCAAGCAAAAGCCCAAAGCAAGCATCTTTTTCCAAGGTGTTGTTCAGCCCTGTTATACCATCGGATTCTTCAAAGGCTATCAGGGCTTTTGGATTTGCGTTTCTCTTTAGCCAAGGGCGAAAATTTTTAAAGCCAACTGGGGTTTCCATAACAGGGATTCCGAGTTTTGTCGCTATGATATTTGCAAAATTAGATGTTGCAACAGATTTTGCTAAAACGCCTTCTTCTTTGCGCCAAGTGACCATATAGTGAAAAGCTACTGCGCCAAAACTGTTCATGTCTATTTCTCTTGTGCCATCGTAAAAGCGAATGCGGTCACCGTCTGGGTCGAAAATTGCGCCTATGCGAAAGCGGCTTTTGCTCTCATCTAAAATGCGCTTTACGCCCGCGAGGTTTTTAGAAGATGGTTCTGGAGCAATGCCGCCAAACAAGGGGTCTGTTTCGGTTCTTAGGCTGGTTAGGCATTGTGGGTTGTTCAAAAATGCGGCAGGTCTGCCCCTTGTTGAGCCGTGAACGTGGTCGCACACCAAGTCTATGCTTTCTTTTGAGAGCAAGGATTGAATTCTGCCGTATTTTATTGTTCCTTGTTTTTCTGAGAATAACTTATAGATTTTAATTGGGTCTATTATTTCCCAATTTACGCTGCCCATTTCTTCCCAAACATGGGTTTTCATAAGGCTGTTTGAATTAGCTGTTATTTTATCCGTGATTTCTGGACCTGCTGGGCCTCCGTCTGCGGGATTGAATTTTATTCCATTGTAATGATTTGGATTGTGGGAAGGTGTCATGTTCACCGAGCAAGCCGCCCCCAAAAGCTCTATGGCCGCACTGAATTCCGGTGTTGGCATTTCGCCGCCATAATAAACTTTTATGCCCGCTTTTATGAATTGGTCTGCAACCACTTCGCAAAATTCTTTGCCTAGCAAGCGGTTATCGTGCCCGATTATCAAGCCTTTTGTTTGCAGTTCTTCAAAAGAATTTACGCCAAGCGATTCAAAAGTGGCTGCATCTGCATCTTTGTAAACTTGCAAAATGGCTTTTGCCACAACCTGAATATTTTTAAGCGTGAATTCAGAACCTATTTCGCCACGCCAACCGCTTGTGCCAAAACTCACAACAGCAGGCTCAGTTGAACTAATTGCCGCTTGCTTTACCTGTTCCACAAGCGCCGCATCACGCTCTGGGTTAAAACCCGGAGCTTGGATTTGTTTCCAAATTTCTGAGACATTTATTTTAGGCATGGGGTTAATATACAAATTTCTAAATTCACTTCAATGTTAGCCATCACAGGTTTAATAGGTTCTGGGAAATCTCTTGTGGCATCTGTTGTTAGGGAGGCGGGTTTTGAGGTTTTGGATGCCGATTCCCTTGCTCACGAGCTTTATAGAGAAAATACAGATTTGCGAAAAAAAATTGCAGAGGAGTTTGGAGATGAGGCTGTTTTGGAAAATGGAGTGAATCGCCCTTATATTTCGCAAATTGTTTTTAATGATGAACAAAAACTCTGCCTTTTGGAGAGCATTGTTCACCCACTTTTGCAACGCGAAATTGAAAAGAGAAACCCACCCTTTGTAGAAGCTGCCGTTTTATATAAATGGCAAGATTTCGCAAAAAAAATGCAGGAAGTTTGGGTAGTAGAGGCGGCTGAAAACATAAGAAAGGAACGCCTATTGAAAAAAGGAATGAGCGAAAGCGATATTGATAGGAGAATGAAAATGCAAAAAAAATTTCAATTATCAGGTATCAATTCTCAATTAATAATGAACAACGGTTTGCCGGAGGTTTGCATTGATTTCACAAAATGTCTCATTGAAAAAATACAGCACCTTTAAAATTGGCGGGCCAGCAAAATTTTTTGCCGAACCTAAATCCATCGCTGAAATTAGGGACTTGTTGATGTTTTGCAAAAAAGGCAATGAAAAATTTTTCATTTTGGGCAATGGAAGCAATGTCCTTTTTAGCGACAATGGTTATGATGGCTTGGTTATTAAAATAGGGAAAAATTTGGAAGCTGGAAAATCTTTGCACGATGTTATTCAAGCTGCTGCAAACAAAGGCTTGGGAGGAATAGAAAAACTTGAAGGCATACCCGGAACCATTGGAGGCGCAATTTTTATGAATGCCGGTGCTCACGGGCAGCAAATTTCTGATTGCATAAAAAGCGTTGTTTCTGTTACTACTTATGGTGGGATAGTGACGAGAACAAATGAAGAATGTAAATTTTCTTATAGAAACAGTGCATTCAGAATGTTAGACGAAATTATCATCGCCGCCGAATTTGATTTTACTCCAATGCCAAAAGAAATTATAAGCAAGAACAGAAAAGAGGTTTTAACTTGGCGGCGCGAAAAGCAACCTTTGAAATATCCAAACGCTGGTTCCGTATTTAAAAATCCAACCAGCAATTTGCCGCTAACCGATAGCCATTTGTCTGCAGGGTATTTGATAGATTCTTGCGGGCTTAAAGGGTGCAGGGTAGGGGATGCGCAGGTTTCTGAGCTTCACGCAAATTTTATTGTGAACAGAGGAAGTGCAACAGCAAGCGATGTAAAAGCACTTATGGAGAAAATAGTTCAAGAGGTGAAAAAAAAACACGGCATTGTGCTTGAGCCAGAAGTTTGTATCTTTTAAATATGCTCAAAATACCACGGACTATTTTATTCGCTGTTGTTTTGTTTTTTCAAACAAATGCTGCGGTTATATATATGAATGGAGATTATTCTTCAATTGAATATCATTTGGGAGTTTTGAGCGAAATAGAGAGATTTCAAATACCAATAGATACAGTCGTTGGTAGTGAGTGGGGTGCTTTTACGGGGGCTTTGTGGAGTGCGGGCTGGAGTTCGGTGCAGATAAGGGAGTTAGTTAAATCGTGGGACTCTCTACCAAAGGCAGAACAGCCTAAAAAAGTTGCTCTGTGGCATAAAGAATGGCTTATAAAACACAAAGAAGATGGCTCTCCTTTTTTAGTTGAACTTGATGAGAGAAAACCTTATTTCGGGCATGTTTTTTTTGATTTGAGAGTTCAAGAAAGCCTTTGGCGTTCTGATATAGGTTCTAAAGTACCATTTCGCAAAATAGATAGCACAGAGAATTATCCATTTCCTCCGGTGGTTCGTAGAGAACAAGAAACACCTGTTAGAATTTTCTCCACTCCCATTGCTCTAAGAGATACAAATGGCTCGGCAGAGGAACACTACCAGCAAAAATTGTGGCGCGAAGATTCTACAATGATAATTTTTCGCCCCCACTCAAAACCAAATCCCGATTCCCTTTTTGAAGCTGGAGTTCAAGCCGTTCAAGCTCGCCGCTCACGCCTCGCTCAAATCACCCAAAGCACAGGGCTTTGGGCTCTTAACTATCAACTCTCGCCTCCACCGCCGCGTTTTCTTTACATTCCAGTTTTTGATAGCATTCCTGCCGAAATTCAGGAGCATTTGAAAAGTTTTTGGAACCCTAGTGATACAGGCATTCTTGGTGTTCGTAATTTTTTGAAAAATTTGCAAGAAGACGGTTCTTATAGAGAAGTGAATCTAGTTTTAGACACAGGTTCTTTGTTGCAAATAAATTCGGAGAGCAGCCCGCAGTTATCGCTATCGCTCATAGGTTTTGGCGGAACGCTTTTTGGTGCAAATGCTGCTGCAAATGTCGGTTTTCGTTTTGTGAACCAATTTGGCTACAATTTGAATTTCACAGCTTTTTACGGGCAGGGTGCAAGAGGTGTGGAACCGGACTTGCGCTTTGAGCGATTTTTTATGAACAACGGAAGTTTTTTTGCAAAGGCAAAATTTTATGAATACGAACCGACTTCTTTTTTTCAAAAGCAAATTGATTATATAGAAATGAGGTTGCTAAAAGAAAAAGGTGGCGGAGTAGTTCTTGGCATTGAAAAAGACCGTTTGCAGATTGCTGTTGAACTTGAACGCAGAGATATAACAAGCGGTGCTTCGGGTCGCCCTATTTACGATAAAGATGCTTTTGAAGATGAAGACGATGAGCCTGAGCCAATAGGTATTGAGTACGAGCCTGTGAGTGTGAGTTCTATGTTCCCTTATGCTAAATGGCTTTGGCAAAGCGAAGGATATAACAGATGGTTTGCTAAAGAGGGTTTTATGGCGCAGCTAATGGGTGGTTTCAAGGCTGTTTCTGTGCATAGCATTGACCAAGAGGCTCCGCTTTATGTTTCCAGCCAAGGCATTCTAGATGTTGCAAAGCCGCTCACCGAGTATATATCCATAAGCGCAGGAACGGAATTCGGTGCGAATTTCCGCAGAACCGATAAAGGAAAAATTGTTATGCCAAACAAACTTTACGGGCTTGATTACTTTCACCCCGACCCTGCCCTAGGGAATCGCTACCGCTTTGCTATGGGAATGGGCAGTTATATGGAAGAGTGGCAAACCCCAAATAATTCTTCGCATTTATACGGGCTTGTACATGCGGGTCTTTCTTTGCAGTGGCAGGGGAGCGGCATATTTTGGGTAGGTGGTTTTGCAAAAGACGGAGAACCAAACCCGTGGAGCGAAATGGGAGCAAAAAGGCTTTTTGCGGAGCCAAAAATCAGGCTTAAAATGCCGACTTTTGATTTTGTGCTTGGATACAATCAGATATACTCTCTTGGGAATCACGCAAATATCACTAAAAAAGGCGAAAATCGCATTTTTTTGAGTTTGCAAAGCGGCTTTTTTGATTAGAGAATGTCATTTTTATGTAAAAAAATCTATATTATTATTATGATGAAAAAAAATAAATTCATTAATTTAATGTCGCTTGTTTTAGCGGCACTAGCGGCAGTTGCTATAATAATTGCTTGTGGCAAGGGCACTCCAGATGATGTTATTGGAGACTTTGATATTAAGAGAGATATAGATAATTCCAGAGATTTCCTAAAGGGGAATATGAAAAATCCAGACTTTATGTCTTCGGTAACCGCGTTTCCATCTAGTTCATCCAAACTTGCAAGTTCTTCTAGCGCAAAAGGCGGTTCAAGTAGTGGAAACACAAGTGGCTCTTCTAGCTCAAATGTGCAAGGTAGCAGTTCCTCGGGCGCAAACCAAGGCAGTTCTTCTAGTGGCGAATCTCCATATACTCTAACTTGTGAAGTTACTAGTACGGGAACCGCAGGTGCGCGAGTTGAGATATCTAATGTAACTAAGGTAAAATGTGTAGCAAAAAGCAACCCAAACACTGCTATTAATTTAGACCCTGATAATGATTTTACTTGGTCTACTGAACCTAAACTTAATGAACGTAGTCCGGCAGAGGGAGAATATTCCATTGAAGTTGAGGTGGACGAAAGGGCAAATGCCTGCCAGGGATTAACAGCCGATTGCGGCACTTTTACAGTAAGCGCGGCAGTAGTGAGCAGTTCTAGCAGAGCAGCAAGTAGCTCTAGCGTGACACAACAGAGTAGCAGCAGCAGTGCGGCAGTGAGCAGCTCTAGCAGCAGACCAAGTAGCTCTAGCGCGGCAGTGAGCAGTTCAAGTGCGGCGGTAAGCAGTTCTAGCAGAGCAAGCAGTTCTAGTGCGGCAGTGAGCAGTTCCAGCAGAGCAAGCAGTTCTAGTGCAGTAAGCAGTTCTAGTGCGGCAGTGAGCAGTAGTTCATACACACTTGCTTGCAATATGACTGCTACAACAGGAACTGTAGGCACTGCAATAACTCCTACTCCCACTGTGCAATGCAATGGTACTGCTGTTACCAGTGGTCTAACATGGACTCCAGCAAATCTCATTCCAACAGCAGCAGGAAATGTTGCAGTATCAGTATCGGCAGGTTCTGGAACTTGCAGTGGTAAATCTATAAGTTGCGGTACGATAGCGGTAGCCGCTGCAAGCACTGATATGACCATCACGAATACCGCTACTGATATTCAACCGGGAACTTATAAAGTTACTAGCAATGGGTGTAGTCCTTGGGGAAATAAGTTGAAATGTAGTAATGCTGCAACAACAAAATGTAGTGTAACGATAAATGGAACTAATTATGAAAATAATTCTTGCGGTGGTTGGTGTGAATTATTAGCAGATATGCCTGCTACACCATTTACAATGATAGTAAATTCCGTGTCAAAACTTTCATGCGGTAATTAAAAATAATCCCAAGCCCCCGCAAGGGGGTTTTACATCCACTAGCCGCTAATTATGAAAAAACTCACCTTTTTATTCTTGCTCTTTGCTTGCTTTGCATTTGCTCAAAAAAATGCATCAAAAAATATTAAACCAGTTAAAGATGATAAAAATGCTAAAAGCACTAAAGAGATTCAAATTAACCTAAACGATATCAAAGGTACATTCACAGATTTCCGCGAAAAAAAGAAATATAAAACTTTAAAATTAGGCGGGCGGGTTTGGATGGCAGAGGATTTAAATTACAAAAAGAACAGACTTTTCAATTTTGATTCCGTGCAAAAGGCTTGCCCATACGGTTGGCGTTTGCCCAGCAAAAGCGCTTGGGAAGATTTAAAAAAAGAATTGAGCGAAATGGATCCCAAACTCAAAGCGAAAATCGGGTTGAGCACGCAGGGCAAATGGTGGGCGGTAACCAGTAGCAGCCCAGACTCCGTGGTTTACTATGCAGTTGTAAATTCCGGTTTTGGAGGCATAAATAAATTAAATCAGGTTGAGTCTGTTAATTTGGCAGTTCGCTGCATTCAGAATATCAAAGCTAAACCGAGCGAAAAGAAAAATGATATAAGATACTATAGTACCGTTAAAATAGGCTCTGGGTTATGGATAGCAGAAAATTTAAACTATAAAACTGGAAAATCTTGGTGCTACGAAAATGATGATTACAACTGCAATATGTATGGGCGCTTATACGACTGGAGCACCGCAATTAAAGCGTGCCCAAACGGGTGGCATTTACCCACTCGGCGCGAATGGAGCGAGGTAACGATGGAGGAGTTTTCCGCTATGCTCGGCGGGAGTTTAAGCGGTGAATATAGCCATACAACGTCTGCGGATGAATACAAATTCTTGGATAAAGAAAAATCTGGAAATTGGTGGGGCATAGCGGAGTATGGAATTAACGATGCCTATACTTGGCATATAAAGGAAAATGAAAATAATTTAGACGAGAAAATCACAGATAAATCCGTTGGCTATTCGGTTCGCTGCGTTCAGAATATACCCAAAACAGGCAAAACAAACGATGTAAATCAATACAAAACAGCCAAAATAGGCAATAAAGTTTGGATGGCAGAAAATATGAATTACAAAACAGCTATAGGCAATACTTGGTGTTTTGAAGACGATGAATTTTATTGCAAAAAATACGGGCGTTTATACGACTGGAACACCGCATCTAAGGTATGCCCTAACGGTTGGCATTTGCCTAGCGACTGGGAGTGGAATGAATTGGAAAAATCTGCGGGCAAAGGTCTTGCGGCTGCTGCCGTTTCTGCTTTGAAAGGCGGTTTTCGCGACAACGATGTGCATGAATATACTTTAGAGCAGCAGAGAAGAGGTGAAAAAATAGGCCGCTGGCGCAACTTAGAGGAAAATGGTTTTTGGTGGACATCCACAATATTTGAAGCTACAGGTTCTGCTCAGGCTCGGAGTTTATCGCCTTCTGGAGGCTTTTCCAGTACCTTGAGAGATAGATCTGCGGGTCTCTCGGTTCTTTGCATACAAAACCCTCCAGTTAAAAAAATCAGCAAAATATTCACAGATACTCGCAATAACAAACAATACGGTGTAATGAAAGCTAACAACACAATGTGGATGACAGAGAATTTAAATTACAATGCAAAAGGCAGTCTTTGCTATGAAAATAAATCCGAAAATTGCAATAAATACGGGAGGCTTTACGACTGGGACGCGGCTCAAACAGCGTGCCCCTCTCCTTGGCGTTTGCCTAGCCACAATGATTGGGTGAATTTGATAGAGAGTTCGGGTGGCATTTTTGCGGGCAAAAAACTTAAATCAAAACAGTGGAATGGAGAAGATAGTTATGGTTTTTCTGCATTGCCGGGCGGTTTTACCAAATCTCAGGGTTTTGCAGAAAACGGAGAAAAAGGATACTGGTGGACAAGTGATGCGAGCAGCAGCTCTTATGGCAAATACAAATATATGAGTTCAGACTTAGATGGCATATATCATTCCGAATATTCAAAGTCAATGGGGCTCTCGGTTCGCTGCGTGATGGACTGCGGAGATTTTAACTGCGTTGTGGAATAAAAGCCTGGCTTATGCTCAAAACCTCATTCATTTTTTCCTTGACATTTGGTTTGCCGGGGAGAATTTCCAAAAGAGAATATAGCGTTATGGCGGGTTTGCCAGCGAATGTTATGGCATTTCCATTTATTGGCGGCGGAGTTTCAATTTTTTCTGGCTTGGGTGCTTCTCTAAAGAAAATTATTTTCTCTGGATTAACCAATTCTATTTCTTTGCACAGCATTTCTTTTAGAACATTTTTTTCTCTAGGCAAAGCGGTATCTTCGCATTTCAAAAAGAAAGATACTCCGCATTTATTCAAATCTATTTCAAGTTTCTTGAACAACCTCCCCAAAATATCCTTTGCTTCTGCCGTTAATTCCAGCGGTGAAGGAAAAACCAAAAAATAAGGCACATCTGTTTTTATTTTAGGAACACAAAAACTTATAGATCTCATACCCTTAGTATATATGGAATGTTCTTTCAAAGCCTCATAAAAATCCTTAAGACTGCTCGCATCTTTCCACAGAGAATCATCATTCTGCTTTGCAACTTCCAAAATCGGTTTTGACTTAACTTCCAAAACTGGCTTCGGCTTAACCTCCAAAGTTGGTTTTTCCATATTCTGTACATTTTTAAATTCTGAAAATTCTGGTTCAGACAAAGGAGACGGTAACACAACTTCAAAACCGCCCAGTTCGCCTTGAGCCATAAGATATGTGTGCAGTGGGTGAGCGTTCATATTAGATACCAAAATTTCCCTCTATTCCAAATTGCAAATAAAATCCCATTCCCTTTGCCATAAATGGAACAATATCAAAACCATTTTTAGAATCTCCGTCTGCATCGCGCACAACAACAGAACGCTCTCTTGCATTTTCTCCACCCAAAAAGCGCAAGGCTTTTATATCCAGCGGAGCAAATATATTATCTGCTTCAATAAAAAAGCGCACATTTTCAAGGAAAATAATTCTCGTTTTTGATTTTAAATCTAGGTTAAGGCGAATATCCGTGCGAAAAAGAGAGGTCGTTTCGTCTGCGCATTTTATTTGCCTTTCCCTTTGGTCTGGAATAATCTCCCATTCATAAAGAGGTCTGTCTAAGGCTGCGCGGTGGCTAACTATAAAGGATAAAAGGGAGTCGCTCCTGGGATAAATTCTCAAATGCGAAACCATATCTAAGCGCGAATTTGCCTGCCAAGGGAGAGAACCGTCTGGAAGCTCGTATTTGCCTTGGATATGCGAAATATTGCTTTGGAATGCGAATGTGTGCAAAGTGTGAAAATCAAGAGTTACTTGGCTTCCACCCACCCATCCAAAATCAATTTTTTGAAGCTCTTTGTAATATTCATAGGCTCGCGGAGTTGGCAAAACAGGGTCTGGATAATAACGCCCAAACCCATGCGCAGAAACTTTCAAAGCCCCCAAAGAATACCTTGCTCCCGCCTTAACAACTCCGCCACTGATCAATTTCTCGTCCCAGTCGCCGCGCCAAGCGACATTTCCAAAAATGGCAATATCCTTGCCAGCTCCTTTTTCTATATCAAAAGAAGCGAGCGGAGCTATATGCTTTGAGGAAAGCGAAAATATACCACCTGCCCCAAGTACGCTTTGCACCGAGTTTGCATTATTTCCGTCTGTAATTGTGTAATGAGTATTTGCCTGAAACACATTGTCGTTTAAAACATCTTCTTTCATAAAATACCATTTTTTTGAAATGCTGTGATAGTCATATAAAATGGCAAAACCCAAATCTGGGGTTTGCTCCCAAGAAATTCCAACACTAGCGGTTAAATGCGATTTTTCGTAACCATCTATAAAATTCCAAAATTCTGGGCGGCTATTGGGTTCTGGCTCAAGTTTTCTAAAAGCAGAAGTATCTCTTAGAGAATCAGATGTTTGTTGTGAAATAACTCCGGCATAAATATTTGTTCCGCCCAAGGTTTTATATTCCGCAAAAGTCAAGCCATAAAATTGTGAGCCTTGTATTATGGTGGAAGTATCTTGGCGAATGGAATATTCATCGCTTGAGTAAAGCCCAGTTATTGCCCAGGAATTGTGTGAGGAATCTTTGCCAAAGAACCTTCCGTATAAATCCGTGGAGAAAAGGGAAAAGGAATTTTTATCTTTGGAACATCCATCGCAGCTTTCGTTTGTTTTTTTAAACTCAGTGAAAAATTTTTCGCCCATATTTTTTAGCATTGATGGTTCTAAATATCTTGCGCTAAAGGCAAAGCCATCCCAAAAGAGCCAAGGTCCTTCCATGTAAATTTCGCGCAGTGTTGTTCCAAGCGAAATATCGGTTTTAAAATCGCTTGAATTTCTCTGTTCAAATTGAATTGAACCAGCAAGCCCTTGGTTAAAGGGATTTGCTCCATAATGCTCGCTTATATTTATGCTTTCAATGGCATGTGGATTTATCACCGATAGATTGCCGGGGAACCCAATATCCAAGTGCCGCATATTTGGTATTCTAAATTCCCCAAGGTGGTAGGCAATTTCTTCGGAGCGGCTTCCATCATAAAACAGGTTGCTAGAAAAATCCATTTGCCCAGATATTCCGGGCATTTGACTTAAATGTTCGGTTAAATCAAAGCGAAGCCCAGCCGCATCTTCTAGCTTTTGCACAGAAGCAACACGCGGATTTTGCCACGCACTGCCACCGCCCACAACTGTTGCGCTTCCCAAATGCTTTGCATTTGAACGCATACTAACAACAACATCAAGCAAATCACCGTAGTCTTGCATTTCCACTATGGTGCTGTCAAAACCATTTTTTTTGAAAATCAAAATTGCATTTCTGCTATCCAACTCAAATTCAAACCTGCCTTTATCATCGCTTTGCCCAATGGCTTTCCCAGAGATATACGAAATATCTGTGTATGGAATAACATTATCGGCAGATTCTTCTACCACCACGCCTCTAATAGGCACGGCATACGAAGATGCTATAAAGAATAACAGAATAAATAGTATTAATTGCACGGATTAAAAAAATTAGTAAATTCAAAGGTATGAGTCCAGCCAAACTCTACAAAAAGCTCTTTTCTCTCTACGGTGCCCAAGGGTGGTGGCCTGTGCGCAGCGAATTCAAGGGCAGGGGCTATCATCCGAGTGTATTTGGCTTGCCCGCAACGAGAAAGGGCAAATTTGAAGTTTGCATGGGAGCAATTTTAACCCAAAACACAGCCTGGACTCAAGTGGAAAAAGCCCTTACAAACCTCTTTAACGCAAAAATAAACACCCCCGAAAAAATCCTTGAAACAGATAACGAAACAATAGCAACCCTAATAAGCCCAGCCGGTTACCGAAACCAAAAAACCAAATACCTCAAAAACATCGCACAGTGGTTTATAGATAATTACAAAATAGAACCCAGTCGCGACAACCTGCTCAAGGTAAAAGGTGTTGGCAGGGAAACCGCAGATTCAATTTTGCTTTACGCTTTTCATTTGCCCACTTTTGTCATAGACACATACACAAAAAGAACTCTTGCCGCTTTGAAAATTTTTGACGAAAAAACTCCTTACGAAACTCTGCGCTTGTGGTTTATGGAGAATCTAGAGTTATCTGTGCCGCTATTTCAAGAATATCACGCTTTATTTGTGGAGCTGGGGAAGAATAGAGAATATTCAAAACTTTTTCTTTGATTTGATTTAGCTTGTATTTCAAATCCGTATCTTGAATTTCGCTAAATAATTTTACTGCAAGTTTTTCCAAGTAGCTTAAATCTCCTATAATTTGGTTCAATTCTTCTTTTGAGGCTCTTTCAATATTTGTGAGCTTTTCCGCTGTTTGCTGCCAAATAACATTTAATTCTCCAACATTGTTGTCTGTTGGCATATTGTTCATAAGATGGTTAATTCTGTTTATGAGCAAATCCCAGTCATAGTGGCTTTTGGCAAACTCAGTAGATTTTTGCGGCGCATCTTGCAGGAGTTTTTTGTTTGTGCATACTTTCAAGAGAATTTTAGAGAGAGCCTCATAGTCGTTTATGCTAAAAATACTCCCACACTTTCCGTTATCCGTAATATCAATGGCAGCATCTATATCGCTGGTTATTGTGTAGCAGCCGTGAAAGAGAGCCTCTGCGGTTACATTTGGCGCACCTTCCACAACGGAAGTAAGGGCAAAAATTTTAGCCTTGGCATATTCTGCATAGAGTTTACCCTTATCTGTTATGTTGCCCAAAAATTTCACCCGTTTTTTCAATTGCGGAAAATTCTTGAAATACTGGTCTGTAAATTCGCTGAACTTGGCTTCTACAGGACCAGCAAGGTGAACTTTCCAATTTGGAATTTTATTTGATATTATTGCAAAGGCTAACAAAAGAATGTGGTTTGCTTTTTGATCTGTGCCAATGCGACTCACGGTTAAAATGATATTTTCCTTTACGTATTTTATAAGGGGCTTACCGCTTGCGTTAAAAAATCCGTTGGGAATATGCTCAATAATAAAAGGAGGCCATTTTTTATTTAAATATTCTGTCATTTTATAGCAGGAAGTAGAAATAACATCGCATGAAGCCAGCGTATTAAAAAATATTGGGTCTTCCCACTGAATATTGTCCATCCAATATTTGTTTGCGTCTAGGTAAAGATAAACTTTTCCATCTGGACGTTTTTGCTTGTATGTTTGTAAAATTACACAAGTTGCAGGATATAGCCCTCTCATTATAAGAATATCCATCTTTTGGTAATTTTGGTTTATATAATTTACAGAGTTTAAAACAAAGACCTCTAAATTGCCATTTGAACTTGGAATAAAATCCATTTCAAGCCCTGGCAAACACTCCAAATATGGATAATCGCCGGTATTTTCTCCAACCATCACCGCTTTATAGCCAAAATTCTTGTGCAGCATAAAGGGAATTAATCCACATTCTTTGAGAAGCTGGGTATTATTCCAGTGATAGCATTGAGAAGCTAGGGTATAAACAGAAAGCATTTCAACCGAATCTAGAAAATTACTATATTAACACCCATGAAAATAATCTCATTAATTTTTTTGTTAGCCTTTTCCGCTTATGCCCAGTTACTTTCAGGCAGCAATATTCCTGCGATTAAAGTTGGGAGCGTTGGTATTAGCCCCGGTAAAATAGACAGCCTCACAAAGCAGCTTGCTCAGGCTCAAGCTCCGGGGCAAAACCTCCCACCCGAAACAATGACCCAGCTTCGCTGGGCGGTTATAGATAACCTTGTGGGGCAAGAGCTTTTAAAAGCAGAAATAGCAAAACAGGGCTTAAAAGCAGATGCCAAAAAAACCGATAGCCTCATAGCAATGTTCAAAAAGCAGTTTCCAAGCGAGGCCGTTTTTAAGCAAGAACTCAAAAAGAGCGGCTCAACAGATGCCGAATTCAAGCAAAAAATAGAAAACCAATTACTCGCAGACCAAATTCTGGAAAAAAAGGTTCCATATCCAAAAGACCCTACGCCTCAAGATAAAAAGAATTATTGGGAAAAACATAAAGGCGAGGTTATATTAAGCGATTCCATAGCCGGTGCGCGCATAGTTTTAAACATAGCCAAAGGAGAAAGCGCTCAAGCAACCCAAGACAAAAAAGACATATTAAAAGGTTATGCCGCACAAGTTCGCACAAAAAAAGCCAACTTCGCAGCACTCGCCGCCCAGTATAGCGAAGATCCCGCTGCCAAAAAAGACGGTGGAGTTATGACCAGATTTTTGCCCAAAGACCAAGGAACTGAATTTGTAAATGCCGTTAAAAATTTGAAAGTAGGGGAAATAAGCGAGCCTTTTGTACAAGGCGGAAACAAGATTATGATATTTATGCTCTCAGAAAAAAACGATGGCAAATTTGAAAGCTATGAATTCCAAATAGATTATATTTTGCGTATTGAAGCAGAACGTTCTCGCCAACTTGCCATAAAAAACTATCTTGACCAGTTGTCAAAGACATATAAAGTTCAATATTTGAACAAAGATTATATGCCACCAGAAGCCATTGGTCAGTGATGTGCTTAATAAGATTTATGTTGCAAAATGGTGTTTTTGGTCTCCGGGAGAAGGTAGCACGGAAGCACCGCCATTGCCCTTTGTTTCGCCAATGCTCAGAAGGCGTTTAAGCCAGCTTTCACGTATGGTGTTATATGCTGTGCACGAGGTTTCGCAAGGGCGGCCGCAGGTGAAAATTTCCTTTTCTTCCGAGTATGGAGAAATCACGCAGCAATTAAAAATTTCCGAAGAAATTTTGGAGAGCGAAAAAATATCTCCGGCAAAATTCAGCAATTCAGTTTTTAATGCACCGGTGGCAATGGCAACCATAGCAGAGAAAAATATGCAGGGGTATTCTGCAATATGCTCTGGCAAAAATTCTTTTTATTACGGACTTAGCGAATGTCTTGCCGCTTTGCGCTGTGGAGCAGACAAAGAACGCATTTTTGTTCACGGAGACGAGTTAGTTCCTCCTCCCTATCAGGCTTTGACTGGGGGTGCAAATACGCCTTTTGTGCTTGCGCTTTTTCTTTCCTCTGCTCCTTCGGAAAACAGCTTGGAAGTTCCAGATAATTTTTCTTGCTCAGGGTTGGATTTTGCAAAAGATTTTTTACATATATAGGGTTATTGTAAAAGTACTGTTTTTTATCAATTTTGGAATTTACAGTATTCTGCTGAGTTTATTGTTTCCTGTTTTATTTGTTTTTAAACCGAGAAGGCTTGTTTCTTTTTTCTTTGCGATTTTTGTATGGGAAATGCGTTTGCTTGGAATTTTAACGTTAAAAGTCAATAATAAAAATATTTTTAAAAATTTACGTTCAAAAATAATAGTTGCAAACCATCCTTCCTTGCTGGATGTAGTTTTGCTAATTTCTATGCTTCCCAGCGCAGACTGCATTGTAAACGGGTTGCTTGGCAAAAAAAATATTTTGCGGGTAATAGTGAATACATTATATATTCCCAATGAACTAGATTTTACAGAAATTTCAAATCGCACTGCCAATTCTCTTTCAAAGGGAAATTGCGTTGTGATTTTCCCAGAAGGAACGCGCTCCGTTCCCGGAAAGCCAATAGATTTGAAAAAGGGTGCAGCGCGGCTGGCTATTGAAACCGGCTATGATATTGTGCCTGTGCATATCGGTGGCAACGAAAAAATAGGGCTGCGCAAGCACGATGCTCTGTTCAGTTTTCACCCAACTCAAAGATACCACTATATTTTTGATATTTTCCCGCCAATTCCTGTTGCCGAGTATAAGCAGATGCCAAGCGGCGCAGCTTCAAAACTGCTCACGGAGAAGATAAAAGAGCAGATTGACGGCGAAAAATTTAACTAAGTTTTTCTAAAACACAGCAAGGAATAGGAATTTGCGCCGAGATTATGATGCGACTCCTGCAAAGCGAAGCCGCCTTTTTCAACGGCGTTTACAAGTTCTGCAAAATTATACATTTTGCTGTTGCCGTTTGCCATACAGGTGAAATACAGGGAAGTTGCTTGCAGCGAATAAGTGCTTGCCTCAAATTTTTGCATATCCAGCAGAGGTTCCAGCACATAAATCTTTGCATTTGGCGCAGCCTTGCCAACCCTGCTCACAATGCTGGAAATTTCTTCCAGCGAAAAGCAATCCAAAAATTGGCTCATCCACACGGCATCGGCATCTGGTGGCAATTTGGGGTTTTCGCTTAAAATATCTGTTTCGCAAAATAATATGCGCTTTGAAAATCCTGCATTTTCTGCGTTTCTTTTTGCAAGGGAAATTTGCCCTGGCAAATCCACTATAATAACCTCAACATCTGGATTGTATTTGCAGGCAGCTATTGCCCATTTAGCGGTGTTGCCTCCAATATCTGCAAGTTTGCGCGGTGGATTTTTAAACACAATGGGCAATGCTTCGGGGAAGGCAATATCCGAATAAAAATGGTCAAAGGCAAACCAGCTTTTTTGTGTTTGCGGCGGTAGTTTAGACAAAGCCTCGTAAATTGTGTTCCATTTTCCAAATACCTTTAATCCTTCGGGTTTTTTGTTTTTAATAGAGTCTTTAAGGAATTTTGCTCCCTCATAGCACACATCTTGCACAAAATCCATATTCACTTTGGTCATTTCGTCTTGCAGAATAAAAAAACCTATTTTGCCAAGTGCGTACTTGAGAGGTTCCTTTTCGCTGGTAAATTTCAAAATTCCCGTGCCAATTCCAAATTCTGCAAGAACCTGTGCGCCATATTCTGAAATCTCGCATTCTTTGGAAATCTCTGCAATGCTTGCACCGGTTTTTCCGGCTTTGCTCACACATTCCAAAAAGCCTAGTTCCCTCATTGAGTATGCGCATTGAAATGCAAAGGGCGCAAAAGCAATGCGTTGTGCTTCAAATTTAGCATCAACTGCTCTCATTTTAAATCCCAATTTTTAAATATTAACGAGGTATTTATTCCGCCAAATGCAAAGTTATTAGACATAATGTATTTTGCATTTATTTCTCTGCCTTCTCCTTGTATGTAATCCAGCTTAGCGCACTCTGCATCTATATTATCTGAATTTATATTAGGCGCAAACCAACCTTCGCGCATCATCATAATAGAAAGCCATGCTTCTATTGCCCCGCAGGCACCTAGTGTATGCCCTATGTAGTTTTTTAAAGTACTTATCGGGGTGGATTTTTTAAGGGCGTTGTATGTTGCGTGGCTTTCTGCAATATCGCCTCTGTCGGTTGCGGTTCCGTGAGCGTTTACATAGTCAATTTTGTCTGGTGAAATATTTGCATCTTTAATAGCAAGTTCCAAAGCTATTTGCATTGTGTCTCTGTTTGGCTGTGTTATGTGAAAACCATCTGTATTGGTTCCAAATCCGACTATTTCCGCATAAATTTCCGCACCTCTTGCCACTGCGTGTTCGTATTCTTCCAATATCAAGGTTCCTGCGCCTTCACCCACAACCAAGCCATCTCTCTCTTTGTCAAAAGCTCTGGGAGTTAAATGCGGCGTTTCGTTTTTTGTGCTGGTTGCAAACAATGTGTCAAACACAGCAGAACTTGTTGGGCTAAGTTCGTCTGCTCCGCCTGCAATCATAATATCTTGCTGCCCGTTTTTTATCGTTTCGTAAGCATAGCCAATAGACATGCTTCCAGAAGTACAGGCCGTGTTGGTTGTTATTATGCGCCCTGTTAATTCAAAAAATACGCCTATGTTCACAGCGCAGGTTTGCGGCATTGAGCGAATATAGGTTGTTGCGGTAATTCCATCACATTTGTCCGATGTGAGCATTGAAAAAAAATCCAGCAGGGCATCTACATTTCCCATAGAAGAACCGTAAGACACACCGCAGCGGCCATTACGCAAAAGAGCATTGCCGCTTAGTCCGGCGTTTTTAATGGCGCAATCCGTGCAGTAAGTAGCCATAAGCGCAACACGTCCCATACCCCGTGTTTTTTGCCGAGGGTAATCGGGGGGTGTAAAGTTCACAGGCGCAGCGAGCTTTGTATTCATTTGAGCATATTTTTCGTATTGCTCCATGCGAACCGCGCAGTTTTTTTTGTTTTTCAGGTTCGTTAAAATTTCCGGCCAACTTTGCCCAAGAGCAGACACACAAGAACCTCCGGTAACAACCACTCTTTTGCTCATATCAATCCTCCATTCACCGAAATCACCTGCCTGGTAATATAAGAAGCAGATTCCGAAAGCAAAAATTCAACAACAGCGGCAACTTCATGAGGTTTACCTATTCTCTGCATGGGAATAGTTGGCAGCACAATATCCATCGGAACATCTTTAATCATATCGGTTTCTATTAAACCCGGAGCAACGCAGTTCACGGTTATGGAGCGGCTGGCAAGTTCCACAGCCAGAGCTTTAACTGCACCGATCAAACCAGCCTTGGATGCACTGTAGTTCACCTGCCCGCGATTTCCCACTATGCCAGCTACAGAACTTATGGCAACTATGCGCCCGCATTTTGCTTTGCACATAGGCATAATTGCCGGATGAACCATATTGAAAAAACCATTCAAATTGGTATCTATCACCTTGTCCCAATCTTCATCGGTCAAAGCCGGAAATGCAGCATCTGAACATATACCCGCACAGGTCACAATGCCATAATATGTTCCGTTTTGCTCAATATCATTTTCAATTGCGCTGCGGCACTGAGTGCGGTTTCGCAAGTCGCATTGCAATAAATCCACATCGTAGCCCTTTTCGCACATTTCGTTTGCAAGAGCATTTGCAGAAGCAGAATTATTATTGTAATGAGCAACCACGCTGTATCCTCCCGCCGCTAGATTTTCTGCTATGGCTCTTCCTATTCCACCGCTTGCTCCGGTAACCAAAACTCTTTTTTTAGAATTAACTTTCATATTTTACCTCAGATACATCTTTTATTTTCACAGCACTTATAGAAGCCTTTGCTAGTACTTCTTCGCATTGTTTTATTGAGCAATTAAACACAACCATATTATCCATCTCAAATTCTTTTTCTACATAAATCAAAACTGTGGAATTTGGTTTAAAACACAAAGTGCATGCAATAAAATTGCTAACGCTCAAAATAAATCCAAACCCAGGCTCTTGCCCTTTTGCCAAATCATTTTTTCCGTTAAGGGCGGCAATAGCCTGTGCCATATATTCAAAACCAACCCATATAGGAACACCGTTTAATTTATCATCGTAAAAAAAACTGCTTTGCGAAATATCAACGCTTGCCAAAAGGGAATTATTCTTTTCTTCAAAGGAAAGTACTTTAGAGAGCAAAAGCATTTTTCCTCTGTGAGGCACAAGTTTTTCCAAGGATTCTGCAATAGGTTCCATTATGCACTCTCCACAATAATGCTGGAATTGTAACCGCCAAATGCAAAAGAATTGCTTATGCAACGTTTTAATCTATTGCTTTTTGTGCCTTTAGAAACAAAATTCAAATGTGGCAACTCTGGGTCAAAAACATTATCCCATAGGTGAGGCGGCAAAAATTTTTCTGTGTTTTTGCAAGAAAGTGCCAAACAGCAAAAAGAGAGCTCCAACGCACCGGCTGCGCCTAACGTATGCCCTGTGAGCGATTTTGTTGAGCTAACAGGAAGCGTGCTAGGAAATATAGAAGAAACCGCTATGGATTCCATAGCATCGTTTAACATTGTTCCCGTTCCGTGCAGGTTCATATAATCAATGTCTTCTGGTTTTAAACCAGCATTTGCAAGAGCGGCTTTCATGGCATTTTTTGCACCTTCGCCATCTGCGCGTGGTGCGGTTATATGTTCGGCATCTGCGCTTTCGCCACATCCGGTTATTTTAATATCGCAGCAAAGTTCTTCGTTTAATGTAAGTAAAAAGAATGCTGCTCCTTCGCCAAGCGTTATGCCAGAGCGATTTTTGCTAAACGGGTTGCATGGCTTTGGGCTAATTGCCTCTAGTGCAGAGAAACCTAGCATAATAGAATCTGAAATAATATCTGTTCCACCGGCTATCACAGCATCGCAAAATCCTGATTCCAATAAATTCCTTGCAGATATAATTGCGCTTATGCTAGAGGCACACGCCGTTGAATGGCTGATGGCAATTCCCTCTAACCCAAATTTTTTTGCTATGAATTTAGCGGGATAATCTGTTTGCTGCATTTCAAATTCATAATTATCAGGAAATTTTCCGTTCTTTTTATACATTTCAAGAGCTTTTACAACCTCATTTGAACCCTTATAGCAAGTTCCGCAAAGTACCGCTATTCTTTTTTTGCCAAATTTTGAAATAGCCTTTTCAATGGTTGGAGCAATAGATTCCAAAGCCAGCTCAGAAATATGGTTTATATTGAGTTGCTTATCATTTATCAGGGCTATATTATATTCCTTTCCGTAAATTTCTTTTTGAGTCATTCCAGAAACATCACAAGAAAGCAATGCTTGCCAAACCGCATCTTTTGAGGTTCCAAGGGAACATGCTATCCCAAAATCTGCTATGTTCAGCGGTTTAGCGTTCATAGCTGGAAAATAGAAAAAACGATAGTAAAAAACAAGAGATTACGCCTATTGAAACAGAAAGACCTAAATGCGAAACAGGGGCAAAATTGCTGAACGAGAGCAAGCCAAAAGAAAGCACTGTGCTCAACATAGATAAAAAAACCGCAAAAAATGTAGTTTTGCCGTCTCCGTTGCCTTTGGAGAAAAATATCGCGTAATCAATGCCAATTGCAAGCGTTAAAATTGTTCCAGATATTGCAAAAAAACTCATATAAAATCCAAGCAGAGATATTGCAGAAGCCGATATTGCAGAAGCCAAAAGAGGAACAGCCAAAATTTTCAAAGCATCTTTGAATTTATATGCAATAGAGAGAAATAGCAAAGAAATTGCATAAGCGAGGAACATCATAAGGATTATTTTTTTTGAAATAACAGTTAGTTCGCTTCCTATTTCACTAACTTTATCCACTAAGATAACATTATTTGCCTGTATTTTTTTTAAAGAGTTCTTGTCTTTTACTTTAAGAGGCAACACCACGCTGTAATATTTATCATCAATTTTCCCTAGCCACAATTTATCAATGGTTTGCTGTATTGTTTCTGGAAATTTAGAGTTCAAATCCAAAACATTATCTTTTTCTTTTTGAGGTTTTGCCGTTAGAGAATCAAATCCGAGCAACATAAACTGCTCCTTATATAGCGGCAACAAATGCTTGTTTATTGAGTTGTAAACCTCTGCCTGTGTTTTTGCAGAGGGAACAAAGGTGCTAACTGCCAAATAGCTGCCCAGAGTATCTAAATGAGAGCGGAGTTCTTCTTCGTTTTCAAAAACTTCTTCTGGTGAAGAACCCCAAACCATATAAAACAGGCCTATTCCCGCGTTCATTATTTCGGCAGAAAGTTTTTCATAGTTTTGCAGTTCTTTAGACATAGAATAAAAATCTTTGAGGTTATTTTCCATTCTAAAATTCATAAGCCCAAACACAAAGGCACCTGCGAGCACTGCAAGCACTGCGGTACGCATTATTTTACTGCTTGCAAAATATTCTTTTATCGTCAAAAAAAATCTTGCAACAAAAGCGATGTGCAAAGTTCGTTTATTTTGTGAAGGCAATTTAAAATAGGGGAACAGAATATTCACAGATAAAAATGCGCATAGCAATCCAAAAAGGGAAAAAGCTGCTATTTGAACCAGCAGGGGAAAACGTGTGAGCATAAGAGCTATATATCCCAACTGGGTTGTTAAAAATCCAAAAAACAGGCATAATATTATTTTAGAGCGAATGCCAAAACCATTTTCATTTGCGGCAGCAACTTTCCAGTGTGAAAAAAAATGGATTGAATAATCCAAACTAAGCCCTATAATGCTGGTACCAAATACAAATGTGAATATGTGTATTCTGTCAAAAATAATATGAACAGCAGAAGCGGCAAATAGCACAGAAATTAAGGTAACTACAACTGCGGCAATTAAAGGAATTCCAGAGCGAAAGGCAAAAATCAGCAATAAAACCACAGAGAGCATAGACAAAGCCGTTATGGCTGCAACTTCTCTTTGCGCATTCCCTGAACTTTCGTTGATGTGGAATGGAATACCAGAAAAAGCTATGCGCAAATCTTGTTCTTTTGCATATTCTTTTATTCTGTTTATAATATTTTTTTTGCTGGCAATGGGAGAAACTCCTTCTGCAAGTTTTCCATTGATTAAAATGTAGCTATTGCCGCTGCTATCTTTTGCCACCCGCAAATTATCCCTTATTTCCCAAGTCCCAATAACTTGGTTGCTCATAATTAGTTCCATGCCATTTTCGCCTAAAAGAAAAGGGTCTTCGTCCAAATTTTCAAGCGAAATCAAGGGATTAGCCCCGTATATTTTAGAAAATGCTTGCTGTTGGATTTTACTTGCATCTGTATTTAGTATTTGGATAAATTCTTTTGTTTGCAATCTCATTCTATTTTTAAAAAAGAAATTTCGCAAATCTTGCACAGCATTGCTATCTGCAAAAATCTCAAATTTTTCCAAAGAGCTATCTTTTGCAAATTTGCTGTGCAATAAAAGCGTAGCTTCTTTTGCTTCATTAAAATCTTTGCCGCCTAGCAAAATCATAAAATTAGCAGAAATATTTTTGTTCCATTTTTGCTCGGCTGTGCCAAGGTCTTTTAGAATATGCCCGTTTGGTAAAACAGAATACATATCCGCATCTATTTTCCAAGGCAAACCAACCAAGGCATAGCCAATAACAGATAAAAGCAACAATATATAAAGCCTAAGGAACCATAAATTCATAGAACGCATAATCCTTGTTTGCCCATACAATTTTGCAGCTTTGCAGGTAATCCCCTTTAACGAGTAGAGTTGCAGAAGCTATTATTTTCTTAACGTTTTTTTCCTTTGGAAAAAGGCTTAGAGTGTCTGCGAGTTCGCTTTTGTTCAATTTCAGGTCGAATTTTTTTTGCAATTCTTCAAAATCTCCAGAAAAATATTCCTGTAATTTTTTCATAGGAAATACATTTTTGTCTGAGAATGGTTTTTCGGTTTCCCATATTATTCCATCTTTTTTAGAGATGCTGAAAACCCCTTGTGAAACAAATTCCTTGGATATTTTGGCAACGCTTTTTGTGAGGCGAAATTTCCCGCTAATTCCCTGTTCCATTTTTTCTTGCAATTTTTCCCATATAAGGCGTTCTGCGTTTTTTTCTGCTCCAAAAGCAAAAATTGAAAAACACAGGCACAAAAGCGTTATTTTATTTATTTGCATAAGCGTTTACCCTGTCTGTGAATTCTTTTGGAGACACAAAGCACGTTTCTCCGGTGGCTACATTTATGGCAATGTGCTCGCTTTCTGCTTTGGTCAATAGCTTTCCCGTTTCCAAATCCGTGATTTTATAAGATATTTTAAGGCAATTTTCCCACTCGTTCAAAAAGGCCTCTATGCGTGCTTTTTGCAAAAAACGCAGTGGAGCTATGTACTTCACTTTAATTTTAACAACAGGCCAAGCATAGCCAGCTTCTTTCATTTGGCTATAATTGTGCTGAATTTTTGAGAGCAGTTTGCAGCGGACTCTTTCCATATAGTTCAAATAATTACCATGCCAAACAATTTCCATGGAATCCACTTCGTAAAACTCCACAATAAAATCAAGACTTGCAGAAAGTTCGGCCATAACAGTCTCCTATAATTTAAAATGCTGCTTACGGATTAAATTTACAATTTCTGTTAATTCCTTGTCTAAGGCTCTATCTTCTTTTAGTGGAATAAAATCGTAATCCGTTTTGATTCCTCGCAGGCGAAGTGCTTGAACTGAGGCCATAAGCACAGATGCAATTACCTGTTCTGTTAATTCCAAAACACGAATACAATCTCTGGCGGCTATTGTTCCCATGCTAACTTTGTCTTGGTTGTGACATTCCGTGGAGCGAGAAAAAACACTTGCGGGCATTGTATTTTTTAGTGCCTCGGCTGCATAAGCAGAAACAGCAATTTGCACCGCCTTGAACCCGTGGTTAATGGATATGTTTTTGCTACCCGTCAAATTTGGCGGCAAACCCCTGTTGGATTTTACGTCCACCAAAATTGCCAGTTGCCTATCTAAAAGATCTGCGATGTTTGCTATTGTATTTTTCATTGCATCCATGCAAAAGGCTATATGCCCACCGTAAAAATGCCCGCCGTGAAAAATGGATTTTGTTTCTGGATCCACAATGGGATTATCATTTGCGCTGTTCATTTCCGTTTCAATCATTTTTTTGAACAGCGGGGCAGCATCAAAAAACACCCCTATAATATGCGGAGCGCAGCGAATGGAATAAACATCTTGAATTTTCTCCGAAATAGTGTGTTTGCCAGTTTTGTAGTTCAAATACTTGCAAATTTTTTCAGCAGCGTAATTTTGCCCTTGGTGTGGTTTTACAGAAAATAATCTTTTGTCAAAGTGATAGGCATTGCCTTTTATGGCAAGAGAATTCATAGCCGTTATTTTGCATGCCATATTTGCTGCATAGTCGGCGCGCATAAAGGCAAGGGCTGCAACTGCATTCATAACTGCGGTTCCATTCATAATCGCTATTGCTTCTTTTGGTCTGAATTTGTACGGTTTTATTCCCAATTCTTGCAAAACGTCAATAGATTTGCGCTTTTTGCCCTTATACAATACATTTCTCTCTCCTACTAAAGCTCCCGCCAAATACGAAAGCGGGGTTAGGTCTCCGCTTGCTCCAACAGAACCTTCTTCTGGAATCAAAGGCAAAATATCGTGTTTCAAAAGCATAGCGAGGCGTTTTAGCAATTCATAGCTAACGCCAGAAAATCCCTGCGCCAAAGTGTTAAGGCGAACAGCAATTATGGCTCTTGTTGAATATTCATCAAAAAAACGTCCCATTCCGCACCCGTGAAAACGAGTTAAATGCAGAGGCAAGTCTCTATAATGCTCTGGATTAACCTTTTCCGTGCAGGAATCGCCATAGCCGGTAGTAACGCCATAAATGCTGCCTTTTTCCATCAGCGCTTTGTCTAAAAAAATCGCTCCTGCATCTATTTTGTGTTTGAATTTAGTTGTATTGCAAAGTTCAACATTAATTTTTCCGCTCGCTATTCCATATAGGGATTCTATGCTTAAAAAATCTTTGCCTATTGTAATTTTACGCCCAGAAATCATAAAAATTATACCATTGCATGGGATGTTTCAGACAATAATATTCCAAGAATTTAGCAAATTCATTTGCCAAGTTTGAAATTTGGCGTTTTCTTTCTAAATAGTTCCCTTGCATTATGCAACTTGCCTTGTGTATGTGCATTTTGCAACCAGATGAAAAACCGAGGTCTTTTTCACGAAGGGCAAAAACAAAGTACACCGGCAATTTTAGGGCGCAGGCAAGGGCAAAAACTCCCATTGGAAAACGAGCCTGTTTCCCCAAAAATTGTATGGGAATTGTTCTGTTTCTGGTATTTGCAGAAATTCTGTCTCCTGCAACAATGGCTACATTTCCTGCGGCAAGTTTTTCCGAGAGCAGGGCTATTTCTTCAATGCTTATTGAATTTGCGTTTATAGTTTTTGTGTTTCTATTCAAAACATTATTTTGCTTTGGGGTTATGGCGGTATCTGCAATGGGATAAATTTCAAATTTGCGTTTCACGTGAGTTTTGCCAAAGGCTGCGCTAGACCACAAATACTCTACGTTTCCCAAATGCGAGCATATCATAAGGCAACCCTCGCCACCCTCTAACCTTTTGCATAATTCGTTCATATCGTCTTGTTGCGTTTCTATTTGCGAAATAGCAGGCCGCCCACTCCAACAGTAAAATTTCTCCATAAGAGAGAGCGAAAAAGACAAAAAATGCTTGTAAGAATCCAATAGGGAAGCCTTTTCTTTGCATTTTTTTAAAAAACTCATAGATGCTTCGCGTTCTTTTTTCATTGTTGCAAAATAAAAAGCCGTTATTGCCATAGCAATCGCGTTTTTCAAGAAAACTGGAAAATAGCAGGCCACAAAAGACGTAAATCGTAATTGCCAAGAAAGAACGGCAACTTCCTTTTTGTCTGCCCAGTGAACTGAACCACCATTTTCATTCACTTCTTGCAAATTTTTCTCCCAAGCAAAATTGGCAACCTGCGCAACATACCAAAAAATAAAATAGAGTACATTTTTGAAATTTCAAAATTATCCTTGAACATTCTAAAATGAGATATATTGTCCTTAAAGTAAAAAACATTCACAGGTAAAAATTTAAATGGCACACCTGCCCAGCACAGACGAATAAATATTTCTATATCAAATCCCATGCGATAAGTCAAAAAGCCTTCATTTATAAGATCACAGCATTTATCCACAGGGTATATCCTGAACCCGCACATAGAATCCTTAATTGATATGGATAAAGTTTCTATTGCTACCCATAAATTTGTTATACACCTTGCAACAGTGCGGCTTTTAGGTACAGAATCATCGTATTTAGGAAGTCCTGCAATCAAATAACCTGGATTATTTCGCATTGCATTCAAGAATTCAGGGATGGCAGACAAATCGTGCTGGGCATCGGCATCTATTTGCATGGCATAAGTATAACCGAGATTTTTTGCTGTTTTTAATCCTTCCATAACAGCAGCACCTTTGCCGCCATTGCTCTCTCTTGTAACTAGCGTTGCTGTTTTAAAATTTTCGCACACCGATTTTAAATGCTGCTTTGTCTCTGCATCACTGCCATCGTCAACAAGAATGCAGGCAAGTTCATAATTTTGCAGAGTTTTCAAAATTTTATGCAATGCCTTCCAATGGTTGTAAACGGGAATTAAAGCTATTATTTTTTCATTGCTGTTATCCATAAAAAGCGTTCCTGAACTGTACTTTTTATTTTGCTTGCTAAAAAACTCAAAATTAAGTCTTTTTTCTTCTTCTTTGTAACGTATATGAAGGCAAATTTGAGTATCTGGGCTAATTGGAGCGGTGAATTTTGTTTTTGGAATTTTTTTCAAAGTCATAGATGAGTTCAAATATTTATTGGATATTTTAATAACGGTATCTACTTGCGCAACAGCAGGCAATAGCTGAAACTGTGGAAAATGCCCATCAAAAAAATCGCTGTGTTTTGGAAAAAGCAAATCAATAATAATTTTCTTCTCGCCATTTTCTGAATTTTCAAAAGATACGGATAAAATTTGATAATTTTCTTTTGTTTGAGGCAAAAACAGTTTTTCTATTTCTTCGCTCTTGGTTTTTCCCTGAGAATTTTGCGCAAAGGTTTCTACATAACGCCATTTTTTTGGAATAACTGCACCTTCTAAAAATTTAGCGAGTTCTTTTTTGAAGAATGAATTTCTTTGAAATTCGGTGGCTCCCGAAAATTTTTCCTTGCCCTTTTCATTCAAAATAACTGCTGCTGCCGTGTATTGTCGTTTGCCGCTCAACGCAATCACGCAAACATCTTGAACCAAGCCGCTAGACATAATGCGCATTTCCACTTCGTTCAGGGAAATTCTCTTTTCCTCTATTTTCACGATGGAATCTACTCTGCCTTTTAATTCAAATTTTCCATTATCCAAAAAATTCACCAAATCCCCAGTTTCAAATTTTCCTCCTGCTATGTATGGAGACTCCACGCTGAGGCAACCATTGTTTGCAAGCGAAAGAGAACATACGGAAAAAGGTTGCCATTCAAGCCCGTTTTTTGAAATGCGATGTGCAATTCCACCTGTTTCTGTGCTGCCGTAAATTTCCACAGGCCATTTTCTAAAAACGCTATCTGCATATTTTGCGCTTTCAAAAGGCAAAACTCCACCGGAACAAAATATCATAAAAACAGGCAAATTTTTGAAGGCATCGGCTTGAGGAATTCTTTTCAAAAAAGCTGGGCTAGATACAAGAACAACTTGTTTATCTGGAAAGTTTTTCAAAACGCCGGGCATTTCTATTCTCTCAGCGAAAAAAGGCGCACCAATACGCAGCGGCAGCAAAAAAGAACACAAAAGCCCGTAAATATGGTGATGGCTAACAGTTTCGCAAAACAAGCAATCCTTTGCAGTATTTCCCCACAAACTGGCAAGTTCGTTGCATTCAATATCCAAATGGCTGTATGTTTTATCAACTTTTTTTGGACTGCCTGTTGTTCCGCTTGTCCATAAAGCGATATTTGCTTGTTGGTCAATGGGTTGCCACTGTGCAGAAACAGACTCTTTGTAAGAGGTGCAAATATTCCTTATTTGTTTTTCTGGTAAAAAAACGCTATCTTTGTCGCTAATTTCTTTTATGAACTCATCTCCTGCGTTGGCACTGATTGCTAAATTTTTTTTGGCTTGCAAAACACCAGCAAAAGCCACCGCAAAATAATATAAATTTTCACTGTGCAAAATATAGGAGTTCCAATGATTTTTAGCAGCGAATTCGCGCAAAGCAGCAACATCTTTTAAAAAATGGACCCGCGTTTTTACGCCCTCTTCGCTATAACATTCAGTAAAATTCATTTTAAACCTTTTTGAACTTTTTTACGCACCAGCCACTCTACAGCAAAAAGAATCCCCATAAGAATATATGAAATAAAGCCGTTATAAATTGCCCAAACCCAGTTTGGAGCGTACAAAAACGTGATAAGGGATATTGAAGCGTTAAGTGCGAAAAATATGCACCAAACCTTTGTCACGTTGCGGCAATAATTTTCAATTGCACTGTAGTGTACGGAATTGCGAATGGAACTATCGCTTAAAAGCGCTATTTTAAAAACTGCGGTGGGAGGGTTAAAGAGTGAAGCTCCAAACAAAAAGAGCATAAAGGAGTTTATGAATACAGGGTATAATTTCAACGCGCTGCCAATATAACCTTCTCCAAAAATACGTAAAACAACCAAAACAGAAATTGGTAATAACAAGTAAAGCACAGAAATCACAGTCCTTGAACTCATGCCTTGCCATCACTTGCTAAGATTGTATTATTGCATGAATGGCGTT